>JAEEGF011995899.1_pt1 | contig 11017 bp, 8 predicted proteins | sample 9134171 | NCBI WGS metagenome assembly JAEEGF01 (sample SAMN16246542, study PRJNA631951) | gut metagenome | biome: gut microbiome; feature: rumen; material: AP-attached | host: Bos | place: Iran: Karaj | collected 2018-10
CCTGATCCTGCGGTTTTGCATCGCAGGCCACCTGCTTCTGGATGAGACGAACCGGGCGCTGAAGCTCTACGGCATGCGGGAACTCTATGCCAAGGATCCGAGGGATGCCTGTCTCATTGTGGCACTCCTGAATCGGAACCATGACATGGGAGAGATCGACAGCCTGCTGGAGGAGCAGGGCCTGCAAAAGATCACGAAAGAAGAATAAAAGTTTACCCTGCGAGAAGATCCCCACCTTTTTGGTGGGGATTTTTTTCGTGGGAAAGGGTTAGCATATAGATACACCGAAGGCGGTGTTTACGCAGCGTAACCAAAAAGTAATTTGATACAGGCGCCGTCCGTACTTAACATGAAAAGAAGGTGGTGAGATGAGCGAAAAAACGACTTTGGGCAGATTTATAGCGCAGCAGCGCAAAATTCTGAGACTGACCCAGGAGGAGCTGGCGGAGCGGATCTGTGTATCGAAATCCGCGGTGGCCAAATGGGAGACGGACGGAGGACTTCCGGACCGGGACAATCTGAAACGGATCGCACAGATCCTGAGCGTGTCCGTGGATGATCTCCATCGGATCATCGAGCAGGAGGATGTGCCACAGAATGATACATGCGTCAATATCACATCGGAGGTGATCGCGGCCCTGGAATCCTATGGGTACAAGGTGATCCCACCGTCGGAACAGAAAGAAGAGGAGGGAAAGAAATGAAGAGCGTAGAGAGGAAGAAAATCGGCAGCAGAGTAGGGACTATTATTTTGGCAGCAGTCCTGACAGGGATGATGACCGGGTGCGGGTCTGTTGCAGAACCTCAGGAGATGGCGGGGCCGGCACCTGTAACAGTAGAAATCGAGCCGGCACCTCCTGTGGAGGAAGTGAGGGACGAAACGAACGCCCAGGAGGATGCCGGGATTGGCAGTGCCGACGAAGGCATCGGGAAAGGCAGTGCTGAGGTTGAAAGCAAAGAAGAAACGGGCAGCACGGACGGATCCGACCGGTCAGATGCAGGAGAAGAGAGCTCCGATGAAGAGGATACGGACAAGGACGGCGCGACCGATGCCCCTCAGGACGGAACGGATGCGGATGACGCAGGCGAGGATACCGCCTCCGAGGATGAGGTAGATCCGGACCTGAAAGCGTTCCTGGACAGCTATGAAGAATTCATGGACGAGTATGTGGACTTCATGAAGAAATATACGGCCGATCCTGCCAACATGGTTTCCATGATGACCGAGTACGCGGAGATCATGGGCAAGTATGTGGAATTCTCCGAAGCCATCGAAAAATACGACACTGAGACCATGAGCTCGGCGGATGCCCGGTATTACATTGATGTAACCGCACGGGTCAGCAAGAAGCTGCTGGAGCTCTATTGAGAAAAAGTCCCTCCTTTTACGGCAGTGTTCATAAGACAGTAACGCAAAATGAGACGGTTTATGCTATTACATCCACCTCGCTGCCTATTATCTTGGCAATCCTGCGCTGGGGGGGCAACCATATCAACCACGACATTAGTCGTATTTGATGAAGTGACCGTTGCGGCAAAAGATTTCCTCCCGATGGATGAATATATTGATTATATAAGCGCTAGCCCGGTTTGTCTACGGTCTGAGGCGGAAATGCAGACTTAATGCATTTCCGCCTTTTTATAGTTGACAAGGTTGGTTTATTTGAGTAAACTCAAATTAGGTTTATGAGGATAAACCAAAGGAGGAAAAAGATGTACGACATTGAACTCGGTGCGGTTCAGGAACGTTTTGCGGATATTGTATGGGAGCACGAACCCATAGGCTCGGGCGACCTTGTAAAGATATGCGAAAAAGAACTCGGATGGAAAAAACCTACGACCTATACGGTATTGAGAAAGCTTTGCGAAAAAGGTCTTCTTAAGAACGAAGACGGAGTCGTATCGTCATTGATATCCCGAGAGGCTTTTTATTCCGCAAAGAGCAAGCAGATCATCGACGACTCGTATAAGGGCTCGCTTCCCGCATTTATAGCGGCATTTATGTCGGGAAAGGATATTACTTCCGAGGAAGCGGAGGAGATAAAGAAAATGATAGACGGGTACAGAAAGGGGGGATAAGCGATGAGTGCGGTTTTTATAAAGATATTCAACATGTGCATTACGGCAAGTTATATGATGCTTGCGGTTATCCTTTTCAGAATGCTTCTTAAGAAAGCGCCGAAGTGGCTTACGTGTATCCTCTGGGCGCTCGTGGCATTAAGACTTGTTTTCCCGTTTTCGTTTGAAAGCATGATAAGCCTTATACCGAACGATGAGCCTGTTCCAAGGGACATTATTCTTTCAAAAACTCCGGCTGTCAACACGGGTGTACCGGCCATAAACAATACAGTAAATCCTGTGATCTTAAAGAATTTCACACCCGCAGTGGAAGACAGTGTAAATCCGCTTCAAGTATACATAAAGTTAGCGGCGATCGTATGGCTTATGGGGATCTTTGCCATGATCGTGTATGCGCTCATAAGCTATTTAAGGCTTAAAAGAACTGTTGCGGCCTCCATACCGGTAAATGACGGAGTAAGGGCATGCGATGATATCAAAACACCGTTCATACTCGGGATCGTAAAGCCTGTAATCTACATACCGTCCGGAGTTGACGGCGAAACCCTTGATTATGTGTTAAAGCATGAGCATGCGCACTTAAAGCGTCACGATCATTTCTGGAAACCGCTCGGGTTCCTTCTTTTGACCGTATACTGGTTCAATCCGCTGTGCTGGATATCATATATATTGCTCTGCCGGGATATAGAGGCGGCCTGTGACGAAAAGGTCATAAAGGATATGGACAAAGAAGCGGTTGCGGGGTATTCGGAGGCCTTGCTTGACTTAAGCTTTAAAAGAACGAAGATCGCGGCCTGTCCGCTTGCTTTTGGCGAAACAGGTGTAAAGGGAAGGGTAAGATCGATACTTAATTACAAAAAGCCCGCATTCTGGATCATTATTGCGGGTCTTACCGCCTGTGTTCTTATGCTCATATTCTTTTTAAAAAGACCGCAGGATGATGCTTCTTCGGTCGTGAATCTCGGCGAACCGGTAAAAGTAGATTCCGACGTGCCGACGCTTTTTATGGCCGATATGCTTTCGAGTCAGTTTCATGCGGGTTTTGAACCCACGATCCTGGGATACAGCTGGAGTCAAAGAGTTAAAGGCGATGACTGGACCGGAATCGTTGTGGATGCGATCGCACCGTTTTCGCCCGAAGCCGAAAAATTTATCGATCACGTAAGGATCATCGAAGGCGATGATGCGCATCCCTATCCGTACATGCTTTCTTTCAGTATTGAGCCTTATAAGGTGATCATGACTGAATACGATCTTGAAGAGGTAAAAAACGGTAAGGCGGAATATAAAGAAGGTACTGACATAACGGATGAAGTTATGTTAAAACCCTTAAAAAATGGACGGTTATACGTGATCCAAGCGTATTTTGAAGGGGAAGATCATAAAGGTGATGCAAATTACTGTTTCGTGACCGAACCGGAAGACAAAGCGGACCAAAATGCATCCGGCGATGATGTGATCGTGTCGCCTCAGGTTGAGCCGCTACCCGTTATGGCCGAATATCACACATTGTATGAGACCAAAGCCGATATAACCCATGATGGCATCGATGACCGTATAGCTATTGAAATGGCTTATTTTGACGAGTCGGAGACGGAAGATCCCGATAGGACCCTTAAAGTGACGTGGGCGAATGTCGCCGTATACAGCGGAAGTTCCGACGACTGTATATTCAGATCGAGAGATATATCCATGGTGCATGCGGGAAACGGAGTGCTGTATCTTACAGAATATGAAGGGGAAAAGTATCTTCTGGAAGCTTCTTTGGAAGTCGCCCAGGGTGAAGACTTCTACAATTACTATTTGTACAGTCTTGATGAGAGCGGAGAACAGCTTATGCTAAAGAGCGATCACGACTCATGGGAAATGTTTGATATAGACAAGGACGGATACTATCACGAAAAAGACAGATCCGAGACCGATCCGCACTTTGAAAAATATGAGGAAGCGGTAAGGCCGTTGCTTTCGGATGATGCGATCGTACTTATTGCCTGTGATGTGGATGCGGAGAGGCCTGTCTATTCAAAAGAGGGTAAAGTTGAATCCGCACTTGATTATTTTTACTCTCACTAATACTAATAATATAGTATCCGATCGGAGAGATGTTATGATTTTCAACGTGCCAGTCCTGCGATCCGCTCGGCCAGTTCCAGATAAAAAGGCTTTACATTCACCCTTACGGTGAGGCCTCCCTGGGGAGACATATGGTCTCCGCGAACGGTGGGCATCACGTACCAGATGCCGGGTGTAAGGACCATATTTTCCGTATAATCCTCCCGGGGGGCGCCGAAAGGTGCACCGGCAGAAATGGTGTTGACGAGACCGTCATTTTCCTGCCAGGAGGCATCCAGAGGGTATCCGCCCCGGGTGCTGCCGGTATAGCGGCTCATATAGATGGCACCTTTCATGAAGATATTTTCCGTGATAGCAGGATCGGGAGATGGGTTTCCATCTGCCGACCGCACACAAGAGGAAAAGGGATAAGCAAAATAATATACATCGTCAAACGTATGGATGGTCTCGTTCAGGGCCAGTGCGTTGTCGATGTGCATGTCATAGGCGGCATAGTCCCACAGCTTCCGACCATCGTATTCTGCTTTGGTCCCGCTGGAGACTGCGCCGCTGTTTTTTTCATATTCCGGGAGGATCTCGATGGAGGAGAGGTCGAAGCTCTCATCCTCGTAGAGATCGTAAGCGGTCGTGCCGTTTGTGGGTGCGGACAGCGTGACGAGGGCCAGCAGACCATCCCCGTTTCCGCCCCGGAAAAAGGGGGAGAGGGATCCGTCCTCCGTGGCAGCCTGTTCCGCTTCGGAACCGTTCCGCAGGATTTCCGAGAAGAGACGGATGGTGGCCCCGCCAAAGGAATGACCGATGAGCGCAAATCTGCTCTGATCAAAATTCTTCAGGAGGGCTCTGCCGGTGTAGTCTGCGCCGTACCTGTCATGGCCTGCGGCGGCGCTGTGTGCGGCGCCGTAATCCACTCTGGTTCCCGATAGCTGTGCATAGAGCTCACAGGCTCTGTCCCAGGCGCTGCCGGTGGGATCCACGGAAGCGGCGTAGCTTTCATACCCCTGCTGATTCAGGTAGCGGATGATGCTGCCGCCCGAAAGTCCCCAGTAGGGGAAAAAATCATTGATCCTGTCATAACTGCCCCAGCCTGCGAGACCGTGGACAAAAATGAATTTGACATCCGTCCGTGACTGCTTTTGGAAAGCTACGGCGGAAGAGAAAATGCCGGTTACCATGAGGAGAACCACCATCCACAAGGCGGTTGCTTTTGTCCCGATCTGTTTTATGCGAAAGAAGGGATAGGGGCCATCTACCCTGCCCGTGCTGTTCAGATACAGCATGCTGATGCCATACAGAAGGGTGACTGTGATGGGGAGCAGGATCCATCCGAAGGGGGCTTTATTCTCCGCAAAGAGGTAGGAGAGGAGGGACAGGATCGGGATCAGCAGATGTTGATAGAAGCTGCTTCCGCGAAAGAGCAGATCCTTCACATTCCCGGACATGGGCGCCAGAATGCAGACGGTCACAAAGAGCGTCAGGCACAGCATGACGGTGGCCAGGAAGCGTCCCACCTCCACAAAGGGTTTTTGCCCGAAGATCACCAAAAGCAGGGAGGTGCACAGTGCCAGGAGATTGGAGAGCTGGGTGTAATAGATCAGGGTTTTTCTTATGGGACCTCTTTTCCGTACTTTGACAAGTGCGATGAGTTCCAAAAGGATCAGGATGAGATTTAAGATGGTAGCCATTGGTTTTGCCCTTTCTTTTCTCACATTTTCTTATCGTTAAAGAGCCTGCGATCAGTTCGCAGGCTCCATTTTTTCGGAGGGAAGATGTCTTCGGATGACGCGGAGGAGTTCCTTGCTGTCGAGCGGCTTGCTCAGGTAATCCGCGAAGCCTTTGCTGAGGTACTCTTCGCGCATGCCGCTCAGGGCATTGGCGGTCATCATGATCATGGGCGTATCCCGGTTGATATTCCCGGGATCTGTCAGGGAGAGTTCGAAGGTCTGGATCCCGTCGAGATCCGGCATCATATGATCCATGAAGATCAGATCGTAGGTTGCAGTGCGCATTTTCTCCAGCGCCTCGTTGCCGCTGGCGGCGGTGTCGATCCGGCCGCCCAGTTCGTCCAGGAAATGCTTCGCAACCAGAAGATTCATGCGGTTGTCATCCACCAGAAGATAGGTGCAGTCCGGTGTATGGAAGGCGCGTTCCTCGGGCAGATCCGGGGCCGCTTCCTCCGCGGATGCGTCGGTGCCCGGGACCGTGTCACAGATCTCCTGCGGCAGGTAGACCGTGAAGACGGACCCCTTTTCATATTCACTGCTGACGCTGATGTCACCGTTCATCAGCCCGACCAGGCGCTTTACGATCGAAAGCCCCAGCCCGGTCCCTTCGATCCGATGGTTGTGTTCCTCGTCGATCCGCTGGAAATCACCGAAGATCAGCGGCAGGTTCTCCTTTTTGATCCCGATGCCGGTATCCCGGACGCAGAAGGAGAGGGTCAGAGTCTGAGCCGACTGCCCTTTCCGTGAGACCTCGAGTCGCACCTCGCCCTGGTCCGTATATTTTACGGCGTTGTTCAGGAGGTTGATGAGGATCTGCCGGATGCGCAGTTCGTCTCCAATGAGCGCGTCGGGAAGATCCGGATCCAGCGTCTGCGTGTAGACGAGGCCCTTTTGCTCAGCCCTTACACGGATCATGGTGCTTACATCTCCCAACAGAGCACGCAGCCGGTAGGGGGCGGGCTTGATCTCCATTTTGCCGGATTCGATCTTGGACAGATCCAGAATGTCATTGATCACGGAGAGAAGGATGTGCCCCGCATCACGGATATTTTCCGCGTAGCTTCGGATGCGGCCGGCAGAGACGGAATCTATGTTCCGGTCGGCGGAAGTCTCGCGCAGGATCATCTCATCCATGCCGAGCACGGCATTTAAGGGGGTCCGGATCTCATGGGACATGCTGGCCAGGAAATCGCTTTTGGCGCGGTTGGCCTTCACGGCATCCTGCTCGGCAATCCGCAGCATTTCGTTCTTCTCCAGCAGACGGTGGTAATCGGCCGTCTCCAGGGAAAAGTACAGGACAAAGATTCCGACAGATCCGAAGGGCAGGGAGAGCAGCAGCTTTCCGTCCGTAGCGGCCTGGACGATGAGTCCGAGCAGCGTGATAAAGGAAGCGACGGAGAGAGATACTTTTTCACGGATGCCCATGCTTTTGAGCTGCAGCACCAGGATCAGAACGTTGATCGCCATGAAATAGATCGGCGGGGTGAAGACGATCGGAACGAAGAGCGTACCGTGCATATAGGTGCCGTCCGGCGCGTACCAGAGGACAAATTTGAGCGGGATATTCAGAAGCATCAGCGCCAGGTAGACGTAAAAGAGCACATTGCCGACGACGGTCAGCCGTTCGAGTCTCCGGGAGGTGTCCACATAGGAGTGCAGGTACAGGGTAAAGCTCCGGGAAGAGGTGACGCTGAGCACGGAATCCAGAGTTCGAAGCAGCATGCAGACCGCCAGCGGAGTGCCATACTCCGGGATGGCGAAGGTATAGGTCAGGATGCTTGCGACGAGGGCGAGCAGCATATTCAGCTCCAGCATGCGGAACAGCTTGCTGGAACGGACATAGCGGCCCGGATCCTGGAACGAGATCAGATATAAGATCAGCAGATAAAAGAAAGAAGCGATCTCAAAATAGGTTTTCGGCGGAAAGGAATACATTCCCATCATTGGCTTGCCTTTCTTCTCATGAGATTCATTACGGTTTTATTCTACTATACTCTGCGGCTGAGTGCCACAAAAGAAGATACCCGGTTCGTAGATTCCGTTGAATGGTAAATTGTTTCACTAAATCAGGAAATTGTCTGAAAACAGTAGCCGTTTTTCAGAATTTTGTGGTATAATCTCTGTAGTATGAATACATCCGGGGAGGGTGCTTATGAACGAACGATTGGGCAAGATCTGTGAACTGTATATTAAGAACCGGGAGATCGTAAGATCCACATTCCGTCTGGAAAGCCAGGCACTGTACTCTGTCTGTGCCGCGCAGCTGACCGGGCACGGAAAGCAGCCGCAGGGTGCGGAGCTGAAGGAGGCCAGAAAGATTCTGAAGCGGGAGACGGGTCTGTTTTCCAGTTTCCGGGGAGAAATTGAACTTCCGGCTTCGACCGCGCTGGTGACCGCGCCGGATGCGGAGCTTCGGATGAAGCAGATCACGGAGATGTATAAGATCCTGAAGGAGGAATTTTTCGGATCCACGTATCTGGCGCTGGCAGCGATGATGCTTCCGGAGCTTGTGCCGGGGGAGAGTGCCAGACCGTACATTGCGCGGGGCAAGGGGATCTTTCAGATGATGAAGGAGGAGCATCCTTTTCTGACCTCCTCCGAGGACAGTGTGCTTGCCATCCTGCTTTCCTTCTCGGAGAAGAGTGACGAGCAGCTGATCCGCGATATGGAACAGGTCTATTCCTTCCTGAAGGCGCGCATCAAATGGAGCGATTCCGAGAGTATGCAGACCGTGTCCCATATTCTCGCGATGGGGGAACCGCCCGCACAGGAGAGCGCGGAGCGGTTTCTGAAGATCTTCGAGCGTCTGAATGAAGCAGGTCATGCATACGGCAAGGATTATCAGCTGACGGCGCTGGCCGTGCTGGCGATCTCGGGCCGGGAGATCGATGCGATCACACAGGATATTCTGGAGGTGGATGCGTTCTTAAGTGAACAGGAGGGGTACCGTTCCGTGATCGGATGCGATAAGAAGACGCGTCTGATGCATGCGGCAATGCTGGTGACGCTTGCGGATGATAAGAGTGCGCTTCCGGATGCCGGGATTCTGACGAGTACGCTGGTGATGATCGCGGCGCAGCAGGCGGCCATGTGTGCCATCATCGCATCCTCTGTCGTTATCACCACGACTTCCACGACGTAGGAAGACGCTCTGTTCATTTTACAGGGGACTGACCGGGGGAAGGTCACTGTAAAGGGGTGGAAGCACCCCGGATCTTTAGTACTTGGGGGTTGACGAAATGACCAGAAAAAACGGAATTCGCGTCAGAAACCTTCTGGTGGCGGGAGGCGTTCTATTTTTCCTGCTGGCGGTGGTTCTGCTGATTATGACCTTTGTATTCAAACCGGAAGAAGAGACGGAGGTGGCTGAGGTGAGCGAGCCGACGGCTCCGGATTACAAGGTTCTGTTTTTGGATTCCTATTCTCCGACGCATGTGTCCTATCCGGCGCAGGAGAGAGGGATCAAGGCCGGTCTGTATTCCAATAATATCAGCTATGACGTCATCTACATGGACACGAAGAATTATGGCAGCCAGGAGGAGATCGACGCCTTTTATGCATTTTTCCGGGATCGCCTGCTCGGCTCGGAGAAGGAATACGACGGCGTGATCACCGGGGATGACGCGGCGCTGAAATTTGCGCTGCAGCACCAGGAGGAGCTTTTCCCGGGATTGCCGATCGTGTATTACGGAATCAACAATATTCCGCTGGCGGAGGAAGCCGTACAAAATCCGCTGATGACCGGCTTTACGGAGGAGACCTATCTGGACGAGACGTTTGATCTTGCGATCAAGCTTCTGCCGAAGGCCAACAAGATCGTGGGCATCTATGACAATACGACCACGGGGCAGGGGGATAAGGAGACCTTCTTTGGCTATCGGGAGCAGTATCCCGGCTATGATTTTATAGGGATCAATACTTCTGAGCATTCGCTGAGCGAGTACTGCAAAATTCTCGAGAGCCTCGGGAGCGACTGCATCCTGATCTATCTGACTGCATTTGAGGACGCGGACGGCAATGCGTATTCGATCCCGGAGAGCGCGCAGATCATCGTCGATCACACGCATATCCCGGTCTTCCGCAATTATATGGGCGGAGAGGGGCTCGGGATCGTCGGCGGTGTGCAGATGAATTTCCCGGTTCAGTGCGAGATGGCCGGTGAAGTGATGGCGGATGTCCTGTACGGACGGCAAAAAATCGCTGAGATCCCGCTGCAATATGACACGCCCGGCTATATCATCTACGATTATTCCGTTATGGCAAACTATGGTCTCGACACGAGACTGATTCCCCATGGTGCGACGGTCATCAATCAGCCGGTGGATTACTGGGATCAGTATAATTCCATTCTGATTCCCGCGATTCTGATCATCTTCGGGCTTCTGTGCATGCTGCTTGCGATGATCATCAATTATCTGATGATGAAGCGTACCACCGAGGCCCTGCGCAGGACCGAGGACAAACTGGTCTATGAGACCGAGCATGATATGCTGCTCGGGATCTACAACCGGCGCGTTGCGGAGGAATTCCTGAACCGGAATATCATGGACGGGAAAAAGCAATGTCTGCTCCGGATCGACATCGATGATTTCAATCTGATCAACGAGAGCTACGGACATGCGGTGGGTGACCGGTATCTTCGCTTCGTCGCGAATCTGCTGAAGGATTATGCCGTCGCCAATGTGTTCCTGCTCGCACGGCACAGCGGGGATGAGTTCCTGATGATCATTCCCGGACGGACGCTGTCCGAGGACAGCCCGGAGCTGCATGAGATCCACGAGATGATGAAGACACCGATGAAGCTGGGGCTGGAGGAGCTACGTACGACGGTCAGTATCGGTGTGGTCAATACCGACGCGCAGACGGATGTGGAGACGATTTTTGCATATTCGGATCTGTCGCTGCGCGAGGCGAAGGAGCGCGGGAAAAATCGGAGCGTGATCTACGAGGAACAGCTCCAGGAGAAGGTTCTGGTCGTCAACCAGACGCGAAGCATCCTGCAGAGCGTCCTAGAGAACCGGGATTTCTACATGCTCTATCAGCCGAAGGTGGATGTACAGACGAAGGAACTGGTCGGATTTGAGGCCCTGATCCGTATCAAGGACCGGGATCTGTCCCCGGCCTTCTTCATCCCCATCGCGGAG
>JAEEGF011475341.1_pt1 | contig 11015 bp, 9 predicted proteins | sample 9134171 | NCBI WGS metagenome assembly JAEEGF01 (sample SAMN16246542, study PRJNA631951) | gut metagenome | biome: gut microbiome; feature: rumen; material: AP-attached | host: Bos | place: Iran: Karaj | collected 2018-10
GACTATGAAATTGTCTCAGTAACCAATAACAGGTTTATCGGAACGGCTACTCTGACGATCCGGGGTACCGGAAAGGACTGCGGCGGAACAAAGACACAGACCTTCCTTATCAAGGCCCACAGCATAAACAAGCAGGATTAGTGCCACACCGAGGCATCATAACACTTTTTCCTAATGGGAAGGGACCGGCGAAAAACCGGTCCCTTCTCTTTTGCTTTCAGCAAAGCGTTATGGATTGATTATTACTTTGATGTTGATCTTGTCGGGAACAAAGATTAATATTTTTTTTACAAATTTGCGGACGCGCCTGTGCATGAATCGCCGGATGAGCCGGTCATGTTGAAAGAATGCACCTAAACGTGTAGAATATTAAGTAATAATCTCATCTTTGACACTTAGAAAGCCGCAATCCCAGTATACACCTGAGGTTACGGCTTTATTTTTATCTCGTGAAAAGCGTAATACTACGTAAACTTATCTGAAAATGTAGCCTTGCCTGCGACAAGCGGACAGTTCCTTATAACCCTTTAGTTCTTCTGATTATACCTGCCATGGACTTTGGCGTTATAAGTTCATAGTCAGTTCTGAATCCTGCGTTTTCATGAAGAGAATCGGTCAGCTGTGTCCTTGTATAGCTTGGGATATATCCGTGTTCGCCAACTTTTCTCATATCCATTTCTCTGAGAGTTTTTATTATCTCCTCGCAGGTGTAGCTGTCACCCAGTTTCTTTTCAAGTATCCTATAGATCATAAGAGCAATGAAACATGTGAGGAAGTGAGCTTCAATCCTGCCATCCCGTTGCAGATATACAGGTCTTGCTTCAAACTCGGATTTCATTATCCTAAATGATTCTTCGATTTCCCATCTATCATGGTTTATCTTTGCTATGTCAGCAGTATCGTCATCTAGGTTGGTGCACACTGCATAGAACCCGTCATACCTTGAGTCTTTCAGTTCTGATTTGAGTTTTTTTATCGACTGGGTGGTTATGATGCTTCTTTCACCATAGTTGTTGAACTTTCTGCTTGCATCAGAAGAAAGCCCTGCCTCGGTACATACGATGAACTTTGAGAGTTCAAAGTCCCGCATTATCTGCTGTTCCAAAGGCTTTAGAGATAACTGCTCATTCTGGTTGCCGGGATTGATGCAGAATGCAAGTGGTATCCCTGACTTATCCATAAAAAGGCCCATCTGTACTATGGGATTGGGGCGGTGTTCTTTGCTGGGACCATACTGCTTCAATCCACCTTCATGCTCCATTTCAAAGAAGTAGTTCGTGCAGTCATAGAAGAGGACACCGGTATTTCTTTTCACAAGTTTCTTAGAACGTTTGTAAAGCTCTGCCTGTATCATGTCTGAGTTTTCAGAAAGCGTGGTAAGGGAACGATAAACCTGGTGAAGGTCAAACTGAGGCTCCTCTATGAGTTTCTCAGACTGCTCAAAGCAGGAGAGCTTTGATGAGGGGAAGAGTATTCTTCCATAAACAAGTCTTGAGAGTATGTTATCGAGATCATACTCGAAAGAATTCTCCTTCTTTATCTTCCTGCAGATGGAAGGCAGACCAAGCTGATAATATATCTGCTGCAGGAAGAGGTAACCGGCATTGAATGAGAGCCGTACATCTGTGTCTACAATCCTGTCAGTGGATAGTGGAATCAACACTTTGTGGTCAGAAGCAGCCTCTTCTTTATTCATGATGCGAAGCTGCTCTTTAGCCCATGCATCTACATCATCCACGCCGTATTCCGACATAACAGGGGCGCCCGGAAGAAAAAACTCTTTCGGGCGCCTTCTTGTATGCAAAACAATAAAGAAAAATACCGAATAGACACAAAAAACGACCGAATAGACATAGAGCATTGATTGGGATATGTTTATTCCTTTAAAATATAGTAAGTATCAGATTAAATTGGGAAACTATAACCAGCGATACTTACCAGGCTGGAAATTACACACAAGGATACTGCGAAAATGTCGGACTTATTTGATATCAGGGTTGAGATAGACAAAACAATACAGAAACTTACAGTGATCATAAAAAACAAAGAGCGAAGCGAGGACGTGGAGGGTGTTATAGCGGCAGTACAGGAGTATGCCGACAGAAAAGAGCCTATGGTGAAGGCTTATTTTGGCGACAGCCTTGTTGCGCTCCCACAGGCACAGATCACCAGGGTGTTTACAGATAAAAGGAAGGTCTGCGTCCAGACCATGGAGAGGAGCTATGAGCTCAAAAAGCCTCTAAAGGAAATCGAGGATCAGCTGAGTGGCGACAGATTTGTGAGAATCTCACAGTCGGAGATAATTAATATTCAAAAGGTGAAAAGCTTTGATTTTTCTATCGCCGGAACCATAGGTGTACTTCTTGACAACGGGGAGAGCACATTTGTTGCAAGGCGCCGTGTCAGGGAGGTCAAACAGGCCCTCTCAAAAAATACTCATTTATATCCGACTAAGGAGGAGTAAAAATGGATACGAAAAAGAAATTTATATTTCTTTCGCTTCTGGGATTTTCCATGGGACTTTTGATCGGCGCTGTGATCACCTGTCTTTTTTCTGATTATGCGGAGTATTCAAACCGAATGATGATGCTGGCTCAGCTGATAGGGTCGGGACTTCTTGGCACGGTCTCAATGGGAGGAACTATTGTCTATGACCTCGAGGAATGGGGGCTTACTCAGGCTACATTTACTCACTATATTCTGGCTTTTATTGCGTTTTTTACGGCAAGTGAGGTGCTTGGATGGTTCAAACATGATGTTCTGCTAGTTGTATCTATTGTGTTTACCGTTATCTACTTCATAATCTGGCTCATTAATTTTATTAGCTGGAGAGCACAGATAAGGCAGATGAACAGGGAACTTACAGCCTTTAAAGAGTGACACGACAATTATTCATGCAAAAGAAGGGGCACCTTGGCTCTATGAAAAAACTCAAAATCATGGTCACCGGTAAGAACAGAAGAATAGCCGGGGATATCTGTAACCATCTGGCAGAGGACAGGGACTACTCTGTCGTCAAGTGCGCAGCCAACCAGGAGACGCTCTTTAAGGCTGTGCCGAATGAGATGCCCAGGGTGATCATTATCTGCCTTGGAGATGAGACCAGGGAGACCATCAAGGTCTATAATATCCTGCGGGAATGTGCACGGCTTGAAGCCATCACTTTCATAGTGGTCTGCAATCTTGAGGACAAGAGCCTCTTTATCAAATATACAAATCTGGAAAAGATCTTTTTCATGGCGAGGCCTGTCTCTCTTTTCGTCCTCTATGACAAACTTGATGAGGTTGAGAAAAAGTATCTCTCAGGAGATGATGACATAGCCTTTCTCACAGAGTTTGTCAATCCCAATGACCCTGACAGGGTCAGGAGAAAGCATATCCTTGCAGTTGATGACAGTGCACAGCAGCTGATCCAGATCAAGGAGCACCTCAAGGAATTCTATGAGGTTACGGTGGTAGGAAGCGGAAAGGCGGCGCTGCGATTCCTCGAGAGAAAGAGAGTCGATCTGATCCTTCTTGACTATCTGATGCCGGAAATGGACGGACCTGAGGTCTACAGGATACTTAAGGAAGATGCGTTTTTGTCGGATATACCGGTGGTTTTCCTTACGGGGGTCAAGGAAAAGGACACCGTCATAAAGACACTTATAGAGCTGAAGCCTCAGGGATATATAGTCAAGCCCGCGAGGCGATCGGAACTTGTTGCTAAGATAATAGATGTTTTTGACAGGGAGCTTGAGGATGAAATTTGATCTTGGCTTTTTGAGAGATTGCGGTGTAGATACGGATCTGGGAAAAGAATATACGGGAGGGCAGGACAGGTATGTCTCTGCCCTTTCTCGTTTTTACAGAAGCTTTGATGCAAACAGGGATAAGGTCAGGGAATCTTTTGCCAAAAAGGATATGGAGAATTATACGCTTCTGGTGCATGCCCTGAAGAGCAACTGTCTTATGATCGGTGCGGTTGGGCTCTCTAAAGAGTTTGAGGCTTTGGAGCTTGCGGGAAAAGAGAAAAGAATGGATGTCCTTATGGCTGACACAGAGAGGGTGCTTGGTGACTATGAGGCTCTTGCAGAGATTTTAAGGCCCATAGGGGAAGCAGATGTGGAAAAGCCGGTGGATGAACTGACCGGGGATGAAGCAGTGAAGGTGGTAAAAGAGCTTCTTGAAGCGCTGGATGATTTTGACGATGAGACCTCGGCTGAACTTGTAAAAAAGCTCTCCGGCTATCCCTTCAGGCCGCGTCCAAAAGAAAGACTAAAGGAAGCTACAGATTATATAGAGCGGTTTCTTTATGATGAAGCAGCAGAGATTATAAAGGACATTGTAAAGACCATAGAATAGGAAGCAGAATATGAAATATATCAGGATAGCTCTTTCTGTAATGATCATTTTGGTTTTTGGATATATCGTTCTGGGACAGATCTTTTTCCCATACAATACGCCAAGGGACGGCTTTGTCTGCCATATGTTTCCGACGGATAACTGGGTGGAAGTAAGGGATGATGGGACAAGAGTGCCTTTTGCGGTACCAGGCAGGACAGATAAGGCTATCACACTCGAAACCGTGATTCCCGATGATGTGGGAAAGGATGACAATGCCATGTGCTTCAGGGGCATGGACATGGAGATATATGTGGACGGAGTGCTTCGTCAGAGGTACAGCGTCGAGGACTACGCCCTTTGGGGGGACAGATCTGCGGAGTGCTATATCATGGCGCCTCTCTATCCCGAGGATGCGGGGAAGACTCTGAGGATCTGGTATGAATACAACTCAGGCTTTGTCTATGAAGCCTATTACGGTACCAGGATCGGCATATGGAGTCAGTTCTTTTCACAGTACGGAGCAGAGCTCTTTATCGGCATCATGATCATGGCCCTTGGGATCATCTGCTATGTTGCCGCCGCAGTCTACAGACTCATCTACAAAAAGTATCTGGAGATGCAGCACCTCTCCACGGGAGTTCTTCTCGGGGCCTGCTGGGTCATGTCCAATTCCATTTTCAGGCAGTTCTACACAAGGAATGTATCCGTTATGTCGGATATTCCTTTTCTGATGGTCATAATTCTCCCTGTGCCCTTCATTATTTTCATAGATTCCCTTCAGAACGGGCGATACAGGAAGTTGATAATCACTCTGGGAGTCATGGAGATAATCGATTTTATTGTTCTTGTGACACTGTTTGTGACAGGGATAATGCCGCTGGTCAGGAGCTTTGTATTTGCGGCGCTCTGCGCACTGATCTGTATAGTCTGCATCGCATATACCATCATCAATGATGAGATCAAGGGCTATGCCGGGGAGTACAGATATGTTGCAGTGGGATTTCTTGTGCTTGCCATGGCAGCAGTCGGGCAGATACTGAGCTACCTCTTTGCCCACAACGGTGTCTTTTCCGGATTTCTCATGTCCCTGGGACTTCTGGGATTTCTCATATGCGCCTCCATCCATACCATCAAGCAGCTTATAGGCATAAGGATTGAAGCCAATGAAGCCATGCATGCCAGTAAGGCCAAGGATGAGTTTCTTGCGAATATGTCTCACGAGATAAGAACGCCCTTAAACGGAATACTTGGCATGGATGAGATGATAATACGTGATGCCAAAGACAGCGATATCAGGAAATATGCCCTGGATATAAAGAGCGCAGGCAACACACTTCTTTCCCTGATAAATGACATCCTTGATCTGTCCAAGATCGAGTCGGGGAGCTTTGAGATAATCCCGGCAGAATACGGCACGGCATCGATCCTTAATGATGTGATAAATATGACAAGGAACAAGGCGCTATCAAAAGACCTGGAGTATATATTTGAGGTATCTCCCGACATTCCATCAAAACTATACGGAGATGAGACCAGGGTAAAGCAGGTTATGCTCAATCTCATAAACAATGCCATCAAGTACACAAGGCAGGGCAGGGTCAGTACTCTGGTCACTGTCCGGAGAGACAGTGCATATGCATTAAATGAAGTTGCACTGGTGGTGAAGGTATCGGATACGGGGATAGGCATCAGAAAAGAGGATATGAACAAACTCTTTGAGAGCTTTAAAAGGCTTGAGGAGGAGAAGAACAGAGACATAGAGGGCACGGGACTTGGACTTCATATAACCCAGAGACTCATAGATCTCATGGGTGGCCGCATAGAGGTGGAGAGTACCTATGGTGCAGGGACCACCTTTACCGTGACAATCCCGCAGATTGTAGGGACGGACGAACCAATTGGGGCATTCTCGGAGGCTGTCAGCAGGACACTGGGTGAGATGGAGATAGAAGAGCCCACCCTGTATGCGCCCGGCGCCCGGATTCTGGTGGTGGATGACAATGTAATGAACCTTGAAGTCATGGAGGGGCTCCTTAGGGATACCGGGATGAAGGTTTCTCTTGCCCGGTCCGGGCAGGAGTGTATTGAAAAGGCTGAAAAAGAGAGCTTTGATATAATACTCCTTGATCAGATGATGCCTGAGATGAGCGGAGAGAAGACGCTTAAAGTTATGAAGGAGAGGGGGATCCTTGGAGGGACCCCTGTTATAGCACTTACTGCGGACGCCCTGATAGGTGCAAGGGAGAACTATCTTTCTAAGGGGTTTGCCGACTATATCAGTAAACCCGTCAAGTACGATATGCTGGAAAAAGTGCTCAAGATGTATATCACGCAGGAAAAACAGCTTGAGAGGTCAAAAGCAGTTGGAGATCTTCCGCATCTTCTCATCTGGGGAACGGATTCAGAAAAGATAAGGGAAGAAAAAGAGAGGCTTCAAGGGCTCTATAAATGTACCTGCGTGGTGGGGAGCAGGGCAATGGAGAAGTACCTGGAAAAGCACGGGGATATGCCGGTCCTGAAGGTGCAGTAGGGATGCGCAATTATTAAAAAGTTATAAACCGCAGGAAATGACAGATAATTGTGATATGCTAAACAGGCACAGTGGTAACGCCCCGGTGCCTGCTTTTGTTGCACAAGACCGGCAAACGAACGGATGCTTGCATACAGATTCATTTGCCGGTCGTAAGGACATGGAGCACGAAGTGCGGAATGTCTGTGTGCATAATCGAGTAGGAGTCAGCCTACTCAATTGCTCTTTGAGTATTATGCTGGAATCTGACTCTCCTGACTTTCCCGGGGCTCCTGGCTCTCCTGCCTTAAAGAAGCGGCCTCGTCCGTAAGGAGCTGATCGCTCTTCCTCGGTCCACGGACGCCAAAGCTTCCACCGTACCTCATCTCCTTGAGGATCCTGCGGATATTCTTAAGTTCCTTGCTGATATCTGTGGCAGAGGCACACACTACTGTGGGAACTCCGCTGCCGCTCATCTCAACCTTAAAGCCTGCATCCTTGAGGGCCTTGAAAGCCTTAAGCTTATCGGTTGTGCTTATCTGTTCCAGTTCCTTGTCGTTCTTGTTCATATATATTGTGCCTTTCATTTTGATAAACACAATATAACACAGTTTTATCCAAATTTCAAACGTTTGTTCTCACAATATGCACAAAAATGCTATCATTTTTTCGTACATAATTATTCAATAAAAAATATTTGAAATACTGTTAAGTTTTTAAATCATATTCCGATATATGTATTGAGAATAAAAATTCTCACTCCCCCAACAAAACTTTTTTATACCTGGGCTGTTTAACTCCCCATTAAACAGCCCTCCTCCCAAAATCTTGTGAAAACACACAAAAAAAAAGAAAAGGCGACCCCCATCGCCTTTTCTTTTTTTATCTGTTTACCGTATAGGCCTTTACAAAAAAGTCCTTGTCGTCCTGTCTTTCCATGGACAGGCCGTCATCGGAGATGTAATAGCTCCTTCCGCTGGCCTCGTAATTGTTGTGGATGTTGCCGGTAAGGTTCTTCCACTCATCGTAGTTGGCTTCCCCTACCATGTCCTCAGCCTCCTCAAACACAAGCCGCCCTTCGGTCACAGGCTTAATCAGGACAAAAAATTCATCCCCTTCTTCCAGCTCTATAGCCCTGTCCAGCTCAAAGGTGTGGTACCCTCCGCTGATGGCTGATATCTTCTGGCTCACCGCAGGTTCATCATCGCCGTCAAAAGTTATCTTCCCATCCTCCTTATCAGGATCAAGATACACCGAAAGCTCATACTGCTGGTACAGGTCAAGGCTCATAAAGCCCACCGCCTTAAGCTTCTCACTTCCTGCAGCCTCATATAGCATTCCGTAGGGATTGGCTGCTGCAGAAAAGGTCCTGACCATATTCTGTGCATCGTCAAGAGAGTTTACAAGGTTGGTAAAAAAGCCTGCAGCCTGATAATTGTTGTCATACCAGTCATCATCACCAGGTGTGGCAGCTTCAAAGCCTGTTGCGTTGCTTATGGCCACAGTCTCATCGTAATAAGAAAGCCAGAAGCATCCGCCCTCTCCCGATCCGGTACCCCAGCTGTTCTTGCACAGCCAGGCCCCATCCCCCTTGGGTGTAAGCTTAAAGTTCGATGCACTGTACTCATCATCCCATCCAATTATCAGTACCTCGTGAGTTGCTGTCTTGACAGGTTCCCCATCAAAGGCTGAGTACATGGTACTGCTGTGATTCTTAAAAAATCTGCTGCTGGCACAGATACCGATGGTGGCTGATCCGTGCTCCATTATCATCTGCTTGATAAGCGTGTTGTTTACGTGATCCCCCGGGATCTGGTCCACCGCCTGCACATGGCAAAAAGAGCTGTATGCATCAGAGGGCTCATCCCCGTTGTCGGAAAAGAGATAGGAACTCCCGTACATGCTCTTAAACGCATCTCTGTCCTTCTCCTCCACCGGCCCTTTCCAGGCAGTAAGTACACTGATGCAGTAGTCAGTAACACCTCCAACTGCGATATAGCCTGTATCATAGTCAAATATCCAGGCTCCGGGGTCATCATCCCTGTTGACAAGCTCCCGATAGTCACCGTCGATATCCCCGTTTAAAGAGCCCTCGGCCCTATGAAGATTGTAGTAGGCAAGATGCTTTTCTGAAAGGTCAAGTTCATCAGCCTTAAGCTGTGGATGGTGCATCAGAAGATCACTCTCAATTGCCCCCATGCAGGCATAGGTCCAGCAAAGATACGAATACCCCTGGTCCTCAACTCCTGTTATATAGCACTTTCCATCCACGTTTCTGGAATCATATTTTGCCGGGATCTCTTTTGCAGAAAAAGAGCTAATGTCAACAGGAACCACATCCTCAAAATCAGGGTTGGAATAAAAGCTTCCTATGTCTCCCTCTCCCATGGTAACAGCCTCCGGGATAAGGACCTTTCTCACAAGCTGAACATCCTCGGTTACCGGGCTGTTAACATTGCCCTGTATCAGATTGCTGCCCAGGGATTGAGGCTTTGGCTGCAGGCTCAGTGCATCTGTGCTTTCGGGCTTTTCACCGCCGTCAAGCCCCTGCAGGTCCTCCTCGGCATTAAACGAAGCTCCCAAATCCGTTTCCTCTCTTCTTGAGGAATTGGATCCCTTTGCATCAGGCTTTTTTATATATACAGTTATTCCTGCAATCAGCAATAAAGCCAGCAGAAATAAAGCCGCTACAAGTACTGTTCTTTTCTTCACTTCTCATCTACCCCTTTGATCACAGTAAGATTAAAAGAGCCAAATATGGACTGTGACATATCCTTGGCAAAGGATTCATAGTCCAGAAAATGGATTCCCTTGTTCCAGCCGTCTATGACCCTTAACATGGGGTACATCTTATCTCCAACCCTCCAGATACTGTAGCCGCAGACCACGATGGTGTGGTCCTTGTAAAAGCCTCTGGCAATGTTCATGATCACAGGCCTTCCAGCAGCTATCTCCCTGGCAACGTGCTTTTCAAAGCTCCAGATATAGACTCCGCGGCACTTGGCCCTTACGCCATACTCCCTGAAGGCTTCTCTGGTTATGGCCGCAATAAGAAGCGGAACTGTGCCCCTCTTGTCCGTGTAGCCGTAGGCGGTGGCAATCTCCTCAACCAGCCTGTATATCTCATGAATATCCTCAGGTATAGTCTGTATGTTCATGGTCTGTCTGTAGTAGTCAAGGATCCTTGTGACAGCCACAACAGAGCAGTTTCTGGTGCGTCTGCCGCTGATCTCCTCCATGGACATGTGATTCATCGTAAGGGACCTGCCTCTTTTTACCATGACGCCCTTGTCGCCGTACTTTTCAAAGAGATACCCGGGTATATTCTTGATGCCGCCATAAGGCTTGGACATTACTGTGTTCTCCTTTAATGCAGCTTAAGGATCTCATCGAAAATAACACAATAATCCGTCTTGTCCTCATCGTTTTTGCTAAAACATACCAGATCCAGGTCCGAATATGCAGAAGAAAGCCAGGCAACATCAGATGCTACAAGAGAAGGTGTGGATGATCCATCGCCGCAGCAATATAATTCATTATTAATTACATAATAACACTTTCCGTCCAACGGATTCCACCGGATATCATAGGTAGACTTGTCTCCCTCAAGGAAAATTTCTTCTGCCTCTGAGTCACCCTTTTTATAAAATATAGAACTTCCTCCGTAAAAAGAGATCCAGATCTCATCGAGATCCTCGCTGGCCGCATAGCCCGAAGACATCCTGCCTTCTCCGTCAATTAAAACCTTCTTGGTAATGTAATCCCCATTATATTTGGCCTTGAAAAGATTGCTGCCCAGCCTGTATGTAAGGGAAGGTCCTCCCTCCTCCATGGTCATCCTGACACTGTGAATTCCCTCGATCTCATCATTGAGGCGGAACATGGCTGGCCTCTCACCCTTGAGCACATAATAATTGGTGTAGTCATTAATAAAGAGGACATCGGAAAAGCAGTCGGTGTCGATGATATACTTACCGGAGTGTATGTAGGTCTCAGCATAACCCGTACCACTGATATCATATTCGAAATAGGCGTCATCCATAAGCTTGCTCGGAGCCCGGTCTCCTGCCCTGTAATACTTTATCGCTTCCTGATCTTCGAAAAGCATCTGCCTGCAATCCCTGTCAAAGAAGCTGATGTGGATATATTTATCCCACAGCCTGGTGGATACACCGTTGTT
>JAEEGF012397988.1_pt1 | contig 11015 bp, 8 predicted proteins | sample 9134171 | NCBI WGS metagenome assembly JAEEGF01 (sample SAMN16246542, study PRJNA631951) | gut metagenome | biome: gut microbiome; feature: rumen; material: AP-attached | host: Bos | place: Iran: Karaj | collected 2018-10
GCGGGTGAGAACCAGTTCAATCTGTTTTCTGTAATTGACAACTCTCTCAAGGGGGAGGTGCTCAACTGCATTCAGATCGCTGAAAAAATTATTGAATATATCGGCTGATCCGGCGGGTTCTCAATTTGATAACGGATCAGACTGTTCTGATTTATAAAATAGGGATTTTAACTTATAATCTGTCTATAACAGTTTTAAAAATATAGGATTTCAAGTGATAGTTAGCAGAAAAGGACTGAAGACCATTGCCGCCATGTTAGCGGGTTTGACGCTGGCCGCAACGGCACAGTCCAGAAATGATGAGAAAAATACATATACCGATCCGAAACTGGAAATTTTCAACGTCCAGATAGTCGGTCCCAGCGGAGTGGTCGGTGAAAGTACCAAATCACACAGCTTTATTCCGAGAACTGTTGTTTTCCCGAACCGTAAATTTTTAAATCCCAACGAACAGAACGGAACAGATCCCGAGACACTGAAAATTTCCGGCGGTTTTTTCTTTGATTATGAATTCCCTGGTGATGTGGATTTCAGCAGACACGGTGAGAAGAGGATCGTAAAATCCACCGACAACCTGTGGACTGTCGCATCCGCCACCAAGGATGAACATGTCACCATTCATCAGCAGCTTGCTGCAATTTTCCGAAAGAATCTGCGCTGTTTCCCAAAGGGTAAACTGCAGTTTCTGAACGGATGTCTGCTTGATCTGCCGACTGTCGAACAGGCAAGGGCGGAGGATCAGAAGATCGGCAACCAGCTTAACAAGCAGGGCGGTGTGGCTCTGTCGGAATATACCTATGCTCTCAACACCTGCATCTATGGCGTATGCCGACAGCAGCAGCTTAAAAAGGAGTCGGCGGCAGCTTCCGATGAAAAGAAACCGGAAACCGAACATAAAATAGAACTTGAAACCGCATCATCCGGCGGTGTTGAGTATTACAAACCGGAGAAGACATCCACGTCAAAGGATCAAATCAGTGAAACTCTTGCACCGAGCGCAACTATCAATCTGGTGGACAATACCGCTGTGGAGCAGGAGGAGGTTCAGAACGACGGCGGATATTCCCGTGATGAAAACAGCCGCGGCTCCCGCCGGCAGAACCCTGAACCGCCGGTATCGGACAATGTGGTTGCCAAAGGATCCTCCCTAACTTTCTCCAGCCGGGATCAGACGGTCAGGGCTACCAATAAGAAAGGAGAGGTTCTGTCTGAGGTGGTGCAGAACTATGATGAACAGCTTGAACGTCTCAAACAGAAACTGAATCAGAGTTCAGAAAGCAGCAGGGGAGGTTCTGCTGAAACCCAGCGTGAACTGCAGGCTCTGCGGGCCGAACTGTCTGAACTTAAACAGCTGATGCGGGAGAATGCCACCCGTCCGATTGAAATCAGACAGCTCGAGAGCAAATCTGAAACATCCGTGCTGGAATATATACTGATTACCATTCTTCTGGTGATCTGCGGTGCCGGCGGATTCTGGTGGTTCTACAAAACCATGGTTCTCGACAAAATAGTGGAGGATCGTCCTAATGATTTGCTGGATGATTATGAAGAAAAACCGAGAAGACGCCGTCAGGAGGTTAAAAAGCAGAGAGAACCGTCTGACGTGGATTCTGCAGCATCCGTGAAAACTGAAGTCCGCGAAAGTGCAGACGGTCAGGATGCCGGACTTGAGGATGATGACGATGATCAGTCTCTGCTGATTGTGAATCAGATCGGTGAGGATAATACCGAACAGGTGATTGCCGAGGCCAGGGCAAAAATCGAAGATCAGCAGCGCAAGCAGGAGGATATCGTCAATAAAAATGAAAATATTGTCGATTCCATGATGTTCGGGCAGAATTCAACCGTTGAGTCTGTTGACGTATTTGATACCGAGCTGGTTCAGCAGGATTTCAGCAGTCATACGGTGGAAAAGGTCGATTTATCAAAGGTTGACGGGCATCAGTAGGCCCGCGGCGGTACCTGCGGGGTATTGCAGACAGTGTTAAGAGGGGGATCGGTTATGGGCAGAGCAATTCTTGGAATGATTCTTTCACTTCTCGGGATCGGCGGGAACTTAAGCAGTGAGGTTCATGCTGAAACGGTACGATATCAGGATTTGACTGTCACTTATGAGGGACAGCTGATAAAAATTACTGCTCAGACCAATCCGAGTACCGGTTTTGACTACAAGGTAAAGGATTATGACGCTACTGCCATAAGTGTCCTCCCTGCAAGCTATTATATGGATGAGAAGGATCGTGAACTTGACGGAGCTCCTTCTCTCGGAACCTACCCGGTGAAGATCCTTAAACCGGGAAACACCTCCTTCATTTTCAGCTATCTGCGTGACTGGGAGGGCGGTGATGTTGCTTCAACCTACAGGTTTGATATTACCGCCGATGACAGACTCAATGTTACCGACATCAGTATTTCTGATGCCAGAGCTCCGAAAATGAAAACTTTCAGTTATGAACGTCTGAAAATAAGTTACGGCGGAGATCTTGTAACTATCAATGTTAAAACCAATCCGAGCACGGGATTTGACTGGTATTTCAAAAAGACGGACGATTCGTCTGTGACAATTATGAAGCCGTCATACAAATCAACCTCCACTGACCCGACTGTTGCCGGAGCTCCTTCCAAAGGCAGTTATCCGCTGCAGATCCTCAAAGAGGGACAGACCTCTTTTTATTTCTCCTACATGCGCAACTGGAAGGGCGGCGAAATCGCTGATACCTACAGAATTGACGTAACCGCATCCGCAGGTCCTGTTATTGACAGGGTTGAGATTGTGAGAGTTGATGAACTGAAGAATATTCCGGATCTGCACGAATAATCCGGATAACTACCAGTTTCTGTATTCTCTGATGATGTTCCAGGCTCTGTCGATGTGTTCACAGATCTCCCGGTGCAGCTTTCTCTGCTCTTCGTCAAGTTTTCCGGAACTGTCGCTGCCGTGTTTATAGCGTTCCGCCAGATCTGTGTACATCCTGCGGGCGTCGGCAGGTGCGGCGTTGACATCGATATCCAGAAACAGGTAGGCATTGCTGATTTCCCGCGGCATTGCCGGAGCATCGTCCGTTTCGGTGAAAAATTTTTCATACTGGTTGGCAACCGAGCCGACATTCCCCGTGAAATTGTAGGTGCTGATATAGGTTTCGGTTTCCTCCCGGTACACGAAATTGTATTTTTTTAGAAACACCTTCAGCAGTTTTTCCGCATCGGTGCTGCTGATTTTCATCCATCTGGCGAACTTGAAAAAAGTATTTTTTTCACGCATGGTCAGCACATTGTCGAAGAACAGAATTCCCACCAGGGTATTGAACAGACCCATCCTGACGGTTCTGCTGTCCCAGACCCCGCGGTGACTGTGCACCAGTGCCGCAATATCCTCCTCCTGCATCTGTTTGCCTTTGTTGAAAAATTTGAAGAAGGATTCGATCTGAACCGGATTGAACTCCTGGCGGTAGGCTAGATCCCAGACGTATTTATAGATAAAGTGGTTGTTCAGACTGCTGTTTTTCCCGGTAAGATATCCGAGACTGTAGCCGAGAAATTCACATTTTTTGTCGGAACCGGTTTTATAGACAATTTTTTTAAATGACGACAGCAGAAACTTCCTGACCGTCCCCTTCTTCAGATCTTTTATCTGAATGGACAGACTGGCCACGAAGATTACAACTAAAAATAGAAAGATATAATAACCAAATGACATGATTACACTCCTGAACCTGCCGGATTGCAGAATTTCTACCAGTTTCGCGCCTTGCAGACAGTCTCCCAGGCATTCTGGATCTGCTGGCACAGTTCCTTGTATCTTTGGATCTCCGCCTCTCCTAGTTTTTTACCGTAGGCACGATCCGGGTGGTAGCGGTGCATCATACGGTGGTAGGCCCGTTTTGCTTCAGCCTCAGGGGTATCCATGGTAATCTGGAGAAGCAGGTATGCCTGATCAAGTTTCTCCTCGCTGTATGAAGTTCCGCCTGATTTCCCGCCGCTGTAACCCTGACTGCCGGAGTTTGAACTGCCCGAACTGTTTTCCTGCTGTGCTCTTCTGCGGGAATCGGTGTAGCCGTCCTCGTACCAGTAGTAGCCGCGTTTCTGCCCCTGCTGCTGTTCCTGCTCCTGCTCCTGCTGTTCCTGCCGGCCTCCGTCGGTTCTTGCCCATGCGCCATCGGCAAAATAATCCTCCTCGAACAGATAGGATCGGTAGCAGTTTGAATCTTCATCTTTGACAAAACTGTATTTATTGATGAAAGAGGTAAACAGCCGGTCAAGCACCTGTTTTGAAAGTTCGACGGTTTTACCGAAGCGGTAGTAGAGATCAATCTCCTTCGGACTCAGCAGATTGTCCATGAAGAAAATGGATACAATCCTGGTGAATGTTGCAATTCTGTCCTTTTCACTGTCCCAGATGCCTCTGTTTTCGGTAAACAGCTCCGCCACCTGCGGAAATTTGTAGGTTTTTCCTTTTTTAAAGTATGTAAAGAATTCAGCAACCTGTTTGTCATCCAGTTCCTGATCGTAAATATCGTCCCAGATCTGCTTGTAGATCAGAGTATTGTTCAGTCCGCTGTTCTGTGCATAGAAATAGCCGGTGGCAATGGCGGTCATTCTTATTTTTTTATATTTCCTGCGGTGGAGAAAGTATGACACCATCTTTTTTAAAAAATTGGAATCGTCCTCGACACCTGATACCTTCAGTGAGTGATCAGTGATGGAACGCTTGAACATTGGAATGTCCAGAAAGTTTGAGATGATGTAGATAACCACAAAGATCAGTGTGGCTACGGGAAACAGAGTATCATTATTCAACGGCGGATATTCTCCAGGGAGCAGTAACAGAATTTTTTTTGAGCATTATACTACTGTGAAGGCGGATCTTAAAAGCGTGCTGTGTCCAATTTTTTAAGAGTATGGCTGCATATGCTGAATTCTTCAGATCCTGCTGCAGTGCTCTTTGCCCTGCGTCGCTCCTCCTCTTTCGGAAGGTCCGGCAGATTGACTGACGTAAATTGTTCACGGGCCCGCCCTCTGTTATAATTATCCTGATTTTGCTGTTTTTTAACTTCAATAACCGGTTGGAACAGAAAATGCATGAATTGCTATCGGTCGTTGATTTGTTAAAACTAAGGTTGTAACTATGAAATTGCATGTTGTTGGATGTTTGTTATTACTGCTTACAGCAGTATCCGTGCTGCCGGCACCGGCCGCAACAGTGAGTGATCGCGTTGAGAGCAGGGCACAGACACTGGATTCATCAAAAGTTTATACCACCCCTCTTTGCGGAGGCGACAACTGCAAATCCCGCTCAGGCAGAGATGCTTTGAAACCGCAGCCGAACACCGCGGCACCGGCAAAAAACAGCGGCAGACATAAACCGGTACCATGGACCGAGGTCTCATCACGGGAAAAAAACAACACAACGTCAGCCGGCAGTGTTAAAAAAACGACAACCTTAGAACTTTTCAGCAACGACTATTTTGACCGCAGTTTCCCTGATACTGTTGATTTTTCGACAGAAGGCAGAGTTTACAACAGAAACGGCAACGAAGGTTTATGGAGGATCGCTGAGAACACCCGCGGCGGGCTTCCGCTTTACAAACAGATGTCAGCCGTATACCGCAAGAATCTGGCCTGCTTTGTAAAAGGCAATATCAATGAAATAGTCCCTGGCTGCAGAATAGTACTTCCTACCCGGGAGCAGGCGGAGGCCGAATATGAGGAACACGGCAGAAATCTTCTGTATTTTGCCGGAGTCGACAGCGCCCGCTATCAGTATGCTCTTGAAAACTGCAGATACGGGATCTGCAAATTCAAGAAGGATCAGTCTGTAAAAGATTCCGGTAGCGGTGAGACTGCTGCTCCTGCCGGCGAAACCCCGAGTATTGCCGTAGCTAAAGTAAAGGAGGAGGATCGCAACGCAGCGAAGACTGCTACAACTGATGTGGATCTCAAAAATGCCAAGCTTGAGAAGCTTGATATCAAACTGGTGGATGAGAACGGCAGAGCTAAACAGAATGTCCTGATTGGTAAAAACGGTGAAAATATTGACGGTACCTCCCTCTCAATGCTGGATCAGGAATCCTTCGACAAATACAATCGTGAGCTCAATGCCCAGCTGGATAAGAAATTCGGTGAGCCGATTGAACAGCTCAGACGGGAAATCATTCAGCTTAACAAGAACCAGGTAACCATGAATCAGCAGCTGCAGGAGGATATCAAGGCTCTGAATCAGCGAATCGACAATCTTTCTGCCGAAATGGAGAAAAAACTGGCCCAGCTGCCGGAACAGATGCCGTCTCCGGCCCAGCAGGTTGTGGTTCAGGAGGATTCAAATCTCAAGATCTGGGTGGTTGTGGTTACAATAATTCTCTGTCTCATGTCCGTTGCCGCCTACTATATCATGAGTAAAACCAGAAAGATGCAGCCGGACGATGATGTCGGAGATGAGGATGATGAAGGCGAGGATATCAGTGACGGAATTGACGGTTTAATGACGATCAATACCGCCATGAATGCCGACGGGCTCGGAGATCTGGAGAAAACATCACCTGAAACATCTGATGCAAGCAGTGAGATTAATCTTAATACCGGAGAGACTGATCAGGTTAATCAGGAGAAGAAGGAGTTCATTCTCGAGGATGGCAGTCTGGAACAGAGCAGCGAACTTGTTCCTCCGGATCTCAAAGAGAACAGTGAACCTGTGCAGGAAAACAGTTCAGGTTCCGGTATGAAGCTTGAGCTGGATTTAAACGAGCTTGGCGACGAAAAACCTATAGCCCGCCAGGAGAAAAAGCCTGATGCATTCGATTTTGATTTCGACGTATGGGATGAAAACAGTTTTGATCTTGCTGAAAACCTTGATACCCCTGAAAAACTTGATGAATTTATCCAGAAACTTCAGAGCAAGGATGCAGAGGCTGAAGGCGGTAAGGAATTAAAAACTGTTGACGATATTCTTAATTCGATCGGTGAGCAGGATGACAACCAGCCTGCTGATGCAGCCTCAGGCGGAACAGACAGTCCTGCAGCAGCTGATTCTGTTGCAGTTTCTGATGCCGGTGATACGCCGGGCAACGATGATCTTGACGATTTAATCAACCAGGTACAGTCAGCACCGAAGGCGGATGACAAGGTAAGCAACGACGATCTTGATGATTTAATCAGTCAGGTGCAGTCAGCCCCTAAAGCCGACGACAAGGTAAGCAACGATGATCTCGATGATTTAATCAGTCAGGTACAGTCGGCCCCTAAAGCCGATGACAAGGTAAGCAACGACGATCTTGATGATTTAATCAGTCAGGTGCAGTCGGCCCCTAAAGCCGATGACAAGGTAAGCAACGACGATCTTGATGATTTAATCAGTCAGGTGCAGTCGGCACCTAAAGCTGATGACAAGGTAAGCAATGACGATCTTGATGATTTAATCAGTCAGGTACAGTCGGCACCGAAGGCGGATGACAAGGTAAGCAACGACGATCTTGATGATTTAATCAGCCAGGTACAGTCGGCACCTAAAGCTGATGACAAGGTAAGCAATGACGATCTTGATGATTTAATCACTCAGGTACAGTCGGCACCGAAGGCGGATGACAAGGTAAGCAACGACGATCTTGATGATTTAATCACTCAGGTACAATCGGCACCTAAGGCGGATGACAAGGTAAGCAATGACGATCTTGACGATTTAATCAGCCAGGTCCAGTCAGCCCCGAAAAAGGAGGCCCGTCCTGATGACAAGCTGAATAACGATGAACTGGATGATCTGATCAGTTCAATCCAGGCGGAACCGGCCCCGAAGAAGGAGGCCCGTCCTGATGACAAGCTGAATAACGATGAACTGGATGATCTGATCAATTCAATCCAGGCGGAACCGGCCCCGAAGAAGGAGGCCCGTCCTGATGACAAGCTGAATAATGATGAACTTGATGATCTGATCAATTCTGTTCAGGCATCGAAGGCACCGCAGAAAAAAGCAGCTGCCACTGAAAAACTGAGCAAGGATGAACTGGATGATCTTCTAAGTTCAATCCGGTCAGAACCTGCAGCAAGGAAAAAGGCGGATAATAAACAGTCGGCACAGGCCTCACCGGGAGTGAAACCTGCTGCTTCTGCAGTACGCCGGCCGGCCGGACCTGCGAGCGCAAAGACTGCAGGCTCCGGAGCATCAGCCAAAGTTAAAAACGATGAGATTGATGATATTCTCGGTCTGGTCAAAGATCCTAACGGCCAGAAGGCTCTCGATGATCAGATTAATAATCTGATCGATCAGGCCCAGGAGGAAATGAACCGCTACGAACCTGATCGTGAAGAGGAGGAAATGACCGAGGATGAGGAAAATCTGATTAAACTTGCGCAGGCGTTTATCGGAATAGATGACAAGCAGGGGGCGAGGGATATTCTTCAGGAAATTATGAAGACCTCGAACACCAAAGCTTTCACCAAAGCAAGTAAAATGTTGGAAAAACTATAAAAAATAAAATGAGAATTGCATTAGGAATCGAATACGACGGCAGTAACTATCAGGGATTTCAGCGTCAGTACAGACTGGCGAGCATTCAGGAGTGTCTTGAGACTGCAATAGGAAAAATTGCGGACTGCAGTACTGAAATATACTGTGCCGGCAGAACAGACGCCGGGGTGAGCGCAACGCAGCAGGTAATACATTTTGACTATAACGGGGCCAAACCCCGCAAGGTCAGTTCATGGCTTACCGGCTGCAATGTTTTTCTTCCTCCTGATATTTCGGTTAAATGGGCGAAGGAGGTTCCGGATGAATTTCATGCCAGATTTTCAGCCTTTGAACGAACCTACCGCTATATCATTCTGAATTCACACAGCCGTCCCGCCATCATGAGCAGGGGGATCAGTTTCTATCCTGGTAAAAGGCTGGATGAGAGACTTATGCATGAGGCCGGCCAGTATCTGCTGGGCGAGAATGATTTCAGTTCTTTCAGGGCATCGGAATGCCAGTCGAAAACCCCTTTCAGAAATGTCCACAAACTTACCGTGACCCGTGATCGTGACTACATTATTGTTGAGATCAGCGCCAACGCCTTTCTTCATCACATGGTACGCAATATAGTCGGTGATCTGCTGGAGGTCGGCTATCACCGCAGGCCGAAGGAGTGGATCAAAGAACTGCTGGACGCCAGGGACAGAACGCTCGGCGGTGAGAATGCCCAGCCGAACGGACTTTATCTGGTGGGTGTCGCCTATGATCCTTCGTACGGCATTCCGTCTGAACCTACCGGTCCTCTGTGGTTCTGATCCTCCCGGGATTATGTGAATTTACCGGATCATCCCACAAAATTTGCAATTAAGCTACATATCAGTGATCCCTTATGCTATAATCACGGGGATTTTTAACAGAGGAACAATATTTTGAGTTGGTTAGATTTTTTAAGCGGCAACAGCGAGGCCAAGGCTAATATCGATTCTAAAGCCAAAACTGCCAATATTCCTGAAGGTGTCTGGACCAAGTGCGATGACTGTCAGCAGGTGCTCTACAGGGTTGAACTTGAGAAAAACCTGTTTGTCTGTCCAAAATGCGGTGCCCATATGAGGATCTCTGCCCGTCAGCGACTGATGAGATTCCTGGACATTACCAATCAGCAGGAACTCGGTCAGGATCTGGAACCGCAGGATATTTTAAAATTCAAGGATTCCAAGCGCTACAAGGATCGTATTGCGGATGCCCAGCGCAAGACCAATGAAAAGGATGCTCTGATAGTGATTAAAGGCACACTCAAGGGTATTCCTGTTGTATGCTGTGCATTTGAATTCAACTTCATGGGCGGCTCCATGGGCTCTGTGGTAGGTGCTCGTTTTGTAAAGGCCGTCAACGAGGCGATTGCTGAAAGAAGAGCTCTGGTGTGCTTTTCAACTTCAGGCGGTGCCCGTATGCAGGAGTCTCTGTTTTCTCTGATGCAGATGGCCAAGACCAGTGCTGCCCTGGACAGACTTTCCAAACAGGGTCTGCCTTACGTTTCTGTTCTTACCAACCCTACCATGGGCGGTGTTTCAGCAAGTCTTGCCATGCTCGGTGATGTCAACGTGGCTGAACCTAAGGCTCTGATCGGTTTTGCCGGTCCGCGTGTAATTGAGCAGACCGTGCATGAGAAACTTCCTGAAGGTTTCCAGAGATCAGAATTCCTTCTGGAGAAGGGTGTGCTCGACAAGATAATCGACCGCCGTGAGATGAGAGATTCCCTGGCCCGTATTATCGGAAAATTTATGAATATCGAACCGGTTGAACAGTAGGACTGTTCCGGCTTTCAACTGTTTAGTGCTATGCCCTGTGTCATTGACATGGGGTTTATTTTTTTTGTTACCGGATTTTTGAAGTATGAGTGAAAAAATTAATGCTGATTTCAGTGTGGAGCAGTGGCTGTCCTATTTTGAAGGGATCCATCCTGCAAAGATTGAACTTACTCTGGATCGCATGCGTACGGTGGCTGAACATCTTTCGCTGCTGACTGTTCCCGGGAGAATTGTCACGGTTACCGGTACCAACGGCAAGGGATCCGTGACCGGACTTCTGTCCCGGATCCTGCAGCGTGCCGGCTATACCGTCAATCTCTACAACAGTCCACACCTGATCAGATTTAATGAACGCATCACCGTTCACGGCAGAAATATCAGTGATGAACTGCTGCTGGAGGCTTTCGGAAAGATTGAGCAGGCCCGCCGTGACACCGGTATTTCCCTTACTTTTTTTGAAATAACCACGCTGGCCGCCTTCTATGCGTTTATCAAAAATCCGGCGGATTTTGTAATCCTTGAGGTGGGAATGGGCGGACGTTATGATTCGACCAATCTTCTTGATGCTGAGTTAGCCGTTATTACCAACGTAGCTCTTGATCATACCGCTTTTCTCGGCGCAACCCGCGAGGAGATCGGCTATCAGAAGGCCGGTATTCTCAAATCCGGTGCCAAACTTGTCTACGGTGAGACGGATCTTCCGGACAGTGTGGCCCAGTGGACCCGTCAGGTGTCGGGTGAACTGTTCTGTCTCGGCCGGAACTACA
>JAEEGF010276433.1_pt1 | contig 11014 bp, 12 predicted proteins | sample 9134171 | NCBI WGS metagenome assembly JAEEGF01 (sample SAMN16246542, study PRJNA631951) | gut metagenome | biome: gut microbiome; feature: rumen; material: AP-attached | host: Bos | place: Iran: Karaj | collected 2018-10
GCGTGATATGGCCCAAATCCCGCTTTTGTTCGTATGCTTGCATGAATTTCACTGGGCCATCGCAACGCCCACGCGCATTTTCATTCTTTTAACCGTCACGTTACCGGCAACAGAAAAAGTTTATATCTTTGCAAAAACGTCAACAGTTATGAAACGAATCATTGCCATTCTTTTCGTCTTTCTTCCACTGATTTCTTGTGGCCAGGCCAAGGTAAACCTCCATGATAGAGCACTGGAATTGTGCCAATACATCCCCGACCACGTACTGAAACCGGAGGCAAAAGAAGCCATGACGCCGGAATTCTTCCTGGCTTTGTCTGAAGCTTTCGACGCACCTGTTGCCGATTTCGAGGAAATTGGAGACAACGAATGGCTTGGGTATTTTGTGACTGGCAATGGTGGCAGCGAACCCGCCTATAGCGTGAAGTCGGTTTCCCAGACGGACAAAAACACTGCTAAAGCTGTGATAACGGTCCTCCAAAAATGGGAAGACGGAAGCGAAACAGACCCTGAAGATTACGAGATTACTCTAAAACAGATTGACAATCAGTGGCTTCTGGACGATTTTAACGGCAAGAAAGCCGAATGCCAGGCCTATGTCCGTGAGGTACGGGAAAAATATGCAACCGGAGCGTATGTGAAGTATCTGGAATCGTACAGTGACTTAAAGAAATACATCCCAGTATTTGAAGCTCAGGTCAAAGCTTTCTACGAAAAGTACGGGGAATAAGCTATTTATTTTCTCCTGGTTCAGATGAACAGAACCAGCCCTGGAATCAGAAGCAAACTGGGCTTTGCTTTGTCTCCGTAGATGTTGAATGTCATTTGTCTATTCTTTAAGGCATTGCCACGCGCTTGTGCCAGGCATTGGCGCAGTCTTTCGCTCTGAGGGCGAATACAGACTTCATTAGCATCCGCGTCCATCAATTCCACATGCCGGGCCCATCGTCTGCGGCCGGGGCTCCAGACCCACATCTTTGGAGTACAGCGTCACCGTCCCGTCTTCCAGGACGTAGCAGGGAATGCCTACATCGCCGATGGCCTTGGCCTCATCAAAGGCCGGATGGGAATCTCGCAGGTCCAGGAACTGCTTCAAGTTCCTCACATGCTGGCCGATGTCAATGATTTCAAAATTGGGATTGCCCTGAACCTGCTTTTCCACATACTCGCAGTCGGGGCAGGTATGCATGACGAACATTTTAATCATAGTGATTATCTTATGCCTTTAGAATTTCCTGAGAATCAATGATTTCAACGCCCTTGCGGCCACACCCCGCAAGGCGGATCATGGCGGCGGCAACGGCCTCGGTAGGCATGGGCGTGAAGCTGCGCATGAGGCCTATGGCATTGAAGGCCTTGAGGACAACGATGCCGGCCTTTTCGCCAAAGCGGTCGCTCCCCTTCCGGATGAGGGACGGAGGACGGAGAATGAAGCAGCCTTCGAATCCAAGCTCCCGGACGGCGTTGTCCAGGGCACCTTTCATTTGGGTATAGAACACCTTTGACTTAGCATCGGCCCCCACGGAAGAGACCAGTACATAGGTGGGAACGCCGTTCTTCCGGGCCGCCCGTGCCGCCTCGTACTGATACGTGTAATCTACTTTCCACTGCGCCTTCTGACTGCCGGCGGCCCTGATAGTGGTACCCATGCAAGAGAACAGGACGTCTCCGGTGAGCAAATGGGCCCACAACTGAGGATGGTCAAAGTCCACCACATGCACCACCATTTTGGCCGATGGTGTCTTCACATCCCGGCGGACGAAGATGTCCACGCGGTCGAATTTGTCGTCCTGGAGCAGAAGCTTCACCAGGTCTTTTCCGATGGCGCCCGTTGCGCCGATAACCAATGCTTTCATGGATGCAAATATAATCAAAATAGCGCATCACCGTAGTGGATGATTGTTCGTCAGTGTTGACGATCTTAAGCATCTTTTGCCGCAAATCCTGCTTTTGTTCGTCACGGCCGACGATCTTAAGCATCTTTCGCCGCAAATCCTGCTTTTGTTCGTCACGGCCGACAACATTACCCGCCCCGGGCACCCAAAAAACGCGTAACTTTTGTAAATTTGCCCTGATAAATACGAATGACAATGATAGAAACAATAAAGGCGCGGCATTCGGTGAGAAAGTATGCCGACAAGCCCATTGAGGCGGAGAAAACAAATGCGCTCCGTTTGGAGATCGAAAAGGCCAATGCAGAAAGCGGGCTCAACATTCAGCTGGTTCTGGAAGAGCCCCGGTGCTTCTCCACGGGCATGTGGAAGTATGGCCAGTTCTCCGGCGTGAAAAACTACTTCGTGATGGCCGGGCCCAGGGGCAGTGAGGCCGAGGAAAAGACGGGCTACTACGGCGAGCGGCTGGTTCTTCTGGCCCAGACACTGGGTCTTAACACCTGCTGGGTGGGGCTCACTTACAAGAAGATTCCCGGAACGTTCACGCTTCGGGACGGAGATATGGTGCACTGCGTCATTGCGGTGGGCTATGGCCTCACCGAAGGCGTACAGCATCCGCTGAAGCCTGCCAGCCATTATTATGAGCCCTATGGCCCAAAACCGGAGTGGTTCCTGGCAGGAATCGCTGCTGCCATGCTGGCCCCGACGGCCGTTAACCAGCAGAAGTTCAAGTTCATCCTCCATGGCGGTAACAAGGTGGAAGCAAAGGCCCTGTTCTCCATGATGGGCTACACCAACATAGACCTTGGCATTGTCAAGTACCACTTCGAAACGGGAGCCGGGAAAGACAATTTTGAGTGGAAGTGAGCATCGTCTGCTACATCCCCACGCTGGAAGGCCAGGCCGATGACATGCAGCGCTGGCTGGACGGCATACGCGAGAGGTATGGCGTTGTCCCCGTGCTGCTGCCGCCGGTAAGCTGGAACGACGACCTCACCCCCTGGCCGGCAGCCCCCATCTTCAAAAAGGGCAAGCCCTTTGGCGGGCAGGCCGATGCCTATCTGGACAGACTGGAAAAGGAAATCATCCCCGGTATCGAGGCCGAAAGGGGCCTTGTTCCCACCCAGCGATGGCTCATCGGCATATCCCTCGCCGGCCTCTTCGCCGTCTGGGCCGCCGCCAGGACCCGCCTGTTCACGCGGGTCGCTGCCATCTCCGGCTCCTTCTGGTATCCGGGATTCGCAGACTGGCTGGAGAGCCGGAGCGTCCATATCCAATCGGCCTATATCTCCCTCGGAGACAAGGAGGCCGATACCCGGAACGCCCACCTGAGGAGCATCGCGGAGGATACCGGCTCGGTGGTCCGCATCCTCGCATCCAAAGGCGTCCGGACCACGTTCGAATGGACCGAAGGCACGCACTTCGGCCCCATCCTCCCCCGGCTGGACAAAGCGCTGGTGGCCCTCATGCGCCTGCAGCGGCTCACGCTGGACGGCGGCTTCACCTGCCCCAACCGGGACGGGACGCTGGGCATCGGCGGGTGCACCTTCTGCGACAACGCCGCCTTCCATCCCGGGTACACCAGGGGGAAAAGCATCCCCGAGCAGATCGAGGCCGGCATCCGCTTCCACGCGGCGAGGGGCAGGAAGGCCGATGGATATCTGGCCTATTTCCAGGCCTATTCCAACACCTACGCTCCCCTGCCCGTTCTCCGGGAACGGTTCGAATCGGCCCTCTCTCGCCCCCTGGTGAAGGGCCTTGTCATCGGCACCCGGCCCGACTGCATTGACAGCGAAAAGCTGGACTACCTGGCCTCGCTGCGCTCCGGCGGTGCCATCGTGGAGGTGGAGTACGGGATAGAATCGGTCTTTGACGAGACCTTGCAGCGGGTGCATCGGGGGCATGATTTTGCCTGTACGGCACGGGCCATCCAGGAGACGGCGCGCCGCGGCATCCCCGTGGGCGGCCACGTAATCCTGGGCCTGCCCGGCGAGACGCGGGATATGCTTCTGAAGGAGGCCGATATCCTAAGCGCCCTGCCGCTAACTAGCCTCAAGTTCCATCAGCTGCAGATTATCAAGGGGACTCAGATGGAGAAGGAATTTGCCCGGAGGCCCGAAGACTTCCTCCGGATGGGCCCCGACGAGTACGTGGAGCTCCTTGTGGATATCCTGGAACGGCTTCGGCCCGACATCCGCATCGTGCGCATCGCCAGCAGCGTCCCTCCCGCCTTCACGGATGCGCCGTGGGGGCTCCTTAGGCCCGATGCGCTCCTTCAGCGCCTCCAGGCCCGGATGAAGGAGAGAAACACCTGGCAGGGGCGGCTCCTGAACGTTTAGAATATCATTCGCAGTTGTTCCTGTTACCTGATAAAGGTCATGCGCTCCCACAGAGCCCTGGGAATGAGGCGCCAAAGGGCTGTCACAAGGCGGAACTTCCAGTCAAAGATGATAATGCGGCGCTTTTTCCGGAGCCCCTTCAGGATGTAATCGGCCGACTTCTCGACGGGCATGATAAAGGGATAATTGTGCTCGGCTGCCAGTATCTCCGTTGCAACAAAGCCCGGCCTGATGTCTGTAAAACGGACCGGGATGTGCTCCATCCGCGATAGCTGCGAGAGGGCAGAGACGTAGGTGCTCTGCATTTTCTTGGAGGCCGAATAGGCGGCAGAGATGCCCAGACCCGCCGTTCCGGCCACGGACGTGACAACGGCAATCTGCGCCTTGTGACCGTCATGATAGGCCGCATTCCCTTTCACATAATTGATGAAATGGGTAACCATCCGCACCATGCCGATGCAGTTCGTCCGGACAATCTGCATTTCTACGTCCTCATCCAGCTTCGGATTCTGCTTGCCGATACCCGATACGTGCAGAAACACATCCGGCGCCCCCGTTTTCTGAAGGAGCGCATCCAGATCCTTCACCGCTTCCGGAGACGTAATGTCCAGTACTTGAGGTATGACAGTGCCTTCCGGGAACTGCCCGGCAAGGCCCGAAAGGCGCTCTTCCCGCCTTCCGGCCACACCGACTCTCCAGCCCTCCCGGGCCAGACGCACAGCCAGCTCCCGCCCAATACCGGAAGTGGCTCCTATGATGATCGCTGTTTGCATGCCCAAAGATACTGCTTATTTCACGCAGTTGTACTGCTCCTGATAGGCATAGCCCCCGCTGGCGAGCAGCCGGTCCATCTCCTTTCTCTCGATGTTGAAGCAGTAGCAGATCTGGTCCAGGTTGTCAAACTCCTCGTCCCTCAGGAGGAAGTTGATGGAGGAGACAAGCATGGGAATATCGTTCAGAGGCAGATGGTCCATGCTATACAAGATTTACTTTTTCAAACTTATAACCCATGTGGTTCAGCCAGATAGCTGCGCCCATCTTATACATCACTTCAATGCTGATGAGGAAGAAACGGTAGGCCTCGGCCGTGCCGGGTTCTGCGCCGGATTTCATGAGGAAGTGATAGGTATCGGCCGATAAGGACTGCATGGCAGCCACGCTGTACTTGCTTTCCCTGAGGAGGTTGCCGGTGATGAAGTCGTCCATGTCGTCGAATCCCCTCTCGCTCTGGAAGAAGCTGTACGGGACATCTCTGTACTTCATCCAATCCTTGTCCCAGAGGTGTGCAACGGCCATTCCCAGGTACCCGGCACAGGCCAGGCAGTACTCCGGATAGCCATTGAACTCCTTCACGGCTTCCGGATAGAAGGACGTGGCATAGCGCTGCCAGGCTTCGTCTACATCGGGCGTATTCAGCAGCGTCCCCTTAAGGTAACCATTGCCTGTGGCTACATCCAATAGATATGCAGTAAGGTCTTCGCGGTATTTTTCGATGGTAGTGCTCATAATGGCCGCAAAGTTACAACTTTTCCAGTTAATTTGCCCCTGCCGCCGAGGTATAACGCGTTTTTGGCCCCTTTTCGCGTTATTGCCCTCCCCTTGGCTGGACGTATAACGCGTTTTTCCGGGAAAAGTGCGTTATAGGTCCCTCAATCGAGCCAAACCGGGGCCCAGTGCATGGCCCGGCCTCGAACGCTGCCCCAGTGCATGGCCCGGGCCGGGCGCTCGTATCGGCCCGCCTAGCGGATGGTGACGTTAGTGACACCCATGGGGCCGGGGGTGTAGGTGCAGGAGAGGGCGAAGACCTCGTCCAGTTCCTTGCGGATGGCCGATGCCAGTGTGCCGTCACCCACCCCGTGGATGAAGACGATGCGGCGGCCGCGGTGCTTGAGATTCTTGCGGAGGACCTGGCGGAAGTAGTTGAGCTGGAAGTCCAGGGCGGCCCATTCGGGGATGCCTTCGCTACCCGGAATGCGCTCAATGTGAAGGTCTACGGTGAGGTCACCGGAAGAAGGGTTTTCCTGCGTCTCGGCAACATCGGCCTGCTTCTTCGTCCGGGACGGGATGGCGGCACGGAGGCGGCGGTCTTCATCGGCATTGATGGGGATGAACTCGCTGCGGACGACGCGGATGGGGAGACCGTCGAGCTCCAGCTCGTAGTACCCCTTGCCGATGCCGATGAGCGTGGCGGTGTCACTACTGTCCATCAGGCGGACCTTCTGGCCGATGACAATGCCCTCGTTCCGGGCATGCTCTTCCTCCTTGCTCCGAAGCTCCACGGAACGCCTGCGCGGCTGATTCTGCTGCGCCTTCTGCGCCTCCGGCTGAGGAGGTGTCATGCTCTTTTTGATGACGCGGAGGTCTTTGAGATCGGTGAGTTTCACTATGAAAGCAGTTCCTTGACGGCCGATGAAATGGTACGGCCGTCGGAGAGGCCTGCAAGCGCCTTGTTGGCGGCGCCCATGACCTTGCCCATATCCTTGATGGACGTAGCACCCACCTGTGCAATGATTTCCTGCACCTTGGCCTTGACTTCCTCTAAAGACAACTGCCTGGGCAGATACTTTTCCATGACAGCGGCCTCGGCCAGCTCGTTATCGGCCAGCTCCTGACGGCCGGCGGCCACAAACTGCTCGGCCGCCTCCTTGCGCTGCTTCACCAGCTTCTGGATCATTTTGAGAATGTCGCCGTCCGATACTTCCTTCGATCCGCCTTCGCTGGTCTTGAAAAGGAGAATCTCGCCTTTGATGGCGCGTGTCGCGTTCAGCGCCACCGTGTCCTTGGCCTTCATGGCCTCCTTGATGGCATCCTGGATTTGCTGTTCGAGTGTCATATGATCTGTATTTTTCTGTTCGGAACACAAAGTTACGAAAAAAGATGTATTTTTACACACAGAAAAATCCCGTATGAAAATGAATATGAAACGCTGGAGCCAACTTATCATAGACGTTGACTACTCCCCTTCCGATCCGGGAATCAACAACTGTTTCTGCGAAAGAACGAAGTACGACAAAGCCACTCTCACGGCCGGAATGAAACTGCCGTACAAAGACCCAGGAGGGCTCTTTGGCGGCATCACCGTAAAAGAGGCCGATGATTCTAAAGTGGTACTGAGCTACGCAGACAAAGAGTGCACCCTCTCCTGCGAAGGCCAGAGCTGGAGGCGCCTTGCCACGGCTGGGCGCGACTACACCAACTTCGAGCTCAGCGTTTACCTGGTGCTCGACTTCGTTATTGAGAACACCCCCGCCTTCTTCCGCCAGTTCCAGACAAGGGATCAGCTGCTTGGGCTCAGCGAGCGGGACATCCAGCTTTTCGAAGCTTCGGAAGACCCCTGCGCCAAGTTCGTGCTCGGGCGCTGGCACCGGGTGCTGATGCCGCGGGAAGAATCGGCCCGCCTGGCCGAGAAATACTTCCGCGAGGCGGCGGATGCCGGAATAGCCGATGCCTATGACGCCCTGTCCATCCTGTATGCCAATGCCGATACGGCCGAGGACCGGGTCGACCTGGAAGAATCGGCCCGCCTTCGGGACGAGGCCATCAGGCGCGGAAGCGAATCGGCCCGGATGCGGTATGCCCGGAACCGCGTGGCCGGCGTACTGCTCGCCCCCGAAGAGCCGGCGAAGGTAGCCGGAGAAATTGAACAGATTCTTGAGGAGGACGACGTCAATCCCGGCTGGTATTCCATTCTGGCGTATGCCTACGAAACGCTGGGAAAAGTGAAAGAAGCTGGCCGGATGTATGAGGAGGGCGTAAAGCACGGCTGCCTTCGCTGCTATGGAGAGCTGGCCATCTGGTATCTGCAGCAGGGAAACCGGAAAGAATATGAAAAGACCATGGAAGCCGGCATGAATGCCGGGAGCGGTTTCTGCTTCAGCTATCTGGCCGATCTTCCCGAGGAGGAGTACCAGAAGAAAACGCCCGAACTCAAGCGGCACTTCACCCGATACGTAAAGGATCATCTGGAGCGGGGCATGAAGCTCTCCAACCCCACCTGCGCCTTCTTCCTGGCATACAATCACTTTTACGGGTTCCTCGGCTTCGACAAGGACAGCCGGGAAGTAGACCGCTGCCTCGAAAGAGGAATGGCCTGGGGAGATTTTTGCTGTTACAGTTTTCTGGCCGATATCCTGGAAATGGGGACTCCCTCCGACGAAGACCGGAAAGATGCCGCCCGGCTCCGACTCAAGGCGCTGCGGCTGGGAGACGACTCCGCGCTCGGCGAAGTGATTCTGGCCTACAGGCGCGGGCTGCTCCGGGAGTATCAGGACGAGATTGAGAAGTACTGGCTGCCGGAGGGGTACGACGACTATGAAGAGGATGATGGCCGATGGGATGCCTATGCATAAACCAATCCCGGCCACAGGGCATTAGCGCCGTGGCCGGGAAAAAACACAATGTGAACAGCTAAGCTATTCCGTAGTTGCTTTCAAACTCTTTCAGAGTCGAAAGATCCAATTCTACCAGGACCTCCCTGGCCGAGCAGGACTTGATGACAAAGTAAGGCTCGTTTGAGAAGACAGTGCCTTCCGGATACGTGAGCGCCAGTTCCCAGAACGCTTTTTCCGGGTCTGGCTGCACAATCTTTTCGAGCTTTACGCCCATTCCTTGAAATGCCGTGTCCACAATCCTTCTGATACGGTCCTCGTAGAACTCGGGCTGGGAAATGTCGTAGCGCTGGTATGCCAGCTCCTTGCTGATTTCCGCCTGGACCTCCCCGTCCGGCATGATGCATTGAATGGCCATTCCGAGCCCGCACGCATCCGGGACAAAGCCCTCGGATTCCGCATTGATCCGGAATTTGATGTGGTACCTGTCGAAACGAGGTTCGATGCTGCTGATGGAGATTTTAAAGTCTTCCTCCATTGACTTTCTGATAAGTTCAAAATCTTTCATAATACGTTGACATTTTAGTCCGACGCAAAGTTATTTAATATGCAAATAAATTTTAACTTTTTTTCGATGAATAATCTTATATTTTAGATTGCTGATTATCAGGCAATTAAACCGTTTTTGCACGTCGTTTGATGTGAAAATTTGGCTTAAACCATTGATTATCAAATGGCATGCGTATAAGATTATTTGTGCAGCTTTTCTCTGGCGCGGAATGAACCGACGGCATTCCCGTGCGGTTTGGGTGTACGTACATCGGTAGCCGTGGCGCTTACTTCGCCGATAATCAGTATGTTAGAGTAACTGACGGGTTCATTTTCAATACCCGTCTGTTACTCGAATCATTTGTATTTCAGTCATTTTAGCGCCACGGACACTACTCAGGAAGTGCCCGTTGTGTGCGGGTAACGTGACAATTACAGTCCGGTTACCTCCAAAAAGGGCTTGTTTTGACGGTAACCTGACGCAAAATGTCAGGTTACCTGCACAGTACATTGAATGAATGGAAGCTCTCGCCGCCAGGGGCGGCGTTTCGTTTGAGGCCGATGGGGAGGGCCGATGACACATGCCGCTCAACGACTTTGTTGCCCTCGTAGACCCAGAAGGCGGTGGGGCCTTCGGGGGCACGGCCGAACCAGCGGCCGGTATTACCGCGACAGGCTTTTTTTGCGGCTTGCAGGGCCGATTCGGCATCGGGATGTGGAATTCGTTTGCTGGTGTCTTTGGGTTTCTTTACGGGCCTTCCGGGGATCCAGGAGGGGCGGTCATAGCGGGGTGACCAGACGTAATCTGGGATTTCGGTTGGTAGCGGGGCGATGAAATTGGGCGCAGGTGGATTCATAGGCACAAAGGCAGTGAGAGGTTGTGCCAAAGGGTTGCCAAGGCTATGAACGAGATGTGTGTTTCTTCGCGGGTTAGAAGAATCACTGGGCAAAGAGGCCGTCCGTGTCGTCTCGATGTCTCCCAAATGGAGCCCCGGGCGTATTAAGGGAAGAGCTGTTGATGTCACGTTTACTTTCCCCGTCATTTTCCAACTGCGTTAGGCCGATAGTCCCATCAACGAACTCCCTCAATGCAGAGAATCTAGTCCTTTAGACACCCAATCGGGACCACATACACTCCGTCATCGCGACGGTACGCAATCTCTCCGATGCCCACGAGAACCATCAGGAAAGACGGATTCTTCATCTTGGTAGTGTCAATCTTGTCCCGGAGCTTGATAAGCGTCTGGGCACCTTCGTTGATGAGGCCCTCTCCGCCAATCTTGATCTCGATGAGGCCGTAACTGCCGTCACGCAAATGGACGATGGCATCACATTCCAATCCCTCAGAATCACGGTAGTGATATACTTCTCCAAGAAGTCCGGAAGCATAAGTCCGGAGGTCACGCACGGCCAGTCCCTCAAAGTGAAGGCCGAAGGTATTGAAGTCAGACAGCAGGTCTCCAGGGCCGATGCCCAGGGCGGCGGTCCCGATGGACGGATCAGAGTAGTACCTGGTATTAGTGGTACGGATGGCGGTCTTGGACCGGAGATTGGGATTCCAGGCCTTGGATTCCTCAATCACAAAGAGTTTCCGGAGAGCCTCAATATAGGCAGAAACGGTTTCCGCATCCATCCCTTTAGGCTCGTTGGCCTGCATGTCGGCGGCAATGGTCTCGTAAGGGGCCTGTGAAGCCACGTTCCTGGCATAGGAACGCATCAGTTGGCGAACACGCTCCGGATTGCGGCGGACCTTGTCCACTACGCGGTTCATATCCTTCTTGGCCACGGAATCCACATAATCGAAAGCCTGGTCCAGGGCAATGTCTTTTTCCAAGTCTATCGCAGCCGGCCAGCCGCCACGGCAGAGGACGAATGCAAGGTCTTCACGGGAGAGACTGCTTTTGGC
>JAEEGF012403700.1_pt1 | contig 11014 bp, 9 predicted proteins | sample 9134171 | NCBI WGS metagenome assembly JAEEGF01 (sample SAMN16246542, study PRJNA631951) | gut metagenome | biome: gut microbiome; feature: rumen; material: AP-attached | host: Bos | place: Iran: Karaj | collected 2018-10
CGTAGAAATCAGAAAGGGGAAGAATCCTGCCTTCCACAGCTGTGTTATCCCAGCCAAAGGAGATACTGTCTTTTTTCCAGTCTGGAACATAAACGCCAAATCCATCCTTTTCATCATAAACAAGGAACGGTTTCTCCCTCACCAGAGGCGTCTTTTCGACTGCTGTGTAGGAGGCTTCGGGCCAGGTTTTCAAAGGAACACCTTTCTTGTCATCGCCTGCAAAGACCATGTTCCAGTTCTGACCGGTCCATGAACTGTAACTGTTGTTTCTTGAAAGCCACTGTTGCTGAGTGCCGGAGTCGATGATTCCTGTCACTCTGGAATCTGACAGAAATCCGCCGCTCGCCCATCCGTACTCGTCGTGAAGCGTGAGATTGCCGTCAATCTGCACCCTTCGCATCCCGGTTGCCTGGGAGACGGCCCATACCGTATCAGACTGCATTTCGATATTCTCAATGCTTCGCCAGAAGTTGCAGGTCGCATTGTGGAGGCCCTGAGGATTATCGAGCCATCGTGCATAGGTGTTTGCGGCGGCTATCCGTGTATCAGTGGGAAGAATCCCAAGACCGGACAGCTGGGTATAAAAACCAACATTGGCGGAAACATCATAAGTTCCGGGCATGAAATATACAGCATACCGGTTATCTTCAAACTGCGCAGTCTCCTGCTTTTTGTATATCACATCGAGTGTTTTCTGTATTTCTTTTGTGTCGTCTTTTGGGGTGAATATATAGACATTGTCGCCAAAGATTTCTGAGTGAAAGTCTTTTATATCCGGTTTACTGCTCCCGCAACCGGCGGTAAGTCCCGCAAGTGCGGCAAGTCCCAGAAGGACCAGGCATTTCTTTTTTATCATATAAGTACTCAAACCTCCTGCTGACAGATAATCTAAGGATAGATAAAAACAGACTATCATAACAGTGGGATTTTTATCTTTTAGTGTGTATTTTTCTGGCTTGAGCGGCGACGTACATGATATACCGGAAAAGAACAGATATCAGCTGTTTAAACTTGATAGGAACTGCCTTGTGCGTTCCTCCCTTGGACTGTTAATAAGCGCTCTCGCAGGACCCTTTTCAAGAATTATTCCACCGTCCATGAAGATGGCGGTATCGGCCACATCCCTTGCAAAGGCCATTTCGTGAGTGACGATAATCATTGTGTGACTGCCTGCAAGACTCCTTATAACCCTGAGGACCTCGCCGGTAAGTTCCGGATCGAGGGCCGAAGTCGGCTCGTCGAAGCACAGGATATCCGGCTCAAGGGCCAGGGCTCTCGCTATCGCAACTCTCTGCTGCTGACCGCCTGAGAGCTGGTGAGGGTAGTTAAACATTCTGTCTGCGAGACCCATGTCATCTAAAAGGCGCTTGCCGTTCTCAATTATCTTTTCCCTGGAAAATATATCTGAATTAAGAAGGGGGGCAAGTGTCACGTTTTCAAGTGCGGTGTACTGAGGAAACAGATTGAACTGCTGAAATACGAGGCCAAAGTGAAGTCCGCATTCTCTAAGCCGCTTGTGGTCTGTCACGGGATTGGCCCCGTCAAAAAGCTGTTCCCCTCTGACGGATATGGTGCCCTCATCTGGTGTCTCAAGGAAATTGAGACAGCGAAGAAGAGTGGTCTTTCCGCTTCCTGAGGAACCTATTATTGACAGAGTCTGACCCTCTTCAAGGTCAAAACTTATTCCCTTTAAAACTTCAGTATTTTCAAAATTCTTTTTGATATTCTTAACTTCTAAAATCGGCATGTTTATAATCTCACAAAGTTTCTATCTGAAGTAGCTGAGCTTCTTTTCTATACTTGCAAAAAATACGGTCAGAAGGCCGCTGAAAATGAGGTAGAAGGCACCGGTGTAGAACAGGGGCCAGATTATGCCGCTGCTCTTTATGAATGCCTGGCCGTTCCAGATAATCTCGTATACTGCGATGACCCTGGCAAGAGATGTGTCTTTTACCAGAGTGATGATCTCGTTGGAGATGGGAGGAACGATCCTCTTGACCAGCTGCAGAAGGTATATCTTAAAGAAGATCTGTCTGCGGGTGAGGCCAAGGACTATGCCGGCTTCCTTCTGACCAACGGGGATTGACTGTATGCCTCCGCGGTATATCTCGGAGAAATAGCAGGCGTAGTTGATCACAAAGGCGATGAGAGCAGCGGTGAACCGCCCGCCCCCATCAGTGCCCCAGACATTGACGCCAAGAAAAATCCCGGGGCCGTAATAGATGACGAGAAGCTGCAGCATGAGCGGCGTTCCGCGGATGATCCAGATTATCAGTTTTATGGGATATTTAATTATCGCAGATCTGCTCATGGAGCCGAAGCAGATGATAAGTCCCAGAGGCAGTGCGAAGATCTGTGTCAGGAAAAAGAGCTTTAAAGTTCCCGCAAAGCCTTCAAGCAGGGACGAGGTGACAGTCCAAAACATCAGCAATTTTACTCCTTCTTATGGGGCAATTACAGCATCCTGCACTCCGTAGGTATTGGCGATGGAAGTTGTTGTTCCGTCTGCGTAGTATGCGGAGAGCTGGTCATTGATATATGCAGCCAGGTCTGAGCCCTTGCGGCAGCCGATGCCGTATTCTTCGGTTGTCAGCTCTGCTGTGTGTGCAAGTTCGGGGAAGCTGGTGCCGGGGCCGATCATTGCTCCTGCCATGAGAAGGTCGATAATGCAGGCGTCAGATGTTCCTGCGTCAACTTCCATAACAGCATCTGCCTGAGACTGAAGAGAAGTGAAGTCATAGCCGTTTTCTTCTGCAGCAGCTTCTCCTGCTGAGCCTGATTCAACAGCAAAAGAAAGTCCGCTTACGGAAGCTGCATCGCTGTACTGAGCTGCGGCTGATGCAGGAACAACTACAACCTGGGCGTTGTTGAGATAAGGCTTGGTGCATTCCATTGAATTCTTGACTTCATCGGTAAGTGTCATGCCGTTCCATACAACGTCAATTGACTTGTTGTTGAGCTCAAGGATCTTGTTGTCCCAGTCAATCTCAACAAATTCAACGTTTACTCCGAGTGATTCAGCTACTTTCCTGGCAAGATCTGCATCAAAGCCTATCCAGTTGCCGGAGTCATCCTTGTAATCCATGGGTGCAAAATCTGTGATTCCGACAATAAGTGTTCCCTTATCCTTGATGTAATCAAGATCGCTCCCCGATGCCTTGGAACCACAGGCTGTAAGTCCAAGCATGGCGGTCAGAAGTATCGTTGCGACAATTCTCTTTTTCATAATATATCCTCCCTGTGAAAAGTTGATGTATCTTAACATATTTACTACTTTATCACTTTACCACACCAAATTGCAAGCCTTATTATTCTGATACTTAAATACAAATGTTTTCTTTTTATTAAATGTCCTGTACCATGTAAAGAGTGGGAGAGACTTTTTAAGGATTTTTACTTTTTTGATAAATTGAGGAAATAACATCATGAATAATTTTGAGACAGGAAACAGGCAGGAAGCCATAAAGTACAGATTTAAACTCAGGGAGTGCCTCTTTGGGGACGCTGTGTTTTACAGGCGCGTAGCTATGGTTGTCCTTCCTATGATAATACAGAACACACTTAGTAATGTAGTGGGCCTTCTTGACAACGTGATGGTTGGACAGGTGGGCACTCTTCCAATGTCATCGGTTGCTATCGTCAACCAGATCCTCTTTGTGTTCTATCTCTGCATATGGGGATCACTGGCAGGTGCGGGAATATTCAGCACTCAGTTCTTTGGCAAGGGCGACATGGACGGCGTGCGCTACGCCATAAGATTCAAACTTCTCACCGCCATAACTATATTTACCATAGCGGTGATCGTGCTATACAGCTTTGGACCGAATCTTGTATCTCTGTATATTTCTTCGGATACGCCGGTTGCCGACAGGGCTGCGACCCTTGGGTACTGTATAGCGTACCTGAATATCATGCTGGTGGGACTTCTGCCTTTTTCACTGACCCAGGTATATGCCAGCGCCATGAGGGAGTCGGGGAGGACAACACTTCCCATGGTGGCAAGTATGGTGGCCATGGCTTTGAATTTTGTGTTCAATGCTCTTCTCATCTTCGGACTTTTCTTTTTCCCAAAGATGGGGGTTCTCGGAGCGGCAACGGCAACGGTTATATCCCGCTTTACGGAGCTTCTCATAGTTGTAGTCGGAGCCCACAGAAGAGAGAGCGCCTATGGATTCTTTCACGGGCTCTACAGGCACTTCAGAATTCCGGGGAGCCTTGTTATGCCGATACTGACCAGGTTACTGCCGCTGCTTTGCAATGAGTTTCTGTGGAGCGTTGCCCAGGCCACACTTCTGCAGGCCTATTCGATCAGAGGAATTGCTGTGATCGCAGCTATGAACATCAGCGGCACCATCTCCCAGATATTCAACGAAGTCTTTCTGTCCATAGGTAACTCCGCAGGGATCATAGTGGGCCAGGAACTTGGCGCAGACAGACTGGTAAGTGCAAGAAGGACGGCGTGGCGAATGGCATCCTTAAGCGTAATGAGCACATTTGTAATGGGGGCACTCCTTGCCATGGCGGCTCCTTTTATCCCGCAGATCTACAACACGGAACCTGAGATAAGGACGCTTGCAACCAGGTTTATCTGGGTAGTAGCAGCCTGCATGCCTATCAATGCCTATGCCAATGTCTCATATTTCACCATGAGATCCGGCGGCAAGACTGCAATTACTTTCTTGTTTGACAGCTGCTTTTCATGGGCTGTGTCGGTTCCTGCTGCATATTTGCTCTCGAGATTTACAACTCTTCCGGCTCTCAATGTCTTTATGATAATCAATATGCTGGAGATCATTAAATGCATCATAGGTTTCTGTCTTGTTCGCAGCGGCGTGTGGGTCAGAAATATCGTCAAGACCGCCTGATTTTTTAGGAAACCTTAAGGTTCGGGGTATATCATCATCAAAAAGAGCAGTGAGGTAACCGCCATGAAGAACATCAGGAATTCAGGTCTGACATTTATATTGATTATTTTGATAACTGCAGTTGGTATTGCAGGTTGTGGGCGAAGTGATGCTGCCGCGCAGAATGATACAGATATGATTCAGAGTGCGCCGGCGTCTTCTGATACTGCTCTTACCATCACTGCAATAAAGGGCGGCGCTGCAGATGCTTTTGTACTTATTACTGATGAACATGTGACTCTGATAGATACCGGACTTGATAAAAAGGCTGATAAGCTTGTCGACTTTCTGAATGAACAGGGAGTTACCCGAATCGATGAGCTGATAATTACCCATTTTGACAAGGATCATGTCGGCGGTGCGGATTATATTCTGTCATCATTTGAGGTGGGCACCGTATATACGACATACAGATCCAAGGACTCCGATGACATCACTTCGTATGAAGAGGCTTTATCGGCAGCAGGACTCTCAGAGACTGTTGTAAAAGAGATAACAACATTTGATGCGGATGGAGTCAGGTACACCATATATCCGCCGAAGTCTCAGGTCTATGCAGACAGTATAAGCAACAACTCCTCTCTGGTTATCAAAGTCAGCGTAGGAGAGAACTCGATGCTTTTTGCAGGTGATGCAGAGTTTGAGCGCCTAAGAGAGCTCATCGGCACACCGGATCTTGAGTCTGTGATCCTGAAGATCCCGCATCACGGAAGGCTTGCTGCCAACAGCAGGGAATTTATTGAATATATCTCACCTGAGTATGCGATCATAACTTCGAGTAATTCCGAGCCGGCAGATCAGGAACTTCTTGATATACTGGGGTCCCTCGGAGTTAGTACATATTTCACTTTAGATGGCAACGTGACTATAGTCATGACTTCTTCAGATGTCAGTGTGACTCAGTAGGATTTTGCTTACTGACCTTAACCATTTCTACTTCCAATTTCCAGCCAAAAATAGTAGAATAGTAGCGTTATGGACTTATTTGAGTATATGCGCGAAAACAATAAAGAAAAGGAATCTCCGCTTGCCGCCAGGATGCGGCCCAGGACCTTGGATGAGGTGGTGGGCCAGCAGCACATCATTGCCAGGGACAAGCTTCTTTATCGTGCAATAATGGCTGACAAGCTCAGCTCGATAATATTCTACGGACCTCCCGGAACAGGTAAGACGACTCTTGCCAAGGTGATCGCAGGTACTACCAAGGCGGAGTTTACCCAGATAAATGCGACAGTTGCCGGCAAGAAGGACATGGAAGAGGTGGTTGCCAAGGCCAAGGACATCCTTGGAATGTACGGCAAAAAGACCATTCTTTTCATAGACGAGATCCACAGGTTCAACAAGGGGCAGCAGGATTATCTGCTTCCGTTTGTGGAGGACGGCACGGTTGTGCTTATCGGTGCTACCACTGAGAATCCCTACTTTGAGGTCAACGGGGCTCTGATATCAAGGTCGATCATATTTGAGCTCAAGCCCCTTACAAGCGATGACATCAAGGTACTGCTGAAACGCGCCGTGACAGATAAAGAGCGTGGCATGGGAGCCTACAAGGCAGTACTTGACGAGGATGCAGCAGATCTTCTTTCAGATATCGCAGACGGCGATGCGAGGCATGCGCTGAATGCTATCGAGCTCGGAATTATGACAACGGAAAGAAGCGATGACGGTCTCATCCATATCACCAGACAGGTGGCTGAGGAGTGCATACAGAGGAAGGTTGCAAGATACGACAAGGATGGTGACAATCACTACGACACCATCTCGGCTTTCATAAAGAGTATGCGCGGATCTGACCCGGATGCAGCTGTGTACTATCTTGCAAGAATGCTCAATGCAGGTGAGGATCCCAAGTTCATCGCAAGGAGAATGATGATCTGCGCCTCGGAAGACGTTGGCAACGCTGATCCACAGGCGCTTCAGGTTGCGGTAGCTGCATCGCTCGCCGTTGAGAGGCTGGGCCTTCCGGAAGCGAGGATAACCCTTGCTCAGGCAGTGACATACATTGCTACGGCACCTAAGAGCAATGCCGCTTATCTTGCGGTGGATGACGCCATAAATACAGTGAGGCAGACGGGTAATCTTTCCATACCTGCGCACCTTCAGGATGCACATTACAAGGGCGCAGCCAAGCTTGGGCACGGAACAGGGTACAAATACGCACACGACTACAAGGATCACTATGTCAGACAGCAGTATCTTCCCTATGAACTGAGCGGGAGAGAGTTCTACAGTCCGACAGGAAATGGCTATGAGAAAAAGATAAGCGAGCATATGAAGAGGCTCAAAGAGCGCTCTGAAGATAATTAAGGATATATAAGTAACAGAAAAAGAGGAATTAATGGGCAAAAAACGCAAGTTGCGAGCGGGCAGAAAGGCTCGCAGAAATAAAAGGTTTTTAATGCTGTCGGGAGCGATTGCAGTAAGCGCACTGGCACTGGTTGTGGGACTTGGTGTATGGCTGTTTGTTTCTGAAAAGAAGCAGGAAAAAGAGCTTGAGCTTGCACGGCAGGAAAATATTTTTGAAGTGGAACTGGAAGCAGAAGAGAAAAAGAATTCCGAGTATATAAATGCAATGACGATTCACCAGATAGTGGGCGGAGGAAGGGAAGTTTCCAAAGCCCTGGGCAAGAGACCTGCTACAGTTGAAATGACGGCTGAGAACAGGGATGAATTTGTCAACATCGCAAGCTGCAGCATAGTGGATTCGAGTAAGGTTCAGGTTTCGGTCACATCTGAAGGGATTCCCAAGAGCGATGACAAGTACTATTATCTTTTTGAGCAGGCAACCTATGATGACGGTCTTGTTGAGGGAAGTGAACCTGTTGCCAGGATATATAAGGGAGATGATACTTCTTTTAGCATAGATCTCAACAAGGGGGCTGCCAATTCAAGACTCTTCTCCAAGTTCCAGGTGGCTGTTAAGATGGACGATAAGTTTGTGCCTGTCAGCCATGCCAAGTACATCACCAATCCCGGCGCATGCGCGGGATACAGTTATGGCGGGATGCAGCACAAGTCGATAAAAGGCCTTCTTCCGGATCCGCTGAGGATAGGAGAACTTGATGAACTTGGGTGCGAATATGCCACCTACAATATTCCGCTCAATTACATTCTGACTACATCCGGGGGAATATCCTATTCCTACGGCGGAGTCACCTATCATTTCAACGCAGGGATCATTGAGAATTACGACAGGCTCTTTACGCGGCTCAATAACATGGGAATTGATGTTGCCGCCATCATACTGAACAACGCCAGCACCTCGGCCTATCCTGAGATCACACATCCGAGTGCGAGATCCGGATCAACAGCACCTTACTACATGTTCAATGCTTCGGATGAGAGAGGCGTCAAGGCACTTGCTGCTATAGGAAGCTTCCTTGCCGGAAGATACTCAGGGTCGGGACACGGCAAAGTAAGCATGTGGATAATTGCCAATGAGGTTAACGCCAGAAGAGAATACAACTACATGTCCCATGTGGATGTGAATACCTATACTGTAGCTTTCACCAGGGCATTCAGGGTGTTTTATAATGCCATTAAGAGTCAGAACTCAGCTGCCCAGGTTTATATCCCGCTGGATCAGAGATGGACCTACAATACCGAGAAGACAGGGGATTATGACGCCAAGGACGTCCTAGATATCTTTGCTTCATCTATCTCGGATTACGGCAACATTGACTGGGGCCTTGCAGCGCACCCCTATTCCTTCCCCAACGGCGATACCGCTTTTTGGAATTCGTCCAAATATGTCAATCACTCAGAGACGACTCCGTGCATAACCATGGACAACATCGAAGTCCTGACAAATTACATGCAAAAGGACGCCATGCGTGACACATCGGGGAATGTCAGGTCGATCATACTCAGTGAGATCGGATATTCTTCAACTTCCGGTCAGGCGCTTCAGGCAGCCGCTTTTGCCTACGCCTATGTCAAGATGGAGCAGAACGGCTATATCGATGCGCTGATGCTGTCGAGGCAGACGGATGCTGGGGATGAGATTGCAGCCCTTGGGCTTGCGCTCGGACTTCAGACTACCGGCGGCGGTAAAAAACAGATCTGGAATGTTTTCAAATATATTGATACGGATAAACGCAGTGAAGTAATATCTTTTGCCTATGACATAGTGGGTAAGACATTCTGAAAAAATCTATTATTTATCTGAGGAGGAGAGCATGACAAACGCAGAGAAAGCACTTAAACTTCATGAAGAGTGGCAGGGCAAACTTGAGATCAGGTCTAAGGCAGAGGTCAAGTCCAAAGAGGATCTGGCACTTGCCTATACCCCCGGGGTTGCGGAGCCCTGTAAGCTGATAGCGCAGGATAAGGATCTGGCTTACAAATACACTATAAAGTCAAATACGATAGCAGTTGTTTCTGATGGCAGCGCGGTGCTGGGACTTGGCAATATAGGTCCTCATGCGGCAATGCCTGTTATGGAGGGCAAGGCTGTTCTCTTCAAGGAATTCGGCGGAGTAAATGCTATTCCGATATGTCTTGATACTCAGGACACTGAGGAGATAATTAAGGCGGTCAAGTACCTTGCCCCCGGGTTTGGAGGCATCAATCTAGAAGATATTTCAGCTCCCAGGTGCTTTGAGATCGAAGAGAGATTAAAAGAGATGCTGGACATACCTGTTTTCCATGATGACCAGCACGGTACAGCCATTGTTGTCCTTGCGGGAATAATCAACGGACTTAAGGTGGTTGGCAAAGAAAAGGAGAACTGCAAGGTTGTGGTAAACGGTGCAGGAAGCGCCGGGATCGCCATAACAAGGCTTCTTCTAAGCTATGGATTTGGGAACGTCACACTCTGCGACAAGGTCGGAATACTCAATAAAAACACTGAGAACCTCAACTGGATGCAGAAGAAGATGATGGATGTCACAAATCCCGAGCAGCTTTCAGGTTCACTGGCGGATGCACTCAAAGGAGCTGATATATTCGTCGGAGTTTCTGCTCCCGGCATCGTAACAAAGGAAATGGCCTCTCAGATGAACAGGGATGCTATCATGTTTGCAATGGCCAATCCCGTTCCGGAGATCATGCCTGATCTGGCAAAGGAAGCAGGTGTCAGAGTCATCGGAACAGGAAGAAGTGACTTCCCGAACCAGGTCAACAACGTGCTTGTATTCCCGGGTATATTCAAGGGAGCTCTTGAGACCAGAGCAAGACAGATCACTGAGGAGATGAAGCTCGCTGCCGCAACTGCACTTGCAGGCCTTGTTCCGGATGAGGAGCTCTCAGAGGAGAACATCCTTCCTGCAGCATTTGATCCGAGAGTTGCCGATGTGATCAGCAGCGCTGTAAAGGCACATGTAAAAGATTAAACGGAGCATAAGAATTGAGTTCGCAATACCTTACATTATACAAAATGCTGGTGCTTTATATGCTTAAGAGGTGCGAGAGCCCTCTTTCCAAGGCACAGATATATGATTTTATCCTGGAAAAAGAGTACACCAATTACATGACACTGCAGGAGGCCTTTGGTGAACTGGCCTCCTCTGAACTTATCGTGGAAAAGACCATGGGGAACAGGACCTACCTTGAGATAACCGAGGAAGGTTCCCAGACCCTTGAGTTTTTTGGCAACAGGATTAACCCGTCCATCAGGCAGGATATAGATTCGTATCTCAAGGACAACAGCATGAAGCTCAGAAACGAGTCTTCAGTTCTTGGTGATTACCGCAAGATAGGGGAAAACGAGTATGAAGTCAGCCTTCTTGTGAGAGAGGGCGGCAGGCAGCAGCTGGGAATTAAGCTGGTGGTTCCTGTTGAAGAGATGGCCCAGGCAATGCTTGATAACTGGCAGAAAAAGAGTGAGGATATTTACAGCTACCTGTACTCAAAGCTCATGTGACTTTGGAAGATAGTGGTGTTTCCCGTTGACGGACGGTGTTAAGATTGACTGATACGCAAAAAAACTGTGTATTGTAACACTGAGAAACATTTGATAAAAAAGAAAACCCTCAAAGTTGAATACTAACTTTGAGGGTTTTTGTTTGAGCTGATGACGGGAATCGGACCCGTGACCTCCGCACTACCAATGCGACGCACTACCGACTGTGCTACATCAGCTTGTGTTGTCAAGCGACAACCGCAAAAAT
>JAEEGF011432482.1_pt1 | contig 11013 bp, 12 predicted proteins | sample 9134171 | NCBI WGS metagenome assembly JAEEGF01 (sample SAMN16246542, study PRJNA631951) | gut metagenome | biome: gut microbiome; feature: rumen; material: AP-attached | host: Bos | place: Iran: Karaj | collected 2018-10
GCTGAATAGCAAAATCAACTTTTTTGATATTCACTAGTAAGTTTGGGGGCGTACTTACTAGTGTTTTTTAATAATCGCAAAAATAACAGTAAGAAGATCGTGCAGTTTACTAGTGAAAACTCTTTCCTCAAATTTCACTAGTAAGGGATGTCTCAGAAATTACTAGTGTTTTGGCAATAATAACATTTCACTAGTAAGAGGTCGCCATAATTTACTAGTGATTTGGATGTTTTGCGATAATACTAGTAATTCCACTTCGAAAATTACTAGTGAAACCTCAATTTATCTGATTCACTAGTAATCCGACCGCACCGCCTTAGCAAAGACCTACCCGAAGAGGCCGGAGGCGTGTGCCGACTTTAATATATGTTAAACTTAAAGGGTACAAATGCGGAATTTATGATATAATACAGTATACCTACACAAGAGAGAGGTCCTTTATCATGAAGCACATGCCGAGAAAAATATTGATCATCGTACTGATCGTGGCTTTTGCCTTTTGCATCACAGGGTGCGGGGGCAAGAAGGGGGCTCTCCTGGACGAGAAGGTGTCCGGGATGATCGACTGTTTAGTTGCGCAGGATGGAGACGGTGCGTACGCGTATATCTATCCGGAAGACACACTGAAAGACAGCTTTCTCAGCACTGTGGAGGATATCTATGAGTATTTCCCGGTAACACCAGGTTACACAGTGGAGAGGGAGGGGTACAGCTACAAGAAGAGCCTCAACAGCGGAAGTGACATCATAGAGGGTCAGTACAAGGTTGAATTCGACGGAAACGTATTCTATATAATCGCTTCCTGGCGTTCTGACGATAAAGGGAGCGGCTTCACCACATTCTACGCGTTCAACGAAGAAGACTGGGCCAAGGCGAAAGAGGGCGCGAAGAATTGACGCCGCCCCGGATGCCGCAGCAGTCAGTTTGCAGCGCGTACGGACGCAAAAGATTCAGACGGAGGTAACAAGATGCCGTATTATTTTTCCGATTGGACATTGATAATCCTTATACCCGCCATCATCCTGTCCTTCTGGGCACAGACGAAAGTCACTGGTACATATCAGAAGTTTTCACAGGTTCGCTGCTCCAGGGGCTACACCGGGGCTTCAGCCGCCCGCAAAATGCTTAATGCCAACGGTCTTTCAGAGATACCGATCTACGCAGTGAACGGTACTCTCACAGACCACTTCGACCCCAGGAACAATTCCATAAGTCTTTCCACCATGGTGGCGGAACAGCCCTCCATCGCATCGGTGGCTGTGGCTTGCCACGAGTGCGGCCATGCCATGCAGCACAACGAGGGATATGCGCTCCTGAGGCTCAGGGACAATCTGGTTCCTCTCGTGAACATCACCTCCAGATTCAGCTGGCCTGTGGTCATGATCGGTCTGATCATGATGGCGTCCGGAGTGGCTCTCGGAGGTACGCTATTCAACATCGGCGTCATTCTTTTTGGCCTGGTGGTGCTCTTCAACCTGGTGACGCTTCCTGTGGAACTCAACGCTTCCAACCGGGCTCTCAGCCAGATGATAAACCTGGGGATAGTGGATCAGGACGAGCAGGCGGCAGCCAAGCAGGTGCTTTCCGCTGCGGCCATGACCTACGTGGCAGCTCTGGCTGTGGCAGTGGCCAACCTTCTGAGACTGCTGGTGATCAGCAGGTCCAGAAGGGACTGAACGGCGCAAAAAAGTATATTAAGCAATAAAAAACCGCCCTGCAGGGCGGTTTTTGCGTTTTGATCAATAATTCTCGCAGTTCACTTCGAAGTAGCTCTGAGGATGGTTGCAGGTGGGGCAGACCTCGGGTGCCTCGGTGCCGACCACGATGTGTCCGCAGTTTCTGCACTCCCAGACTTTGACTTCACTCTTCTTGAATACTTCCTGAGCCTCAACGTTGTGGAGCAGTGCTCTGTATCTCTCCTCGTGGTGCTTCTCGATGGCGCCTACGAGTCTGAACTTCTCAGCCAGCTCGGGGAAACCTTCCTCCTCGGCTGTTTTGGCGAATCCTTCGTACATGTCGGTCCACTCGTAGTTCTCGCCTTCAGCGGCAGCAGCCAGATTCTCAGCTGTGGAGCCGATGCCTTCCAGCTCCTTGAACCAGAGCTTGGCGTGCTCTTTCTCGTTCTCGGCGGTCTTGAGGAAGAGGGCAGAGATCTGCTCATATCCTTCCTTCTTGGCCTTGGATGCGAAGTAAGTGTACTTGTTTCTTGCCTGAGATTCACCTGCGAAAGCTTCCAGCAGATTCTTCTCGGTCTGAGTTCCTGCATATTTTGACATTTGGTTACCTCCTGTTAAGCAAAAGATCTTACTGAGGGATTATATCACATTTCGCCGATAAAAAACATCGGGAAGTACATTTTTGCATTTGCTTTTGAAGTAAGGGGGCAGTATAATACAGTTTGCGTATTTTTGAAGACACATTTTGAGGAGATAAATAAATGCTTACAGGAAAACAGAGAAGTTATCTGAAGAAGCTGGCCCAGGAACTGGACGCAGGCGTCTTCATCGGCAAGGCCGGTCTTACGGATAACATCATAAAGGAAATGGATAATTACCTTGAAGCCAACGAGCTTCTCAAGGTCAAGATCCAGGAGGGCTCCGAACTGGATCCCAAGGAGACAGCCAACAGCCTGCTGGAGACTCTTAACGCAGAGTTCGTACAGGCCATAGGCAGGAAATTCACTCTCTACAGACAGGCAAAGAAAAAGGAAGACAGGAAGATCATCCTTCCCAGACCAGGCAAATAATGGAAGAAACGAAAGCACTTGCGGAAGAACCCAGAAAGCTGGGCAAAAACGACATAGACATGACCAGCGGGCCTCTTTTGAGCAAGATGCTCAGGTTTGCCATACCTTTGGTGCTGTCGGGGCTTCTCCAGCTTCTGTTCCATGCTGCGGACCTGGTGGTGGTGGGCAGATTCGCCGGCTCCGCATCGCTTGCGGCGGTGGGTGCCGCAGCTTCTCCCGTGAACATGGTGGTCTGCCTCCTGATCGGACTTTCCACCGGAGTCAACGTGGTGGTGGCGAGAGCCGTGGGTGCGGGCCGCGAAAGGGACATCCATGAAGCCATACACACGGCCATACTGGTGGCTCTCATAGGAGGCATCATCCTTGTATTCGTGGGCCTGGCGGTCAGTGAACCGCTTCTCAGATTCACAAAGACTCCCGACGAGATACTGCCTCTGGCCAAAACATATCAGGACATCCTCTTCATCGGCATCCCCATCATGGCGGTGTACAACTTCGGATCCGCCATTTTCAGGGCGAGAGGGGACACTAAGAGACCTCTCATATTTCTGTCGGTGGCCGGCGTGCTGAACGTTGGGCTGAACCTGGTGTTCGTCATAGTGTTCCACCTGGCGGTGGTAGGCGTGGCTCTGGCCACGGTGCTGTCGCAGGTGGTGAGCACCACCCTTATCCTGGTGACCCTGAGCCGCGAAAAGGCTCCCTTCAGGCTGGAACTCAGGAAACTCAGGCTATACAAGTCCAAGCTTATCCCGATACTGAGGATGGGCATTCCCGCCGGCATCCAGGGCATGATGTTCTCGGTGTCCAATCTGGTGGTCCAGTCCTTCATAAACGCCTTCGGCAAGACTGTAATGGCAGCATCCTCTGCCGCATCGAGCCTTGAAGGATTCACCTTCATAGTGATCGATTCATTCGCCCAGTCCTCCGTGTCATTCACATCTCAGAACATGGGCGCAGGCAGATACGACAGGATCAAAAAGATTTTCAGACTGTCGTTGCTCCTGGGGTGCGGCATAGGAGAGGCCTTCGGACTTATCACATATTTCTTCGGTGAGCCTCTTCTCGGCATCTATTCCACCGATCCTGCAGTAATAGAGCAGGGCATGATAAGACTGTTCTGGATGTGCGTGCCCTACGCGGTGTGCGCCTTCATGAACATAGTGCCCGGATCCCTCAGGGGAATGGGTTACTCCATCTTCCCCACGGTGGCCACCATGGTGGGCGCCTGCGTTCTGAGGATACTGTGGCTGGAGACCGTGTGCACCCTTCCTCAGTGCTCCGGAATAGAGTGGGTGTGGGCCGCGTACCTGGTGACCTGGGCCATTACGGGCCTGGCACAGTACGTGTACTACAAGATAGCTTACAAAAAAGTCGTCGCCCAGGCGGCGTAACGTTCAAAACCGGCTTTGGTCGGTTTTTTGCGTTATGAGGCTGGAGTTTTCTGTATGATATCAAAAAACGCAGATCGTACAGTATGGTTGTTCCATGTTTTACTGTATGATCTCAAAAAAACAGATCTGTACAGTAATGACTATCCGTGTCTTACTGTACATTTTTCAAAAAACGAAATGGTACAGTAAACCGGTCCATATATTACTGTACGGTCGCAAAAAACGCAGATCCTACAGTAATCGATTAATTCCCGCGACAAAAATGCCATCAGCGGCCTGTTTTCGGATAAAGCCGGCCCTGAGTCAGGGCCCATGACGGGCGAATAATTTGCGGGTGAAAGGTTTTGCTCCTAAGCATTCGTTATTGTTGAAATCAGCCTGCCGTTGTGGTAAAATCTAACGGAAAGTGTGACGAGCCAAAAGCTCTGGAATCATACGGGAAGGAGACAGCATATGGTACCTAAGTATAGAAGGGTCCTTCTTAAGATCAGCGGGGAAGTCCTCGCAGGAGAGAAGGGATTCGGGATCGACCCGGACGTGACCAGAAACGTCTGTGAACAGATCAAGGAAGTTCACGACATGGGAGTCCAGGTGGCAGTCGTGGTAGGCGGAGGCAATTTCTGGAGAGGAAGATCCTCCGGAGACATGGACAGGGCAACGGCAGACTATATGGGGATGCTGGCCACGGTCATGAACACCATGGCGCTTCAGGATACCATGAGGTCCATAGGCGCTCCCTGCAGGGCAATGACAGCCCTGGAGATCAGGGAGGTGGCTGAGCCTTACGCCAGACTGAGAGCGCTGGCTCACCTTGAGAACGGAGACATAGTGGTTTTCGGAGGAGGAACAGGTTCACCGTTCTTCACCACAGACACCGCAGCCGCACTCAGAGCCTCAGAGATAGGAGCCGACGTCATACTTCTTGCGAAGAATGTCGATGCAGTATATGATTCGGATCCTGATGAGAATCCGGATGCCAAGAAATTCGACCGTCTGTCGCACATGGATCTGGTTGAGAAGAATCTCAAGGTCATGGACCTTACAGCCGCCACTCTGTGCAGCGACAATCACATAAAGATCCACGTTTTCGCTCTCGCCGAAGGCGGCAACATCAAGAAGGCCGTTCTGGGAGAGAAGATCGGAACGATCATTGAATAAGGAGGTTGCCATGGAAACTATAATCAGAAATCTTGAAGAAAAAGGCGAGAAGACCATTTCTGTCCTCAAGGAGGACCTTAATACCGTGAGAGCAGGCAGAGCCAATCCCGCACTGCTGGACAAGGTGATGGTCAACTATTACGGAATGCCCACACCCCTTAAGAACATTGCCAACGTATCCGTTCCCGATCCCAGGACGCTGATGATCAGCCCCTTCGATCCCAAGTCGGTATCAGAGATCGAGCGCGCCATCAACATGGCAAACATCGGCATCAATCCTTCCAACGACGGCAAGGTCATCCGTCTGGTCATCCCTCAGGTCACTGAGGAGAGACGTAAGGAACTGACCAAGACCGTCAAGAAGATGGGTGAGGAGGCCAAGGTGGCTGTCAGAAACGTGAGACGTGACTCCAACGAAAAGCTCAAGAAGATGGAGAAGGATCACGAGATCACAGAGGACGACCTGAAGGACGCTCTGGAGAAGGTCCAGAAAGCCGTTGAGAAGGCTGAGAAAGCCATCGACGAAGCCATTGATCATAAGGAAAAGGAGATCATGGAAGTTTAAGCTTCGGCTTGATCGTTTAATGGCTGCCCTGAGGCGGCCATTAGTTATGAAAGGACTAGACATGGGTGAAAAGAAACCTGTTCCTGTGCACGTAGCCGTCATAATGGACGGAAACGGCAGATGGGCGGAACTCAGGGGTCTCAGCAAGCTTGAGGGACATCACGCAGGCATGGACTCCATGAAGGAGATCATCAAAAAAGCAGACGCCATGGGCGTGAAATATCTTACGGTCTACGCGTTTTCCACCGAGAACTGGAAGATATCCAGAGAAGAGGTGGGAGGCATCTTCGATCTTCTGGTGAAATACATGGCCATCGAGCTAAAGGAAATGAACGAGAAGAACATGAAGGTGAACATCTTCGGTGACTGGCAGCACCGCCTTCCCGAGGACGCCATAGAGGCGGTAAGGGACGCAGTGGTGACCACGAGGAACAATACCGGACTGGTGTTCAACATCTGCCTGAACTACGGTTCCAGAGACGAGATCTTAAGAGCATTCAACAAGCTTCTGAAAGAGGGATGCGAAGAGGTGACGGAAGCGGACATCTCTCGTGCGCTTTATTCCGGGGAGGAGAACGGAAACGTTCCCGACCCCGACCTTATCATAAGGACTTCGGGGGAGGAGAGACTCTCCAACTTCCTGCTGTGGCAGGCTGCATACTCGGAGTTCGCTTTCACGGACACCCTCTGGCCTGACTTCAGGCCTGAGGAGTTCGAGGAGATCATAGACGAGTACAGGACCAGAGAAAGAAGATACGGAGGGAGATAGAGATGAAGACAAGGATCATATCCGCCATCATCATGCTGCCGCTCCTCCTTCTGGTATACTTCGGCGGTATCTGGCTCAAATTAGCATGCATCGCAATTTCATTCATCGGACTCAAGGAATTCTATGACGGGTTCAGAAACGAGGGAGCCCAGCCCTGCTATATAATAGGGTATTGCTCCATTATACTTCTTTACGTGCTCCATTTTGCGGGCATGAGTCTGGAGTATTTTAATGGTGGGGCAGGTCAGTATGCTCCGGGACGGGAGACCCTGGTGTTGCTCTGGGCATTCGTGTCCGTTGCAGCATCCCTGATCTACGGCATGGACGTAGAAAAGAGAAAAAACCTGGACGTGGTAAGCACTCTTACAGGTATATTCTACGTTGTTTTCTTTGTGTATTTCGTGGTACTTATAGATGAGTCAGAATATGCCCACAACTACATTTGGCTCATATTCATAATCGCCTTCGGAACAGATATTTTTGCATATTTCTCGGGGATGCTCCTGGGCAAGCACAAACTCTGCCCCAATCTGAGCCCCAAGAAGACAGTGGAAGGCGCTGTAGGCGGCGTCATAGGTTCAATGGTATTCAGCGTGCTGTTCGGAGTGTTTTTCCTGGCTCAGGGCCATGCGCTCTCCATAAGGTTCATCATCATGGCCTGTATTGGATCAGTGGTTGCCCAGCTGGGCGACCTTACGGCATCTGCCTTCAAGAGAAAAATGGGCATCAAGGATTACGGCAACCTGATACCCGGCCACGGCGGGATCCTGGACAGATTCGATTCGGTGCTTTTCGTGGCGCCGTATCTGTACTTTTACATTGCATTGATACTGCCGCTTTACATATAGGTGCAGCTTATGAAAGACATAGTGATTCTGGGGTCAACGGGTTCCATAGGTACCCAGACTCTGGACGTTGTAAGACATAACAGAGACAGATTCAGAGTGGTGGGGCTCACCTGCAGATCTCATTCAGACCTGATGATGAGCCAGGCCAGGGAGTTCGGCGTTCCCGAAAAGAACTGCTTCGTGACTTCAGGCACTCCTGAGGAGACTGCCGGGAAGCTCATCGAGGCTGCAACGCTTCCCTGCGACCTGGTGGTCAACGCCCTCATGGGAATGAGAGGACTGGAGCCCACCTACCATGCGCTGATGAACGGAACGGACGTGGCCCTGGCCAACAAGGAGACTCTGGTTGCGGGAGGAAGCGTCATAATGGATCTGGTGAAGAAGACCGGGCTTAAGCTCCTTCCCATAGATTCGGAGCACTCGGCTATCTTCCAGTGTCTGGAGGGCAACCGTGACCGCAAGGTCAAAAAGATCCTCCTGACCTGTTCCGGCGGCCCCTTCAGAGGGCGCAAAAGATCCGAGCTTGTGAATGTGACCAGAGAGGATGCTCTCAAGCACCCCAGATGGGACATGGGAGCCAAGATCACCATAGACTCGGCCACTCTCATGAACAAGGGTCTGGAGGTCATCGAGGCCAAGTGGCTCTTCGACGTGGAACCGGAGAACATACAGGTCCTGGTGCATCCTCAGAGCATCGTGCATTCCGGAGTGGAGTTCATGGACAATTCCGTGCTCTGCCAGCTGGGAGTGCCGGACATGAGGATACCAATCAGCCTGGCTCTGGGATACCCGGAGAGGCTGGACAACCCCGACAGGGAACTGGATTTCTTCGGAGAGGGTTCCCACCTGACCTTTGAGAAGCCGGATCTGGAGACATTCAAGTGCCTGAGGCTTGCGTTTTTTGCGGCGGAAAAAGGCGGCTCATCACCGGTGGTGATGAATGCTGCCAATGAGGTGCTGGTCCAGAGATTCCTTGAGGGCAGGGTAGGCTTCCTTGAGATGCAGGACAAACTCTGGGATACGGTCATGAACCACGAGACGGTGAAAGACCTCAGCCTGGATGATATACTTAGGATAGACAAGGAGACCCGCCAGAGGGTCTGAAGAAAAGGACACTACATTAGATGAAAACAGCAATACTCGCCATCTTGATGTTCCTGCTGATGATATTTCCTCATGAACTGGGGCATTTCATCGCAGCCAAGAAATTCGGCGTAAAAGTAAATGAGTTCGCCTTCGGCATGGGCCCCGCCATCTGGAAGAAACAGAAGGGCGAGACACTTTATTCCATAAGGCTCTTCCCCATAGGCGGTTTTTGCGCCATGGAGGGCGAGGACGGACAGAACGAAGACGAAGATGAAGAGGCTCTGCCGGGCGCTGAGACCGAGAAAAAGGATCCGGACGATCCCAGGTCTTTCAACAACAAGAAGCCCTGGCAGAAGATAATTATCCTGGCTGCAGGGTCTCTCATGAACGTGTTCACTGCGTTCATAGTGCTGACCATCATGACCACGGTGCTGGGATTTGCCACCACCACCATAGGATCTGTGACAGCAGGCTCTCCGGCGGACCTGGCCGGCCTTGAGACAGGGGACAAGATAGTCTCCATCGACGACAAGGCGGTTAAAGAGTGGTCCGACGTGGGCAAGTACATCCAGGAGGCGGAGGGCGGAGCCGTCACATTCGGAGTGGAGAGAGACGGAGCTCAGCAGGAGTTCTCCGTATCCCCCCAGTTCGTGGAGCAGGAAAACAGATACATAATAGGCATAACCTACAAGGGAAGCCACAACGTAATCCGGGGCGTAGGCCAGGGATTCGTACAGACCGGCAAAATGTTCGGGATCATGATAGATTCCTTCAGGATGCTTTTCTCGGGAGAGGCAGGCATCAGGGATCTCTCGGGACCGGTGGGCATAGTCCAGATGGTAGGGGAGACATCAAGCATCGGCTGGTGGTACTACATGTTCCTGTTGGCTTTGATCTGCGTGAATCTGGCCATGATAAACATGCTGCCTCTTCCTGCCCTTGACGGAGGCAGGATCATATTCGTCCTCTACGGCTGGATCACCGGAAGACCGGTATCAGCCAAGGTGGAGGGCATAGTCCACACCATAGGCATCATACTGCTTCTGGCGCTGGCCGCGGTGGTCACCATGAGCGACATCGGAAGGATCATAGGATAAAAGATGACAAAAGTTGTTAACATAGGAAAAGTCAAGATAGGCGGAGGCAACCCTGTGGCGCTCCAGACCATGACCAACAGGGACCCTCACGATGAGACTGCGCTTCTCACCCAGATCAGGGAGAACGCCCTTCTTGGGTGCGACATAATCAGGCTCACTGTGCCCGACCACGAGGCGGCGGTGACCTTCGGGAAGGTCAAGAAGGATCTTCTCTCGGAAGGTCTGGACATACCTCTGGTGGCAGACATCCATTTTGACCACAAAATGGCTCTGGAAGCCATCGAGCAGGGGGCGGACAAGATCAGGATCAACCCCGGCAACATCGGAAGCCTTGAAAAGGTGAGAGAGGTGGTCAAAGCCGCCCGCGAGAGGCATGTGCCCATCAGAGTGGGAGTGAACTCCGGATCTCTGGAGAAGGACATAGTCGCAAGATACGGCGGAGTCACAGCAGAAGGCCTGGCAGAGTCCGGTCTCAGGAATCTGAGACTCATCGAGGACATGGGGTATGACGATCTGGTGGTATCCATCAAGTCCTCAGACGTGAAGATGACCTACGACGCTCACATGATCCTCTCGAAGATGACAGATCATCCCATGCACGTGGGAATAACTGAGGCAGGCACCTTAAGGAGAGGGCAGATCAAGTCTGCTGCAGGCATCGGCGCACTTCTTTTGAATGGGATCGGCGATACCATCAGAGTGTCCCTTACTGCGGATCCCACGGAGGAAGTGAGATACGGGCTGGAGCTTCTCAAGGCTCTGGGGCTCAGGAGCTCCGCTGTGGATCTGGTATCATGCCCCACCTGCGGAAGGACCAAGATCGATCTTCAGGGCCTTGCCGAAGAGGTGGAGAGGAGCCTTGGACCCATCGAGAAACGCCTTCAGGCTGAGGGAAAGCCTGGGATCAGGGTGGCAGTCATGGGCTGCGCAGTAAACGGTCCCGGGGAAGCCAGAGAGGCGGATTACGGTGTTGCCGGAGGCAGAGGCGAAGGCCTCATCTTCAAGAAGGGAGTCATTCTGGAAAAACTCCCCGAAGATAAGATAGTTGACGCTCTCATGAAACTCATAATAGGGGATCTGGGTCTCTGACCCGGATGTAACGGTGCGAAATGAGAAAGATAATCGACAGCATGGTTGACTGGGAAAGCATCACAGAAGGCCGTGTCAGCAAAGAAGAATACAGATATGAACCGGGACAGGGAACGTTCCGGAAAGATACGGGGGTCCTGGTGATACCGGTGACCCTTAATTTTGTCATCCCCTACGAGGACCTGCTCATAGTCAAGGAGCAGATCAGGGGCAGGCTCCCCTTCGTTAACGAGGTGAACCTGAGGTTGAACTATGAGAACGTGA
>JAEEGF011710667.1_pt1 | contig 11012 bp, 14 predicted proteins | sample 9134171 | NCBI WGS metagenome assembly JAEEGF01 (sample SAMN16246542, study PRJNA631951) | gut metagenome | biome: gut microbiome; feature: rumen; material: AP-attached | host: Bos | place: Iran: Karaj | collected 2018-10
GGGCGAGGATATCACGGGGCTTGTAGGTGAAATGGCGTCATATCTTGTAAATAACAAGAGAAGCGTTGAGCCCGAAAAGCTTGACTGGCTTTACCACAATATTGCCTGCCGCGCCGCTATAAAGGCCGGCAACGTGCAGACTGATTACGAGCTTATTGAGTTTACAAAACAGCTTCTTGCCGACGAAAGCATACGTTTCTGCCCTCACGGCAGACCCGTGCTTATAGAAATGACCAAATACGAGCTTGACAAACAGTTCGGGAGGATTCAGTAATGGATAAAATCCCGTTGCTTGTTATAGTCGGTCCTACCGCGTCGGGTAAAACTGCACTCGCGGTTGAATGTGCGCTTGAGTTCGGCGGCGAGGTCGTTTCTGCCGATTCAATGCAGATTTATAAGGGCATGAATATCGCTACGGCGAAACCGAATGCCGACGAAATGAAGGGTGTTAAGCACCGTCTGATTGATTTCGTTGACGTTACCGATAACTATAGCGTTGCCGATTACGTAAAAGATGCAAACGAGGCGATTGACGCAATTGTTGGTGAAGGAAAACTGCCGATACTCTGCGGCGGTACGGGACTGTATGTTGATTCGCTTGTCAACAATATCAGGTTTTCTCAGGAGGAAACCGACAGCGAGCTTCGCAGAAGACTCGAAGAAAAAATGGAAAAAATCGGTGCTGAAGCTATGCTTGAAGAGCTTGCGCAGTTTGACCCTGAGACAGCCGAAAGACTGCATGCTAACAACAAAAAACGCATAATAAGAGCGTTTGAGGTGTATATGTCAACGGGCAAGACGTTTTCCGAAATGCAGGTTTTGTCGCGTGAGCAACCGTCGAGATTCAATCCCGTGTTTGTCGGTATAGGCTTCGAGGACAGACAGAAGCTTTACGACAGGATTGACAGGCGTGTTGATATAATGCTTGAAAACGGACTTGTCGAAGAGGCTAGGGAGTACTATGACTTACCCGAGAAGGCTACGTCATCCCAGGCGATAGGTTACAAGGAATTAAAGCCATATTTTGAAGGTGAAATAACGCTTGAACAATCGGTTGATAACCTTAAGCTTGCGACAAGGCACTACGCCAAGCGCCAGCTGACGTGGTTCAGGCGAAACGAAAATATAAGATGGTTCAATTTTGACACTTATACGGATTTCAGGGCGTTTTCGGACGACGTAAAAGAATATGTGAGGAGGAAGCTTTATGAGTGAAACGAGAAGCGAAAAAATCTTAAAGTTCAAAAGCAACAAAAAGTATATGACTATAGTCTATATAGTTATAGCTTTGCTGTTTATTGCTTTCTTCCTCTACCAGCTTTTCAAGATTAACTACGAACCCGTTAAAACAGAGGTAGCTCTCGAAAAGACGGTTGCCGCAAGCGCGGTTGCGGATTCGTTTATCGTAAGGGATGAATACCCGATAAGCGCTTCGGTTTCTGGCACGCTCGTTCCGCTCGTTGAGGACGGAAAACGCGTTGCTTCAGGCGACAACGTTGCGGTAGTTTTCACAAATGAAGAGGCCGCGAAGAGTTATAACGAAATTAAAAATCTCGAAAAAAGCATTTCATATTACTCTTCGCTTCAGAATAAGGTCGGCGTACAGACCGCCGACATCACTCCGCTCGACGACAGAGTTTATTCATCGTGTGAGGAATACATTATCGCAATTAACAAAGGCAGATATGACAGTTTTTACAGCTTTGAGGAAAATGTCAGAGATGCTATAACCTCGCGTCAGCTTTCGACGGGCGCAATTATTGATCCGAGCGTTAAGCTGGAGGAGCTGACAACAAGACTTGAACAGTTAAAGCAAAAGAATATCGGTTACAGTACAATCAACGCTCCGCATCCCGGTTATTACGTCAGCGTTGCGGACGGATTTGAGGACGCCGTTGAGTATAACCGCGTTGCCGAACTGACAACTCAGGAGATTATGGGACTGTTTGACGAGTCGTTGCAGCCAAAGAGCACAGAGTTGTATCTCGGCAAGCTCGTTGACGGCTTTAACTGGTATATACTTTGCGTTCTCAACTACGACGATGCGGTACGTCTTTCTAAGGGCGAAAAGGTAAAAATTGAGTTTACCATGACTACCGCCGAGCCGCTTACGGCGACGGTTGTCAATATAGCGAATACCATCGACGGCAAAGCTGCGGTTATATTCAGGTCTAATCTGATGAATGACGAATACGCTTCTCTCCGCCGGGAGCAGATACGCGTTACCTTCGACGAGCATGTTGGTTATCAGATTAGCAACAGGGCTATCCGTGAGATTGACGGTGAGAAGGGTGTATTTGTATTGAGCGGAAATATCGTTAAGTTCAAAAAGATTAATATCGACTATTCCGACAACGAATACTCGATATGCAACAATCCCGAAAACAAGAGCGGCTATGTTCAGCTCTACGATGAAATAATAGTGGAAGGAACCGATCTTTATGACGGAAAAATCATTGATTGAGGAAAAGTTCAGAGATATTGAGTACAATCTCAAAACCATAAACGAGGATATTGCCGAGGCGGCGGTAAAATCTGGCAGAAAACCCGAGGATATCGAGTTTATGGCGGTCACTAAAACCGTTGACGAAATGTATATCAATCACGCCTTGGATTGCGGTATAAAGCTTATCGGCGAAAACAAGGTTCAGGAAATGCTTCGCAAAAAGCCGAATCTTAAGCTTGACGGCGTCAGGAAAAACCTTATCGGACATCTTCAGTCCAATAAGGCTTCGCAGATTGTCGGCGAGGTTGATATGATTGAGTCGGTTGATTCTCTGAAAATAGCCCGTGAAATCGGAAAGCAGTCCTTAAAGAAGGGGATAGTTACCGACGTGCTTCTTGAGGTCAATATCGGTATGGAGGAATCCAAGACGGGTTTTATGCCCGATGAGGTGCCGGAAAAAATATATGAAATTGCGGAAATTGAGGGCATAAAGGTCTGCGGATTGATGACAATACCCCCGATTTGCGAAAAAAATGCCGAACTTTGTAAATTTTTTAATAAAATATACAATATGTATGTTGACATTGACTCAAAAATAATAGATAATGTATGTATGAGAGTTTTGTCAATGGGTATGTCGGGTGATTATACCGAGGCAATTCTCTGTGGTTCAAACCACGTCAGAATCGGTTCAAAAATATTCGGACCGAGAATTTACTGAGAATAATTTATAGGAGGATATATTATGAGCTTAAAGGACAAATTGAGTAAGTTTATTCAGGTTTCCGAGGATGAGTATTACGACGCTCCCGAGACCGAGGAGTATGAGGAATATGAGGAAGAGGATCAGGAGAACTACGAGCCTGTTCCGCGCTTCAATCCCAGAAGCTTCAAAGAGAATAAGAATAATGACAGTAAGGTTGTCAGCATCAACCCTTCGTCCAAGCTTCAGGTAGTTCTTACCAAGCCGAAGACAATGGAAGAGGCGAGAGTTATCGCCGACAGCGTTAAGCAGAAGAAGGCCGTAGTTGTTAATCTTGAATCCGTTAACGGCGAGACCTGCAGACGAGTTCTCGACTTCTTAAGCGGTGTTACTTATGCTACCAACGCAACCATGCGTCAGGTTGCCAACGGAACATTTATGATTACTCCTCAGAACGTTGACGTAAACGGCGACGTTATCAGCGAGCTGGGTAATAACGGCTTTGTACTTGACTAATAATAAAGGAGAATTTGTAACATGCTGACTCCCGATAAAATTAAGAATAAGACTTTCCAGACTACGGGTAAGGGCTCGTACAGAGCGGAAGAGGTTAATGCCTTTATGGAAGAGGTATCGGCTTCTTACGAGCAGGTTTTCCGTGAGAACGGTGAAATCATAAAGAAGATGAGCATCCTTGCCAACAAGGTTGAGGAATATAAGAAGGAAGAGGATTCTCTTCGCTCTGCTCTTTTGTCAGCTCAGAAGCTTGCCGATCAGATTACCGCCGAGGCTCAGGAAAAGGCTGACAGCGTTGTTGCCGAAGCTAAGGCTAAGGCTGACGCGATAGTTGCCGAGGCTGAGAGCAAGGCTCAGAAGCTTGAGAGTGACGCAAAAACTCAGGCTGACGCTAAGATTTATGAGGCCAACAAAGAGGCTAACGAGGTTATCGGCGGTGTGAACCGTAAGGTTACCCAGGAAAAGCTCGTTCTTGAGATGCTCCAGAGAGAGGTCGGTGCCTTCAAGAACAAGATGATGGATATGTACAAGGATCATCTTTCTTTGCTTGACAGACTTCCTTCAATTGCCGCTGAGCAGGCTGAGGCTGAGGCTCCTGTTGAGGAAGCTCCTGTTGAGGAAACCGTTTCCGAAGAGGCTACCAAAGAAGCAGCCGAGAGCGCCGATGACGTAATCGAGGCTCTTGAAGATGTAGCAGGTGACAGCGATGACGGCTTCGTATTTATTGATACGGAAGCTGACGACGAAGAAGCCGAAACTGAGGAAGAGGCAGCTGCCGAAATCCTTACCTATGAGCCCACTGCAGCTCTTGACGATACAGATGAGTTTGCGCTTGATTCAACATCCTCCGATGAGGGCGAGCTCGTATTCGAAGACGTTGCTTCGGGTTCGGACGAGGAAGACGGTTTTTCGCTTTCCTTCGACGATGTTGACCTTGATGACGACGAGGAAGAAGAGGTTATAGAGCCTATCGCTTCCGAATATGCTCCCGCTGATGAAATCAGTGAGGAAAAGGATGACGAGGAAGACGATGAGGGCTTCTCGTTCAAGGGATTTTTCAAAAAGAAATAATCAGAGGGTGAAACAATGCTTCAGCTTATAACTGTATTGGTTATCGCCGCGCTAATCGCGGTCGATCAGCTTATAAAGTTTGCCGTGCTGGAGCATTTGGCCCCAATAGGCAGCTATTGCCTTATAGATAAAGTATTAAGTCTGACGTACGTTGAAAACACCGGTGCCGCATTCGGCTCACTTAGCAGTCATACTGCTTTGCTGAGCGTTTTTACGGCGGTTGTGCTTGTAGTCGGACTTATTTACTTATTAACTGGAAAAAGCACCTCAAAGCTTGCTTACGTCTGCATTACCGCGATTATTGCCGGCGGTGCCGCAAATCTTATAGACCGCGTGTTCAGAGGTTATGTAATCGATTATATCGAGCCGTTGTTCGTAAAGTTTGCGGTGTTCAATTTTGCCGATATTCTTGTCACCTGCGGTGCGATAATACTAATTATCCGATTGATTTACGATATAGTGAAGCAGGCTGAAGAAGATAATGCGAATAAAGGGGAGAGCGCCGATGAATAGTATCAGTATTCTCGTCGACAGCCAGTTTGAGGGTGAGAGAATCGACCGCTTTCTGGCGTTCGTGTTTCCCGCTTCATCACGTTCGTATATACAGAAAGCCATTGAAAGCGGCGGCGTACTTGTAAACGGCAGTTTTGTCGGCAAAAGCTATAAGATAAAAGCCGAGGACAGTGTTGAATACACACCGCTTGAACCCGTTAAGCTTTCGGTCGAGGCTGAAAATATACCGCTCGATATCGTTTATGAGGACGACGATTTGCTCGTTGTAAACAAGCCGAAGGGCATGGTTGTTCATCCTGCGCCGGGTAATTATACCGGCACGCTCGTCAATGCTCTGATGTATCACTGCGGAGACACTCTCTCAGGTATTAACGGCGTTTTACGACCGGGAATAGTTCACCGTATTGATAAAAACACAAGCGGACTGCTTATAGTCGCAAAAAACGATTTTGCGCACAAAAGCCTTGCTCTGCAGATTAAGGAGCACAGCTTCACCCGTGAATACCGCGCGGTGGTCACGGGACATCTTAAGGAGCAGTCGGGTTCGGTCTGTGCGCCTATCGGCAGAAACCCGAATGACCGTAAAAAAAAGTGCGTAACCGAGCATAACTCGAAAAATGCGATTACTCATTACGAAGTTATAAAACAGTACGAGGGATACGACTACGCAAAATTCCGTCTTGAAACGGGCAGAACGCATCAGATCAGAGTGCACATGGCGTATATAGGCCATCCCGTTGCAGGTGACGATGTTTATTCAAAGCCGAAACCTAACGAGCTTCAGCTTGACGGTCAGTGCCTTCACGCAGCTAAGATAGGCTTCGTTCACCCGAGAAGCGGAGAGTACGTTGAATTCGAAACCGAGCTTCCCGAATACTTCAGGAAGTTTTTAGATACACTTAAAGAGTATTGATATAAAAAAGGAGAAAAAGGTTATGGATGCTTTAATGAAAAAAGAGCTCGAGATTTTCGCCACGAAAGCGCGTATAGCTTCGACCGAAGGTATCTACTGCGCCAAGGCGGGACATCCGGGCGGTTCACTGTCGATTTGCGACGTGCTGTCATATCTTTACAACGTTGAAATGAAGATTGACCCGGCCAATCCTAAGTGGGAGGAAAGAGACCGTTTCGTTCTCTCAAAGGGCCATGCGGCTCCTGCACTTTATGCGACGCTTGCGCTTAAGGGCTTCTTCCCCGTAGAGGATATGAAAACTCTGCGTAAGTCTGATTCCTACCTTCAGGGACACCCGAATATGAACAAGGTTCCCGGCGTTGATATGAGCACGGGTTCTCTCGGTCAGGGCATTTCCTGCGCAGTCGGTATGGCAATCGGCGCGAAGCTCGACGGTGCCGATTACAGAGTTTACACTATACTCGGTGACGGCGAAATCGAGGAAGGCGAGGTCTGGGAGGCTGCTATGCTCGCGGCTAACAGAGGACTTGACAATCTCGTTGCAATCGTTGACTTCAACGGACTTCAGATTGACGGCACTATCGAAGAGGTTAATTCAGCCTGCCCGATAGCCGATAAGTTCCTCGCTTTTAACTGGAACGTAATCGAAATCGACGGTCACAACTATGACGAAATCGAGTCTGCTTTCAAGGCGGCGAGAGACGAAAAGGGCGCGCCGACCTGTATCGTTATGAAGACGGTTAAGGGCAAGGGAATTTCCTATATGGAAAATGCAGTCGGCTGGCACGGCAAAGCTCCCAACGAAGAAGAATTCAATCAGGCTATGACCGAGCTTAATGCGAAGCTTAAAGAATTGGAGGCGTAATTATGGCAGACGTAATTAAATGCGCAACCCGTGACGCTTACGGTAAGGCGCTCGTTGAACTGGGCGACAGAGGCGAGAATCTTATAGTTCTCGACGCTGACCTTGCCGCCGCTACAAAGACGGGTATGTTCAAAAAGGCTCATCCCGACAGATTTATCGACGTTGGTATTGCCGAGGGCAATCTTATGGGCGTTGCCGCGGGACTTGCCGCTACGGGACACACTGTATTCGCTTCGTCCTTTGCAATGTTTGCGGCGGGCAGAGCCTTTGAGCAGATAAGAAATTCAATCGGTTATCCGCATCTTAATGTTAAAATCGGCGCTACTCATGCGGGTATTTCCGTCGGTGAGGACGGCGCAAGCCATCAGTGCTGTGAGGATATAGCGCTTATGCGTACAATTCCGGGTATGGTTATACTCAATCCCGCTGACGACGTTGAGGCGAGACTCTGCGTATTTGCGGCTCTTGAGCATGACGGTCCCGTCTATATGCGTTTCGGCAGACTTGCAGTTCCGAGAGTGTTTGATGAGGATTATAAGTTTGAAATCGGCAAGGGCAACGTTCTTGTTGAGGGTACTGACGTTACGATTATCGCGAGCGGTCTTATGGTAAACGAGGCGCTTATTGCTGCCGAAAACCTTAAGGCTGACGGCATTTCTGCAAGAGTTGTAAATATGGCGACGATCAAGCCGATTGACCGCGATATTATCATTGATTCGGCTAAGAAGACGGGCGTTATTGTTACTGCTGAGGAGCATAACATAATCGGCGGTCTCGGCTCTGCGGTTGCCGAGGTTGTATGCGAGAGCGTACCCGTACCGGTTATCCGTGTCGGCGTAAATGACGTATTCGGCAAATCGGGTCCTGCAGTTGAACTCCTGCATATCTACGGACTTGACGCCGCGAATATTGCCGCCAAGGCAAAAGAGGCTGTAAAGCTTAAATAATTCAATATTTCAATTACTGACGGGCGCTCATTCGGGCGCCCGTTAACTTTTTTACAACTTGTACATAGTATGAACAGGGGAGCAAAATACAAATAAGGAGAGTTTAGTTTGAACACTGACGAAAATATGAAAAGCGAGTATTTCGGCACACCGATTTTGCCGGAAACAGTCGCAGTGACTATGGCGTACGTTCCTTTTCAAACGGATACGACCGAATATACGCCCGAAAAGGCGCTCAAATGCGGCACGCTGTTTCCCGATCTGAACAAGCCGTTTCTCGGGGGTGAGTGCAGATGACGCGAAAGCAGGCTTTATTGAGACTTTCACAGGTGCAGTTTGCAGCATGGGAGCTTCACGTCTATCTCGATACACACCCTGACGATATGGCGGCTGCGCTTCGTTACAAGCAGTATGCGTCCGAATATCAGAAAATGCTCTCGGAGTTCGAGATGCAGTTCGGACCGATTACCGGACCGGCTAACGGAAACGACTGGCTTAAGGACCCGTGGCCGTGGGAAAACGCAAAGGAGAGTGATTGCTGATGTTCCAATATGAAAAGAAACTTCAATTTCCCGTCAATATCAAGAATCCCAACCCCGTTTACGCTAAGATAATCGCCACGCAGTACGGCGGCCCCGACGGTGAGCTCGGTGCCTCGCTGCGCTACCTTTCACAGCGCTATTCGATGCCCTATGCCGAGCTGAAAGGCCTGCTCACTGATATCGGCACAGACGAACTTTCGTTGGGATTTTTTTGATTATAAGCCTCAATTTCACTGCTTCCTGCAAGTATTCGTGCCGTCCAGACGCTCGGAATTGACTTTAAGTGAATATCCATCTTTCTGCCCTTGTAAACCACTATTTTGTCAATCATTTCTCGCATGAAGGCTTCGTCTGTAACTGAGCCGTCCATAATCTGTCTGAGGTGCTTTTCTATATCCTTGAGTATTCTTCCCTTGTCCGCAATGTTCTGATTGTGGATTTTTTCTTTTTTAAGCCGTTCGGTCAAGGTTTCGTATTCTGCGTTCAGGCGTTCACAGCCCTTTTTGTATTCCTCGGTTTCGATATCACCCGACAGACACATATCAAGCAGCTTCTGCTTCTTCTTTTCGGTTTTGGCAAGCTCCTTTTCATAGTATGCTATGTTATCGTTGCTCGGCTCACTGTCAAGCACTGCTTTAACAGTTTTTAGCACTTTTTTAATGACTTTCTCTCTGCTTTTAAGTACATCGGTCATTATTCTGTTAAGTATATCCGTGATGTCCTTTTCGCTTATAGAGTTTGTAGTGCATCCGATTGTTTCGCCGTTTTTATCCTTGCGTTTTGAACCGTTCTTCTGCGATTCAATACATACCCATTTGTTAGTTTTCTTTCCGTTTTTCATATACTTCGTTGTCCTTGTGAAGGTTGAACCGCATTCGGCACATTTGATTTTGCCTGAGAGCATATATCTGTTTGCAAATCCTGCCTGATTGGGTGTGCTTTTCTTTCTGCGCCGTTCTATTTCAAGCTGAGTTGCTTCAAACATTTCTCTTGAAATAATCGGCTCGTGGTGATCTCTTATTACAACGAATTCGAGTTGCCCTTCGTTCTTCTTTTTTGAGTGGGAGAGATAGTCGGGGGTGTAGGTCTTTTGCTGTATTAAATCTCCGCAGTATTTTTCATTTTTCAGCACACGCAGAATTACCGTATATGACCATTTCTTCATATAGGTTGAGGTTCTTATACCTTCTTCCTGAAGCTCTTTAGCAATCATGTGAGTGCCTTTTCCTTCTACAAGGAATTTGTGAAAGATAAGCCTGACTGTTTTAGCGCCTTCTTCGTTAATAATAAGCTTTCCGTCACGAACATCGTAACCGAGCATATCTCTGCCGAACACCTTGCCTTGCTCCATCATTCTTCGCTGTCCCCATTTAACACGCTCACTTGTCTTTCGGCTTTCTTCCTGCGCTATTGAGGACATTATTGTTAAGCGTAATTCAGCATCGGGATCAAGCGTATTGATGTTATCGTTCATAAATATTACGCCTATGCCCAATCGCTTCAGCTCTCTGGTATAACCGATACTGTCAAGCGTGTTTCTTGCGAATCGGCTTATCTCCTTTGTGATTATGATATCGAAGTTACCCCGTTTGGCATCCTCAATCATTTGATTGAAGGCGTTTCGCTTTTTTGTGCTTGTTCCGCTGATGCCTTCATCAACATAGATTTTAGAAAGCTCCCACAGGGGATTACGCTTAATATAGTCATTGAAGTATCTCTGCTGACTTTCAAGCGAATTCGCCTGATCGAGACTGTCCGTTGATACACGGCAGTAAGCGGCTACCCGTTTAATATCGTTATCAAATTTATACATTTTTTCATCTCCTTGTTGTGTTCTTAAACACACATTATATTCAGAACTTTTAATAAGTCCAGCATTATTTTTCGGTGCGGCGAGGGGAGTCGCCGCACCTTTTTTAATTATTGATTTTCAATGTATCGCTCGTATTGATTCTGATTTATAAAACCGTTTTTCAAAAGTGAAATGAGCAACGCATTTTCAATCGTTTGTTCCAATAAGTCATTGTCAACATTCGCAGTATAATTTTCGTTTTCATTTTCAAAGATGATTTTGGTTTTCACTCCAATCGCCTCAACGAAAACTATGCTTTGTCAACTTGTACTTATGCTATCAACGCTCCTTTCATAATGAAACTTGATTTGCTTAAAAATATGGTTTTCATATTTCCTCCTTACATGCTCTGAACATATGAGCTTTCCTCATCTTCTTCTTTTTTCTTACGCTGAGCGTAATCAATCATTTCGGCGAATGTTCCAGCCAGATGTACAACAGCAGGAATAGTAAATTGATTACTGTCGGCACGGCGAACAGAAGAGCGATGAGTCTTCTTTTGAACTTTTTTGTCTTGTTGTCTAAGTCCGACATGAACGAAGTAAACTGTTCTCTCTGCTTCCCAGCCAGTTCGGACAGTTCCTTCTCTCGCTCCAGCAGCTTCTTGTTCGTTTCCTCTGCCGCCGAAAGAAGAACTCCTTTCA
>JAEEGF011914254.1_pt1 | contig 11012 bp, 4 predicted proteins | sample 9134171 | NCBI WGS metagenome assembly JAEEGF01 (sample SAMN16246542, study PRJNA631951) | gut metagenome | biome: gut microbiome; feature: rumen; material: AP-attached | host: Bos | place: Iran: Karaj | collected 2018-10
CTGTTATCAAGATTAGCGACATACAGCGCACCTACTACCAGAAGCTGCTCGGCGTGGGGGCGTTCCCACTCAGCGCTGAGCAGAAACTGCGCGAGTTCATACCAAAGATATGCGACACGGTGGAAGTGCACAGCGACCTGGTGGAAGGTGGCTCCACACTTCCTCAGCGCGACGGCTCGTCGCAGCTATGCATTCAGGTGTTGCCGGCGCCCGGCTTGCGCAACCTGTTCAACGCCACTTGTCTGGCACGTCCCCTTGCCGACGGCGCAACACTGCTGCAACCTGCCAAGGGACTCAACCCCTGCGTGGCAGAGGCTAACGGTGCGCGCTATCAGGTAAAGCGCGACATCAAGGGCGAACGAAACAATCTGGAACTGCTCAGGACATTCATAGAAGACAATGACCTCAACGCAAACAACAGCGTCACCGACTTCTCGTCGGCCATCACCATGTCGGCCGAATCGCTGCTCATGCTCATGGAATTCATACAGCAGCACACCGAACAGTTCTACATGGAATGGCCCGAAGGCGGAAACATCAACCTGAAGTTTTCGCAGCCAGGACAATGGAACATCGCCCTGAAGTCGAAAAGCGGATGGTTTGAGGTGGAGGGCGACATTCCTGTCGACGACGACACGGTTCTTTCGGTTTCACAGCTTTTGCAGCTCATTGCCGAATCACCCATGAAAGGCTTCATCCGGCTGAACGACACCGACTTCCTGGCCATCAGCGAGAAGCTGCGCAGACAGTTGTCGCGCATCGAGAGCCTGGCTGTCAGAAACCGCGACCACCTTCAGATTTCCGAGTTTCATGCCTCACTGCTGGGCAATGCGCTCAACGGTGAAGTCAGCATCAAGCACGATAAGCGCCTTGACCAGCTTCAGGAGAAAATCAAGAAAAGCATGGCTCAGCGGCCTCGCGACCCCATGCAGCTGAAAGCCGAACTGCGCGACTATCAGCACGAGGGCTTCGCATGGATGGTCAAAATGACCGGATGGGGAGCCGGCGTCTGTCTGGCCGACGACATGGGCTTGGGAAAGACCGTGCAGGCCATTGCCTTCATGCTCCACAATGCCAGCAAAGGACCAGCGCTCGTAGCAGCCCCGGCATCGGTGGTGCCCAACTGGAAACACGAGCTGCAACGTTTCGCGCCGACGCTCAGCGTAGAGGTGCTCAACACCGTGCCCGACCGAAGCACGGTCATTAAGAAGGCAGGAAAATACGACGTGCTGCTCACCTCCTACGGACTCTTCGTCACCGAGAGCGAGGCTCTTCTCAGCAAGCAATGGCAGACGGTATGTCTCGACGAGGCACATGTCATCAAGAACCGCGAGACGAAGACCTCGGCATCGGCCATGAAGCTGCAGGCCAAGAACCGCATCATCCTCACCGGAACGCCTCTGCAGAACCATCTGGGAGAACTGTGGAACCTCTTCCAGTTCATCAATCCCGGACTACTGGGCAGCCACGAGCAGTTCATGTCGAAATACATCATTCCCATTGAGCAGAATGCCAACAAGGAGCGGTCGCGACAGCTGAAGCGCATCGTTGCCCCCTTCATGCTGAGGCGCACCAAGCAGGAAGTGATGGAGGAACTGCCCGAAAAGACAGAAATCAACATGCCCATAGAGCTGTCGGACGACGAAATGGCCATCTACGAGGTCATACGCCGCCGCGCCAAGAAGATGCTCGAAGAGGAAGCGTCGGGAGCGGTCAGCGTCAACACGCTGGCAGAAATCACACGACTCAGACAAGCGGCCTGCGCAGCGCAACTGGCAGAGAAAGGATGGACGGGCGAGTGTTCCAAAATCAACACCCTCGTGGACATCGTGTCGAACATCGTCGAGGGCGGCAACAACGTGCTCGTCTTCAGTCAGTTCACGTCGTTCCTTGCATTGGTGCGCGAAACGTTCGACAAGATGAACATCAGCTATGCCTATCTTGACGGCTCCACACCGATAAAGAAGCGCGAGCGACTGGTCAGCGAGTTTCAGCACGGCCAGCACTCCGTGTTTATCATCAGCCTGAAGGCTGGCGGACTCGGGCTCAACCTCACGGCAGCCAACTACGTCATACACCTCGACCCCTGGTGGAATCCTGCCATCGAACAACAGGCCACCGACCGCGCCCACCGCATAGGCCAGCAGCAGAAAGTGACGGTCTACCATCTCATTGCCCAGCACACCATCGAGGAAAAAATACTGCGTCTGCACGCCACGAAGAAGAACCTGGCCGACGCCATGCTGCAAGGCACCAGCCAAAGCCACAAGCTGACGGCCAGCGACCTGCTCAACATGATTTCCGGGTAGTCGCCGGGGGAGGTTGCCGAGGCATGGGCAGCTCACGGCGTTAAGAGTGTAGAATCCAGGCTCCGCCTGTCCATGCAGTTGAAGAGCTTAGGAGCTTTCGCGGCATTCGGCCGTTGGAGCTACTTCCAAACTCCTAAATTCCAAAGGACAGACCGTTCCCGACCTTGGTGGCGCTGCTTGCAAAGAACCTGAGTCTGCTCGATATAGAACGGCTCAACTGCTGAAGATGATTCCGGTGAATTGGAGTCCGAGAGTGTAGAAACGCCAGATTTCGCTGGGTTCTTTGGCGCTTTGTCGCCGCCATTCTGACGAAATCGTGAAACGAATCCAATGGAATTGTTCAACGAAATCAATGGAATCGTTGAACGAAATCAATGGGATTGTTGAACGAAACCATTGATATTGTTCAAAAAAACTGGCAGATAAATTCGTTTTATTTGCCAGTTTTTTTGTGTTTATTTGCCAAATAAACTGAGACGAACCGCAGAGAACGAAAAACGAACTGCTTATCCTTAGAAACAGAATAATCCGGTGAATCCGTGCAATCTGTGTTCATAAAACAAACGAACACGGATGACTCGGATAAATGCGGATATCGTGGTTCGACAACGAATTTGACGAATAAAACGAAATACTCATTCATTTAAGCCAGATTCATGAAGATTTACGTTCCATGTGGTTTAACGTAAATCGTCGTAAATCTATCATTAATCTTTTGCGCGCAGTATTTATGTGGTATTCATGTAGATTTACGTTCTACGACTTAAACGTAAATCGTCGTAAATATATCATTAATCTTTTGCGCAGTATTTATGTGGTATTCATGTAGATTTACGTTCTATGACTTAAACGTCAATCGTCGTAAATCTATCATTAATCTGTTGCGCTCTACCTTTGGCTGCTTTGCTTGCAAGGAACTCCCAGACTCCTCAACTCCCATATCAATTCGAAAACAAAAAGAAATGCAAACTTTTCTTTTGTGTTTTGCTCGTTTATTCGTACCTTTGTAGGCAGTAATACTGAATTAGTCAAAACGAATGAATATGAAGACAAAAACAACCCTCCATCGCTTAACCCATGCGTTCCGCTTCATAGCAGCGGTTGCCATGCTGACCCTCTCTGCCGACATGGTTCACGCACAAGACGATTACGACTTGCTCATAGAGAATGAAAAGTGGTATGCTGACCATTGCAGCAGCGTCATCGAACAGTTTGAAAGCACCCGTTCCAACGCCAGCAAGCATCCGCAGAAATACTGCCTGCTGCGCACCCAGCAGGCCAGTCCGCTGGACTTTGCCATGGTGGTTTCTACCACCGACAAGAGTGAAATGGTGATGCTGACGCCCAACGGCAACACCGTGAAAGCGAAGCGCGTGAGCAAGAGCATGGTGCCCGACTCCGTCTACTGGGAGAGCATCTCCCAGCTCGGACAGCGAAAAACGCACAGCAAGGACATCACCCTTCGCGAACGTCCGTTGCCGGTTCGAGCCATGAACAAGGCCAAGAACATCTTCAGTGTGGTTGTGGAAGGCGAGGAGAAAATTGCCGACATCGGTGCTTACAACCAGATGATTTTCAAGCCGCATCAGAACGCCGTGCGACTGAGCAAACAGGAACGCGACCTGCAGAAAGACGAAGACGGAACGGTCGTAACGGACGAAATGGAGTACACGTTCAAGCTGAACGATCCCGCCATCGTGACAAAGATGTTCCGAGGCTACGACGACGAGGAGGCCTGCCCCTGGGTGGTGAAGAGTAGCTTTTTCAAGAATCACAGTCTGTTGCAATACAGCAGATGGAAACAAGGCGAGCCAGTGAAGAAAGCAAGCCGAGACGTGTGCCGGATGATCAGCGACTACTATGGCGGTCGCGAAATCGTAGACTCGAGATGGCTGGCGAGCATTGAGACGGCCGAGCGCTCGTTCTATGCCGTACAGTTTGCCATTACCGGCACCGAGGCCCTTGCCGCGATGGTATGCATTGCCGAGGGCGAGGTGGTTTCCTCATGGGAATTCCAGGGCACCGTCGACGGCAGCTACGAATCGGGACAGTCCATCTGGTTTGTCGACGACGAGGGTAACTTCATGGAGCATGCGCCCGAAATCCATTGCGCCGTTGCCACCGACGAGGGACTGGAACTCTACATCCGTCTCTTTGGCGGCGAGAGCGTGCAGTACTACATCCTGCGCGAAATGGGGACGGTGTGGATGGAAATGATGGTGGACTACTGGATCTACGCGTTCTGAAGGAAGACCCTCCCCCAGCCCTGAAGACCCTCCCCAACCCTCCCTGTTTAGGGAGGGAGTGCAGAGAGGTGAGAAAAGGATGCGGAATAGGTGTACTCTTACATCTTACCTCTTACCTCTTACCTCTTACCTCTCACCTCTCACCTCTTACCTCTCACATCTAAACTATAAAAAACTACTGACATTAAATTGACAAAAACATGAAAACAAGTAACGATATTGCAAGGGGTAAGTATCTTCTCTCCTTGATGACCTTCATCCTTTGGATGGCAGGAACCATGAGTTTGCATGCCAAAGACTACGGTTTCTGGGTCGGCAGCGTAAAAGTGACCAGCAGCAACTACAACGACATCAAAGGCGGAAACATCGAGAGCGGCACGGTGAAGTACGACCCCAACAACAACATCCTGACACTTACTAATGTCCACATCAATGCAAAAGGGTCTGGCGGTGATGTCATCCACAATGAGAGTTGTTACGGACTGAAAGTGCATTTCTATGGAACCAACAACCTCTACGCACATAACGACGTGGCAGTGTGGTGTGAGACACAATCTGAGTTTATTGTGAAGACTGGTTTTACACGCATCAGCTGTTATGATGCGAACAAGCAATGCTTTTACCTCATGGGGGCTCACCCATACAGAATCTGTTCGGAAATCGGTGCAGAGTTTTGGATAGAAGCAAAAGGCTATGGCATACTAGGCTATCCTCCTAAAAACTCTACAACCTATCCCGACTTGGACATAGGAGGCGACAATATCTATATCAATGCAGATAAGGGAAGCTTGCGGAGTCTGCATGAGGTGGAATTCTGGAGCTATGGCGGCATTTGCGACGTGACGATGCAATCCACCGGCAACAGCAGTTTTCCCATTGTGAGTTACGTGCTTAGTATGCCTGACGTCAACTACTCCTCTGCATCTAAGGGGGATCCCATCATCGTGTCGCCTTTCAAGGCCGAATATTTGTCAACCAAAGCCGGAATCTGTGACAGTTCCGGGAATTTTATATATGCAGACAACATCTACGTCAGCAACGAATATGTAGTTCCCATCAACAGCCGTTATTTTTCCAATACAGCTTTCCGTAACTACTTAATGAACAGGTTTGGTTATGTTGTTCTTTGGCAGAGCACTATCAACAACTGCACCTCAATGGACGTGTCGGGCTTAGGCATCAGTTCGCTCGATGGTATCAACTACTTCACAGAGCTGCAGACACTGTATTGCTATAACAACAATCTGAAATCTCTCAGCAATGTCAGTTTAGGAAAACTCACCTATCTCGATTGTCGGAATAATCAGCTGACGCAATTAGGCTATACTTGCAACCGTTTGGAAAAGCTTTATTGTGGCAACAACCAGCTGACCTCAATCTCCGTGAGTGACATGGGGAACATGAAACAGCTATATTGCTCTGACAATTATCTGAAAACCATTAATTTCAAGAATACAGGGCTGACCGACCTCTACTGCTCCAATAACAAACTCACCACTCTCAATGATTTCAGCTCTGTAAGTAGCACCTTGCAATACCTCTATTGTGAAAACAACTCTTTCACCAGTCTTCAGGTAAGCAATTTCAGCAAGCTCAAGGATTTCAGGTGTTCAAACAATCCCTCGCTCCAAACGCTTTCATGTAGCTACAACCCAGCACTGACTAGCCTCAGCGTGTCGAACTGCGCGACCTTGAAAACAATGACATGTAGTGGAAACAGCAATATGACTTCTCTTGGCCTGTCTTCTGTGCCGTCATTAGAAACACTGACATGTACCAATAATGGGCGGATGTCAAGCATCTCCCTGTATTGTGACAATCTTAAGACTGTGAATGTTTCTAATAACGCACTGACGACCCTTAACTTGTGGGACACCAACGTGTACGATCTTAACTGCAGCAACAACCAACTGACGAGCATCGTGCTGCCGCCAAGTATTTCCAAGATTAACTGTAGTAACAACAAGTTCACCACTTTTACCTGGGCTGGGTACCTCACCAACTTTGACATCTCCAACAATTCATACCTCACTTCACTCATTATTCCTGGCAACAGCAATTTGTCGGATATCTCAATAGGCGGTTGTAACGCATTGAAGATTCTTGATATCAGTGGTTGTGGGGTTTCATCTATTTACTTGTCCAACCGCACAGCGCTGGAAGAACTGTATTGCCAAAACCAGACGAACCACAAACTGACCTCGCTGAGCGTTAATGGGTGCAGCGCATTGAAGAAACTGTCCTGCGGTCAGAACCTGCTTACGTCGCTCAACCTGACCTGCTGCTATGCGCTGACGGAAATAGATTGTAGCAACAACAGGTTGACGTCTATCACCCTTCCGTCAAGCTGCCCGTCGCTGCAAAGCATTTCCTGCCAGTCGAACCGTATTTCCGGAAACGCAATGGATGCGCTCGTGGCAGCCCTTCCGAACAGGGCGAATTCAACAGCCGGGTCGTTCAAGGTTTTATACACAGGTACTTACTATGAGGAAGGAAACGTCTGCCTGACAACGCATGTCGACAAGGCCAGGGCAAAGAACTGGAACACTTACCAGACGTCAAGCGGCAATAATTGGACGCTGTATGCAGGTGGTGTTCCCACCGACATCAGCACCATCGAAGCAGACAACGAAGACGACGCACAGCGCTACAACATGAGCGGTCAGCGCGTAGGCCGCGACTACAAGGGCGTGGTCATCGTAAACGGGAAGAAAAAGGTGGTGAAGTAGCAACCGTCTCATCAGCCAACTGGCTCAGCGATAGTTCTTTGTAGGGGCGGATCGGCGTATCCGCCCTTTCGTACATCTTAATAATATATATCATTGCGGGCGGACATGCTGATCCGCCCCTACAAAAGACGACATCAAGGCGCTCGGTCTTTGGTTACTCTGCCTGCAGAGAACCCCTCGACTTCAGAAAGGAGAATTTATCACGTTTCTTTTTGCAGTATGAGTTTTTTTTCGTAACTTCGCAGCCGAAAGAAACCCATTCAAGGTATTCGTATAATTAGTCTAATATCGCATATCATTATGGCAAACGTAACATTCAAGTATGCTCCGATGTTCCAGCTTGGCGAGGACAAGACGGAGTACCGCCTTTTGACAAAGGAAGGAGTGACCCTCGGAGAGTTTGAGGGCAAGGAAATCGTGAAGGTATCGCCCGAGGCGCTCACGCTGCTGGCACAGGAGGCTTTCCACGACGTGGAGTTCATGCTGCGCCGCGAGCACAACGAGCAGGTGGCACAGGTGCTCACCGACCCCGAGGCTTCTGAAAACGACAAATACGTGGCACTGCAGTTCCTGCGCAATGCCGAGGTGGCCTGCAAGGGCATCCTGCCTTTCTGCCAGGACACCGGCACCGCGATTATCCACGGTGAGAAAGGACAGCAGGTGTGGACAGGCTTCGAGGACGAAGAGGCGCTGAGCCTCGGCGTGTTCAACACGTTCACACAGGAGAACCTGCGATATTCGCAGAATGCACCGCTGACCATGTACGACGAGGTGAACACCCGCTGCAACCTGCCCGCGCAGATTGACATCGAGGCAACGGAAGGTGCTGAATACCGCTTCGTAATGGTGGCCAAGGGCGGCGGCTCGGCCAACAAGACCTACTTCTACCCCATGACCAAGGCTACCATCCAGAACGAAGGCACGCTCATCCCATTCCTCGTGGAGAAGATGAAGAGCCTCGGCACGGCAGCCTGTCCGCCCTACCACATCGCCTTCGTCATCGGTGGAACCAGCGCCGAGAAGAACCTGCTGACGGTGAAGCTGGCCAGCATCAAATACTACGACAACCTGCCCACCACAGGCAACGAGACCGGCCGCGCATTCCGCGACATCGACCTGGAGAAGAAACTCCTTCTGGAGGCCCACAAGATTGGACTCGGCGCCCAGTTCGGCGGTAAGTACATGGCCCACGACATCCGCGTGATTCGTCTGCCGCGTCATGGTGCCAGCTGTCCCATCGGCATGGGCGTGAGCTGTTCGGCCGACCGCAACATCAAGGCAAAGATCAACCGCGACGGCGTATGGCTCGAGAAGATGGACAACAATCCTTCGGAACTTATTCCTGCCGAGTACGCCAAGGCTGGCGAAGGGGCCAACCAGATTGTCATCGACCTGGACAAGGGCATCGATGCCGTGCGCGCCGAGCTGACCAAGTATCCCGTTTCGACACGCGTCAACCTGAAGGGCACCATCATCGTGGCCCGCGATATTGCGCATGCCAAGCTGAAGGCTCGTCTGGACGCCGGCGAGGAAATGCCACAGTATTTCAAGGATCATCCCGTGCTCTACGCTGGACCCGCCAAGACGCCCGAGGGCTATCCCTGCGGATCGATGGGACCGACCACAGCCAACCGCATGGACCCGTATGTAGATGAGTTCCAGGACCACGGCGCTTCGCTCGTGATGATTGCCAAGGGCAACCGCTCGCAGGTCGTCACCGACGCGTGCAAGAAGCACGGCGGCTTCTATCTGGGCAGCATCGGCGGCGTGGCTGCAGTGCTCTCGCAGTCGAGCATCAAGTCGATTGAATGCGTGGAATATCCCGAACTCGGCATGGAAGCCATCTGGAAGATTGAGGTGGAAGACTTCCCCGCCTTCATCCTCGTCGACGACAAGGGCAACGACTTCTTCAAACAGCTGAAGCCCTGGCCAGCCACCTGCTGATTGAACTTAAGGGAGTTCAGGAGTTCTGGAATTACAGGAGTTACAGACGATACTCTTAGCGCGATTCTATAAATGGAGCTAATTAAGCTAACGTCTGCCTGGTTACTCAGATTGTAGAGAACTTCCAAAAACATGAATTATGAAGAAAACGATATGCACACTGTTTGCAACTGCCATGGCGACCGCCGCCATGTGCAGTTGCAACAATCATATAATGACGTCTCCAGAAAGAGGCGACCTGTCAGCAAAGACAGAGACGGTAGCTACCAGCGAGACGGCGCAACAGGAAGAAGCACTCACCTTCAAGCACTTTGAAAACGAGCAAAAAGGCAAGGGCTACGAAGCAAAACTGATTATGGACTACCCCATAGGAGGCAACGCTACGTTGGTTGATTCCCTGCGCACATACATTCTGGACAGTGCCAACACCTTCAATGATGACGGCAACCCCTTGGGAGCCTTCCAAGGAGACATGAACGATGGCCAGAAGGTGTTCAACTACTATTTCAATCTGTCTGCTAACTATCTGAAGCAGAACGTCGAGGATTTAGGCGATAGTAACCCCTTTGGTGATTTCGTGTTGGCCAAGCAAGTGACAAAGGAGCATGAAACCGACAAGTTCGTCACCATGTATTTTGAATGCTACATTTATGAGGGTGGAGCACACGGAATGTCATTCTGCGAGGGACGTACCTTCAGCAAGGCCAATGCAAAGTCCGTGACATGGGACATGTTCAAGAACTTAAAAGCCATGAACCCATATGTAAAAAACGGTCTGAAGAAATACTTCGAGGTGAGCAGCGACAGCGAACTGAAGGATTGCCTTATGGGTAGTGACGTCAACGACATTCCTTTACCTGCATGCGATCCTTATTTCACAAAAGATGGCGTCTGCTTTGTCTACTCTATTTATGAAATCTCATCCTACGCAGCAGGGATGCCTACTTTCGTCATTCCCTACGACCAAGCTCACCAATTCCTCAACGAAGAAGGGCTGCAGTTGCTGCCATAAACAAAAAAAACATGTCCAAAAAGAAGAAACAAAAGAACAAGGGCGGACAGCAGTTTCTCTCGCCCGAGCAATTTCTGAAACAAAGGGCGAGAAGCCTGGAAATCGGAACGTGCTACACTACGGAATCGCTCAAGGATAGCGGAGAGGGGTATGCCATCATCACGCGTAAGCACACAGGCGGAAACGTCAGTGCGGCTTTTTTCCTCATCGATGCCTATTGTGTTGGTGTGAAAGACTCGTTCTATAAACTCCGTATGTCTGAATTAGATTTGGACGATATGCTCGACCGCGTACCGGGCCTCAACGAGTGTTCCTACGAGGAGGCACACAACTGGGTGTATGGTGCCATCGACTTTGCCGAGGAGGCTGGCATTGCGCCACACAAATCGTTCAACCTGACGAAATACATGTTGGAAGAAGACACCGAAGACATTCCTCTCATTGAATACGAATTCGGAAAGGACGGAAAGCACACGCTCGTCGCCCACAGCAATCTGGAAGCCAGCAAATACCTGCCACTGCTTGAGAAAAACCTGGGAGAAGGAAACTACGATGTCATCATTGGCGAACGTGGCTTCCTCGACGAGGACGAATACGACGAGGATGAATACGAATACGAAGACGAGGACGAAGAGGACATCCCTTGGAATGCGTACTTTGGTCCCAAAATAGAATACACATACAAGCATCCTGACTATCCTACGCCGGAACCACTCTTCCATCCATGGGTACGCGAGGAACTGTCCAAGGAAGAAAACAACATCTACCTCAG
>JAEEGF011928539.1_pt1 | contig 11012 bp, 5 predicted proteins | sample 9134171 | NCBI WGS metagenome assembly JAEEGF01 (sample SAMN16246542, study PRJNA631951) | gut metagenome | biome: gut microbiome; feature: rumen; material: AP-attached | host: Bos | place: Iran: Karaj | collected 2018-10
TCGACGTTCTCCATTCTGTTTATCAGGTGGAACAGCTGTTTCTTGCAGATGTCCATTCCGTTAGGCACGTCTTTTCTTATGAACTCTCGCTTTATAATCCTCTCTATGCTCTTGATTCTGTGCTTCTCCTTGGTGTGGATTATGGCTATGGAAATGCCTTTTTTCTTGGCTCTTCCTGTTCTTCCGCTTCGGTGCGTGTAGCTCTCGATGTCGTCAGGCAAGTTGTAGTTTATGACGTGTGTCAGGTCGCTCACGTCCAGTCCTCTGGCAGCCACGTCGGTAGCCACGAGTATCTGCAGGTGCTTGATTCTGAACTTCTGCATCACGGCGTCTCTCTGCGCCTGGCTCAGGTCGCCGTGCAGCGCGTCGGCGTTGTAACCGTCCTTCATCAGCTTCTCTGCCACTTCCTGTGTCTCCTGTCTTGTGCGGCAGAAGATTATGGCGTAGATGTCGGGGTTCATGTCCACGATTCTCTTCAGCGCCAGGTATCTGTCCTTCGCTTGCACCATGTAATAGACGTGCTCGACGTTCTCGTTGCCGCTGTTCTTCGTGCCTATGGTTATCTGCTCTCGCTCGCCCATGTAGTTGCGCGACATTTCCTCCACGTCCTTCGGCATTGTTGCGGAGAAGAGGAATGTCCTTCTGCTCTCGGGAGTGCTTTCGAGTATGGTCTCGATGTCCTCCTTGAATCCCATGTTCAGCATTTCGTCGGCCTCGTCCAGCACAAGGTATCTTATGCCGCTTAGGTCAACTTTCTTTCTTTTCATCAGGTCGATGAGTCGGCCCGGAGTAGCCACGACGATTTGTGGAGTGACGTCCAGCTGTCTGAGCTGCGTGATGATGTTCTCGCCGCCGTACACAGGGACGATTTTCATGCCCTTGATGTGCTTGCTGAAGTTCTTCAGGTCGTTGCTTATCTGTACGCAGAGCTCTCTTGTAGGCGCTATCACGAGTGCCTGTGTCGCTCTCAGGTTTTCGTCTATGCTGTCAAGAATCGGAAGTCCGAACGCAGCGGTCTTTCCTGTTCCTGTCTGTGCCAATGCCACAAGGTCTTTGCTCTCGTTTTTAATGAACGGAATCGATTTCTCTTGTATCGGCATTGCCTCCTCAAATCCAAGTTCGTCAACCGCTGTTATTATCTCCTCTCTTAATCCTAATTCTTTGAATTTCATTTATTTGTTGTTAAGTTGTTTCTTTTTGTTGATTGTGTTTTAAAAATTGATTTTCAACCTCACGTTGAATTGTCTTCCTGTCAGATAGTTAGGCACGGCGTGCTGTCTTTTGTTCACGTCTGTCACCCAGTAGTAGCTTGCCACGTTGCTCAGGTCGAGCAGATTGAAGACTTCCAGCCCGAGGTTTATGTTCTTTACCGCTTTGAATATCTTTGTCTTGTCCAGCCATTTGTAGTCGCCCTCGGCGAATGTTCTCGACGCTCCTATGTCCACTCTCCTGTAGGCTTTTCCTATGTTGGTGTTGCTTTTGCTGTGCGTCTCCACGTTCGGCGCCCAGAATGGCAGTCCGTCCTCCCAGATGAATCTGAGGTGCACTTTGTATTTTGGCAGTCCTGGGATGTAGTCCTGGAAGAACATCGTGAAGTTGTATCTCTGCTCGTTCGGTCTTGCCACCCATTTAGCGCCTGGCTCGTCCTTCTTTTCCTTGCTTCTCATCAGTCCCAGTCCAATCCAAGAGTCAGTTCCCGGAACGAACTCGCCGAAGAGTTTGAAGTCCACGCCCGCTGTGTATGCTTGGGCGTCGTTGGTGCCGGAGTAGAGTATCTTCAGGTTGTTTATTGTGTAGGTCTCCACTCTGTCCGCCATTTTGTAGTAAACTTCTGTCGTGAACTTGAACGGACGGCCTTTGAGTCTGAAGTAGTAGTCGCCACCGAGCACGAAGTGCAGCGAGCGTTGCGACTTGATGTCGTCGTTGAGCTTGACGTTGGAGTTGCCTGTCGCCGCGTCGGTCTCTATCATGCGGACTTCCTTGTAGAACGGCGACTGGTAGTAAACGCCGGTGGAGAATCGGAAACCGAGGTTCTCGTTCTTCTTAGGGAAGTATGACACTGTGGCTCTTGGGCTTATGATAAACTCCTTGTTGAATGTCCAGTAGTTTCCTCTCACGCCAGCCAGCAGCCCGAATGTTCCTATGCGTGTCTTGAATCTCGACTCGTCCTGCACGAAGAACTGTGTTCTCCAGCTGCTCATTGAGTTGTTGCTCCTGAGGTTGTATGTCGATGTCACATACCCCGACGAGTCTCTTGTCTCGAACTCGATGATGTTGTCTTTTATGTCCTCTTTCTGCAGGCTCACTCCCCACGAAATGGTGTTCTTGTTTATGGTGTAATCGCCTCTGTGCTCGGCTTTTATCACTCTCACTCTCAGCCTGTTTCTCGTGTACTCCTGATATGCTCCCACGCCCAGCGCCGTGCTCTCGTCAATCTCGCCTATCGAGTTGCCCATGCTTTCGCCTATCCAGTATTCGCCTATCAGGTCGTAGTTCACGCTCTCATGGCTCTCGTAGGCCGAAGCTATCAGTTTGAGGTTGAGGCTGTTGATAGGGGAGTATCTCAATGTCAGCGCGCCGAACTCGGTTTGGAAAATGTCCTTCTCCTGTCCGTCGAAGTACATGCGGAATGTCCTCACGTCGCTTATCGTTCCGTACGTTGTGGTGCGGCTTTCGGGTATGTTGTTGTAGATGTTTCTGGAGAAGTTGCCTAGGAAGTCAATCTCCCATTTCTTTGCGAAGTTGAATGTGAGGTAGGTCTGGTAGTCGAGGAACTTCTGGTCGTACGTTCCCTTGGTGTCCAGAGTGTTGAACATGTAGTCGCTGCTCTTGTATCTTATGCCGTGCAGCTGTGTGAATTTTCCGTTTTTTGTGCTGTGGCCTATGTGTCCTTGCGCTCCGAGCAGGCTTCCGGCTACCGATGCCTCGAATCTTTTCGGCTTCTTGTACTTTATGTCAAGCACCGACGACATCTTGTCGCCGTACGTCGCGCCGTAGCCGCCTGCCGAAAATTCCACGGCTTCCACCATGTCCGGGTTGATGAAGCTCAGACCTTCCTGCTCGCCGGTCCTTATGAGCAATGGGCGATACACCTCGATGTCGTTCACATAGACGCTGTTCTCGTCGTAGTTGCCGCCTCGCACGCTGTACTGGCTGGACAGCTCGTTCCTGTTGGACACTCCGGCGTAAGTGCTAATCAGTCCCTCGATTCCGCCGTTGATGCTCGGCATCACATCCATCTTGCTCACGTCTATCTTGTTCATGGATGTGCTCTGCTTGGCGAAGTCGGTCACTTCGACGTCCTTCATCACTATGGCGTCGTCCTCGAGATAAACCATTTTCTGGATGGATTTTCTCGTCTTCGGTGTTATGCTGTAAATGTATGGTTTACAGCCGAGTATGTAGAACCTCACTTTGGCGCTGTCCGTAGTGCTGAATTTCAGTTCGTAGTATCCGTCCTCTCTCGCTGTTGTTCCAGTTGAAGTGCCTTCCACGCTTATGGTTGTGAAACTCGCCGGCTCTCTGTCGGGCAGATAGACGTAACCGTAGATTTTGTAGTTTTCTGCGTGTGTGTGAACAATCGGCGCCAGTGCTAAAAATATCATAGATAGTCTTAACAAGGCGCTATACAACAGCTTGACTTTATGGGTATTATGTTTTATGAGATTTCCGTTCACGTCTAAAAATGACAAATTTACAGCATTTTTCCCTGATATGCACCAAGTTCCGTCATGCGCTTCTCTATTTTTGCCGTAAATTCAAAATTCTTAAGTCCCCACTGCGGCGCGATTAACAAATCTTTCGGCGAACTGGAAACGAACCTTTCTATCCCGATGTCCCATTTCAGCCTTTCCACGAACTCTATGGCTAAGTCTATGTACTCGTCCAGCTCCATGATGTGGAAATCGTCCTTGCGCGCCTCGTAGTCCGCGCCCATACGCGTTCCTCTGATTATCTGCAGCTGGTGCATCTTCAGCGAGTTCAGCGGCAGCTCGTTCAGCCTCTTCGCCGTCTCCATCATCATCTCTTTCGTCTCGCCGGGCAGTCCCATTATTATGTGTCCGCCGGTCTCTATTCCTCTTGCGGCGGTCTCGTTTATGGCTCTCACTGAGCATTCGTAGTCGTGCCCTCTGTTTATGGCTTTCAGCGTTGTGTCGTGTGTCGATTCTATGCCGTATTCCACGCAGACGAACGTTCTCTTGTTCAGTTCGGCGAGGTAGTCGAGCAGCTCGCTGTTCACGCAGTCCGGTCTTGTGCCTATCACGATGCCTTTCACTCCGTCCACGTCCAGCGCCTCCTCATACAGTTCCTTCAGTTTGTCTATGCGGCCGTAGGTATTTGTGTAGCTCTGGAAGTAAACGAGGTATTTCTGTGTCTTGTACTTGTGTCTGAAAAAGTCGATGCCCTCTGCCACTTGCTGCTTTATGCTCTTTGTGTTCTCGCAGTATTCCGGCACGAATGTCTGATTGTTGCAGAATGTGCATCCGCCAGTGCCCACTTTGCCGTCTCTGTTGGGGCAAGTGAATCCGCCGTTCACGCTTATTTTCTGGACTCTCTCTCCGTCTCCGATTCTTTCTCTTAGCTGTTTAGAGTAGTTGTTGTATAATTCCATGGCGCGGATGCTGGGCTTTTTACATAAAAAGACGGAACCGTGTGTCAGTCCCGTCTTTGGCGTTGTTTATGCTTTTATGTTAATATGCTTCGGTCTCGTTGTTAGGGAAGTCGCCGGACTTCACGTCCGATATGTAGTTCTGTACGGCTTCTGTGACAACTTCCTGCAGGTTGGCGTACTTTCTCACGAATCTTGGCTGCTTGAATTCCGCAGTGTCCATGCCCAGCATGTCGTTCACCACAAGCACCTGGCCGTCGGTGTCGTTTCCTGCGCCTATGCCAATTATCGGACACTTCACCTTCTTAGCCACTTCTTTGGCGAGTTTGGCTGGCACTTTCTCTATCACTATGGCGAAGCAGCCTGCTTCGCAAAGCAGCTGGGCGTCTTTCTTCAGCTTGTCGGCTTCCTCTTTTTCCTGAGCGCGCACCACATAGCTGCCGAACTTGTTTATCGACTGTGGTGTCAGTCCCAAGTGTCCGCATATAGGAATGCCGGCGCTGAGTATTTTCTTAACCGAAGGTAGTATCTCCTCGCCTCCCTCGAGTTTCAGAGCGTCGGCGCCGCTTTCTTTCATTATTCTCACAGCCGACTCTAATGCCAGGTCGGCGTTTCCTTGATAAGTTCCGAAAGGCATATCCACAACCACAAGCGCTCTCTTCACCGCTCTCACTACGCTGCTTGCGTGGTATATCATCTGGTCGAGTGTCATCGGCAGGGTAGTGCTGTATCCAGCCATCACATTCGCGGCGGAGTCGCCCACGAGTATCGAGTCTATTCCGGCGGCGTCAACAATGCTCGCTGTCGTGTAGTCGTAACTGGTGAGCATGCTTATCTTCTCGCCCTTTTGCTTCATCTCAAGGAAACGCTTTGTTGTTACTTTCCTTGAGTCTGTGATTGTGTATTTAGACATTTTTCGTTCTTATCGTTTTAATTGTTCTTTGTTTCCTGTTTTGTTACTTTGTCTTCTGCACCTTGTCCACGCTTATGCTTCCGTTGCTGAATCTTGTTATTCTTATCACCGGAGTCTCTGTCATCGTGTTGTTGCCTATCTTCTTTCCGTCGAAGGTGTAATACTCTGTGCTTATGACCTCCTTGTCGTTGTCAGACTCAGTGGTCTCGGTGGCGATTTCTGTAGTGATGTTCATCGATGTTATCTTGATGAAGCCTATCACAGAGGTTCCTGTACCGATATTGTCGATAGTGATGAAGTGCACGCCAGGAAGATTTACATCCACGTTTATCTCTGCTTTGGCGAGCGACTTGACTTTCGTTGTCGAGATCATCGTGCCGTCGATGTATGCCTTGAACTCACGTCCTCCGGTCGATGACATGCCCACAGTCACAGTGCTTGGGTCCTTCACCATGATGGTCAGGCTGGCGTTCGCGCTTATTCTCAGCACGCTGGCTGTGCCTTCCGCCTCGCCGCTCTGTGTCCATAGCGCAGCGTCTTCCTTGGCGTATGCCGGCATGTATGTCAGTGTTCCGTTGCGGCTGTATATCGCTTCAGGCTTGTAGTATTCCAGACCGACTCCTATCGAGTCCAGGTATGGTGTTTCAAGCGCAGCGTCTATCAGTTCCACAACAACGGTGTATGTCGTTGTGTTGTTGTGGTCCTCGCTTGTCACAGTGTAGTGCACCTCTTTCTCGTTGCTGAAGTCCATTGCCACTCCGTCGTTTGTTATTGTGGCGTTGTCGGATATCACGATGTTTGGTATCACATGTGTGAGTTCGCTTGTCTCAGTGGTGTCGGCAAGCAGTCGGACGTAGATGTATTCGCCGTCGAAGACTCCGGTCGCGCCATTGAGAGTGAGACTCTTTATCTCCGCTTCCTTGCTTCTTTCTGTCGTGGTCCACAACTCGTTGTTGTTCAAAAGGTAGTCGCAGGCGTTCTTTATGAGTTTACGGCCGTCGGTTGTCAGATTCTCTTCTATGGCTTTCTCAGGGTTGTCGGAGCCGATGGCTACCATAAGGTATTTGTTGCTTCCGGTGCTTCCGTTGTTCTCCTCTATTATGGATGTGTTTCCAGCGGAATTTGATGCTATTGAGTAGATGACAGACTCTTTCTTGCCTGGCAGGTACACGCCTCTGATGTTTCCGCTTATGTCTATCGTGCCGTATTCTGTGTCGATGCCGTTGAAGATTATGTGGTTCCTGTAGATGTCGCTGATGCTGGCGTAGCCGTCTCCTTCGTCAGTGACGTTTGCGCCCATCATAGGCCAGTTGTCTTTGCCGTACATGTGCGCCTTTGTGTTGAGCACCGGCTTGTTGCCAATCCATGTGCCCACGTTCAGCGCTCCGGAGCTTGAACTGTTGGCCGACTCGTGCAGCACAATCAGGTCGTATGGCGCGAGTTTCTCGGCGTCGTATTCTCCGATTTCCTCGCTCGGTATGGCTGTCACGTTGTAGTTGGTGTTCACCACGTTGTATACTTTGCCTATGGCATCCAGCTCGTCTATGTTGTCGTTTGTGTACACGAAAGCCACTTTTGGCGCAGTAGGCGATATTGCTGTTATCGTTCCGTGGTATGGGATTATCTCTCCGTTGTAGTCGTCGAGCGGAGTAGGTGTTATCGTGTAGTTGTACACTTTAGGGTATTCGCTCAGCTCGCCCATCAGTCCGGTTATGGTTACGGTGCCGTTGTTGTCGTTGTAGCAGAATCCTTCGGGAAGTCCTGTCACGCTCACGCTTTTCGCGTAGCTGTAGGATACAGCGAAGTTGGCTTCTTCGCCAGGCAGATAACTATGGTTAAGTTCTTTGGTGCTGAACAGTGGGGCAGGGTCGTCGTGCTTGTCCACCTTCAGGCTGCAGTTTATAGTGTTGCCTCCGGCTATTCTGATTTCGTATTTCAGGGTATCGGCAGTCTCGTATGAATTGTTTTCAGGTGTGCCGCTTATTGTGATTGTCTTTTTGCTGCCGTCCATCACCACGCTCATCCATCCCGGCTGGCTTCCGCTTGTCCAGTTTATTGTTGGAACTTCGGTGTTGCCGTTCGGGTTAGTCCATTTTATCACGATTGGCTCCATGGCGTTTCTGGCAGTCACAATGGTTTTCACGTCGCCTCTTTCGAGTCTCAGTGTCGGAGTGTTGGCGGCATACAGCTTCACTGCGTACAGGTATGAGTATGATGAGGCTGTGCCGTATCCGCGCACGGTGAGTATGTAGTTGTCTTTTGGCTCCAGATCCTTCATGTCCAGCACGAAGTCCATCTCCTTGTTGGTGCTGTTTGAGGTTATCTGGGTTTCTTCTGTTCGTCCGCTTTGAGTCAAATCCTGAGTCTCGGATGTTATCTCGCTAACTTTGTTCGCGTGTATTCTTGCGCCTCGGTTGTTGTTGTCTATCACCATGTACACTCTGGCAGTCCTGACATTGCTGACGTTCATGTGCAGGATGGACGATGTGCTGTAAGGGTAAATCTTGGTTTTTGTACCGCCAGCTGCGACACCTTCGCATTTTCTATTTCCTGGGGTTGCGCCCATGTCCTCGCTGCTGTACGTTTTATCTTTTAAGTAATGCTGAGGCACGCACACCCAGTTCGCGGTGTCACCGGCAGTGAGTGTTGTTATAGATTCGTTTGCGTAGATTACGGTGTCTTTCTCTATCAGCAGGGTGCGCGTAGGCAGCATGCTTGGCCTTTGCGCAAAAGACGACATGGCAGCGGCGCATAGTGCAAATGCCGTTACCAGTGCGGATTTAGTATAGTTAATAGTGTTGGTAAAGAGGCTCATCAAATAATATAGATTCTATGTCATCAGTTCATTATTGAACTTCACTTCTTATAACATCATACAAACTTACTGAGTTTTTATGTTATATCACAGTATCAAGGCGATTTTTCCTATATGTTATTGAGCATAAAAATACAAAAAAAGAAAAGGATGGAAACTTGTTCCATCCCTTTCTCTTATTGTTGTTGGATTATTGCTTAATCCTCAATCATGATCTTGCTTGTCTTGATTGTGCCGTTGCTCAGTTCCTCAACCTTGATGAGTGGCAATCCCTTGACTGCTGCGTTGTAAGTCTTGCCGTCAGCGCTGATGTAGTAAGTCTTTACAACCTCAGCCTCTGCCTCCTCAACGCCTGTTGCAGGGTCTGATGTAGCTGACAATGTGATTGCAGAGAAACCGCCGTCACCACCTGTCTGGTTTGACTCAACCATTACTAATGATGCCTCTGTGCCAGCTATGTCAAATGCGTAAGAATTTGCAGCGGCAAATTCAGTGGTTACACCATCTGCTGTAATCTTTATGTTACGCTTAGTTCCTGCAGAAGTCAACTCTACATGAGTTACACCTGCTGGGATTGCAAACACGATTCTTGTCTTTCCTTCTGCGTCACGCATGTTGTTTGTGTCGTTTGTGGTCTTCGCGAACTTCAATCCCTTAGATGCGTCATATCCATATACGCTATATATCCAGCTGCCAATCTCGCTTCCATCAAATGTGTGAGTGTATGGAGTTGTCAGGTCGTCTATAGTCACTGGAGTCAACTGTACGAAATTTAAAGCATACTCTTGAGAAGAAGCGTCAACAGATGAAGTCAGTGTGACTGTATTTGCGGCAACTTCTGCTGATGTTGTTCCTTCTTTCGTTGTCGCTGCTCCTGCTGTTGGTGTAGTAGTGCCAATGTAAGGTACATAGATTGTATGTGCTGTGTAATTTGGATCAGATGGCGTCGCGTTATAGATGTATCCCTTAACGCCATTGTCGAATGGCAGTGCCAACAATGTCTTAGGAGCTGCTGCGATAGAGAACTGTACATTATAGGTATGCTCTGTTGTTCCGTCCTGAGCTGTTACAACAATTGATGCTGCGCCAGTTGCGCTTGTCGCATCTGTTACAACGGCAGAAGCAGTCTCGTCGTTTAACTCATAACTCAATGCAGGCGCCTCTGTTGTACCAGCTGGCAGTTCTACATCATAATTATATTGACCATCAGCCAAAGATACAGTTATGCTGCCTGCCTTCAATGACTTCAAAGTAGCGTCAGTGCTTGCAGTTGCTTTTACTGTGAAGTTTACAGTATAAGTAAGCTCTGTTGTTCCGTCCTGAGCTGTTACAACAACTGTTGCTGTGCCAGGGAGTGCAGATGCCTGAGTTGGTACTGCTGTTGCTGTCTCGTCATTTATCTCGTAAGCAACTGTAGGAATTGCTGAAGTTCCGTATGGCAACTCAACATTGTACGAGTAAGTTCCTTCAGCCAACTCTATTGCTGTTCCATTATAAGACAATGACTTCAATGTCGCATCTGTCTTAGCAGCTGCGTAAGTGACAGTCAAAACATATTCCTTTGGTGTTGTTCCGTCGGTGACAGTTATTGTATGCGTTGCGGCATCATAGGTTGTTGGCTCTGTTGCAGCAGAGTTTACTGTACAAGCAGCCAATATTTCCGCGTCAGATGGCTCTGTAGATCCGTATGGAAGCTCTATTGTTACTGTTCCTGCATTTTCGTCTATTGTGCCGTCAATTCCATTTAATTGGAATGCCTTCAATGCTGGAGTTTTTACAGGACGATCAATAACTAATTTCTGCAAATACATTGTGGTTCCAGATCCTCTGGCTATTACAATCTTGTCCTTTCCGTCAAATGTCGCAGTCAATTCTCCAGAACCATTTGATGTTTTAAGTGGAGCTTTGCCGTAGTCATACTTTGTCGCATCTGCGTCGTACAAGAATATGCCAATTTGATGACTCGTGTTCTGCATAGTTACAGTAATAACATCGCCGACTTCGAACGTTCCGCTAGATAAGGTTAATACAGCGAAAGCAGAAGTGCTTCCCAATTTTGCTCCAAGTTTACTGTTGTCCCAGGTAACACCAGATACTGTTACAGAGCCTCCGTCTGCTGCTTCAAGGTCAGATGAGGTAGGAGTCCAGCTGAATATTTCCGTAGCTGACGCTCCCACAGATGTGAGCAATCCCATGGCAAGGATTGATAACTTAAGTAACGTTTTTTTCATAAGCGTAAAATTTATTTGGTTGATAATTAATTTGTTGAATTTTCTCTTCGTTTAAACCCTATTTGTTTTCGGATAGGTTTAACAAAGTTAAATGAGTTTTCTACTTGTTATACATTTTTGCATGTGTTGTACAACATGTTTTGGGAGAAAAACGATATGTTTTCATAACAAAATGATAAAAGAAAAAGGTGCTGAAAAAATGAATCCAGCACCTTCTTCTTGATGTTTGTTTTTTTACATTCGGTACAGCTTCTATTCTATGCTTTCGGCTATGCTCTGCAATACATAGTCAAGTATCTCAGGAGTGTGTGTCTCGCTGATGAAGTTGCCCTCAAACTGTGACGGACTGACATAGATGCCACGCTGCAGCATGTTACGGAAGTAACGTGCGAAACGCTCCTGGTCGCTGTGCTTAGTGTGCTGGAAGTTGCGTACCGGACCGTC
>JAEEGF010157545.1_pt1 | contig 11011 bp, 9 predicted proteins | sample 9134171 | NCBI WGS metagenome assembly JAEEGF01 (sample SAMN16246542, study PRJNA631951) | gut metagenome | biome: gut microbiome; feature: rumen; material: AP-attached | host: Bos | place: Iran: Karaj | collected 2018-10
AGAGGGGACATCCGTCCAGATCAAGCACCGTCGAATCAGGTAGCGTACCTGAAAGTATCTCTGCCACACTGTTCCCTTCTGCCAATAGTTCCTTAATATTTCTGTTTATGCCCTCAAACTGAAGAATAAGCTCCAGACATACAGTCACCGGGTCTTCCTCTGTCATATTCTCATAGTTCTCGGCATTCCTTGTTATTGCCATTATCTGATTTGAGCGAAGGAGATTTCCTTTCAGCCAAACATAGCTGTTATCATCTCCGACAACAACTCCCGGAGCCGAATAGGCTGTCATCACAGCCTGGGAAGCATCCGTGTAAATGCCTTCAATCCCCATCAGACCATATACATAGTAAAATGGCTTCTCTTTAATATCTCTGCCGGAATCTATCTCCACATTCCTGTCACCCTCAAAAAGAGTCTGCGCAGGAGTTAATACCCTTAACTGTTTGGTCTTTATCTCACTCTTGGCACTTATCTGCACAATCTTTTCAAAGACATCCACAGATACCTGTCCCACCAGATTACTGTCCTTTTCCGGTTTAAGTGTACTCATTATCTGATCATCATAGTAACTTACATATTTCCCGGTCTCATCGTCTTTTTTCACGCGGGTGAGCTTTATCTGATTATCCACAATCCTTGCGGAAGTAACATAAACACCCTCCGGATGGTAGTTTTCAAGTATATTTCCATCGTTGTCCTGGATTTTAAGTGCATATATGGGATAAATAGGATTGCCCATCTGATCATCCTGAATGTCACTTTCATGCACCAGCCCATACACCATATCCTCGCCCATAAAGCCCAGAACCAGAATAAAATCTCCATCTTCCGCCTTAACCGATGAAGTAACCTTAGTATCAAGATCCATGTAGTTAAGGCTCTTTAAGTCACTGCTCTGCCAGGCAATCGTACTCTCCGACTGGGAAATCTTATACTCTCCGGCTCCGATGTTATCTACTACCGAAGTTGCATTCCTCTCAATAAGATCAATAGCATAAATGTTCTGGTCCAGCATGACATAAAATATATCGCTTCCGTTGGCGTACGCTATAGTATCAAAATATTCCGTGATAATCTCAGGATCGTATCTGCTGCTGATAAACACGTTCTCCTCAACAGAATTCAGGGATGCATTGTACTCATAAACAGCAATTCCCACTTCACCCTCGTGAATTCCTCTGTTCATATAGCCTGCAACCGCAAATCTCACACTGCCTGCTTCATCAACCTTCAATATTTTAATCTCATTTTTATCCCATCTGCAGCGAATGTCATCATTCTCAGAATCAAAAAAGCCAAAGAGATAAGCCAGCTTGTTCTCCGTATTATTGAACATGAACAGCCTGTTCTCGCTGACAAAAGCAAATGAAGTACCATTGCTGTTTTCCACCAGCTGAATATCCGGCGAAGAAATACTAAGACCTATGGTATTGCTGGAAATGGAATAATTCTTTGTATCAAAAATATAGTCCATCTCCCTCTCATAATTAAGAAGATACATCCTGTCAGAGGTATACCTTACCCTGAAAGCTTCTGAAACATTGTATTTTCTTATCACCGATCCATCTCTTACCATGACCCTGTACTGAAGCAAGTAGCTTCCGGTCTGATTATGTAAATCCGTCACATAAACCAATGGCGCAGTATGCTCTGCTATATCCAATTCTCCCCAGGTCACCTGGCTTAAACTGCTGTGAATGTTTACTTTATTAAAAGTAGTATTGTCCCCTTCCGAATTGGATTCAAGATATTTTGAATACTCTTTTGCCTGCTCCTTGTCAAAAGTTGCTTCACTGAAGCCTTTGACAAATTCTATCTCATCCTGGAGGTGGTATCTGATGTCATCCTCCGTCCACACAACCCTTGTGTAGAACCTCACCGTACCCGCGGATGTATCCATCAGAAAAACCAGCATATACTCTTTCCCTGACTCTATAAGATCCTTTAGGGCAAAAGAGCCGCTGATAATGCTGTCATTTTTGTTATAGTCCACAATAGAAGTATTTTCCACCAGACCGTTGCCGTTTATATTTCTTATTTCAAAAGCAACATTATCCACAGTCTGTCCGTAGGTATTTATCCTGTAAGAAACACTTCGGTCTGCTCCTATAGGATAAATAGTACCGTGCATGTGACTGACGTCCATATCCTGTAAATATCCGTGAAGTGCATTTATCTCCTCAGTGCCGCACATAAGCGATACGGTGGGAAGTTTGGCAGCCGACATCTGTGCGGTCATATCAGCATTATCCTCATTTGTCAGTTTTCCTATTATAAAAACTGCTATAATGAATACTAATATACCATATGCTGTTTTTAAAAGATTATATTTAATCGATTTTTCCTGCATAATTGACTTTCAAATTGAATAATAGTAATATTTTGTAAATACAATTTAGGCTGTTTAAGTTTTTCCCGTGGAAGGAATGATACTATGAAGCATCCAATTTTGTACAGAAAACGCTTCATTCCCGATGAATGCGTTTTACTCAAAAACGATATTATCCTCGAATGTAGTGAATCCATGATCATCACCAAATGGAATACCATTCGAAAAAGGAATGATCTTTCCAGTGGCTATTCATGCTACTATCTTGATCGCGGCTATAAAATCAGCAAGTTTCTAAAGGACGATGGTTCGCTTTTATGCTGGTACTGCGATATAATCACCCAGGAATACAATCCCGCCCAGAATACCCTTCTGGTGATCGACCTTCTGGCCGATGTGAAAATATTCCCGGATGGCCGCATCCATGTCCTTGATCTGGACGAGCTATCCGAAGCCTTCGACACCGGTCTTATCGACGGGGTTCTTCTGAAAAAGAGCCTGCTCTCACTGAACAAGCTCCTAAATGATCTTTATGAAGAAGGCATCGATTCTCTTGCCTCTCCCATCGAAAATATTATAAATAATCCTGATTTCAAGTCATCTGAAAATAGGTGCTGCGATCAGTAAAATACGTGTCCTCCTATGTTTAATCCCTGAAGTCCGGGAATGGGAGTTCTGAAATACACGCAGTTACCTACATTTGTATACCCTGACATAGCTTCATCCGCAGCCTGATAGCATGAAGCTGTAGCGCGGCCTTCAGCCAGCGCCAGCGCCAGCCTTCCGCTGGCAACGGGAGAAAACTGCTTGTTTTGATATATTACCCCCACTACTGTATCGGGATACACCGAACTTCGTACTCTGTTTATTACCACGGCACCTACGGCAACCTTACCCTCATAGGGCTCCGAGCCTGCCTCGCAGTATATGAGATTTGCCAGTAAGTATCTGTCTCCCTCTGCAAAAGACACATTAGAAATATCTCTCCAGGTGGACGCTTTCGCCAGTTTTGAAAGCCTTATTTCCTCCGCCAGCTTTTTCTCAAGAGCTTTAATATCCTCATCCTGTGCCTTTATCTGGTCTTCCAGAGCCTGCGCTCTGGCCTCTGCATCGGATATATCATTGGAATACTGCTTTATTGTACCCGAAGTCTGATTGACAAGCCCTGACACACGGCTCTGCTCCGCCTTTGCTTTTACCTCCAGCTCCTCCAGCTGCCGGTGCTCTTCTTCCAGAGTTTTTTCCTTTTCTTCGATCATCTTACGGGTTTCAATGTACTGTATGAACATTTTGCGGTCGTAAGCAGATAACTGTTCCACGTAGTTGTTCTGATTAAGAAAGTCCGCAAAGCTTGTGGCTCCCATGATCATCTCCATCATCACAAAATTCTGTCTTTCATAGATGAACTGTATTCTCTTTTTCATGGAAGCATATTGATCTTCTTCGACTCTTTTCGCAGCATCAAGCTCAGCCAGCGTGTTTTCTATCTCAATTTCCTTGTCATCGATCTGTTCCTCGATATTTTCAAGGTTGCTGCTGACTTCATTAAGCTGATTGTTCAGTGAATTCAGCTGCCCCTGAAGAGATGATTTTTCTTCGTTCATCTCCGCAATATCATCCTTTGTTCCATCGAGCTCGCTCTTGGTCTTTTCTTTTGCCTCCTTGGCCTCTTCCAGCTTCTTCCTCGTAGATTCCGTTGCGTGGGAAACTATATTCCCTGAAGAAACAAAAAACATAAAGCTGCAGGAAATCACTAAAAGGCGGCACAAAAAATGCCTTATGTAATTATTCTTATTATCTGTTCCCAGTCTTTTCATTCCTGTCTCAGATAGTAATCTTTATATTCCTACCACTGGGCTGATACTGATAATATCTTACTCCGGCAGCGTCAAACATCTTCTTGGAAGCCCTTGTAGTAGCTGAATTACTATATTTATCGCTGTCGTACACCACTGTCCTGATTCCGGCCTGTATAATGGCCTTGGCACATTCATTACAGGGAAAAAGTGAAACATATATCTTGGAGCCCACAAGGCTACCGCCGCGGTAATTCAGGATTGCATTGAGCTCACTGTGGGTCACAAAAGGATACTTGGTAGAAAGTTCATCCTCTCCGTCACGCTCCCAGGGAAAATCCTCGTCCGAACAGCCTTTGGGAAAACCATTGTAGCCCATGGAAAGGATATTATTATCCCCACTGACAATACAACTTCCCACCTGAGTATTAGGGTCCTTGGATCTCATGGCTGCCAGCTTGGCAACTCCCATAAAATACTCATCCCAGGAAATATAGTCTTCTCTTTTCATACTTGCCCCCTTTTATTCTATGTGGTGTACAAAATACGCATGTCTTCAAAGTCACAAATTTATACATGCAAGCATGTAAATTTGTGACCTTGAATCCTTATTTTGTACCGAAAATCCTATCTCCTGCATCACCAAGTCCAGGAACAATATACCCGTGCTCATTCAAATGATCATCCAATGCTCCAACATAAATATCCACATCAGGATGAGCCTCCTCCATGGCCTTTAAGCCCTCAGGTGCTGCAATAATGCACAGGAAACGGATATTTTTGCAGCCTTTTTCTTTTAACAGATTTATGGCAGCAATAGATGATCCGCCTGTGGCAAGCATAGGGTCCACAACAAAAATGTCTCTCTCTGAAACATCCTGAGGAAGCTTACAAAAATACTCGACAGGATTGAGAGTATCCGGATCTCTGTACAGACCAATATGGCCAACCCTTGCAGCCGGAATCAACAGAAGCAGCCCATCAACCATTCCCAGTCCGGCACGCAAAATCGGTACAACGCACTGCTTGCGTCCCTTAAGCTGCTTAACAGTAGTTTTGCAAATGGGCGTTTCTATTTCAACATCTTCCAATTGAAGATCTCTTGTAGCTTCAAATCCCATCAGATTTGCGATTTCGCCGATAGTTGCTCTGAAATCCCTTGTACCGGTTTCAACTCTTCTGATAAGTCCAATCTTATGCTGGATCAAAGGATGATCCATAATCACAACTTTTCCCATTCTATACCTCCTAATAACATCAATAATTATCTGTATTGGTTATCCTTCAATCTTTGAAATTCTTCTTGAATGCTTCTCCATATTGGAAAAAGGAGTGTCAAGAAAAACATCTACAATCTCATTGGCAAGCAGAGGACCTGTCATTCCGCCTCCCATTGCCAGTACATTGGCATCATTATGTTCTCTGGTAAGTCTTGCTGTTGTAGTTTCCGAACAAAGGGCACACCTGACTCCCTTAACCTTGTTGGCAACAATTGATATACCTATTCCGGTTGTGCAGATAACAATGCCCTTCTCGCATTCACCACTTGCCACTGCCTCTGCAGCAGCCCTTCCGAATTCCGGATAGTCGCAGGAATTAAGGTCATATGTTCCAAAATCCCTGTACTCAATATTCCTTTCCTCAAGGTGTTTTTTTACAGACTCCTTAAGCTCAAATCCGCCGTGATCGCTTCCAAGTGCTATCATTTTCTCTTCCTTCTTTCCTTCTATATTATATTATAAATACTTACTCCATTTCATGTGTAATTACTGTACTACTGATCAGTTATAAGTAATGCATTACACTCTCACCACATGGTGGCCGGCAGCCTTAAGCAGCCTGTTCATGATTGCCTGACCGATTCCATTGTCATCAAAAGATTCCGAAAACATCATATCAATATTCTCATCATCAAACTCTCTTAAAACCTTGAAAAGCTCGTGGGCAATAGTCGCTTCGTCTTCTCTGTTACCTGCATTTTTAACCACATCTGCCAGATATAGAGAGCTGGTTGATTCTGTTCCGATAACTCCTATTCTCTTGCCCTCTTTCCTGAGCCTGGAAGTCTCTTCATTAATATATTGTACTACATCCTCCAAAGCCCCCTGAACAATTGTGAGCTCCCCCTTAGGTGCATAGTGCCTGTATTTCATTCCCGGAGCCTTAGGCTTTTCCTTTGAAGAAGCATCTATGATTGTTCTGTCTATGGCAACCTCACCCAAAACTTCCGAGAGCATCTCTACTGTAATATATCCCGGTCTAAGTACCATGGGAACATCAGAAGTCAGGTCTACAATAGTTGATTCAAGTCCGATTCCTACCTGCCCTCCATCTATTATCATCTCGATCTTTCCGGAAAGATCCTCAACACAGTACTTAGCCACCGTAGGGCTTGGTCTTCCCGAGGTATTGGCACTGGGAGCTGCAATAAAACCTCCGGACTTATCTATGAGATTCAGCGCAATTTTATTGTTGGGCATTCTTATAGCAACAGTGTCAAGTCCACCTGTAGTCTCATAGGGCACCTTATCATTTTTATTCATTATCATGGTAAGTGGCCCGGGCCAGAAAGCTTTTGCCAGTTTCCTTGCACTCTCAGGAACACTTTCAACTATTTTCTCAACATCCTCAAACCTGCACACATGCACGATCAGCGGGTTATCCGAAGGCCTTCCCTTCGCGGCATAAATCTTCCTGGAAGACTGAGGATTAAGCGCATCTCCTCCAAGACCGTAAACCGTCTCCGTAGGAAAAGCAACCAGTCCGCCTGCTATTATTATCTCCCCTGCATCATCTAAATATTTCAGAGCCTGTTCGTCTATATTTTTTTCTTCTATACTTACTACTTTTGTTTCCACTTCTTTTTATTGCCTCTTGCTTCTATTCCTTTTAACACTATTGTCTGAGCTTTCTCTTTTTGCAGATTCTCCGAGATATATGTGGCAGGAGGAGCCAGGGCATCAAAACAATTTAGAGTTTTGCGTCCCGAAAAGTCCCCGCCATAGATACCCGGAGAATTATCCCTGAACGTAGGCAGCGATAACGTCCCAGATGTCGGGAGTTTCAAAGCCCAGTCTCCAGGCAGCAATACCCGCAATATTACTGGACTTCATGGCATTTATCTTCTCTCCGATGGATGTTGCATCCTCTATCCAGATCTGGTTCAGCGTACCATCGCTGGATGTATATTCTCCGTAGTTCTGACCTGCATTGGCATCCCATGTAAGTTCAAGCTTGTGATTACTTACATACTCCTTGGCAAGCTGCATACCGACTGCTTCACTGGTTATCTTGCCATTGGCTGTATGCCAGATTCTTGTATAGAAAGGAACAGCATTAATAACCTTGGAAGAATCCACCTTCTTGGTGGTATTGATTATTCCGTTTTCCACATAAGAAAGTGAGGCAACGGAACCAGCTTCCGAGGATCCTGCATAGTGCTCATCATATCCCATTATAAGCACATAATCCGCGACAACTCCCTGTTCCTCAAGATCATAATAATCATTAAAATTCATCGGAACATAGTTATCTATGGAAAGAACCAGTTCAGCCTTTCTACAGGCAATGGAAAGCTCCCTGATAAATTCCACATAGGACTGGCCATCCTCCGACAGTATTGACTCAAAGTCCACATTTATTCCGTCAAGATCAAATTCCTGCGCCAGTTCAATCAAATTATCTATAGCATTTTTTCTATTGCTGAAACGAGAAAGAAATTCCGAGGTAGATACTTCCGTATCTCCATTAAAGTTATCAACAACACCCCAGACTTCTATGCCCTTGTCATGAGCTGTCTTTACGTATGATTTGGAGGCAAAGCTTCTTACGGAGCCGTCCTCGGAAGAAATTGTAAACCATGTAGGTGCAATGACATTAAGTGACTTTGTCTGCTCTATGCTTGATAGAAGTGTATCATTTCCGCCAACACCTGCAATACTGTGGAATCCAAGATTTATTTTGTGGTCCCTTGAAATAGATGTGTATTCCTCTTCCACATAGTCAGTTACCGGAGCAGGACTAACTGTTGTAATATTCTCAAGCATCTTGTTTTCAACATATCCGATAAAAGAATCCGGGCTCTTTACCTTACTCCAGTTCTCCAGTTCTTCCAGCACCACAACGGTATCGCCTTTGGAAAGCTCTGTGAGAATCTCACTCTTAACACCGCCCCGAAGACGAAGCTGCGTATCCTTACTAATTGTAGCTGTCTGCTGATCTTCCCAGGTTGTTGTAAGCTGAATATGATTAGGTTCGGTAAAAGCCTGGTAAAAGAAATTAGTATATTTTTTTACATAATCAAGGGCTACGTATAATGTATCTCCCTGAAGTCTCGTGATAAGATAACCTTCATCTGAAGATCCACCCTCTGAATCTGTCCAGGAAGAAGTTCCTATCTCTGACGTTATAACCTTGCTTGCCGTGGTATAAAGCAGAGCATTGTCTGCCTCTCCATAATAAAACCTGTCATTGAGGTATTCCTGAACCGAATCAAAATCCAGGTAGTATGTGCCATCTATGAATTTGGCTCTCTCCTCAATCACTTCATTTCCAAGTACTATTGCTGTATCCTGATCATCTCTGATAGAAAAATATTCATTCAGATCTGCTCTTTCTTTGCTGTAGGAATAATGCTTGAGATATAACTGTCCCGCATATATTCCACCAATAATAAAAATAAGGGCGATAATAATTATCGCCGGAATCACTTTTTTCTTCATGTTCTGGCTCCTTTACAATCGCCCTTTATTATAACAGACTATTAACTTTACGTCATTATTAAAGTCTATATGCATAATGCGCCGAAAAAAGCACTTGATAATCTATGTATGCAAAGCGGGGTCCTTTTAAACATATTATTGATTGTTTTTATGCATTTTTAACTCTATATCCGGGACATAGGAAACCGAAAGGATAGTTGCTGCCTGAAACATTTATTATTCACGGCAAATCAGAAACTAAATCTGTGATAATTCCCTGCTTATGCCTTTTTTACTCTAAATCCCTTGTTGACATATATTAATATTCGTAAGATGCCGGCGCCTGATCCTTACTTTTGATGCGTGTCGAAGCACCAAATATGGTATAATAGTATTAGGAAAATACTATAATTTGCCTATGCGTGTTGTTTATGTAAATATAATTTGGGGAATTATACTAGAACTATCTTGTAAGACATTTCGTCAGGAATTGACGAAACCTTTGAAATAGTAGAAAATTGTTCCCTTCTCGCCTCCTTCCCGGATCGTAACCTGGCTGAGGCATCTCACATAAATAATACTAGCATATAATTCTTAAGAAATACCGTCGAAAATTCTTAAGACTTTCTTAAGATTTGACGATACATCTATTGACATTAAATATAGTATAATTTAGTATCTATTTATTCCAAAGTCAGGAGGTGAGCATCATGAAAATTGAAAAAGTCAATGACCATCAGATTAGATGTACACTTACCAAAGATGACCTTGCGAAGCGTGATTTGAAAATTACAGAGCTTGCCTATGGAACGGATAAAGCCAAAGAGCTTTTCCAGGACATGATGCAGCAAGCTAGTATAGAATATGGCTTTGATGCCGAGGACACCCCTCTTATGATTGAAGCCATCCCCATCAATTCAGAATGTATTGTCCTTATTATTACAAAGGTAGAGGATCCGGAGGAACTGGACACACGTTTTTCCAACTTCGCCCCTTCTGTTCACGAGGAAGATGAAGACGAGGACGACGAGGACTATGATGAAGATGAGTATGATGAGGAAGATGAGGAAGAAGATGTGATGGGGCTTTTTAAGAGGCTTCAGCACAGCAATTTAAATGATTTTTCCGATTCTTTGCTTTCACCTTCCTTCTCAGATTCCAAGAAGGTCAAGGAAAAGACTCCCAGCATCCGCAAGAAAGACCAGCCCAGCAGAAAGGGCTCAAGGATTTTTTCCTTTGATTCTCTCCACGAGGTGACAAGATTTGCCGGGATTGTCAGCAGGAAATTTAACGGCAGCAACACGCTTTACAAGAATGAATCCAATGGTAAATTTTATCTGATACTTCATCAGGGTGACCTTGAAGACAATGTATTTGCCAATATTTGTTCTCTTCTTACCGAGTATGGTAAGACAGAAATTGGCAGCACCGCTGATGAACACTATCTGAGCGAGCACTATACAGTGGTAATACCTGAAAATGCAGTTCAGGCACTTTCTAAAATCTAAAATGGATTAGCCAGTCAGCCAGTGGGGACGGTTGTTTTGGCACATTTTGCAATGCAAAACGGGCCAAAAGAACCGTCCCCATTGACGTCCCCATTGACTTTCCCATCGCTTATCAAAAAGGCCGATCCGTTTCCGGACCGGCCTTTATTATTTCTTTATGTCAGATTGAACAGATCAATCTTTTCCGTAAAGAGCAACCAATTTCTCAAGGTAAGCTCTGTGCTCCTTAGCGTGCTCTGCAGCTGCAGCATTGAGCTTAGCAGCTCTCTCAGGATTCTTAAGCTTAAGTGAAAGGTATCTAACCTCACCATCAAGGAAGCTCTGGAAGTCCTCAGTAGCAGGCTTGGAATCAAGAGTAAACTTGTTCTCTGCCTGAGGATTGAATCTGAACATATCCCAGTATCCTGTAGCAACAGCCTTCTTCTCTTCATCCATAACCTTGTTCATGCCAGCCTTAAGACCCTGGTTGATACAAGGAGCATATGCGATGATAAGTGAAGGTCCCGGATATGCCTCAGCCTCTTTAATAGCATTGATGGTCTGCTGCATGTTAGCACCCATAGCAATCTGTGCAACATATACATAACCATAGCTCATTGCGATAGAAGCAAGATCCTTCTGCTTGATCTCTTTTCCGCCTGCAGCGAACTGTGCAACAGCACCTGTAGGAGTAGC
>JAEEGF010930697.1_pt1 | contig 11011 bp, 6 predicted proteins | sample 9134171 | NCBI WGS metagenome assembly JAEEGF01 (sample SAMN16246542, study PRJNA631951) | gut metagenome | biome: gut microbiome; feature: rumen; material: AP-attached | host: Bos | place: Iran: Karaj | collected 2018-10
ATTCGACTGAACAGACGAGCTGTTTGTCATACTACATAGCCGAGGGACCTCCGGGGAGGGCTTGGTTTGCGAAGCAAACCGGACGGCCATGAGTGGGCCCTCCCCGGCGCCTGTCCCGCGCAGGGACATTCCATCAGATTACAAAGGCGCAGCCTTTGTTTCCAAAATAATAATGAACAAAGTTCGACTGCTTTCAAGGAGGACAGTCAATGAAAATGTCAAGCCAGCTAAGGCGCAGCCTTTCGTTCCCTTTTCACGAAAGCCTCTGAAAACCTGTTTTCAGAACTCTATATCGTCCAGCGTGACGTTCGCGCGGGGAGCGGCCTCCGCGGAGAACTCTCCTCCGCTTTCTCCGTCCGCGTCCGCCGGAGCACTCGTCCGCTGTACCTTCCCGAGGATCTCCCCGAACGGGCGGTCCGGATTCGAGCAGCAGAGATCCAACAGGGTCACGTAATCCCGGATGATCTCCCGGGGCGTGATCATGGATTCCGCTCCTTCGCGCGTCATCGACTGCGTCAGAAAATCCCTCATGCCCGCATCCGTGATCTTCTCCGCGGCGTTCCAGCGGTAGTATTCTCCGTGCAGCGCCGTCAGCCGGATCACCAGCGCGTAGAGCTCGCTGTCCGACAGGCGTTTCAGACGGATCACGGGCTGCATGAAGGAGCGCAGCTCCCCTCCTCCGAACCGTCCGTCCGCAAGCCGCGAGCGCAGGGCTTCGTAGCTGTACAGCCCCCGCCGCCCGTCTTCGAGGAACTGCGGAGTGCCGCCGAAGACAATCATCAGCCCGGGCGCCCTCCCCTGCATCGTGTCGTTGAACATCGCCAGGATCTTTTCGAAATTGTTTTCCCGCGAGATCCGGTTCGGGATCTTGTAGAGGTTCACGCATTCGTCCACATAGAGGCAGAGCCCCGCGTATCCGCACAGACGCACGAAGGCGGTGAACAGCTTCAGATAGTCGTACCAGTTGTCGTCCGTAACGATCGTCAGGGAGCGGATCCCCGTGGCGGCGCGCGCTTCCGTCCGCGTCCCGAATTCTCCGCGCAGCCATTTCAGACACGCGGACTGTTTCGCGTCGTCGTCGTCCCGCCAGCCCTCGTAATACGCTCTCAGGACCGAGGAAAAGTCGAAGCCACCGACGTCCGCCTCGAGTTCGCGCAGATTTCTCGTGATCCGCCGCGCGAACTCCTGTCCGTAAGCCTCCGAGGAAGGATCCATCCCCTCGTCCGTGAGCGCCGCGCCGAGGCGGGTGAACCACGAGCCGAGGATCACGGGAAGCGCGCCTCCGTCCGGGGAGGTCTTCGTGGCGACGTTCTTCATCAGTTCCCGATAGGTCGCCAGTCCTCCCGCCCCCGCGAGCTTCCGCTCTGGGGAGAGGTCCGCGTCCGCCGTCACGAAGCCCCGGTCCAGCGCGTATCCGCGGGAGAGCTGGATCAGAAAGCTCTTGCCGGAGCCGTACCGCCCGATGATGAATTTCATCGCGCCTTCTCCCTCGGCGACACGGTCGAGCGAGGAGGCCAGCGCGTCGATCTCTTCGCTCCGCCCGATGGCGATGTACGGAGCGCCGACGCGGGGCACGACGCCGCCGGAAAGGGAAGACAGCAGCGTGCCGAGGATCCTGCGCGGGACCTTCGACGCCGTGTCGTTTTTCATTTGAGCCATTCTTCCGCATCCTCCCTGTACTCTTCGATGAATCGGAATCCGCCGTCCGGGGATACCTCCAGCGCTACGTCCCCGATGAGATCGAGGAACACCGCGTTGATCCGGTCGGCTGCGTCTCCTTCATACAGTCCGTTCTCCCGGCAGAAGGCGCGGAATCTCCCGTCCATCGCCGCTCTGAGCGCGTTCTTCAATAAAACTTCTTCTCCGCCGGCGTTTTCCGGCGCGTTTTCGTTCTCCGTACCGGGGACGGCGGGCATGTCCTCCGGGGCCGGGATCGTTTCTCCGCCGTCTTCTCCGGGCGCTTCTTCCGGTTCCGTACCGTTCCACGCATCCCATGCCGGCGGGAGAATATCCGTGATTTCCCCTTCCGCCGCGGGCGTTTCCGTGTCGGCGTAAGACATGTCCGCGGTCCCCGCCGTATCCCCGCTTCCGTAGTCCCCGCCGGTCAGCCGGGAGGTGTTCGCCCACGACTGCGCTTCGATGGCGGCCGCCTCGTCCGGATCGAAGCCGGTGGTCTCCGCCTCATAGTTTTTCAGATAATCCGGCGGCATATACGCGTCTTCCTTTTTCTGCTGGATCTGTTCCCGCGTGGGCATCATCGGCGCGAAGTACGCGTCGATCGCGGAGGCTTCCTTTTCGGGGACTCCCTCTGCGCCGAGCTTTGCCTTGATCCCGAGGACGGCCCTGAGGCGGTTTTCCGCATACTTCACCATGGCGGTGACGAGCAGGCGCGTGTCCGCACGCCGCGTGAAGGAGACAAAATCCAGATCGATCCTCCGCTTCACCGACGAGGCCGCCACCGCTCCGACATAGCTGTCCCGCGTCATCTGATAGGTCCGGTCGAGAGAGAAGATCCCCTCCCCGGCTTCCTTTTCGAGCGCGAGGACGCGGGTGACCGCCGCCGGGATGAGGGATTCGTAGGCGTCCCGGTTGGCGGCGTAATACCGGCTGTTCCGGTAATTGTAATCCGAAGAGTTTTCGATCACCGTTTTCGAGAGCGTCATCCCGTCGGATGCCGAAGCCGCAGCGCGGTCCAGGTAAAATTCCTTGAACTGCGCCTTCGGCACGATCTCCGGGAGGAGAGGCAGCAGTTCTTCCGGAAGCGCGACGCCGTGGATCATGCAGTAATCCGGCACCCACTCGCAGAGCGCGCCGTCCAGACGGGGGAACTTTTTCCGGTATCCGGTCCAGATCCGCGCGAGCAGCCCGATCCCCTCTTCCGGCGGGATCGGACCGGGCAGGTTCAGGATCTCGTAGATATAGATCAGCACATACGGATAATCGCACGGGACCGGGGTCCCGCGCCGGATGTTTTCCCGCACGTAGCGGTAATATTCAAGCTGGGATGCGTTCATGTGCGCGTACTGCGGCACGAAGGACGTGTAGGGGACCGGATCGCGCGCTTCGAGGGACCCGGTCCAGGGGGTATTGTGGCTGCGGAGCGCGTCGCTCAGAAAGCGGTTGTAGAATTCCGTGTCGGTCTCCCAGGTCCGGACGGTGATCTTCCGGATGAGCATGCCCTCCGGCGTTTCGGTCCGCACCACCGTGCTGCCGGGCGACTGCTTCCGTGCGTGCTGCGGGGGATTCTGGCCCGGGACCGTCCGCGGCGGCGTGTGGCGGCGGTAGCTGCCGGTCGGGACGGAACGGTAGCCTTCGGCGGTCATGACGACCCTTCCGGCAGATCCGCCCTGTCCGGCGGGAGCGGAGCGCGCGGGACCCGCCGTCCGGTCAAGCGCGTCGAAGGAAGTGAACGAACGCTGCCGGAGCGGATCCTTTACGATTTTTTCGGAACCGGCTTCTCCCTGCGCAGGCTCCGGATCCGGAGCGCTGATGTCGGTCACGCCTACGCTGTGAGAGCGGAATTCCGGCTTTGCGTAGATGCGGGGCTTCGGTTTTCCGAGGTCCCAGTAGTCGTCGTCCCGCGCATCCTTCTCCGCTTGGCGCGCGGCCTCCGCGTTTTCTTCGGCTGCGGACCGGGAGATGTCCCGGGATGTATCACGAGCGGTCCGGTCCTTTGTCTCCGTGCGGACTTCCGCGCCGGTGCGGGCCAGGATGGCGTTCTGCACTTTTTCGGTCACTCTCCGGCGGATCTCCATGGCTAGCTCGACCAGCTCTTCCGGCGTTCTGTTTTCAGGCATGTCCGTCCCTCCCGTCCTGCGGTACCGCGAGTCAAACATCGGTTCGTATTATTCAAGTATAGCATGAAAAAACGCAGATGTCAAGAAAACCCGCCGTTTGCATCCGGAGAAGAACCGGAGAACGTTCGGGCGGAATTTCGTGTTTCTGCCTATTGTATTTCAGAAATGAATGTGCTATACTGTAAAGTTCCCCTTCCTGAAAAACGGACGGCCCGGCGCGGGAAACGGGGGGCCCTGTGACAATCCGGACGGAAAGGAGCGCGGGGGGAAACGGATTTTTATACATTTTGGCACTTGACACGGACCGGGGGGCATGGTATAATACAACACAATCCATAGTGCAAACGCTTTGAAGGGGATACGGAGCCTGCGCGTCCTGAAGAGAGCCGTCGGTCGGTGCGAGACGGCGGACATACCCGGTTTCACTCACCCCCGAGCAGCCGCCCGAACTTTTCCGGCAGATCCGGACGAAAAGTAGGCGCGGACGGGACCTCCCGTTACAGGGGAAGGGCATCGCGCGTGCCCGGAAAGAGGGCGGTTCGTCCGCCGAAACAGAGTGGTACCACGGAACGTTTGTTGCGTCTCTCGTCAATGAGAGGCGTTTTTGTTTTTCGGAACGCGGGCGTATCCGGCCGGGACGCCCGGGATCCGATCCGGTCCATACCGAAAAGGAGTCGTTATGAAACTGTCGTTTTCCACCCTCGGCTGTCCCGACTTTGCGTGGTCGGATATTTATTCCATGGCGAAGGATTTTGGATTCTCCGGCATCGAGATGCGCGGACTGGGGGGCAATATCTTCTCCGTCCATGCCGCGCCTTTCAAGCCGGAAAATCTGGAAGCCACACGCGCGCAGCTGAAGCGTCTCAAGCTCGAGATCTGCTGCCTCAGCTCCGGCAAGGCGCTCCGCTTCGGGGAACGCCGCGAGGAAACCGTCGCGGAACTGAAGGAATACATCGCCCTCGCGTCCGCGCTCGGAACGCCGTATATCCGCGTGCTCGGCGACCTGACGGCGGAGCCCACCACCGATTTCGACGACGAGCTTGTCATCGGGCCGATGAAGGAGCTGGCGCCTGTTGCGGAAGCGGCCGGCGTCACCCTGCTCATCGAGACCAACGGAGTATACTCCCACACGGACCGTCTGGCCGACGTGCTCGCGCGGATCGGAAGCGACAGCGTCGCGGCTCTCTGGGACCTCAACCACCCCTACCGCTTCGGCGGCGAGGAGCCCGAAACCACCGTCAAGAATCTCGGCGCTTACGTGAAGCACACCCACATCAAGGATTCGGTCGTGAATCCGGACGGCAGCCTGACGTACAGGATCATGGGCGAGGGAGACCTGCCCGTTGACGCGTTCATGCAGGCCCTCCGCTCCGTCAACTACGAGGGGTATATCTCCCTCGAATGGCTGAAGCAGTACTCTCCCGAGCTCTCCGACGCCGGCATCGTTTTCCCGCATTACGCCCACTTCATGCAGCAGTATCTCGGAACGGACGCCCATTCCGGCAGGCTCCAGCTGAACGGGCGCGGCGACGGCTGGTACGTCTGGGAGAAGAACCGCCTGATCGACTACACCTTCCCGCAGGTCTTGGACCGCATGTGCGAGGAATTCCCGGATCAGTGGGCCTTCCGCTATACCACCTGCGACTATCAGCGGACGTATCCGGAATTCCGCGACGACGTGGACACCTTCGCGCGCTCCCTCATCTCCCTCGGCGTGAAGCAGGGGGACCATGTGGCGATCTGGGCGACCAACGTCCCCCAGTGGTACATCACGTTCTGGGCGACCGTCAAGATCGGCGCCGTGCTCGTCACGGTGAATACCGCCTACAAGATCCACGAGATCGAATACCTGCTCCGGCAGTCCGACACCCACACCCTCGTCATGACGGACGGTTACAAGGATTCGGACTACGTCGCCATCATGAAGGAGCTGATCCCGGAACTGGAGACCGCCGAGCCCGGAAAGCCCATCCATGCGCGCCGCCTGCCGTTTCTGCGCAACATCATCACCTGCGAGTCCGAGCAGAAAGGCTGCCTGACGTGGGAAGGCGCTCTCGCGCTGGCGGATCGCACCCCCATCGACGCCGTGTACCGCCGCGCCTCCATGATCAACAAGGACGACGTCTGCAACATGCAGTACACCTCCGGGACCACCGGCTTCCCGAAGGGCGTCATGCTGACCCACTACAACGTGGTGAACAACGGCAAGGCCATCGGAGACTGCATGGATCTGTCCACCGCGGACCGCATGATGATCCAGGTCCCCATGTTCCACTGCTTCGGCATGGTGCTCGCCATGACCGCATCGATGACCCACGGCACCACGATGAGCCCGATCCCCGCGTTCTCCCCGAAAAAGAGCCTCGACTGCATCAACCGCGAGAAGATCACTGCGTTCCACGGCGTGCCGACCATGTTTATCGCCATGCTCGGACACGAGGATTTCCCGAAGACCGATTTCTCCCATATGCGCACCGGCATCATGGCGGGATCCCCCTGCCCGATCAAGGTGATGCAGGAGGTGGTCGAGAAGATGCACATGCCCGAGATCTGCATCACCTACGGACAGACGGAAGCGTCCCCCGCCACGACGATGTCGAAGACCACCGACTCCATCGAGACCCGCGTCAACACGGTGGGCGGCCCGATCTTCGGCGTGGAGTGCAAGATCGTGAATCCCGAGACGGGCGAGGACTGCCCCGACAACGTGGACGGCGAGTTCTGCGCGCGAGGCTACAACATCATGAAAGGCTACTACAAGATGCCCGAAGCGACCGCCGCCGTGATCGACAAGGACGGCTGGCTGCATTCGGGAGACCTGCTGAGGCGGCTGCCGGACGGCAACTACAAGGTCACGGGCCGCATCAAGGACATGATCATCCGCGGCGGCGAGAACATCTACCCGAAGGATATCGAGGACTTCATCTACACGTATCCGAAGGTGGAGGACGTGCAGGTGATCGGCGTGCCGGACAAAGCCTACGGCGAGGAGATCATGGCCTGCGTGATCCCGAAGCCCGGCGAAAACGTCACGGCGGAGGAAATTCAGACCTACGTCCGCGATCACATGGCCAAGCACAAGGTCCCGCGCTATGTGGTGTTCGTGGACTCCTTCCCGATGAACGCCGCGGGCAAGATCCTCAAGTACAAGATGCGGGAGGAAGCCGCGAAACTGCCGGAATTCCGCGAAGCGGCAGGGATCGTCACGGCGTAAGGGAAAGAAGCTGCACCATTTACAACTCTTTCGCGCCTGTCCCGCGGAGGGACAAAAAAGGCTGCCGCATTCAACCTGAAAAAGGTGAAATGCGGCAGCCTTTTTGCTGTATCAAATCAGTTTTCCAGAATCACCCTGTACCGCGCGTAACCGAGCGGCAGGACGTCCCCGTGATCGTAAAAATCCTCCGGAACGCGGATCTCCTCCCGGCTGTCGGCAGCTTTGAAGTCGAGGATCTCTCCGCCCAAGGCGGCGCGGGGCAGGGAGACCGTCAGCGTGTTCCCGCGGATCTCCCGGCTCACGGCGCTCTCCGGGATCTCTTTCCCGTCTTCGTCCCAAAGATACAGCCGCAGGAAGGTCCCCGCCGTGTCGGCCGGATCGATCTCCCGGTCCGCCGTCAGCTTGAAGCGGACGGCGTCCGCATCGTTCTGCACCGTGATCCGTCGGATCGCGTAACGGCCGGTACGGTTGACGTACCGCGTTCCGTATCCTTCCGCGTCCCGGTTGAAATTCCCGTCCGGATATCCGGGGTAGTCCGCCGCTTCTCCCGCCGCAAGCCGGACCTCCGGATCCCGTCCCTTCAGCTGAGCGGTATATCTGCAAAGCAGACGGTAATAGCTGTCGAAGTACCCGCCGCGCATCATCTCGATATCCCGGCTGTATTCATAGTTCGCGCAGTCCACGAACATGACGGGACGTTCCGGGGAGCCCGGCCACCGCCCCGCGATCCATTCGTTCCATCCGGTCACGAGCGTCACCGGCGCGCGGACTTCGAGCGCACGCTCAAACTGCTCCGAGAGATTGTATCCCATTTTCCACGCGTCCGGTGCGGGATCGTTCTTTCCGTCGTGAAACGCGCGGCCGCAGTTCCCTTTCTCGCCGTACAGTACGGAATCCCCGAACCGCAGCTGCGGATGCTGCGCGACCGAGACGTTGATGCACTCGGGCTCTCCGTCGAGATTCGGGAAGACCCGCTGCGGACGGACGAAATCCATCCACGGCCATCCCCCCGCCTTATCCGCTTCGTTCGGCCACTGGGACAGCTTGATCGTGAAGAACGCCCGGCAGGCGGGAGAACACTCCTCCGGCACGGCGATCACGACCGGCTTTCCGTCCCACAGGAACCACGTGTCGCGGCAGAACCCCGGGCGGTAGATCGTTTCATAGAGCTTTTCCACCGTCTCGCCGGAGCGGGTGTTGGTGTAGAACATGACCTTCGGGATGTCCCAGCCGTCCTCGAAATAGTCTTCGAGCACCCGCATCACCAGCTTCGCGTTTTTTTCATAGATCGCGGCGTTCGTCGTGTCGAAGAAGAGAAAATCCACGCCGGCCTGAAGGATCAGCTTCATGTGCCGCCGCACCACCCATTCGTCGTCCGAATAATAGTACCCGTAGAACGGCTCGCCCCAGTGGTGGTAAAATCCGATCCCGCCCCAATACGCGGCGTCCGGATGAGTTCCCGCGTCCGGATGCGCGCGGACGATCTTCGAGATATCCCGGGGTTCTCCCCGTCCGTGTTCGCCCAGCCACAGAAAATAGAAAAGGCCCACAAGCCCCTTTCCGGGCGTCGGAGAGGGCTCGTGGGTGAAATTTCGGTTGGCCATGTCAGGCTTTCCTCAGGATCTCGTCGGTCAGAAGCGTGAATCCCTTCTCGGTGAGAAGCGCTTCCGTCTTCGCGTTGTCCTCGACGCGGAGCACGACGTAGGCGGCGTCGGCGGTCGAAGCGACGAACGCGTAGAGATATTCCACCGAGATGTCGGCCTCCGTGAGGACGCGCAGCAGCGAGGCGAGACCGCCCTTTTCGTCGGGGATCTGTACGCTCACCACGTCGGTCACGTTGACGATCTTTCCTTCGGTGGACAGGGCCATGGCTGCGGTGCGCGGATCGGAGACGATGAGGCGGAGGATGCCGTAGTTCTGCGTGTCCGCGATGGAGAACGCGCGGAGATTGATCCCGGCTGTGCTCAGGATATTCGTGATTTCGTAAAGGGCGCCGTTTTTGTTTTCGGCCAGAACGGAAAGCTGTTTGACGGACATGGTATGATCCTCCGCGGATTTTGGTTTTTTATACAACTCTATTAAACCACGAAATTGCCGAGAAGTCAAGAGAAACTCGAAAAACCGGTCAGAATTTTTAATAATTCGTTCCCGCATCCTCGGGCGTTTTGGAAATTGCTTACAGCAATCCACTGTAACAGCCACACACGGCAGATCCGTCATTGCGAGACCCCGCAGGGGGCGCGGCAATCCGTTTCCCCCGACGGAGGAGCATACACTGTTTCCGGAGTTCTTTTTTTGTTGGATAGCCATAGTCTAAAACCGGATCCTTCCGCATAGAATGACGCAGTCAGAACAGCGAGGAGGATTTGCATGGAAGCGGTACTGTACGAAAAACGGTTTGACACGACGACAACGACGGAGGTGACGGAGGATTTCACGCTGCCCGATTACAGGCCGGAGATCCGGCGAGTGCTCGGCGTGCGGGGACAGGCGGTCGTGGACGGGAAATATCTGGCCGGGGAAGAACTGGAAGCGGACGGCAGCGTCACGTATACCGTCGTATATCTGGACGGAGACGGGCTGCTGTACGAGGAATCGGAAACCTCCCCCTTCAATGTCCGGATCCCGGTGAGATCGGAACTCTCCGGGGGCGGGGAGGACCGGTTCGGCACGGGGGATCTGATCCTTTCGGCCGATGCGGAGAGCGTGAACTGCAGGGTGACGGGACCGCGCCGTCTCAGCCTGTCCTCCCGCGTGCGCCTGACGCTTCTCTCCCAGAAACCGACCGATTTTGCGCTGGAGGCCGGCGGGATCGGCAGCATCCGTCGGAAGCTGACTGCGGTGAAGACGGGCGTCATGGCTCAGACCCGCGGCAGCTTTACATGCACGGGGGAGATCCGGGAAAAGGACGGACGCGTCGCCGGAGCGCAGGGTTCGGTCTGCGTGACGGACGCGAGGGTCTCCGGGGACCGGCTCGTTTTCCGCGGGGACGCCATGGTGACGGTCCTGCTGGCAAGGGAGGCGGCAGGCGGGGAAGAATATCTCATCACGAGGGGGAGAGCGCAGGTCGAGGAATCGGTCTCTCTGCCGGGCGGGGAGGAGAAAGCTGCGGGAACATGGCATGCAGCCGTTTTCCCGAAGGTCCTGCTGACGGAACTGGAGACGGATCCCGCTTCGGGCCTGATCCGCTGGCGCATGGAATACGACGCGGACGCCGCGTTGATCCGGGCGGGGGAAGGAGAGGTGACGGCGGACGCGTATTCGCCGGACGCCGAAACGGACGCGGAAGAAAAAAACTGTCTCTCGCTGTCCCCGGCGGCGGTCCTGAACGGGAGGCTCACGCTGACGGGACGGATGCGGACCGAGCGCGGCGCTGACTTCGTGACGGCGTGGGGAACGGCCGATCCGGGACGGTGCGCGGTACAGGGGGGCAAGGCGCAGACGGCCGGGACGGTCAGACTGACACTCGTCACCGGGAAGGGGGGAGAACTGACCTCCGACGAGCTGATCCTGCCTTTGAAATACGAATGGGAGGCGCTTTGTGACGCAGCAGATTCCGAAGATGCGGGGGTGACGGGCCGCGTGGAAGCGGGAGTCGCCGAGATCACGGCACGACCCTCGGAATCCGACGGCGGGACGGAGTGGTCGGTGACCGCGGAGGTCTGGATCGCAGCCGCGCTGCTGTCTTCCCGGCCGGTGACCGGCGTCGTGAAGCTCACGCCGAAAGGAGAGGGAGGCGCGTTCCGGAAGGATGTGATCCGGGTGTACATCCCCGAGCCCGACGAGACCTCATGGGATGTGGAGAAGCGCTTCCGCCTTCCGGGACCGGCGGAGGTCTCCGACGGGGTATACGTGATATAAGACAAAGGCGAAGCCGGGGAAAACGGCTTCGCCTTTTACAAATTTTCTCGATCCCCGCGCCCACGGGAACGAAAGGCTGCGCCTTTCGGATCTCATTGAATCCGCTGTGCGCGGGGCGACTTATTGAAAGGCGAAGCCT
>JAEEGF011651753.1_pt1 | contig 11011 bp, 8 predicted proteins | sample 9134171 | NCBI WGS metagenome assembly JAEEGF01 (sample SAMN16246542, study PRJNA631951) | gut metagenome | biome: gut microbiome; feature: rumen; material: AP-attached | host: Bos | place: Iran: Karaj | collected 2018-10
GGCTCCCGCAAGATGAGCCGCCATTCCCGCGGCCGCAATGATGGCGCCGAAGCCGTTATCCGCCGCGCCGAGCGCAAAGTCTCTTGCCTGCTCCGGGGTCCTGTGTGCTGAGTAGATATGGACCTCGTAGGGTATGCCGAAGCTGTCAAGTGTGTCTGTTGCTTTTCTGATGACAGGCAGATCGCTGTCGCTGCCCATCACGATGCCTACTTTTTTCATGACGCACCTCCGAAAAATAAAAAATTAAAAAGGGTGCACTTGCTCCTTGAAGTAAGTGCGCCCAGACGGTCGGCTTGAAAGGCGGAAATCCGCTCTCTCTTACGGCTTCACAGTGGTGCTCCACTCGGAAAACGCGCCGGTGAAAAGCGCGGTTTCGCTCCCGTCAGTCGCCGTAAAAGTTACCTTACATTTAAAAGTATAACAAAGAGAAAATTCAAAGTCAAGGCAGGAATTATTTTCTGTTTTTTGCACAAAGTTAATAAGCTTATAACGTGAATATTGATACAATTTTTTATACTGATATTCTTTATAAAAGTGTTTACTTTTTTCTTAACGGAGTATATAATAAAATGGGTATTTTTGCGGAGAAAAATTCTGAACCCGGAGGCGCTTATGTCACAGTATATTCTCAGACTCAAGCCCTATATTTCGGAGACGATATGGGGCGGCAGAAAACTTATAGATGACTTCGGTATTGAAACCGAAAAATCAAACGCGGCGGAAGGCTGGATGCTCTCCTGCCTCGATATGGGGCCGAGCATCGTCACAAACGGCAGATTCGCGGGCAAAACCCTGCCCGAGGTTGTCGGCGTCTCGCCCGCCTGGTGCGGTAAAAATATTGAAAAATTCGCTGAATTCCCCGTGCTGATCAAATTCATTGACGCGATGGATGATCTGTCCGTTCAGGTGCATCCGACCGCGGAATACTGCGAAAAGACCGGCAGGGGAAGAAGCAAGACCGAATGCTGGTATATAATCGACTGCGAGGAGGGCGCCTCTCTGCTGCTCGGATTCAGGGATAGCATCTCAAAGGATGAATTCAAACTTTCGATTGAAGACGGAACGCTCGTTGAAAAACTCGGCAGAGTGCCCGTAAAGCCCGGAGATTTCTTCTTCATCGAAGCGGGAACGCTCCACGCCATCTGCAAGGGGGTCCTGCTCGCCGAGGTTCAGGAGAGCAGCAACACAACCTACCGCATATTTGACTATAACCGCCTCGGGAAAGACGGCAGCCCCCGCGAGCTCCATATCGCGGACGCCGTTGAAGTCACAAAAACAGAGCCCTATTCACAGCCCGTCTTTTCAAACGAGGGCGACGAAACGCTACTCGCGGACTGCGACCTTTTCAAGGTCCGCAAATTCGACATTGACGGCGCGTTTTCGGGCATTGTTACAGAGGATTCTTTTGTCTCCCTTCTGATAATGGAGGGCGAAGGGGCTCTTACCTGCGGCAATGAAAAGATGAGTCTCAAAAAAGGCGACAGCGTCTTTATTCCCGCGGGCTTCGGCGAATATACTATCAGCGGAAAAATACAAATTCTCGAAACGGAAATCTGATAAATGATAATTGCAGGCATTCAGAAGCTCAGAATGGAATTCGGCGGAAATCTCCTTTTTGACGATGTTTCATTTGACATCGGCGAGCGGGATTTCGTCGGCCTTATCGGAGCGAACGGGACCGGGAAAACCACGATTTTCAAGATTATTACCGGTCAGCTCGAGCCGACGGACGGCGCCGTTTTCATTTCGAAAAATACCAAAATCGGATATCTTGAGCAGCACGCCTGCGCCGGCTCCGTCAGAACGGTTTATGACGAGGCCCTGACTTCGTTTACTCCGCTTATCGAAGCGGAGATTGAGATAGAAAAGCTCTCGCGCCTGCTCGAATCAAATCCTCGGAACAGGGATGAACTCATCCTCAAACAGGCGGAGCTTCAGGAAAAATTCGCAGCCGACGGCGGGCTCACTTATAAGAGCAGGACCGCCTCGGCGCTGACCGGTCTGGGCTTTGCCCGGGAGGAATTCACGCTGACCTGCGATAAGCTAAGCGGCGGGCAGCGCTCAAAGCTCTCAATGTGTAAACTGCTTCTGAGCGGGGCGGATCTTCTGCTTCTCGACGAGCCGACCAATCATCTTGATATAGCGGGCACGGAATGGCTCGAAAACTATCTGCAGGCGTATAAGGGCTCGGTGCTCGTCATTTCGCACGACAGATATTTTCTTGATAAAATCTGCAATAAAACGGTCGAGCTCGCGAATAAGAGAGCGTACAGCGCCGCCGTTAATTATTCGGGCTACGCAAAACTCCGCGAGGAGAGAATCGAGACCGAGAGGCGGCATTATGAGAATCAGATGGCCGAAATCAAGCGCATCGAGGGCATAATCGAGCAGCAGCGCTCATTCGCGCGCGAGAGGAATTTCATAACCGCCGAGAGCAAGAGAAAGATGCTCGAAAAAAAGAAGGCGGAGCTTGTCGAGCCGGAAAAACCGCTCTCGAAAATCCGGATTAAATTCACTCCCGAATGCGAGACGGGCAACGACGTTTTATTCACCGATTCGCTCACGAAATCCTTCGGAGATAAGGTCCTCTTCAGAAACGGGACATTGCAGGTCTATAAAAATGATAGAGCGTTCATCATCGGCGCAAACGGGTGCGGAAAAACGACTCTGCTGCGTATTCTCACAAAGCAGATGAGCGCCGACAGCGGAAGTTTTTCATTCGGGGCGAATGTCAGAGTCGGTTACTTCGACCAGTCTCTCGAAAGCCTCAGAGGCGGAAAGAGCGTACTTGATGAAATCTGGGATGAACACCGGCTCTTTACCGAAACGAAGGTGAGGAATTATCTCTCGCTCTTTTTATTCAGGGGCGATGATGTCTTCAAGAGCGTTGATTCCCTGAGCGGCGGCGAGAAAGCGAAGCTCTGCCTGCTGAAACTTATGCTCAGCGGCGCGAATGTGCTGCTTCTTGACGAGCCGACCAATCATCTCGATATTCCTTCAAGAGAGGTGCTCGAGGCGGCACTCGCCGATTTTGAGGGCACTATTATCGCCGTTTCCCATGACAGATATTTCATAAACAAGCTCTCAAATAAAATATTCAGAATAACACCGGAAGGCTTTGAGAAATTCGACGGCGACTATGATACCTACTGTGACATAGTTCTTAATGCGCCGGCAGTTAAAAACGAGGCAGCCGCACCGAAGGTTAATTCATATAAGCTACGCAAGGAGCGCGAGAGCGAAATTAACCGCTTAAGAGGAAAAATAAAGAGAACTGAGGCGGAGATTGACCGTCTTGACGGTGAGATTACGGCGGCGAACGGAATTCTTTCTTCTCCCGAAACGGCCGCCGATTATGAAAAAGTGCTTGAACTAACTGAAATAATTGAGAAACTGACGGCGTCTCAGACAGCTCTTCTCTCCGAATGGGAGAAAATGAGCGCGCGTCTCGCAGAATTGACTGAAGAATAAAAGAGAGGATAATGCAGAATGAATCAGACTGAAATGTTCGGCAGTGCAAAATGGATTGATTGCCCGAACGGAGATAAAGCGCCGATTTTTATCAGGAAATTTGACGGCGTTAAAAATGAAAAGGCTGAAATCACAATCTGCGGTCTCGGCTGGTTTGATATGCATATTAACGGCAGAAGAGTCGGCGACGATCTGCTTGTTCCATGCGCCTCGAATTATTCGGAGCGTGATATGTCCGGATGGAACTATCCGCTCTTTGACAAAATGGGTTTTCGCACATATTGTCTGAAATACGAAATAACGGATTATATCAATGAGGGCGAAAACACTCTGGAAATCATGCTCGGCACCGGCTATTATCATCAGAATATGCGCGATGCCGAGGGCAATGTCGATTACGGTACTCCGAAGCTCTGCTACATTATCCGCAGGGATTGCGGAGATATAATCAGCGATAAATCCACCCTCTGCCACCCGGGCTATTTCAGGAAATGCAATCTCTATTTCGGCGAATTCCAGGATTTCACGGCCGTTCCCGACGTATCTGATTTTGCCCCCTCTCGTGAAATTGAAACTCCGGCTACGGTTTTTGAATATCAGACGGCGCCCGCTGATAAGGTGATTGAAACAATAACGGATATTAAACTTATCTGTGAAAGGGACGGCGCGAAGCTCTATGACTGCGGGAAGAATACCGTCGGCAGAGCGGTGCTCGAATGCGATAAGGCGGGCGAGTATTTCAAAGTCGATTACGCCGAGGAAATCGGCGGCGGAAAGCGCTTCGGAATTCACTTCTCTGATGACGGCAGATACCGCGATGAATATATATCCGACGGAAAGCAGGCGGAATACAAGACCCGATTCGGCTGGCAGGGTTTCAGATATATCAAGGTTACCGGCGACGCACGTCCGGTCAGAATAGATGTTATTCATACCGATTGCAAGGTGACATCAACCTTTGACAGCGATAACGAGAATCTCAACTGGCTCTACAACACTTTTGTATATACCCAGCTCTGCAATATGCATTCGGGTGTCCCTTCGGATTGTCCTCACAGAGAGCGTCTCGGCTATACCGGAGACGGCCAGCTCTGCGCCGAGAGCGTTATGCTTATGCTTGACAGCAAAGAATTCTACAGAAAATGGCTCAGCGATATCGCGGACTGCCAGTGCCGAGAGAGCGGACATGTTCAGCATACCGCGCCCGCTATGGGCGGAGGCGGTGGTCCCTGCGGCTGGGGAGGAGCGATAGTTGAGGTTCCTTACAGATATTGGAAGATTTACGCAGATAAATCCGTCCTTGAGGAATTCTATCCGAAAATGCTCGCCTTCTTTGATTATCTCGATTCCCGCAGCGAGAATCATCTCGTCTGCCGCGAGGAGGAGGGCGGCTGGTGTCTCGGAGACTGGCTTCCGCCGACTCCGATTCAGCTTCCCGAAACCTATGTCAATTCCTGCCTCTATATCAGATTTCTGAAGCAGGCGAAGGAGATAGCAGTTATTCTCGGCAGGGAGGATGATATTCCCACCTTTGACGAGAGAATTAAGAATATAGGGAATGCCGTCAACGCCGCCTATTTCAGCTTCCAGCAAAGAGCCTTCTGCGGCGATATTAACGGCGCATCCTGCCTCGCTCTTGATGTCGGCCTCGGCGATGAGAGAGTTAAAAATAAAGTAATCGAAAAATACAGAGCGCTCGGACAATATGATACGGGAATTATCGCGACCGATGTGCTCACGCGGTATCTCTTTGAGACAGGGGAGGGGCAGTTAGCCTTTGACCTGTTGACCAACGAAAACCCCGTCTCATTCGCGCATATGAAAAAATCGGGCGCGACCACCCTCTGGGAAAACTGGAACGGCGAATCCTCGCGCAATCATCCGATGTTCGGCGCGGTTACGAAGCTTATCTTTACCGAATTGCTCGGCATAAAGCAAAAGAAAGAATCGAGCGGCTTTGAGAGCGTATTGATATCCCCCTGCATTGTCGAAGGCCTCGGCAGGGCCTCGGGCTCGATAGAGACGGTCCGCGGAAAATCTCGGTTTCTTATATCAAAACGGATGACGGCATAGAATTCAGAGTGTATGCCGATCCGCGCATAGAGGCCGAATTTGTTTATAAAGATTACAGGCAGTCATTTTCAGGGGAACTTATCGTTAAGTTTTAAGGAGAATAAAAAATGAAATACGGGATTATCGGCACCGGCTGGATAGCCGAATCATTTATTGCTGGTGTCCGTCTCAAAACGGATTCCGAAATCGTGGCAGTCTATTCGCGTACCGCTGAAAAAGGCGGGGAATTCGCGCAGAGGAACTCAATCCCCGCGATTTACACAAATCTCGATATATTTCTCGAAAGCGATATGGATGCCGTCTATATTGCGAGCCCGAATGTGATGCATTATCCCCAGAGCAAAAAATGCCTTGAAGCCGGAAAACACGTCATATGCGAAAAGCCGGTAACGGTTACTCCTGAGCAGTATGAGGAGTGCAAACGGATTGCCGACAAAAACGGTCTTATCTATATCGAAGCGATAATGTATATGCATACTCCCGCAAGGGAAGTACTCAGGGAGAATCTGAAAAGAATCGGCAGAATTACGAGTGCTCATTTTGATTTCTCCCAGCTTTCGTCAAAGTATCCCGCCTATCTGCGCGGTGAGAATCCGAATATTTTTAATCCTCAAATGGCGACCGGCTCTTTGATGGACCTCGGTATCTACTGCGTCTATCCGGCTCTCGATTTATTCGGAATTCCGGAAAAAATCACTGCCGACGTAGTATTTTTGGACAGCGGAGCGGATGCTTCCGGCTCGGTTTCATTCAATTATGGTGACAAGCTAATTACCTTTACACACTCAAAAACAGGCCAGGATTACTCCGGCTCTGAAATTTTCGGTGATGAGGGTACAATTCACATAGAATCCATATCGAAACTGATAAATGTCTTTTTATATAAAAGCGACGCTGAAAAAGAGCAGATTATTCCCGAATACTCCAAGCCCGAGCTGATGGGTTTCGAGGCGGAGAATTTTGAGAATTTTATTAAAAACCCGGCTAATGAGAAATATTTATTGTCAAGTAAAAATGCTTTACAAGTCTGCAGGCTGATGCAGGAGATAAGAGATAGGGCAAATATAAGATTCAAGGAGTATAATTATGATTGAATACTATAAATCCCACCCCGCGCTTGCGGTTTTGATGGCGGTTTTGATTGCTTTTGCGGTTATCGTTTTTATCAAAGCGGTTGTTTCAAGTGAGAAACGTGCAAAGATAAATCAGGAGATTATCAAAAAGCTCGAAGCCGATAAAAAACTCCGGGAGAAGTTTACGACTCTTACGGTGGAACTCATTTCATCGGCTGATTCTGTTGAGCTTTTCAGAGGTGTGGGTTTCGCTCTTCAGAAAAGAGTCGCGGATAAACCCGATATGAACGCCGAATTCGATTTGCTGACCGATGGGCAGAAGTGTGTCTATTCGATGCTCGTTCTTGCCGATGAATCGGAGAAAGCGCTCAGCGATTTCTTCAGGGCAAACGGCAGACCGCTGACCGATTACGCATTAAAGGCATCTGAAATCATCGGTGCGGAATTCGCAGAAACGGTTAAATTCGAATACAATGCCTATGATTCCGATAACGAAGAGGTTTCGTGCATCCCGTCTGAGATTGAAGCAGCCGATAAAAAAGCGGCGCCGTTCATTTCAGACGGCACCGTATCGAAGCTTATGGGTGAATATATCAAAGCAAATCCTTCAGAATTCATATAATTGCCTTGTAAATTTCACCTTTTTTATAACCGCTTTCCTTGGCCGCGATTTTTGCGGCCTCGGTTTTGCTTTCACCGCTCCCGACCAGGTCGAGAGCGTATTTTATTGCCTCTTCAAGAGTCATTGACTCTTTTTCACCCTTTTCTTTTCCCGCGATTATCAGCACTATCTCGCCTTTGAGAGGGCTTTCCGCATATTTCGTTGCTGCCGATAACAGGTCGGTCTTTATGACTTCCTCATGAATTTTAGTTATTTCTCTGACTATCGCGAGTTCCCTAGCGCCGAGTGCGTCAGCGAGGTCAGCCAGCGTTTTTGAGAGCTTATGAGGGGCCTCATAAAAGATAACAGTCCTCTCTTCACTCGCGAGCGAAGAGAATAATTCCTTTCTCTCCTTTTTATCCGATGGCGGAAATCCCTCAAAAACAAAGCGTCTTGATGGCATTCCGGAAATCGCGAGCGCTGTTGTGAAAGCGCAGGGACCGGGCACGGATTCAACCTGAATCCCGTTTTCAATACAGAGTTTAACCAGATCCTCGCCCGGGTCCGAAATTGCGGGCATTCCGGCGTCCGTCACGAGCGCGCAGTTTTCGCCGGCGAGAATTCTGTCAATTATATACGGCCCCTTTTCAAATTTATTATGCTCAAAATAGCTGATAAGCGTATTTTTGATTTCAAAATGATTCAGCAGCTTCATCGTGACTCTCGTATCCTCTGCCGCAATAAAATCGCAGGTTTCAAGCGCTTCGGCGGCGCGCGGGGAGAGATCGCCGAGATTTCCTATGGGAGTTCCGACCACATAGAGTTTTCCGCTCATTGTTTCACCTCTGTTCAAGCAGATAGTCCTTATATATTTCTTTCATTTCTTTGCTGTATTCGTTGCCTTCACCGTAAACGAAAAGTTCGCTCTCAACCGTAAGACCGCTTTTTCCGCCTCTTCTGCCCTCAACCAGTACAAGCCAGGGCCTGCTTCCGGGGCGCTTGGCGACGAATCTTATTCTCTTGGGCTCGATTTTAGCACTCTGCATAGAAACGAATAATTCGCACATTCTTTCGGGCCTTATGCACATACATAAGCGCCCGCCGTAATTCAGAAGATATGAAGCCGCGCCGCAGATATCGTCAAAGCCGCACATAGTCCCGTGTCTCGCGATTTTATCGGCTTCGGATGAGCTGATGATTCCCGCACCCTCGGCAGTGTAAGGGGGATTCATTGTGACAACGTTGACGCTGCCGGCGGAAATCTTACCTTTTATATCTCTCAAATCGCAGTTTAAGACTTCAAGCTTATTTCCGAGATTGTTGAGTTCTGCCGCCGCTTTTGCCTGAGCGGCCGCCTTTTTGCTTATCTCAACCGCATATATTCTATTCACTTCATTTTTACACCAGAGCAGGGGAATAATTCCGCAGCCCGTTCCGAGGTCGCAGCAGATATCTTTCGCACGTATATTGGCAAAGTCCGCGAGCAGCACAGCATCTGTTCCGAAGGTGTGCTCATCGGAGACGAGGGCAGTGATTCCCGAGCCGAGATACTCTTCTCTGAATTCTTCCATATTATCACCGTCTGTATTATATCATAACGCGAAGAAATTGCAAATAATTTCAGGTTGTATTTTTTAATATAATGTTATATAATAAAATATCATCGATTATTTCCGCGAACGGGGGTGCGTTCATGAGCGCTGATAACAGGCTCGGAAAAGGCAGGAAATTCCTGAGTATCATTCTCGGGGCGCTTGTCTGCGGCTTTATGTGGAGAGCGCGCGGAGAGCACGGCTTCGGCTCCGCCTGGGGTCTCGCCGGAGTTTTCGCCGTCATGACTCTGCTGATTTTCGCATTCTACGGCAACAGGGCAAAAATCAAATATGAACTTTTGCCGCTCGGATGCATAACCGCCTTCCTCGCAACTCCTGCCTGGGGAGTCGTGAACGGCCTTGCTGGCGGATATATGAGAAGCGGATCGCCTTCGCCGGAAACGGGCGAAGAGCTGCAGAGCGTTGTCAACGGTTATCACGGCCTCATAATGCTGATTATGACCGGCTTCGCCCTCATCTGCCTTTACGGCATCTTTGCCGGCACCCTGTTTTCATCAAGAGAATATAAGTTTTATCATTATGCGGTTTACGCCGCCGTTTTTCTCGCGGTTGTATATATCGCGAAGACGACTTACGCGCATTATCTCGTGAAGTTCATTATCCCCGAGGCGGAAAAGAATTTTTCGCAGTTCGCGGTGTCTGCGGGTTTCGCAAACGCAAAGCAGGCGTATCTTAAATACTTCTTCAATTATTCTGGGCTCAAGAAACTCCTTTTCGGCAGGACCTACGCCGAATGTGTTGAGCATATCGCCTTCGCGAGCGGAGCTCTCGCCCTGATTCTGACGGCTCTTATTGCTTTCAGAGATAAGATTACCGCCCTTGTTTCGCTCGTTATCAATTTTTTCGCCACCATCGGAATCACGGTATCCGATGTATTTCTCATTTCGGATTCCGGCAGTCGTGGTTCAATCCTTTTCGGCAAATCAATTCCCGCTTTCCTGGATATAAAGTCCTGGGGGCTCTGGGAATATTTCACCGGCTTTTTCATCGGCCTCGGCATAATGCTGATTATCGCCCTTCTGCCGGATAAATATACCGCCGGCAGGCATTACAGAAACGAGCCCGCCATAGCGAATAAAGGCATACGCTTTGCCTATAATCTCCTTTTGACTTTCGGCTTTGCCCTGCTCGCTGTTCCCGTAAGGGCGTCAGGTCTGAGAATCGCAGATTTCTTTGAAGGTCTGAATCTTATTTCTGAGAGCAGAAATGAGCTTGTATCATATATTGTGATGGGTGTCGTCGGTGTTATCTGCGCCGCAGTCATTATTGTCCTTCTCAAGAAGAATATCCTTGATAAGAATCTGCCGGTGCCTGTTCGCAAAAAGCCGCTTGATTTTGCTCGGACGCTCCTGCCTGTTTACATTTTGATAGTTCTTTTAATTTTCCTGATTCCCGACGGCGAGGGCATCGCCTTCATCCGCGAGGGAATAAAAAACCCGGCGGCAGTGCCGTCAGGTCTTGATAAAGCGAATACTTTTGCGGCATTAAGTGCTGTTATTTCGCTTCTTATTCTTATTTCTCTGAAAAAACGAGAGAAGAAACATCGCAAACACTCTTCGCAGTGAATTTTGCTCCCGCTTTCTGCAGCTCATCTTCGCTGCCGTAGCCCCAGAGGGCTCCGCAGCCGTCAACCCCGGCCTGCGCCGCTCCCTGCATATCGAGGTAGCGGTCGCCGAGCATCAGCGCTCTGTTTCTGTCGATTTTGAAATATTCGAGAGCCCTTGTTATCAGCGAGCATTTTGATTCGGGCATACCGTCGCCGTGAGGGCAGGCGATATGATCTATCCTGTCGGCGATGCCGAAATGCTCAAGTATCTGAGAAACAAACATTTCGGGTTTCGACGAGGTGACTGCCGTTTTTATTCCGTTCTTTTTAAGTGCATCAAGGAATTCAAGCATACCGGGATAGAATTCAAGCTCAAACATCCCGCCTGCCGTATAATATTCCCTGTATTTCCTGACGGCGTTCATCGCGTCATCACCTTTGAGGCCGAAGATGACCTCAAATGATTCGGGCAGGGGAGGCCCCATAAAATATCTGTGCCCGGCGTCATCGGGAAGAGGAAGACCGAGCTTTTCGGCGGCGTAGTCTGCTGAGGCAAATATTCCTTTTGAAGTGTCCGCTATTGTGCCGTCAAAATCAAAGAAGACGGCGTCATAATTTCTTTTCATAATCAATT
>JAEEGF011758242.1_pt1 | contig 11009 bp, 5 predicted proteins | sample 9134171 | NCBI WGS metagenome assembly JAEEGF01 (sample SAMN16246542, study PRJNA631951) | gut metagenome | biome: gut microbiome; feature: rumen; material: AP-attached | host: Bos | place: Iran: Karaj | collected 2018-10
TTGGCCGACTTGGCAGGCATCATCGCCGCCATCGCCATCGCCTATCTCTTCTTTGGCTGAAACCAATTTGTCGATTGACGCAACCGGGCAAAAGATATGCCGCAAACGACGGATTCGTTTGCGGCATATCTTATCAGGCACTCTATAAAAGGCTTTTTACTTCACCAACACCTTCTTGCCGTCTTCGATGTAGACGCCTTTTCGCAAGGTGCCATTCGAGGACTGACGGGTGTCGATGCGCCGACCTTGCAGGTCGTAGATAGGTGCAGGATGCTGGGCAATGGGGGATGAAATGATGCCTGTCGGCGTGGGACCATGATATTCTACCCAATTGCCTTTTTCGTAGGCATACATAATCCATCCTCTTCTCTTGGCAGCCTCTACCTGAGCTGCGGTGACCTCATTGCCTTCCGGATGATGGCTGTCAGCATCATTTAGGATATGAAGCTGACCCTCATCTTCACCTCTTGGAACGATGCATAAACTGGCAATAAAGTTATCCATGGCCGAGCCCTTAATCCGGTTTTGGCTACAGTCAACCCATCGAAGATTCTCATTGCCGGATAGGTCAAGAGAGGTAAGACGGTTACAACTACAGTCGAGATGAACCAGGCCTATAAAGAGTTCGATGCCCGTAAGATCACTTATTTCCGAATTGCACGGTAACATTTCATCTTCCATCGTTTCCTCATAGGTGATGGCTCCCGTACATATTGGATACCGTGAAGACAGATAGCTGCGGAAGTTCTCGTCAGGGAATCGCTCCTCGCTGATGAGCCAAATCCCTTGGGTTTCAGCCCAATCACCATGATATCCTTGGGTTTCATCATATATCTTCACCTTCCATCCCTTCTGGTTGGCTATGGCCACCTGTTCGGGCGTCATCTCGTTGGCATCCGGCCAGTTGCTACTGCTACCGTCGTAGACATGAATAATACCATTGTTTGTGAAAGGCAGATGGTTCACGAAAAAGTCCATGTTGGCCCCGCTGATTTGGTTAATGTGGCACGTGATATAAATAAGCGATGTATTGTGCGACAGGTCAGCAGTTTTCACATTGTTCAGAGTGAAGTATAGATATTCCAAAGCAGAGAAGTATTCGATGCCTGTCAAGTCGCTGATGTCCCAACCTCCCAGGTCGAGTTCACTGCAAACTTCGACATCTTCTTTCGTCAGAATGCCCATGCAGCGGAGGTTCCCATTTTCAAGGAGGTTGCGGCGGAAGTTCTCGTCAGGGAATCGCTCCTCGTTGATCTGCCAGAACCCCTGGGTTTCACTCCATTCACCTTCATTGCCAATGTTTTCATCCCACACCTTCACCGTCCAGCCTTTCTGGTTGGCAGCAGCCACTTGTTCGGGTGTCATCTCGTTATGGTCTTCTCGTTCCAACCAAGCTCCGTGGTAGCTGTCGTAGACATATAGTCGGGCATTGCCGACCTTGGGCAGATGGGCGACGAGGTAGTCCATCGTCTCGTCATAGAGTTCGTTACAGACGCAGTAGATACTTTTCAATTTTGTATTTCTCGACAGGTCAGCATACTTTACCTTGTTGTAGTTAAAATTCAAATACTCCAATTCAGTGAAGTAGCCTATGCCCGTCAGGTCTTCCATCTCTCCGGTATAATCTAAATCCAAGTCTTCCGTATCAAATATCTCATCAACAGTCAGTTTGTTGTCCTCACCTATTTCCATTCCCTTCAATTCTATCCGGAAGTTGGCATCCGGGAAGTGAGCTGCGTCGATGGGAATCGACCTTGACGTGAAGTAGCCAGGATTTCCCGTCCCTCCATCAATGCGGGCGTAGGTAAAGTCGACATACGATGGGTTGTATTTCGTACCTCTTTCGCCCACAAGGTTGAAGCAATTGAGGAACATTTCTGTAGAGAACTCGATGTTGGAAGTATTGAAAGAATACTCGCTATAGATAGTTGTGAGACTTTCACAATTCTCGAACATATGTGACGTATTCTTGATGGAAGAGGTGTTCCAATTGCCCAGATCCATGACCACGATGCCGCTTCCCTTAAACATGTTTTCCATGCTTGTGACATGGCTGACGTTCCACTTACTAACGTCAATCTTCTTTAGTTTCTTGCAATTGCAGAACATGTTGTACATATCGGTCACGTTGCTGACATTCCAATTGCTCACGTCTATGTTCTCCAGCGATTGGCAATTATAGAACATGCTGCTCATAGTGGTCACACTGCTGACGTTCCAGTTGCTCACGTCGATGGTGGTCAGGCTTTTGCAACCTCCGAACATTTGTATCATTGATTTCACATTGCTCAGGTTGAGATTCTCCGTACCCTCAACGGTGGTAAGATTCACCAGTTCGTAGCACATATACGACCAACTTCCTCTCTTGTAGTCTTTGAAAGAACTGTCGAATACAACTTTCTTGATGGTGGTTTTCTGGGCTGTCAGCCATCCATACTCATTACTATCATCCCCCCAATAATAGTTCGTCCCAGGGCGTGAAAACGCTTGAGTGTCATGGTAGAAGGTCAGTACTCCATTATAGTAGTTGGCATAGGTAGATGTCGCGTTGCCGGCTGCCACCCTCATGCTCGCAGCCATCGCAACAAGCAAAAATAGCAGGTTCTTAAATAGCTTATTCATATTGTCTTGGCTTATTATGGTTACTTGATATTAGCTCTGAGTTGATGCTCGAGCTCGTTCACGTTTGGAAGAGCTCGAGCAAGCTCAGTTCTTCTCTCACTTCATCACGACCTTGAGCTGATGCTCGAGCTCGTTCACGTTCGGAAGAGCTCGAGCAAGCTCAGTTCTTCTCTCACTTCATCACGACCTTGAGCTGAAGCTCGAGCTCGTTCACGTTCGGAAGAGCTCGAGCAAGCTCGGTTCTTCTCTCACTTCATCACGACCTTGCGAGTGGTGCCATCGGCCTGACGGACGATGTTCAGACCCTTCTTCAGTTCGTTCTGGCGAATGCCTTGTTGATCATAGATTTGCACGGCTGACGGCTGATGGTTGATACTTTCCACACCCGTGGGTACATACGGACGCTCCTCGATGTGACCGAAGAAGTGGTCCCAGCCTGTCTGATACTCATATTGGTACTGTGATTCGTAGGGTACGGAAAGCGTGGCCTCTGCGGGAATGCCCGTGAAAGCATCGGCATCGAGGGCTTCGGGCCACTCGATGTACGAGATGACTTCGGTGAGCTGCGAGCCGTCGAATGCGTAACCTTGGATATAGAATGGGTAGCAGTCGGGAATGGTGAGCTTCTTCAGTCCGCTGTTCGAGAAGGCATTGGAGTAAATGATCATCTCTGTGGCACTCAGCAGCGAGATTTCCTCCAGGCTGGTGCAACCGTCAAAGGCGTAGTCACCGATATTTGAACAATCCGAAGTGAAGCTGACGTCCTTCAGCTTGGTGCATCCATAGAATGCATAGGGACTCACGTCTCTGGTGACCACGATGTCCTCAAGACTGGTGGCACCGGAGAAGGCTTCGTAGCCCATTGTCCATCCGGCCGACTCGTTGAACTTGATGTGCTTCAGCGACTTGGCGTTATAGAAGGCTTGGTAGCTAACTACCAATGTTTGGTCGGCGGCGGAGAAGTCCATCTCGTCCACGAACACGAGGTTCTGGAAGGCATAGCTGTTGATCATGTTCACGGGATAGTCGCGGCCATCCAACGTGATGGCGGGCTTGTCCATGACAGCCTTCTTCTGCGAGATGTCAGGCGACAAGCCGACAATCATGGCCATGTCGGCATCGTTGTCGGGAGAAGTCCCAGAATCGTAAATCTCATAGACGAACACGCCATCGTCTATCTGCACGCCATCGTTGGTGTCCTTGATGTTGTTGCCGAAGAAGTCCTTCCAACCATCTGTAGTCTTATAAGTGTCGACGGTTCCGTATGGCACATAGAGTGGAACGCTCTCTTTCACGATGCCTTCGAAGACGCTTTCGTCAATGGCATAGGGCGGATTGATGCCCGATGTGACACGCTTCAAAGCCGTGCAGTTGGCGAAGGCTGAGTAGCCAATCTCATACACCGTTGAGCCTATGCTGAGCCACTCCAAGGCGGAGCAGTTCTCAAAGGCGCTGTTGCCGATGCTTACACCCCCATAGCCATCATCGATATAGTCCACTCGCTTCAGTTTCTGACAGTTTGCAAAGGCGCGACTTCCGATGATCTGCAAGTTGTGATTGTAGGTGAATTGCTCCAAGCCCGAACCCATGAAAGCTTCGTCGCGAATAAAAGTCACTGTGGTGCCATCTCCGATGCTGGTCAGGTTGCTGCATCCGGCGAAGGCCTGATACTCGATGTCGAGCCAAGGCATTTCGCTGATATCAAAGCTTTTGAGCTGCTTGTTGTCCTTGAAGGCACGCTTGCCAATTTTCGTAGCCCAGATGGTCAACGGACCTAATTGCTGAGCGCCTTTGAACCCTATTCCGCTCATACCATGAATCTCAACATCGAAATTCTCGCAATTGGGCGACAGGCCGATGATGGAGGCATAGCCAAGAGATACATCAGTGTCGATGTATTCGCCCGATACGATCATCTGCATATTGGAATCGAGACTGTAGATGACGGTGTCGTTGTCCAAGGTCAGTCCGACGGTCGTGTCGCGTATGTCGCTGAACACCTGACCCCAGTCTGACGACTTGTAGGCGTTGAGCTTGCCTGACGGCACAATGACGGTGGCATCGAGTGTACCAGGAGAATCGCTCATGAAGAAGATGCTCTTGGCCGAAGTGGTGGCCGTGGGGTCGCTGTACATGGGGAAGATGTATTTCAGCTTATTACATCCGAGCATGCTTTCGTAGGACATCTTCGTGTTGGGCGGCAAGACTATCCACTCGAGGCCTGTACTTGAAAAAGCGCGATAGCCCACTTCCTGCAGATTGGCTGGCAGATATACGCTCTTCAATTCCCAGCAGTCATCGAAGGCACGCTCCCTGATGTTCAAGAGTTTCGGACCGAACGTAACCCTCTTCAGGTTGATACAACGTCTGAAGGCCTCGTAGTCAATCGTTTTAAGATAATAAGGCAGATCTACCGACTCCAGGTTAGAACACCATGCAAAGGCACTCTCGCCAATCCACCAGATGTCGTCGGCCAACTTCACTTTCGTGATGGTGGTGTTGCCAAAGAAGGCTTCCTTGCCGATTGTCATCAGGTCCTTGAACATATTGCGGCTCAGGTCGAGTTCCGCCCAGCGGTAGTCCTTGCAGGATTCCGGCTGTACACTCCATACGGGATAGATGCGGCCATTGTACTGCACGCCTTCCATGTCTAACATCCATTCGTACTCGGTGCCGTTGTCGTCGGCCACGCCTACGATGTCCACATAGCGCGTACCAGAGCTTTCTTTCAGCTCATAGCGGAAGTGTCCGTAGTTGAACACGTCGCCCAGGTCGTCGCTCTTGATGTTGGTAAAGCGCGAACTCCACCACTCGCTGGCTTGGTAGTCGTCCACCGAGCCGACCGGCACGAACAGCGCCAGGTCAGGGCGGCGGTGCAGTGCCTCGTAGAAGGCATCCTTGTCGAAGCCCGTGGGCGGCACGGGGTTCTCCATGTTGATGCGCAGGAGGTTGTCCCAGAAGCCAAATATCTCACGACCCACGTAGGTCACGCTGGCAGGAATGGTGAGTTCCGTGATGGCCGTACCTTTGAAGTCGTAGCTCCCGATAGTCTTCAGCGTCGAGGGTAGTGTGATTTCCTCTAAGCTCGAACAGCCATCGAATGTGCTGGTACCTAAGCTGGTCAGTCCCTCAGGTAGAATGACTTCCTTCAGGTCTTTGCTGTTCCTGAAGACATTGTAGTCGAACTCCTGCAGCGAGGTTAGTTTCGACATGTCCACTTTCTGCAGCTTCGAGGTGTAGAAGGCCTGGATATTCACCTTCGTGATGGGGTAGTCGTAGCTGTCGCCACCAGCCACTTTCGAACTCGGGAACACCAGTTCGGTGATGTCCTCGTAGCCAGATTGCAGACCCATGATGGTGGCCTGATTCTTATCGCCATCAATCTGGTAGCGGACGCCGCCGGAATAAACCGTCCAGGTTCCGGCAAAGGCCTGCGTTGTCCATAGCAACACCGCCGCTATGGCAACCAATGTTTGGATTACTCTTCTCATATCTTTTTCAGTTAGGGTTAATACACAATTCGTTCGGGTTGTCCTTCTTTTTCGTCAAAAAGACACTGCAAATATAAACAAAAAAAAGGAAACACCAAATAATTCCCCAATTTATTTGTGTTTTTTGCGGGTTTATTGGTCATCACGTCGATGAGGCATGCGCTGATGAAGCTGGAAAAGGGCAGGCAACAGCAGGCATAAGGAGAAACCGATGGCCATCAGCACATGGCGCTGGCTACCGCCGAAAAGCTGCTCCAGAGTGAGGTCGTCCATATAGGGATAGGCACGAGCCAGGATGAAAGCTACGGTGTTGTTCACCACATGTACTACCAGTCCAGGCACGATGCTGCCTGTGCGCCAATAGAGCCAGCCCAACAACACTCCTAAAAGAAAAGCGTGGGGCATCTGAGCAGGGTTCATGTGAGCTGCAGCAAAGAATAAGGCCGACAGGCAGATGGCCATCCATGAACGGGAGCGTGAATATGGAATAGAACCACTTTCTTCAGGACGTTCCGACAACCAACAGAGCAACTCGCGCAAAATGGCACCCCGGAAGACGATTTCTTCAGAAAGCGGTGCCAGAATGCCAATAATGAAATAACCCAATGGATGATGTATCAGTTCCATCATGTCGTCGGAAGTCAGGTCGGGCAAAAACGAGAGATGTTCCTGTAGCCACATCGAAGGGACAATACTACCCAGTGCCGCTATTGTGGCCCAAGCCAACAATGCCCAGGCCGAGAGGCGGATCAGGCGTTTGCTTGTGCGACGTTCATCGGAGTACGGCGTCTTGCCGGGTGTCCCAAGGGAGGGCGTCTTTGCCAAGATTAAGCGAAAAGATTCAATGGGCGACCAACGCCTCCAGAGAAAGACTATGATGCACGATATCGTGAAGACTGCCTGCATCACAATGGCCCATGTCACAGACATCGATGCGCCAGCACCATTCGTCAACCGATTTCCAGTCCAAGCCACAGCCAATGCAAACACCTGGAGGAAGAAAAACATCACGATATAGAATATAGAATTTTTCATTGTTTTGTTTTTTGTTTATTGAAGACTCAAAACACGAAGGGCGGCTTCACGATCGCTCTGCAACTGTAGGGACAAGGCCTCGGGCGTAGAGAACGGCTGCTCCGGGCGGAGCCAGTGACGGAAACCGACAGTGAGCCGATGTCCGTAAAGGTCGGCATGGTAATCGATCAGATGCACCTCAAGGGTAGTGGTGTGACCGCCAAACGTGGGCCGCTGGCCGATGTTCATCATAGCTGGACGTTCCATAGGCTCATCGTCAATGCGGACACTGACTGCATACGCTCCGGCCCTGGGTATAAGTTTGTCAGGATGGTCGGGTAGGATATTGGCTGTCGGGAATCCTATTTTCCGCCCTTCCTGACAGCCGCTCACCACTTCACCACTGAGACAATAGGGATAGCCCAAACACAAAGTTGCATCTTCCACACAACCTCCCGCAAGAAACTTACGGATGGATGAACTGCTGACGTGATGGTCGGAAAGTTCCATCTGTGGTGTCTGCATCACTTCCATGCCCAACTCGCGTCCGAAAGCCACATAGTCGGGAAACGACTCTTCGCGGTTGTGGCCGAAGCGGTTGTCGTAGCCGATGAAAAGCCGGCTGACATGCAGACGCGCTGACAGCACGTCGGCCATGAACTGACGCGCAGAAAGGGCGGAGAGCGTACGGTCGAAGTGCATCACCTCCAGACGGTCGATGCCTGTCTGCCGCAACAGGTGGCACTTCTCCTCGGGTGTGGTGAGCAGACTGGGCTGGAAGTTGCTGCCCAGCACCTTGCGCGGATGCTCATCAAAGGTGATGACCATCGACTGTGTGCCATGGTGCTGCGCATCGTCAATAAGATGGTCGATGAGAAAACGATGGCCAAGATGCACACCGTCGAAGAAACCGATAGTTGCCGAATACATGGTGCTATTATTGCGGTTTATGATTGATAGGTTTGGTGTGATGTTGTGCGAGTCGCGCGCTGCTTGAGCAGGGGCGAGAAGAGCAAGACCAGCGATGTGACGGCTATAATGGCAAGCCACTCTTCTGGCTTGAGCGGATGGGTGCGGAACATACGTCCGCCGAAAGTGACGATAAACCATTGTCCCAACAGAATAAAGGCCATCACCAAGAGCAGCCCCTGCGACCGCTGTAAACCATGCAATAGGCCATGACTACTGCCCAGCACCTTGGCATTGAGCAAGTTCCAGAACTGCAACATCACGAAGAATGTGAAGAACTGGCTCAAGTCGTGAAGCAGGATGCCCGGATCGCTGTCGTAGTGGCGAAGGTAGACCAATAGGCCAAAGCTGACTGCAAAGAAAGTAAGCCCCACCATCAGGATGGCACGGCGGATGGGTTTCGTGATGATAAACTCGTCTTGTCGGCGTGGAGGTTTGTTCATCACTTCGCGCGACGGGGGCAACGAGGCCAAGGCCATCGCGGCAAAGGTATCCATGATGAGGTTCACCCAGAGAATCTGCGTCACCGTCAGCGGCAGGTCGGTCTCGATGAACGCGCCCGCCAGCACCAATAGCAGTGCAGTGACGTTGACCACCAGTTGGAAGTAGAGGAAACGCTGGATATTCTGATAGAGCGACCGGCCCCACATCACGGCTGAGGCGATGCTTCTGAACGAGTCGTCGATGATGGTGATGTCGGAAGCCGCTTTTGCCACACTGGTTCCAGTACCTAACGACAAGCCCACATGGGCATAATGGAGGGCCGGCGCGTCGTTGGTGCCATCGCCAGTCACAGCCACCACCTCGCCCTGCCGTTGGAGCATTTGCACCAGACGCAGCTTGTCGTTGGGCCGCGCACGGCTCATCACGCGGATGTAAGGTGCACGTCGCAAGGCTTCCTCATCACTCAATGCCGCAAATTCCGCTCCACTGATATGACAATCTCTCTCCTCGTTTGATCGGCAGTCTCTCTCCTCTCTCCTCTCTCCTTTCTCCTCTATAATCCCTATTTGCCTTGCAATCTCAAGGGCTGTGGCTGAGGTGTCGCCCGTAATGATTTTCACTTCGATGCCAGCCTTCCTGCATTGTCTGACTGCCTGGGGCACATCATCGCGCAATGGATCACTGATACCAACCACAGCCTGAAAACAAAGGTCTTTTCGTTCCTTCTTCTCATCTTGCGGGGATAAGAGGGCGACAGCGGCAAAAGCCAATGTCCGCATGGCTTTTCGCTGCCATTCCATCAGTTTCTCCTCAACAGCCTTGCGCTCTTCGTCGGCCATCTGACAGCGAGCTAAAATAATCTCTGGTGCACCTTTTATAAAAAGGTATTCCTTACCGTCAACCACTGCTGTGGTCTGCATGTATTTCCGCTCCGTAGAGAAGGGTATTTGCTCCACGATTCTGGCTTGCTGGCGATGGACAAGATAGTCCTCGCCCTGCGACTTCATCCATTGCAGCAACGCCACCTCGGTGGGATTTCCAATACCGCCCCCCTTGTCGTTGAGATGCGCCGTGGTGTTTGCAGCAATAGCTTTATACAACAAATCTCTCGTTTCCGATTTTCTTTTGTCTCCTCTTTCCTCTTTCCTCTCTCCTCTTTTTTCCTCTCTCCTCTCTCCTCTCTCCTCTATTTCCACCACCTTCATCCGATTCTGCGTCAGCGTTCCTGTCTTATCCGTACAAATGACGGTTACGGCTCCCATCGTCTCGCAGGCATGGAGTCGTCGCACCAGGTTGTTGCTCTTCAACATGCGTCGCATGTTCAGGGCCAAAGCCAACGTCACCGCCATCGGCAGTCCTTCGGGTACGGCCATGACGATGAGTGTCACAGCCATCATGAAGTAGTTCAGCACCACATGGAGCATGCCAAGATAGTCGCCACTGCGCCAAATGGCATCGTCTACAAGTATATCGTGAACAAGGAAAAGTAGAAAAGCCGCCATCGACACGCCCGTACCCACCTTGCTGATGAGCTTGGCCAATCGGTCAAGCTGGATGTTCAAGGGGGTCTTGATATTCGTCTGTTCCGTGCTGTTGCGAGCCACATGGCCAATCTCTGTCTGATCGCCCACCGCCGTCACAAGGCAGACTCCCCGTCCATCCATCACCATCGAAGACCGCAACACCATGTTTTGTGGGTAAGTGTGTTCTCCCTGATGCCCGTCAACAGATTTGTTTGTGATAGGCTCTCCCGTGAGCGAAGACTCGTCCACCTGCAGACCGTTGCTCTCTGTCAGTAGCCCGTCGGCAGGAACTTCGTCTCCTGCCTCCAAAATCACCGTGTCGCCCACCACCACATCGCGTCGTGGGATGGTGGTTGCCTGGCCATTACGGATGACTTTCACCGCTTTGTCCTCGTCAAGTTGGTTCAAGATTCGGAACTTCTTTGCCGCATCTCTTTCAAAAGCGAATCCCACCGTCGTGGCCAAGAAAATAGCAATGAAGATACCGATGGTCTCCACGAACTCCTGATCGACAAAGGCCAGTACCAACGAGACGCAGGCCGCCACCAGCAAAATTTTGATGATGGGATCCTGATACTTCTCGAGGTAAAGCTTCCAAAGCGGAGTCTCTGGAGGCGGCGTAAGCACATTTGAGCCGTGTTTCGCCCTACTGACAATTACTTCTGAATCTGTCATGTTGTTTTCTTCAAGTCTGTCATTTCGCCTGCAAAGTTACGAATATTCCTTCTTTTATTCATCTTTTTCGTGAAAAATTTGGCGGTTTCACCAAAACTTCGTACCTTTGCAACCTGAAAGATTCCTTCTCAGACTTCGTTCTTCCAGAAGTACCTTTCATCGGACTTGTAGCTCAGTTGGTTAGAGCAACAGACTCATAATCTGGAGGTCCCAGGTTCAAGCCCTGGCTGGTCCACATTGAAAATCAGCAACTTACGAGAAATCGAAGGTT
>JAEEGF010305724.1_pt1 | contig 11008 bp, 11 predicted proteins | sample 9134171 | NCBI WGS metagenome assembly JAEEGF01 (sample SAMN16246542, study PRJNA631951) | gut metagenome | biome: gut microbiome; feature: rumen; material: AP-attached | host: Bos | place: Iran: Karaj | collected 2018-10
GACGGCAAATACTTGTTGGTTCAGCAAGGTAAGAAAAAATATTTCCTGCTGATTGCCAAATAGTTTTGGAATTATCAGTGGCTGATTGACCATCTGCAAACAAAAACGCAGGTTATGGAAATTTATCCGTAACCTGCGTTTTTTTTGGTATGCAATTATAGGGGCAATTACTTGCCAATGTTCTTGAGATGGTCGTCGAAATAGCGTGTGATGAGTTTGTGGAGGTGTACGCGGTCCGTACCCATCATGTTGTGCTCATCTCCCGGATAGGTGAAGAGGTCTGGGTATGTGTCGGCATCAATGCATGCCCTGATGAACGAGAGGGTGTGCTGCGGCACGCATACAGGGTCGTTTCCCCCATAGACGATAAGGAGTCGCCCCTTGAGATTTCCCGCTTTGTTGAGGCAGCTTGCGTTTCTGTAGCCCTCAGGGTTGGTCTGAGGTGTCTCCATGTATCGTTCTCCGTACATCACCTCATAGAATTTCCAGTCGATGACCGGACCGCCTGCCACTCCTACCTTGAACACATCTGGGTAGGTGGTCATGAGGCTGGTGGTCATGAATCCTCCGAAACTCCATCCATGCACGCCGAGCCTTTCTGCATCGACGTAAGGGAGTGATTTGAGGAACTCCACTCCCTTGAGCTGGTCCTTCATCTCTTCTGTGCCGAGATTGCGGAAGGTGGCCTGCTCGAATGCCAGTCCTCTGTGCTCGCTGCCCCGGTTGTCGAGGCAGAACATCACATATCCGTTTTGTGCCATCCAGATGTCCCATCCGCGTGCACCCCAGTGGCGTGTGGCGTCAATGTTGTGCGCATGAGGACCTCCATAGACATAGACCACGGCTGGGTATTTCTTCGTCTCATCGAATCCTGGCGGAAGAATGAGCCTGTAGTAGAGGTCTGTCACTCCGTCTGCTGCCTTGATGGTTCCCACTTTGATTTCAGGAACCCTGAAGTTGTCCCATGGATCCATGGCATCGACAAAGGTGTTGCGTGAACCATCATCTGTGTTGACGATGTCCTGCCGGTGGGCTACTTCTCCCTCTGGCAATGCCCAGGAGTCGGAGGCGAATGTTCCAGCAGGCGAGAGTTCTGGGCGGTGCCAGCCCTTGGTCTCTCCCAATGCTTTTCGATTTCCTTTCATGTCAACGGCATAGAGCGCGCAACCGATAGGGTTGTCCTCATTGCTGGTGTAGATGATGGTCTTGGCTTTCTCATTGAATCCCAGCATGGAGATGACTTCAAACGGTCCAGACGTGAGTTGGCGTTCCAGCTCCGCTTTCGTCCCATTGAGTTTGTAGAGATAAATGTGCTTGTAGCCGTCGCGGCGGGTTTGATAAACGAACCGCTTGCTGTCCCACGGAAGGAACTGGATTGGGTCGAGCGGTTCAAAATATTTGCTGTTGCTTTCTTCGAAGAGGGTGGCTATGAACGAACCGTCTGTTGCGCTGTAGGCATCAAGCTTGCCATGTTTCTGTGCACGGTCGAGCTCGATGAGGTAGATGGTCTGTCCGTCGGGAGCCCAGGCGATATTGGTGAAATAGCGGTCGGTAGGGTCTCCTGCGTTGAGATAGATGGTCTTTTTCGTTTCGGTGTCGTAGATGCCTACAGTAACCTTATGGCTGGTCTCACCTGCCATTGGGTAGCGGTCGGGCACCATGACAGCGCATCGGCTCTCATCTTTTCCTGTGCCTCCATTGATATCGACTTGTGGATAGGGGCTGACCATCGTCTGGTCCATGCGGTAGAATGCCAGCTTGTCGCCTTTCGGTGCCCAGAAGAGACCTTTCTCTATTCCGAATTCATCGCGGTGGACCGACTGTCCATAGACGATGTCGTCAGTTCCGTCGTCAGTCAGCTGCCTGGTATTCCCCTGGCTGTCGGTTACGAAGAGATTGTGGTTGCTGACGAATGCAAGGTTTTTTGATTCGGGGCACCATTCAGAAGCAGCGGCGTTTTTATCGAGTTGCTGTGACCATGCCACTTGTTTCGCTTTCCAATCCACCAGCACCTGCCGTACCGTGTCTTTGAGCAAGACGAGAGTCTGATCCTTGTAGGGAAATTCCGCATCATAGAGATGTGGCATTCTCATTCCAGAGCCGGACACAATGTTGTTGATATCTTTCCTTGAAAAGAGAAGCTCTCCCTTTTTCTTTCCATCTTCACCGTTGATTAGCCGGCATCCTTCCATGTCCAGCTCCACGCACTGCTCCCCCCACCAAGTGGTGTATTTCCTCTCTGGTACAGAGTTCTGATAATAGGTGCTTCCACCAGGAATGAGGTCCTCGATGGTGAATGGATGTTTGATTTTTGCTCTGATGGAGCGGCTGCGCTGTGCCATAACATTGATAGATGCCGCAATCATAAAGATTGCGAGTGTGATTTTTCTAAGATTCATATTTTTAGTTTAGCCTATTTGAGATGTATTTGCAAAATTACTAAATTTATAAAGAAAAAAAGTTGATTTTTTTGAATTTTCGGTAAAAAGGTGTATTTTTGCGATAATTGTAAAGTACATTCATTTATGTTTAACTTAAAAACGTTATTATGAAGAAGTATTTGTCTGAATTGATTGGTACGTTCGTACTGACATTCCTGGGCTGCGGCACAGCTGTGAGCCTGAACTGCGGTACTGACACCGCTTCAGTGGTGGGCACTGCAATGGCCTTTGGTCTTTCCGTGATTGCCATGGCATACACCATCGGTGGAATATCGGGTTGCCACATCAACCCTGCCATCACTCTCGGCGTGCTGGTAAGCGGCCGTATGAGTGTGAAAGATGCGGTAGGCTATTGGGTAGGCCAGTTTATCGGTGGTATTCTTGCCGCAGCCTGCCTGTATCTGATTGTTGACGGCATGGCTGACCCTGTATTGGCTCAGGGCACCCACACGGGAGCAAACGCATGCAGCGGTTCGGTGACTCAGGGACTTGTGGTTGAGATTGTGCTCACCTGCCTCTTTGTACTGGTGGTTCTTGGCGCCACTTCAAAGACCAATGGCGCCACAAACAACTTCGCTGGTCTGGCTATCGGTTTGACTTTGATTCTCATCCACTTCGTGGGCATCCACTACACAGGCACATCTGTGAACCCAGCCCGTTCGGTTGGTCCGGCTCTGTTTGAGGCAGGCAAGGCCTTGGAGCAGGTATGGGTGTTCATCGTAGGTCCGTTTGTTGGAGCTTTGATTGCCGCAGGTCTCTGGAAGGTGATCAGTCTTGACAAGGAGGCTTAATCCCCGTGTTCGACGTACATACTCATAATAAGCAAAATGCAGTCGCCAATGCCATTGTGAATTGTGGCATTGGCGACGATTTTTCTTTGTATCCCCATTTTTCGCTGGGCATCCACCCATGGGACGTAAGCGAAAGTTGGGTTTGTGCTTTTGCGGATTTGAACCGCACGCTTGAGGGCTTATTTGAATCGGGAGGGATAAGCAGGCTTTCCGCCATTGGCGAGATTGGTCTTGACAAGGTTTGCGGTGTGAGCATGGAGCAGCAGCTTGCGTGTTTTGAGGCTCAGCTTTTGCTGGCATCCCATTATGGAAAACCTGTCATTGTCCATTGTGTGAAAGCTGTGGATGAGTTGCTTGCCGTGTTTACCCGTCTTCGTTTTGGCAAACCTGTGGTTTTTCATGGTTTCCGTGGAAAGGCTGAGCAGGCTCGCCAGTTGCTTTCCAAAGGCTTTTATTTGTCGTTCGGACCCCGGTTTCATGCAGAAAGCCTTCGTTTAGCCTATGCGTCAGGCAGGATGTTCTTAGAGACAGACGACAGCTGCATGGATATCAGTGAGGTTTATGCCTCAGCCTCCAAGGCGCTCAACATTTCCGCCACCGATATTTGTGTTCCTGGTATTTTCAGTTCAGCCGCAATCTGAGCGAGGGGCTCAAGCACGAACTTTCTTTTGTCCATAAGCGGGTGGGGGATGGTGAGTGTGGGGGTGTGGATGATCAGTTCATCGTAGATGATGATGTCGATGTCGATGACCCTGTCGTGATATATGTGTCGAACGGTTCCATCCGGCATGGTTTCTTTGGTGCTTTTCGTTTTTCTCCCCATTTTTTTCTCTATCATCTGACACCGCTGGAGCACAAGTTCCGCTGGGATGTCAGTATCTACCGCTATGCATGCGTTGAGAAAGCCGTTGTCGGATTGGAAGCCCCATGGCTCTGTGGAGACAAAGGCAGACCGGGACACAACGGTTCCGATCTGCCTTTCAATTTCTTTAATGGCTTTTTCAAGGTTTCTCACCTTGTCGCCCATGTTTGTTCCCAAAGCGAGGTAGAGCATAGCGTGAAAGAACTTGTGTCAGTCCGTAATCAGCAACGCATCGCCGTAGGTTCCGAACTTGTAGTCTTCCTTGATAGCTTTGTTGTAAGCCTTCATCACGTTTTCGTAACCTCCGAAAGCGCAGGTCATCATGAGCATGGTGGTGAGCGGGAGTTGGAAGTTCACCACATAGGAGTCGGCCACGTTGAAGTCGTATGGAGGGAAGATGAACTTGTTGGTCCATCCTTCAAATTCCTTGAGGATGCCTTCCGGGCCCGCTGCTGTCTCTGTGGCTTTGAGCACAGATGCCCCGATGGCGCAGACCTTATGTCCTTCCTTCTTGGATTTGTTGACTATCTGGCAAGCTTCTTCACCGACAAAAATCTGCTCACTGTCGGTTTTGTGCTTGGTGAGGTCTTCCACATCGATGTTCCTGAAGTTGCCAAGTCCACAGTGGATGGTGATAAACGCCTGGTTCACTCCTTTGATTTCCATCCTCTTCATCAGTTCCCTGGAGAAGTGCATTCCTGTGGTTGGAGCGGTCACGGCTCCTTCTTTCTTGGCATAGATGGTTTGGAATCGCTCCATGTCTTCTGGCTCAGTCGGTCTGAGGCTTCTCACGTCATCTGGCATCGGAGCTTCTCCGAGTGCGTAGAGTGCCTCCTTGAACTCGTCGTGAGGTCCGTCGTAGAGGAAGCGAAGTGTCCTTCCCCTTGAAGTGGTGTTGTCGATGACTTCAGCCACCATGGAACTGTCCTCACCGAAGTAGAGTTTGTTGCCTATACGTATTTTCCGTGCTGGATCCACGAGCACGTCCCAGAGTCTCAGCTTCTCGTTGAGCTCCCTGAGAAGGAAGACCTCAATCTTGGCTCCGGTTTTCTCCTTGTTTCCATAAAGTCTGGCAGGAAACACCTGTGTGTCGTTAAAGATGAAGGAGTCGCCGTCGTCGAAGTAGTCAAGAATGTCTTTGAACAGCCGGTCTTCAATTTCTCCAGTTGACTTGTGGAGCACCATGAGTTTCGCCTCATCCCTGTTTTGAGGAGGATAGAGCGCGATTTTGTCTTCTGTGAGTTTGAATTTGAATTGGGAGAGTTTCATTATAGATATGATTAGATGAGAGAGAATTTATGGATATTATCATTCTTCAGCCTTTTTTGGCTGTGTTTTTATTCCTCAGGCTTATAGAGTTGCTGTGTGTCCACCCATTGTTCGAATGTTTCGATATCCCTTGCCTCTTGGATTCGGTAATCTCCGATTCGTGTCCTGATGAGTGAGGTGAGGTAGGCTCCAGATTGGAGTGCTTCTCCGATGTCGCGTGCCAAGGCCCTGATGTAGGTGCCTTTGCTGCATACGATTCTTATGGTGATGGTGGGTTGTCCAGCCATGTCTGCCATTCTCATGGCCTCTTCCTGATCCACCTGCTTGATTTTGATGGCTTGCGGCTTGCTTGGTTCCTTTTTGGGGTCTATATCAAAACTGAGCAGCTCAATTTCGTCGATGACGAGGGTCTTGGCCTTCAACTCTACGTCATTTCCTTTCCTTGCCATCTTGTAAGCCCTTTTACCATCAATTTTCACAGCAGAGAAGTTGGGCGGCACCTGCTTGATCTCGCCTACAAAGTGTTGGAGCACTTCTTCCACCATCTCCCTGCTGATGTGCTGGTAGGGGTAGGTTTGGTCTTCCTCCGTCTCCATATCGAACGACGGAGTGGTGGCTCCGAGTTTCAGCGTGGCGATGTATTCCTTTGTTCCAGCCTGGAGCGTGTCGATTTGCTTGGTGGCTTTTCCTGTGCAGATGATGAGCACGCCCGTGGCAAGTGGGTCGAGAGTTCCCGCATGCCCCACTTTGAGGTTCTTGATGCCCAGCCTGTTGCACAGAATCCCCCTTACTTTTGACACGACTCTGAATGAAGTCATGGTGTAGGGCTTGTTGAAACAAAATATTTCTCCTTCTACGGGGTTGAGCATAGGCATTGGGTTGTGTTTGTATGAATCCTTGTCTGGCTTTGCTTGTTTTGTCTCATGCTGGCTGAGCCATGAGTGCTGTTTTTTATGCGCAGAGTTGCCAGATGATGGTTGATAGTCCGACAATGGCGCAGTAGATGGCGAAATAGATGAGCTTGCCTTTCTTCACAAGGTTGATCATCCATCTGCATGCGAAACAACCGGTGATGAACGCTGCCAGGAATCCAACGATGAGTGCGGAAGTGGAAATACCGCTCATGGCTGCCGCCACGCCTTCCTCCATCATTTTCTTCACATCGAGCAGTGCTTCGCCGAGAATCGGTGGGATGACCATGAGGAAAGAGAATTGTGCGAGCTTTTCTTTTTTATTGCCCAGCAGGAGACCGGTGCCGATGGTCGAGCCGGAGCGTGACAATCCCGGCAGTGCCGCGAAAGCCTGTGCCACTCCGATGATGAGTGCGTCGAACATGGAGATGTGCTCTTTTTTCCTTGGCTTGGCGAAATAGGAGAATCCGAGCAGGGATGCGGTGACGAGCAAGCATACGCCAACCACCATCAGGCTGCTGAAATACTGCTCAATCTGGTCTTTGAAGCAGAGACCCACGATGCCGATTGGAATCATGGATATGATGATGTTGAGCACATAGTTCTGCTCCTCGTTGAGAGACCGTATTCCGTAAGGGCTTGGCACGATGGCCTTACCCGTTTTGAAAAGTCCTTTGAAAATCCATGCCACCTCTTTCCACAAAATGACCAGCGTGCTCATGACGGTGGCCACATGCACGGCAATGGTGAAGGTGAGGATTTTGTCTGGGTCTTCCACTCCCAAGAGGTTTCCGGCGAGTGCCAGATGTCCGCTGCTGCTCACGGGTAGAAACTCCGTGAGACCTTGAAAAATGCCCATGATAAGGGCTTCAATCCATTCCATTTCGTTTTTTCTTTTTTATGCGTTTTCCTCTTTTTCTTTCTGATTCTGTCTGATGTCTTCCTTCTGGCTTTTGGAACGCCATAAAATGGCGAATACCACGAATAGGAATCCGAAAAGGCACACCATAGGCGCCACTACGATTCTTCTGGTGCTGAAGATATCAGGATTGAAGGCCTCTTCCGTGGTGCTGCCTCCCGACATGAGGATGAATCCGATAATCACGATGGCTAGTCCCACAGCCAGGAGTATATAGTTCAATTTGCTGAATGCGAAATTTCTTTTTTCCATGATTTACAATTCTTTATAATAAAAGTTGATAAGAATCATTTAGATATGGTAGAGGTCGTTGCTCGACATCTTGAGGTATTTGTTGAGTGAGATGTAGGTGCAGAGGAATGTGATGAGGAGTCCGAAAATGATGACCGAAACTCCCACGATGGCCAGGGTCTGCATATCGATGATTTCGTTGATGCCATCGACATAGTTGTAGAGCGCTCTGACGATGAAGAACAGCGCTGTGCAGGCCAAAGCCGATGAAACGATTCCCATCACGAACGACTGCTTGAGGAACGGTCGGCGTATGAATCCCCATGATGCTCCAACGAGTTTCATGGTATTGATGAGGAAACGCCGAGCGAAGATGGTGAGTCTCACGGTGTTGTTGATGAGCCCGAACGAGATGAAAGTGAACAACGCTGCCAGGATGAGCAGGATGAGGGTCACTTTGTTGATGCCTTTGTTCATGGACTCCACAAGGTCTGGGTGATAGACCACATCGTTGATTTGAGGTTTCATCTTCAGTTGTGAAGTGATGCTCTCAAGGCTGTCCTTGCTGGTGAAGTCCTCAGCGATTTTGAGTTCCAACTCAGCCATGAATGGGTTGTAGCCCACGAATTCTGAAGGATCGGTTCCCAGCAGCTCTTTGGCTTTCAGCTGCGCCTCTTCTTTAGAGATGTAGGTCTGCTCCTTGATGTAGCCGGTGTTGTCGAGGTCAGCCTGAAGGTCACGGAGCTCTTTTCCTTCCACATTCTCATTGAGATAGACGTTGACGATGACATTCTCCTTGAGATAAGTGGATGCTTTCTTTGCACTGATGACAAAAAGCACGATTGTTCCCAGCAGCATGAGCACGAACGTGGTGCTCACGAGCGATGTGAGGAATTGTGTGCTGAAATAACCGGTGTAAGATGTTTTTTTCTTTTTTGCCATTGTATATTGTTTTTGTTTTTTTACGATTTCACATCACTTCCACTCCCTTGAGCGTGGCAGATGACGCCTCAGTGACTTTCACGTTGACAAAGTCGCCCACATGGTGTTCGCCTCTATCGAACACGACCACCTTGTTCTGGCTTGTCCTTCCGAAGAGCTGGCTTCTGGAGCGCTTGCTCACTCCTTCCACGAGCACCTCAAACGTTTTTCCGATGTCTTTCCTGTAGCTTTCGGCGCTGAGCTCGTTTTGCAGAGCGATCATCTCATTGAGCCTTCTGAGCTTCACTTCCTCCGGCACATCGTCGGGCAGGTGTTTGGATGCGTAGGTGCCCGGACGCTCTGAGTATTTGAACATGAACGCTGAGTCGTAGGCACATTCTCTCATGAGCGAGAGTGACGCCTGGTGGTCTTCCTCGGTTTCGGAGTGGTAGCCCACAAAAATGTCGGTGGTGATTCCGCATTCAGGAAGTATTCTCCTGATGGCTTCCACGCGGCCGAGATACCATTCTCGCGTGTACTTCCTGTTCATGAGTTTGAGGATGCGGTTGCTTCCGCTCTGCACAGGCAAGTGGATGTGCTTGCAGATGTTGTCGTACTGCGCCATCACCTCGAGCGTGTGGTCGCTCATATCCTTAGGATGCGAGGTGGTGAATCTGATTCTCATCTGCGGTGCAGCCTCCGCCACTCTCTTGAGCAGTTCGGGGAAGTCCACCTCTCCGCATTTGTAGGAATTCACATTCTGTCCGAGCAGGGTCACCTCCTTATAGTTCTTGTTCTTAAGGTCGTTCACTTCAGCGATGATGCTTTCAACATCCCTGCTTCTTTCCCTTCCTCTGGTGTAAGGTACGATGCAATAATGGCAGAAGTTGTTGCATCCTCTCATGATGCTCACGAATCCCGACACATGGTTGGCATGAATTCGGGTTGGGATGACGTCTTTGTAGGTCTCGGTGGTGGAAAGATCGATGTTGATGGCTTTCTCTCCCATCTCCGCCGCTGCGATGAGCTCAGGCATGTTGAGGTAGGAGTCGGGTCCAGCCACAAGATCCACATGGTGTTGCTCGATGAGTTCTTCCCTCACTCGTTCCGCCATGCATCCCACCACTCCGATGATGAGCGGCTTGTTTTTTCGCTTAAGTCTGTAGTTGTGAAGAACTTCCAATCGGTTGATGATTTTATTTTCCGCATTCTGCCTGACGGAACAAGTGTTGAGCAAGATGGCATCCGCTTCATCGAGATCCTCGCACGGATCATATCCTGCCATCTTGAGAATAGAGGCAATAACCTCACTGTCCGCCACATTCATCTGGCAGCCATACGTTTCAATCAGAAGTTTCTTCATTTATAGAATGATTTTCGAAAATCTTTTGCAAAGTTACGAAAAAACGAGAGAAGAGCAAAATTTATTTTGCTTTTCCGACCGAGCGATGTGTTTAGCTCGGTTTGCGACGACTGAAACTTTAGTTTCACAAAGGAGTGCCGACTGAAAGGAGGTCCTATAAGTAACTTCGGCGAAGCCAAAGTACTTTTTAAAACGAGAGAAGAGCAAAATATTAATTTGGCGAATTTCAAGACTTCAACGCCTCATGCAGCTGGTCAATGGCGGCTTTGGCATCTTGGGTGCTGTCCAGCAGGCTTACAAACTTGCTGCCGATGATGGCTCCGGCGGCATTGGCCTGCGCGCTTTCCAACGTCTGCTTGTTTGAGATGCCAAAACCGATCATCCGAGGATTGTGGAGCCCCATGGCGTTAATCCGTTCGAAATAGGCTTGCTTGGCGGTGTCGAACGACTGCTGAGCCCCTGTTGTGGCGGCGGAAGAAACCATGTAGATGAAACCGTCGGTGTGGTCATCGATGAATCGGATTCGCTCATCGCTGGTCTCTGGTGTAATCAGCATGATGATGCGCAGGCCATAGCGGTCGGCCACGGGCTTGTAAGCCTCGAGATAGTCCTTAAACGGAAGGTCGGGGATAATCACACCGTCAATTCCTGTTTCCACACACCGTTGGCAGAAGGTCTCAAAGCCGAAGTGCATGATGGGATTCAGATACCCCATGAGAATCAAGGGGATGTCCACAGTCTCACGGATCCCTTCCAACTGACTGAACAGCAGCTTCAGGCTCATACCGTTGTGGAGAGCTTTGGTGGCGGCGTCCTGAATCACCACGCCGTCGGCCATCGGGTCGGAGAAGGGAATACCCACTTCTATCATGTCAACTCCGTTCGAGGCGAGCGTGCGGATGGTTTCGGCTGTGCCCTCAAGGGTGGGGTGGCCGGCGCAGAAATAGATGGACAATATGTTCTGTTGCTTTTCTTTGAATAAACGGTTAATTCTGTTCATGACTTCTGATGTTTTGGATGAATGTTTTAAGAGTTTGGATGTCTTTCACTCCTGGAGCGCTCTCAAACCGGGAGTTGAGGTCGATTCCGACAAAGCGGGTGTGGGAGAAAGATAGCACTTTGTCTGCGTCTTCAGGGCCGATGCCCCCTGAGAGGAGGAATGGTTTGGAACCGGTATAGTGGCTCAGCAACTGCCAGTCGAACTGACGTCCGCTGCCGCCGTAACCTTGGCTCCGGGGCTCAAACAAGAAGTAGTCCACATATTCCTCATAGGCCTCCAATCCTTTAAGGTCGTCGGGTT
>JAEEGF011808882.1_pt1 | contig 11008 bp, 13 predicted proteins | sample 9134171 | NCBI WGS metagenome assembly JAEEGF01 (sample SAMN16246542, study PRJNA631951) | gut metagenome | biome: gut microbiome; feature: rumen; material: AP-attached | host: Bos | place: Iran: Karaj | collected 2018-10
TCCGCTTCATCGGCTTGTCGCTTGATTTCGGCGATGGTCTCCAGTGCTGCGACGAGTTCCTGCGCATCAGCTTGGGGAATGAGCCAGTTTTGGGCGTGCATGTCGGCTGAACTGATGACCTTGAGGGTTGGTTTGACCTCCTCGACCTTTGCGGCGGTCACTTGCATTTCATCATTGACGTACACGAAGCCGAAGTCACCTTTGACGAGTTGCGTGTTGAGCAACTTGATGACTTGATCGTCGGGTTGGCGAGTAATTCGCCACAGCTCTCCAGCACCTTTGCGCATCCAGTTGCCGAGAAGTCCCTTTACCTTCAACCCTGTCTGCTTCTCAAACATCACTGCATAGCAGGACAACTGCCAGGAGAGGTATTCCTGCAACCCCGCTGCACCACCAGGGTAGTAGTCGAGGTTGTTGGTCTTATGGTCAACGAGGTAGATGTTATCCTCATCGTCAGCCCAAATGCAGTCAATCTGGCTGGCATACATGCCGAAGTCCACGGTGAACTCGTTGGCGATGGTGCGACACTTGCGAGGCTTGACCTTGCGGTAGTGCAGCAACTCCTCGCTCACGTCATGGGCAGGGAAGATAACATCGCCACAATGTTTCGTGGTGTGGCGCACTTCGGGGAACTGGGTGTTCTCGATACCGAGCTCGTCCCATGCTTGGATGGCTTTGTGGACGCAGGTGCCGTAGTAACCGGCTTTCGGTATCTGCACCTCTTTCACATACTGCGAGGCTTCGGGATAGACACCGAGCAACAACACGGAGTGGATAAGACCAGTGATGCCCGAGAGTTCGACCTCGCCCCGGCGGTAGGTGTGAGCCTCCTCACAGAACACTACCGCCGACTGCTTCAAATCTTTTTTGCTAATCATAAACGAAGAAACTATTACTGTTGCTTGGGATACAAAGCAGCCACTTCCTTGACTGCAATCATGAACTCGGAGTTGTCGTCTCGGGGAACTTGTACGCTCCACTTGCGCCATGCGTTGTCGAGGTCTTCACGGCTCTTGGAGGCTCGCACCTCCGCACATGCCTGGGCGATTTTCTGCTCCAGCTCGCTCTTGGCTGCTTGGGCTTCCACTTCGGGGAGGTCTTCGCCAGCGTAGATGTACAACCCGAGGCCGAACATCGCAAGGTTCTTGACGAGGCAGCGCATGATTGCGGTGTTGATGTCGAACATCGTGGCTTGCGCAACTTCCTTTTCGCCATAGCGGGTCTTGTACGAGTAGGGCGCCGACTTCATGGCTTTGTTCTTGGAGTCCATGACAGGCAGCCACATGATCATCGTCTCTTCGTTGATGGTGACGGAGGTCTCGACCATGTAACCCAGGTTCTCGTCACCGAGATACGGCTTGCCGTCCCAGTGCTTCACATCGTAGTTCGCGTCGGGGTACTTCTGCTTGACTTGACCCCATGCCCACACCCATGAGAGGTAGCTGAGGGTCTTTTCGGTACCGTCTGGGTTCTTTTCCCCAGTCTTCTTCTTTTCAATGTGCTCATTCACATTGATGGCGTTCAGCACATCGAAGGTGCTCTCACCTTTCTTCTTGGTCTCTGCCATAATAGATGAATATTAAAATGTTTGACAATGATGCTTAAAGCACTGTAAAGATAGTGTAATTTGTCGGATTGTGGAAACCTTTTATCCGATTTTTTTGCGTTACAAACGAAGTTTAACGGATTTGTCAAAGTTTGTCAATTAGCTAGTAAAAATGAGTGCCGTATAGCCGTCACGGAAACGGCACTCGCAACTAATTAACCTTCTAATTTACCATCTTAAACTTTAACACATTAAACTTGGAAGTACACTTGGTGACTTGCCGTGGCTGCGAGCCACGCACCTGGTAAGGTATGATAGCTTTCGCCCTCGCGGGTTGATGCGGATTGTGATTGATTTTTGATGCAACCAGGTGGCACGCGCACAAGCCTTGTGCCCTTAATTCAGGTCCTCGTCCTCGAGTCGTTTCCAAATGAGGTTCACGATGTAGAGAGCGCAGGGCACCCACATCGCCCAAAGGACGGACACTTGCCAGTCTGCTCCCTCACTGGGAGTGAACATGACACTGAAGAAAAGGACCATCGCCAACGTGGCGAAAATTGCTTTGAATGGTTTCATTTGATTTTGAATTAAATTGTTTGACTTTTGGGACTGCTTGTACGTCTACAGTGGCGGAGAACGTCGGCAAGGTTGAACTTCCACTTGCCGTTCTGCACGTTCTTCTTGGGGGAGCACTGCACCTTTCCGGCTACGTACAGCTGCTCGAGTTTTTTCTTGCCGCCGACAATGCGCTCCGCCTGGCGCTTGCCGACGACCATCGTTGACGCGACCTCGAGGATGTTGTCCAGGAGTCGCAGCTGGATCTGCTCGGATGTCATCATAATTTCCTCCTGTAGATGACCTGCAGGGGGTTGCCCCCGCTGACGGTCACCTCAACCTTGTCGCCCGCCTTGTAGTGGGCGAGCTCGTTGATTTTTGCTACCGACATCTCGTCCACCATCTGCCGGGCGGCGGACGCGGTGATGCCGATGGCGACCTGCACCCGAAGGTGCTTGGTCTTGTTCACTACTTCTACTTTCATTAGGCTATCCTTTTTACGGTGATGACACCATCTTCGCGGTCAGTGATCGTCGTCCAAACACACCCTGCCTTCCTTTCCGCCATGAGACGGCTGTCGATGGCATTGCGGATGTACATCGTCTTCTCAATCGGGAATTGTACCTCTTCCCCGATGCCCATTTCTCGGATTGTTCCGATGATTGTTGTCGTTGTCTCTGTTGTTCCCATATAATAAAGTTGAGTGTTTAGATGAAGCGGAGACGGCAGGACTCGAACCTGCGCGGCGATTGTGTCGCCCTGGCGCGTTAGCAGCGCGCTCCCTTCACCAACTTGGGTACGCCTCCATTTAGGGGCATTTGTGGCGGCACTGCCCCTCTGTGCCGTGAGAATGTTACAGCCACATATATTATAAGAGTTGTACTCTTGTTGTCTGCATTGTTAGTGAATGACACTGGACGGTCATGTCTGCCGCCGTCCTTCGGCACCCGACTTGGCAGGTCGGGGATTTCGCTCGCATGACCTCTCGCTGGCTCGGATGTCACTCTTATTGCCTTACTGCTCCCCGTTGCTCGGCATCACTGCGGCGCACGGCTCTCGGCATGGCGGTACTATCATGCTTGCTCAACGCCGACTTGCCGATGTACAGTCATCGGTAGTTTCAGCGGATTACCAACGATGTCAAAGAACTCTGCTGTTACCCTTGCGGGCTTGCTTTGTTCCGCCAGCCGGACTTGCACCGACCTCTACAAGCCTCTGCTTGCGCTCTGCTGCCTGAGCTATGGCGGATGTGGCCGTTAGACTCCTTTGGCGATGCGCTCGACGATGGTGTCGATGCTCACGGACTCGCTCTTCATCGCATTGATGATGATGGCTAATACACGCACCTTGTCTTTCTCATTTTTGTACCAGCCATAGATGCGGTTGCTGTCTTCCTTTTCGCTCTTGAGATTTGCCTCCAGCTCTTCAATCTTGTCTTGGAGTTGATTGCGCTCGGCGATGAGGTTGGCGTTGCTCTCACGCAGTTCTTCCAACTCGTTGTTGCTCTCTGCCACGATGTTCTCGTTCTCGGTTGTCGCCATGTTGGCGTTCATGTCTTCCGTACTCATAGTCGTAATGTTTTAAATGTTAAAATGTTTGGTCAATTCAATCAAATGCACTAAATTTGCTTCGTGATTGATTGATGGTGCAAAGTTAATACTATTTGCAATAATAGCAATGACATTTGCAATTAAAAGATTAAATTTTAAGATTGTTTAACTTTGCTGGTTGTCAAATGACATAATTCTTTACGGTATGATAGCACGAATAAAAAAGGTGATTGAGTCTAGCAATCTAACCGATTCTGGATTCGCAGCAAGGTGTGGATTGGTTCAATCCTCGCTATGGTTGCAGCTCAACGGGAAAAGAAAATTGAGCCTTGATACGGTTTTATCTGTACTAAAAGCCTTTCCCGAGATTTCTCCTGCATGGCTTTTGCTTGGAGAAGGTGAAATGCTGAATGAGCAAATGGACGAAAAACAAAAAAAACGCATTGACGGCCTGCTTGATGTGGTGGCCATGCAGCAGGAGACCATCCGCAACCTGATGGATAAAATCAAACAACTTCAAAATAGCTGACTTATGAGGAATATTATATTACTTCTGGTCGTACTTTTTATTGGGACCGTTCAAATGAATGCGCATGTGTTTTTCGGTTGTAAATTTGGGGACACGAAATCTACAGTGTGGGTTAACTTGAAATCTGAGGGTTACGAGGCGAACGAATATAAAGGTAGATTTATGTTGCCAGACGGCGCAGATTTTGCTGGGATTTATTTTGGATACGTTATGTTCACATTCACATCAAACAAATTGAGCGCAGTTTCATTTACTTATGAAGATGATGATTATCAAAGTGTTTTTGATAAGACCATAGAAAGGCTTACACAAAAATATGGCGAAGGCGTTAATGGAAACGGTATGACAATATGGGTGCATGAGTCTACTGGTATCATTTGTGCATTATTAGACAAACCTGGCCGTGAAAAGAAAGGCTTTATGCTTGTCTATAAAGACAACAGTGTCTCAGCTGACGATGAATTGTAAAAACAACTCCGACAACAAAAGATTAAGCATTATGAAAAAGGTATTAGCAATCATTATTGCGCTGCTTCCAATCATTGCGATTGGGCAGACAATAGTAACTCTTGGGACTATAGGTGATGAAAAGGTCTATGTCGTTATGAAGAAGAATTCAAACAAGCCAGACAAAGTGCGCATCCCGATGCAGATAGCAAAATCAGAAGGAAGTGCAGCAACGCTGGATATCAAAATCAAGGACATAAGCAAGTTCCGTGGTGTGATTTTTGAAGCACGCATGAAGTACAAGGAATGGTGCAAGATAGCGGAAGAAAACAATGTGGGCGACTTCTCAAAGGACTTGCCTGTTAATTTCTTCTGGATTGACGGAACATGGCGATTTGGAGATTGGCAGTGGGGGCAGACGAAGCCACACATGGTTTTCTATAAGGAAAACGGACTTTGCAAGGTAAGAATGAGCGCGTATGTGCAAGCTTTCGGTAACCGATACATTAACACTACTATGGTCCGCTATTTTGTTACAGATTACAGCTTCGACGTGCTGCTCGACATACTTTCGCACGACAATATCCAACAGAAACTTGCCGACCAGTCAAACTACGACTTGGAGAAAAAGGAGAGCAATGTCAACTACGACAAACTCTTTAACTGACATTTTTGTTTCCGAATTATTGTCCAAAATTTCACTGGCCAAAAAACACAACCTCACAAACCGCTGAATATCTGCATACTAGACCGACCAAAAAGAGTCTTTTAAGATTTTTTGCTAATTTTGCAGCAATGATAACGTGAAAGAACGATGAAAAGATTGAAACTTGCTTTGACCATAGTTTTGTTGGTCATATGCTGCGCCACGGCAGGCGCCTACCAATTGGCTGGCGACCACATTCGCACGTTGTGGGCCGAGAATATCGATGTCAATCAACCCTGGAACGAGTACCCTCGCCCGATGATGCAACGCCAGCAATGGCTCAATCTTAATGGCATGTGGAGCTATGCCATTACCGATAAGCAGACGGCCAAACCTGCCGCATGGCAGGGCGAGATATTGGTGCCGTTCTGTGTTGAGTCGGCATTGTCAGGAGTTGGCAAGTTACTCGACGAGAGCCATGCGCTGTGGTATCGCACCTCTTTTGCTGTTCCTAAGAAGTGGGATAAACGCCAGCGCGTCATGCTCAACTTTGGAGCGGTCGACTGGAGCGCCGAGGTGTGGGTCAACGGCATACGCGTGGGCAGCCACACGGGTGGATACACAGCCTTCAGCTTTGATGTTACCGATGCACTGGTGCGCAAGGGAGATAACGAACTGGTGGTGCGCGTGCTTGATGCAACCGATGTAGGCTATCAGCCCTGTGGCAAGCAGCGCAGCAAGGCGCGTGGCATCTGGTACACCCCGGTGAGCGGCATCTGGCAGACCGTGTGGCTCGAACCAGTGCCGCTGACTCGTATTAAGCGGGTTTACTGCCACCCCGACATCAAAGCGGGAACTGTCGCTGTTGAGACATTGAGCGACCAGTTGGTGGGTACTACCGAGGTACGACTCATCGACAACAAGGGCAAGGTAATGGCCCGGGCTGAGGCTTCGTTATTGCCCGTGCTCACATTGCCGCAACCCGTCAAGTTGTGGACGCCCGATGACCCCAACTTGTATGACATCGAGGTGCTGCTCAAGGACGCCAAGGGAAAAGTGGTGGACCGCGTGCGTTCCTACTTCGCCATGCGTGAGTTTGGAATGGCCCGTGACAGTGAAGGATTCATGCGTTTCACGCTCAACGGTGAGCCCATCTTCCAATTCGGACTCCTGGACCAGGGCTGGTGGCCCGATGGACTCTACACCGCTCCGTCACCCGAGGCGCTCTATTACGATATTGACAAGACCCGGCAGTGGGGCTTTAATCTCATACGCAAGCATGTCAAGGTAGAGCCTGAATTGTGGTATGCCCACTGCGACCGAGTGGGTATCATCGTGTGGCAAGATATGCCTAGTGGTGACTATGAGTGTGGCCAGCCATGGGACGACTGGGGACACAGTTACTACCGTGGCTCAGTTGTGTGCAAGCGCAGTCAAGAAAGTATCGAAAATTATTATAAGGAATGGGGCGAGATTATCGACCAGTTCGGCGTTTATGGTTGCATAGCTTCGTGGGTGCCCTTCAACGAGGCTTGGGGACAGTTCAATACCTGGAGTGTGGTCAACTGGACCAAGCAGCGCGATTCCTCACGACTAATCAATCCTGCTAGCGGTGGCAACCTCTATTGCTGTGGCGATATCCTTGATGTGCACAACTATCCCGAGCCCAAGTTCTTCTTCGCCGACCCCGACCGCGTCTTGGTCATGGGCGAGTATGGTGGCATTGGTTATCCTGTGCAAGACCACACTTGGGTCAAGAGCGACCAGAACTGGGGATACATCAAGTTTTCGAGTGCGCAAGATGTGACCGACACCTATATCAAGTATGCCCAGATGCTTATTGACCTGGCACAGAAGCGTGGCTACTCGGGCGCTATATATACCCAGACCACCGACTGTGAGACCGAGGTCAACGGCATCATGACCTATGACCGCCGTGTTGTCAAGATGCAAGAAGACCGCATCGCCACCATCAACCGCCAAGTCATCAAGGCTTTGGGAAACTAAATTCCTTAACTTCTTGAATAATCGTGTTTACTCCTGATAGCTGGCTCAACATTGCCATAAAATCATTCTGCGACTTCCTGTGGGCCTATTTCCTGATAGGCGCACTCGTCCTGTGTGGGCTCTATTTCACCATTCGCACCCGCTTCGTGCAATTCCGCATGGTGCCCGAGATGGTACGGCTGCTAGTCGATGGCGCTGGTAGCAAGAAACATCGCCGCATCTCGTCGTTCCAGGCGTTTGCCGTATCGGTGGCCACGCGCGTGGGCACCGGTAACCTGGCGGGTGTGGCGACAGCCATCGCCATTGGCGGGCCTGGCGCGGTGTTCTGGATGTGGGTTATTGCTATCATCGGTGGTGCAACGGCATTTGTCGAGTCAACCCTGGCGCAGCTTTACAAGCGGCGTGACGGCGAGTCGTTCATTGGCGGGCCTGCCTATTACATTCTCCATGGCATGCACTGTCGATGGCTGTCGGTGGCTTTTGCTGTGCTCATGATACTGACCTTCGGATTGTCCTATAACTCCATCCAGAGCAATACCATCTGCAGTGCCATGTACAATGCTTTTGGGTTTAATAAACTCGTTGTTGGTGTTATACTGGCTGCAGTGGGTACGTTCATCGCTTTTGGTGGCATACGCCGTGTCGCCCACGTGAGCAGTGTCGTGGTGCCCATCATGGCCATCGGCTATTTCATCCTCGCCCTTGTGGTGGTGCTGGTGAATGTCGAGAAGATACCATCTGTGTTCCGTCTGATTATTGACAGTGCATTCGGATTGGAGCAGTTTGCTGGTGGTGCGCTGGGCATCACCATGATGGCGGGAATCAAACGTGGATTGTTCAGCAACGAGGCGGGCGAGGGATCGGCACCCAATGTCGCCGCTACCGCCCATGTCTCACACCCCGTCAAACAAGGATTGGTGCAGGCATTGGGCGTATATACCGACACCTTGCTGGTGTGTTCTTGCACGGCATTTATCATCCTCATCAGCGGACTCTATACTGACCCCTATCTTAATGGCATCGAGCTCACACAGAGTGCATTGCGGAGCGAAGTGGGCAGCATGGGAACCATCTTTATCGCCATTGCCATCTTCCTGTTTGCATTCAGCAGCATCATCGGCAATTACTATTATGGCGAGGCAAATATACGTTTCCTTACCGACAAGCCGTTGGCTATTACCGTCTTCCGTGTCCTATCGGGCACCGTGATGGTACTCTTTGGTGCTGTAGCGAGCCTCGAGTTGGTTTGGAACTTGGGTGACGTGTGCATGGCACTGTTAACTGCATGTAACCTTGTGGGCATCGCCTTCCTGGGACGCTATGCCTTCCGCTTGCTCGATGACTACCGCCGGCAGAAGCATGCTGGCATCAAAAACCCAGTTTTCCACGCATCCACTCTCCCCGAAGTTGCTAACGACATCGACACTTGGAAGGACTAATCACAGCAGCTGGCGGGCGATGGCTGCGCAGGCGGCCGCGTCGGCCAGGGCATGGTGATGGTTGCGCATCTCATAACCGCATGCAGCTGCGACAACATCAAGTTTGTGGCTGGGTAGGTCGCGCATCTTGCGCCGTGAGGCCTGCAGCGTACACAGGAAGGTGTAATCGGGATAATCCATCTGATAACAACGCATCACTGCCTTCAGGCAACTCTCATCGAATGCCTTGTTGTGCGCTACCAGCGGCAAGCCAGCGATGAGGGGTGCCACCTGCGCCCACACTTCGGGGAACAAGGGCGCGTCGTCGGTGTCGTGACGGGTGAGTCCATGCACGCGAGTGCACCAATAGTTGTAGTAGTTGGGCTCGGGTTGAATCAATGAGTAGAATGTGTCGGCCACTACGCCGCCACGAACCACGACAATGCCTACCGAACACACACTTGTCCGTTCACCATTGGCCGTCTCAAAATCTATCGCAGCAAAGTCAGTCATTATTGAATTGTGAATTGAGTATCATCACATGATGAACTGAACTCCACGACCACATCCCGCAACTGTGGTGACATGCGCTCCGACAGGCGTTCGAGAGCAGCGTCCTGCATCCACTGTGGCACACCAAATAGCGCCTCAGCAATGCCGCCCGCAATGCAACCGATGGTGTCGCTGTCGCCGCCTATCGACACGGCGTTTCGCACTGCGTCTTCAAAGTCGGCGGCTTGCAGGGCGCATGCGATGGCCTGGGGCACACTTCCCTGGCACGTGCCGCCATTGCCGGCGTTGTCCAGACCTTGCCAGGAGTAGCGCGGACGAATCTCGTCGATGCTCAGCGACAGGTCATAGCCATAGTCCCGCTCGATGCGTTCTTTGATTTCCTGAACTGAAGCACCATGTCGCGCCAGGAAGATGGCGAGTGCCGTTGCCTGAGCCCCCTTGATGCCCTCAGGGTGATTGTGGGTGCACGCTGCCGAACGCTTGGCCGCCTCGAGTGTTTCCTCCTCGGTCTTGTAGAACCAACCCACTGGGCTTACACGCATCGCGCTGCCGTTGCCGCAGCTGCCGTAGGGCTCGGACATGCCGCGTTTGGCACGCTGTACCCAACTCCAGAATCCAGGGCCATAACTGCCCATCGGGTTAGGGTAGGCCAGTGCGTAGCGCATATAGTAATCTGCAGCCTCACCGCCATGCAGCAGCCAGTCGGCCGTCGCAATGGTCAACACACTGTCATCCGTCGGTTCCATCCGGCCCTGAATGAACTCAAAATCCTTCCTCTTGATGTTGGCAAACTCATAAATCGAGCCCACCATATCTCCAATAATCGCACCTATCATAAGTATTGAATTTAGTATAAAAGAGTCTAGGACCTCTAGTTAATCTAGAGCCTCTAGAATTATTGCAAAGTTAACGCTTTTTCCTGGATGTTCATTGCCCAGGCCGATGTTTTTTCCTATTTTTGCGTAATTAAAAAAGCATTCTATGATGACACAACGACGCTGAACACCGTTCCATCATCAACACCCTGGAACTGAAGCTCCGTATCTTCCGTTTAGATGAATAAGACCACTGGGTCCCTATTGTTCTTCTGTCTAATGCTAGCAAAGTAACTCGCCACTGGAGCATATTTTGAACATAACCACAAATTGTGTGTACTAAAAATTTTAAAATAGCACCCGCAGAATGCTAATATTCGGCAATAATTTTGATTATTGCCGAATTTTTGCCCACCTTTGCATTCTAATTGATACTTTTGTTCTTCTGTTCTTATGTCTTAAAACCAGAAGAGTTCTTATGTCTAACAAATGAAACGAATAGCACTATATATTTGTTTGTTGCTGGCGGCGATGGTTGCGCAGGCGCAGATTAATACTGAGCAGGTGATGCGCATTGGGCGCAACTCGCTCTACTTCGAGGACTATGTCCTCTCCATTCAGTACTTCAACCAAGTCATCAAGGCGAAGCCCTTCTTGGCCGAGCCTTATTTCTTCCGCGCTGTGGCGAAGATCAACCTCGAGGACTACCAAGGTGCCGAGGCCGATGCGACGCTCGCCATCGACCGCAACCCGTTTATCGTTGACGCCTATCAGGTGCGTGGCGTGGCGCGGCAGAACCTCCACAACTTTGAGGGGGCGATTGCCGACTATGACAAGGGACTGGAACTGATGCCCGAGGAGAAGGTGTTCCTCATGAACCGTGCCGTGTGCCATGACGAGCTGAAGAACTTCGACGAGGCGCAGGCCAGCTATGATCGCCTGCTTAAACTTGACCCGAAGAACGATCGTGCCTACTTGGGAC
>JAEEGF010287407.1_pt1 | contig 11007 bp, 9 predicted proteins | sample 9134171 | NCBI WGS metagenome assembly JAEEGF01 (sample SAMN16246542, study PRJNA631951) | gut metagenome | biome: gut microbiome; feature: rumen; material: AP-attached | host: Bos | place: Iran: Karaj | collected 2018-10
AAACACCCTCGAGACCGTCCAATTGGTTACTGCCTTTGACTGGACCTCTGGCGTGCAAGTTACTGAAAACCAGACAATGACACTTCGACCCAACCCTGCCAACGACTTCGTGACCTTGAAAGGCGAAAACCTCGGTACCGTACGGGTCTATAACACCCTCGGCCAAATGATCGATGAATTCCATACGGAAAACAACGAACTGAATATCGCCACCACGCGATACGAAAACGGAGTGTATGTCATTAAGACCGAAGATGGCAAAACAATGCGCTTTGTAGTGAGACATTAATGGCATTTTTTCTATGAAAATCATCATCCTTCGATCCTCTTTCCAAACCGATGAATTCGTCCGTGCTGAGTACGCCGAGCTGATTCAACGGCTGGAAAACGAATGCCACGCCGACATACAAATCATTGGGGATGAAAATGTAGAGACGCAAAATTTTGCGTCTCTACAGGTTCCCCCTGACGCCGTGATGATTGCCACCGGCGGGGTGGAAAACCTGTTCAAACGGGTTTGGTCGGGAAAAAACACGACATTGATTGCAGATGGCAGGAACAATTCCTTAGCCGCCGCTTTGGAAATCCTCACCTGGCTGGAAGGACAAGGCATGGAGGGACGAATTGTCCATGGAACGAATAACGACATCATTGCCGCCATAGCGAAGGAGGAGACGATATGCACATCGTCTCTACAGGGACAACGCATCGGCTTGTTCGGCAAACCCTCCGATTGGCTCATCGCCAGCGACGTGGACCGTGATTATCTGTTCCATCATTTCGGAGTGGAGACCATCGACATCGACTTACAACGCCTCATCGACGGCATCCAGGCCATTCCGCAAACCGAAGCAGTGAAGGTAGCGCAAACCATCGTGAAACGTTCCATCGACACCATTGAACCCTCTTGCGCCGACATGGTGGAGGCCGCCAGAACCTACCTCGCCATCAAAAAAATATGTGAGGAGGAACGACTCAACGCCATGACAATCCGGTGTTTCGACATCGTGAAGACCTGCGGCACCACAAGCTGCCTGGCACTCGCCCTGCTCAACGACGAAGGTATCGTGGCTGGCTGCGAGGGCGACATGCAAACGCTGATGAGCATGCTACTTGTCAAACGCATTTGCGGCGAAGAGGCCTTCATGGCCAATCCTTCACAGCTCACCGACACCAGCTCCATGTTCGCCCACTGCACCGTACCGCTTAAGATGTGCGATGACATCACCCTGCGTTCCCATTTTGAATCTGGTATCGGCGTGGCCATCCAAGGTGTTTTGCCGTTGACCGATTACACCATCTTCAAATGGGGCGGACCGCGATTAGAGCGCTATTTCGTGACCGAAGCCCAAGCTGTGGAAGTTCCCTACAGCAACCATTTCTGCCGAACACAAATCACCTTAAATGTCAACTTAAAACCCTATCTGCTAAAACATTCCATCGGAAACCATCATGTCATCATCAAAGGCCGACATGAAGCGAAAATCAGAAAAGAGTTAGCCTTTCCTGAGGATGATTCGGAACGTGGTTCCTTGTCCCACCACTGAGGATTTCACGAAGATCTTGCCTTTGTGATACTCTTCGATGATGCGTTTTGCCAAGGAGAGGCCCAAACCCCAGCCGCGTTTCTTGCTGGTATAGCCTGGGTTGAACACCTGCTTGATCTGTGATTTCGAGATGCCCTTGCCCGTGTCGCTCAAATCAATGAAGATCTCGTCAGGACTATCTGTCAGTTCCAAAGTAATCTTGCCGTGGTCGCCCATAGCATCCACAGCGTTTTTGGTCAAGTTCTCCAACACCCAACGGAACAATGAAGGCACCAAAGGCAAGGTCAAAGAATCCATGGGCAGCTGGATGTCGAACTCGAACTTCTTGGAGAAACGTTTCTGTAGATAATCCATCGTGTCCTTAATCACCGGGATGATATCGGTAGGTTCCAGCACCGGAACAGAACCGATTTTCGAGAAGCGGTCTGTCACGATTTGCAAGCGTTCGATGTCTTTCTGCATCTCCTCGGTGCCCACAAAAGGCTCCTCCTGCATCCTCAGCAACTCAATCCAGCCCATGAGAGAAGAGATAGGGGTTCCCAGCTGATGCGCTGTCTCCTTGGCCATACCCGCCCACACCTGATTCTGCTCCGAACGACGCGCCCAGCTGAAAAGCAAATAAGCGATCAGAAGGTAGAGGGCGATGACAATGAACTGCAAGATGGGGAAATACTTCATCTGCTCGATAAGGTCGGAGGTGCGATAAAAAATCTTAGCCTTACCCGTATTCATGAAGTCGATTTCCAAAGGGTCGTTTTCAGACTGCATCGCAGCCAGCTGTTTCTCCACATAATCCGCATTCTGCATCAAGGTGGAGTCGAGGTTACCATAGCTAAGGATCTTCGTGCCTTCCTCGTTGGTGATGATGACTGGGGCTCCCACCGAATTGAGGGTGATTTCTGAAAGGAAATGGTCGATCATATCCTCCAGCACCGCTTTCAGCTCCGTGTATATCAACGACTCATTGTAATAAAGCCACTGAATTTGTCCAAACCCAGGGTTAATCTTGATGGGTTTAAATTTGGAGTATGCCTGTTTCATCTCGGCATCGAATTGCTTTTTATCTTTTTGATTTTCAGGAAGGTTATTAGAGAACATGATATTCCCTTGATCATCGGTGATGACCAAAGGGATGCTAATGTTGTTCTTGATGATTTCGAGGTAGATGCCAGTGTTCGCATCGTTCTCAAAGTCGAGGACTTCACGATAAGCTTGTGCAAGCAAGTTCACCCGCATCTGTTCCTGTTCGCTGACTTTGGCGAAAAACTCCTCGGTAGATTTCATCATGCCCGCATGTTGCTCCATGGCGGCGGCCCACATCTTCACCTGGTTAATCTCCTGTTCGGTGACCGAACGAACCAGGTGGTTGGTGTACCACAACGAGGCGCCCACGATGAGGAGTGCCACCATGGCGAGGGCCCATTTCCAACGTTTCTTATTCGTGTAGAGGTTCATTTGTCGAATTTTTATAGCGCAAAGTTACTAAAAATATGTATTTTTGCAGTTTGTTTTCGACAAAATCACAAGCTCTATGGATTATAACTTTACCGAGATTGAGAAAAAATGGCAGCAGTATTGGCGCGACCAGAAAGTATATAAGGTTGATATAGACCACAATAAGCCCAAATTTTATGTGTTGGACATGTTCCCCTATCCTTCAGGGGCGGGACTTCATGTGGGGCATCCTTTGGGCTATATCGCCTCGGATATTTACAGTCGTTACAAACGTCTGAAAGGCTTCAACGTGCTTCATCCCATGGGCTACGACGCCTACGGACTGCCTGCTGAGCAGTATGCCATCCAAACAGGCACGCATCCAGCGGTGACCACCGAGAAGAACATCAACCGTTATCGTGAGCAGATGGACAAGATCGGGTTCAGCTACGACTGGGATCGTGAGGTGCGCACTTGTGAACCAAGCTACTACAAGTGGACGCAATGGACTTTCCTCCAGTTGTTTAACTCGTATTACTGCAACGGCTGCCAGAAGGCTCAGCCCATCAGCAAGCTGATTGCCCGTTTCGAGGAAAAAGGAACAGAAGGTCTCAACGTGGCTGAGAGCAAGCCACTGAGCTTCACCGCCACCGAGTGGAAGTCCATGAGCGAGAAGGAGCAACAGGAAGTGCTGATGAACTATCGCCTTGCCTTCCAAGCCGAAGCGATGGTGAACTGGTGTCCTGAACTTGGTACCGTACTTGCCAATGATGAGGTGGTGGATGGTCTCTCTGTACGTGGTGGCTATCCCGTGGTGCGCAAGTCGATGAAACAATGGCTGCTCCGCATCACCGCTTACGCTGAGCGTCTGCTTACCGGTCTTGAAACCGTGGAATGGAGCGAATCCGTAAAAGAAGTGCAGCGCAACTGGATCGGCAAATCCATGGGTGCTTCTGTGATTTTCAAAGTTGAAGGGAAAAATATTGACTTAGAGGTATTTACCACAAGAGCTGATACTTTGTTCGGCACTACTTTCATGGTGTTGGCTCCAGAACACGAGTTGGTTTCGGAGATCACCACCGAGGCGCAACGCACCGAGGTGGAGGAATACATCACCCGCACCAAGAACCGCAGCGAACGCGAGCGCATGGCCGAGGTCCGCAAGGTGAGTGGTGCCTTCACGGGTGCATACGGCATCAACCCCATCACTGGAGCCAAGCTCCCCATTTGGATCGCCGACTATGTGCTCATGGGCTATGGCACGGGCGCCATCATGGCAGTGTCTGCCCACGACAGCCGCGACTTTGCCTTCGCCAAGCACTTCAACTTACCCATTATCCAAGTGGTGAAAAAACCTGGCACTGAAGCCACTGACCCTTCCACATGGGACGAAAGCTTTGATGCCAAAGACGGCGAGCTGGTCAACTCAGGCTTCCTCAATGGTCTCCCTGTAAAGAAAGCCATCGAGCGCATGATTCAGGAACTAGAAAAGTTAGGGGTCGGAACAGGAAAGACCAACTACCGTCTTCGCGACGCCATCTTTAGCCGCCAACGCTACTGGGGCGAGCCTTTCCCGATTTACTACAAGGATGGCATGCCTTACGCCATGGACGAGTCGAAGCTTCCATTGGAGCTGCCTTCCATCGACGAATACAAGCCCACTGAGACAGGAGAGCCGCCTTTGGCACGCGCCAAGAACTGGGTCACCGAAGATGGTTATCCCATCGAGACCAACACCATGCCCGGCTTTGCCGGATCGAGCGGTTATTACTTCCGCTATCAGGATCCGCACAACGACAAGGAATATTTCAGCCGCGAGGCCAACGACTATTGGCAGAACGTAGATCTGTATATCGGCGGCGCCGAACACGCCACCGGCCACCTCATCTACAGCCGCTTCTGGTGCAAGTTCTTGTATGACATCGGATTAGCGTGCAAGGACGAGCCTTTCCAAAGGATGATCAACCAAGGCATGATCCAAGGCCGTTCCAGCTTCGCCTATCGTGTCAACTTGGAGAAGCTATGCGAATATGACGTCTGGAACATCATCAAGGACAAGCGTTTGGGCGTGGAATTCGTAAGAGATTACAAGGACGGTCGTCGTCGATTCGACTTCTTCTGCCCCGAAAAAGGCATCCTCATCGAGATTAACCGTATGGGCAACCTCGAAAAGGTAGCCGAGCCTTGGGAAGAATACGCGGCATCGAAAGGCTACAAACTGCTTTTGGTGCCTAACATCGACGTTTTGAATGATTACAGGTCTGGAACCCATATCGTTGAACAGAAAATCAAAGACTTGATTGCTGGGAAGGAAGTCCCGACCTTTGTTGACGGCGAAGAGTACAAGTGTGGCCCCATCTTCGTATCCAAAAACATCCCTGACCGTGAGCAGTTCAGCGACCCGATTCATGTGGATATCAACATGGTACACAACGACATCCTTGACATACCGGCTTGCCGCCAATGGCGCGACGACCTCCACAACGCCCACTTCATCAAGGAGAAGGACAAGGATGGCAACGACATCTATGTGTGCGGTTCCGAAGTCGAGAAGATGTCAAAGTCGATGTATAACGTGCAGAACCCCGATGACATCGTGGAGAAATACGGCGCCGACACGCTCCGTCTCTACGAGATGTTCCTCGGCCCGTTGGAGCAGTCCAAGCCCTGGGACACCCAAGGCATCGAAGGCACCTTCCGCTTCCTACGCAAGTTCTGGAAACTCTACACCGACGAGAATAACGAGTTCCACGTCAGCGACGAGCCTGCCACCGCAGCTGAACTGAAATGTCTGCACAAGCTCATCAAGAAAGAGGAAGACGGCATTGAGAGCATCTCGTTCAACACCGTCGTCTCTGCCTTCATGATCGGCGTCAACGAGCTCACCGACCTCAAGTGCAACAAGCGTGAGATCCTTGAGCCGCTTTGCGTGATGATTTCACCTTACGCTCCGCACATCGCCGAAGAGCTCTGGCACTTGTTAGGCCATGATGACTCCGTAGTGAAAGCCACCTTCCCCGTTTACGACGAGAGCAAGACCGTGGAAAACAGCTTCAACTATCCCGTCAGCTTCAACGGCAAGATGCGCTTCAACATGGAGCTGCCCGTCACGATGACCGCCGACGAGGTTCAAGCCGCCGTGCTCGCCGCCCCCGAAGCCGCCAAGTGGATTGAAGGCAAGCAAGTGCGCAAGGTCATTTACGTGCCGAAGAAGATTGTCAATATCGTGGTGGGATAGATTTTACTCCACTACTTTGATAAGTGGTTTACCAAAAGCAGCGGATAGCTGCGACAATAAACGTAAAGTGAAGTTGATGAAACCCTTTATCCAACGGGAGACAACAACTTCACTTTTATACATTTTACGGGTTTTACATCATTTTGACAGATTCAATCCCATTTAGTTGGCCCAAGCACTTTGCCTGTTCCATTGCAAGTTCGGCATTTTCCCGTTTTACTGCAATTTGAGCATTCTACTCTTCCCGTACCGTATGGATTGTTGTACCAGCCTTTACCGCCACAAGTGCTACAAACACCGCTTCCGTGGCAAATATGGCAATCTTTATAATCGGCATGTGGCTTTTTGACTTGGTGAGTACTGTTGTTGCTATTTGATGATGAACCACTTGTTGATGTTGTAGTTTGAGGTACTATTATCGGAGCAGTTGTTGGAGCAGGCATATTGGAAATGGCGTTCATATTGTTCTGCATCACCTGGTTCATCTGTTGATTGAAATTGGCCGTGCCTTGAATCTGTGTCTGAATCGACTGTTGTTGGTAAGACGGGATTGTCGTCCCCCCATAACTTGGTGTATACATACCAGGCGCATAGCCGTAATTATAACTGCCATATCCTGCCATTCCCGCAGCCATACCTTCAGCCATACCAAGCATAAATTCACAAGAGGTTAGAAACATCGTGGAGACAACAAGTACAGTCATCATCCAAATTTTGAGTATTCTTTTCATGATTATTTGATTTACAGTGTTTTTAATTCATTCAAAAGCTATATAAGAGCATACATCCAGTGCCACAATTCCCGCTTCCTTTATCTTTCATAATCACAGGAGCAAGAGACAAACTGCTTTTACTACTTACATTCTTCAACTGCTGTTCCAATTCCCAAATGGCACTTTGATATGACCCTGCCAAAGATCTAGTGATTACGATTCCAATAATCATCATTCCTCCCGCAATTCCAGCACCAAGCCACACATTATCCGCTGGAATGGCCACTCCAGCACCAGTTCCAATTGCAGCTATTGTAGTGATTATTGCACCTGCTCTGATTGTATGCTCTAGTTTCCCTTTTTGATTAGCTATTTGAGAGCGCAAAATAGCCTCGGTTACTTCGTTGTTGTTATCCGTTTGTTGTTGCATTGGTTGGTGTTTATCTTGATAATCATTTTGCTGATTGTTTTGTTGTACGTTGCCAAACCGTTCCATTTCCCCATTGGCAAATTTGACAAAAGCAACAGAACCCAAAGAGATAACAAAAGTAGGTCCACTTTGATTGTTCCATTTTTTGTACTCAATGTTTTGTTCATCCACGCGAAGTATAAGAGCCTGAATTTCAGATTTGTCTTTTTTAACAATTACATCTTGTGCCATTGTTACAAAACTGACACACATAAAGATTAGAAATAATACCGATTTTTTGTTCATGACCTGTTTCCCTTTCGTTTCCTTTGAACTTGATTAATTTTCATTCCGGATTGTATTTTTTATATATGTGGTTCTTGCCAACATGAATTATTGGTAATCTTTGACGAGACGGACGGACAAACCGTGAAATCGATTATGTGTATGCTGTATTTCAACATAGAAATTAGAAACAAAACATATACTATATGCTGCATCAAGATAGGTCGTTGATCTCCTAAAAGACGAAGACCAATATAATCCTTCTTCATTATACACATGACTTGCGCCATGACGAACTCCTGCGGCAGGCAAAAAAACAGCACCATGAGATTCCAAACGTTCCCTCCATTCTTTAACAGGAATCACGTTACTATCAAAGGAAACGACATTGTTATTAGCATTATTCAATACACAATAAGAGCTAATCCAATCATCAGGCAAAATAATTAGACCATTAATGCCATTCACTTGAGCAGTTACATACCGTAAGCCCGAATTAGTAATTCTATCATTGAGTATATAGCTCCATTCTAAATATGTTAACGTGCGCCATCCCATATTCTCTTGATTACCTCCATTGCTAATTGCATTGTAACCCCAATCAGCCTTTCCTGTTTTGTCATATAGATTACATGTCTCAATACCATAAGCTCTACAATCATGGCCTTCAGGTTTAGACCAAGGGTGATAACAAACCGCCCCATGATTATAATTACTAGAACCCCAAAAGAAAAGATCCCTATCAATATACCGAGAATCATCGGATTGTCCTTCGCCCAAAAACTCCCATTGGTTGTCCGCAAACTTCCAATAAGGCGTTGCAGCACTTCCAATGAATTGCAGATTCCCCTGTGAAAAGTGCACTTTCTTCGTGGCACTTACAGAGAAAACGCCTGGTAACACACCATCTGGCCAAGAAACGGAGGATGTTGTAGTAAACAACACTTCATTGCCATAACTTGTTCCAACACTATTGGTGGCATAGGCTTTGACATGATAAGTCGTGTTTGCGGTCAAACCAGTAATGGATAGCCAAAACTCTCCTGTTCCTCCTCCACTGCTCATGTGGTTGTCATTAATGGTAGGATTGGATGAAACGCTCCAACAGAGCCCCCGTTCGGTTACTGTTGCACCGCCATCGTTCGTTACATTTCCTCCTCCTTGCACTGAGTTTGAGGTAACAACATCCACATACAATGTATAAACACTTGGTAACGTTGGCATTGTACCACCGCCTCCACCACCACCTCCGCCATCAGAAAGCGTAGTGAAATACTTATCTTCACCATAATAATACTCCAAACCACGCAAGGCAAAAGCCCGAACATGGTATGTCGTATTAGGGGAAAGCCCTGAAACAGTTCTGATGAAAGGCTCATTCCAAGCCTCTGATGACAATTGGCTGTCGTTGGCAGTTGGATTGGGTGAAGTGCTCCAGCAAACACCTACTTTCGTAAGAGACAAACCTTGTGCTACTTGCACGAAACCACCACAAACAGCAGTCGACGAAGTAATGTCTGATGGCGTGTAAGTGGTTACCGTAACATCGGGGCCAGAATTACCACCGCCAGAATTCCCATTATTATTGTTGCTGTTATTATCGTTGTCATCATTGTTTGGTTTGGTGCAACCCATAGCACACACCATTGCCATCACACAAAGACCAACTAAAGTTTTCAAAATCGTCTTCATATTCTCATAAAATATTTGTTTAGCAAATCAATTTGTTACAACAGCATGAACATTGGGCGAGGTCTCGAAATGGAACTTTTTATAATTGTATTGTATGCCATCCACTTCTACAAAAAATCTTCCTTTCAAAGCTTTTGCAGCTTTCATTTCACCATCATTAAGCATTTCGCACACTTGGTTATACAAACTCCAATCATCAGCGGTCATCGTTCCTCCAGATTGGATTTTATCTTTGTAGTATTCGTATGTTCCATGCGCCAAGTAGCAATTCGAGGCAAAAGGCCAATCATGTTCGTTTGCTACATAAAACATAAGAACAAAATCGACAAATACGCTTCCGCTTCGCAGAAGATAATGCCGACAATCCAGCACATAATCAGACTCATCTTCACGAAGATAACCATATTCAACACCACATTTTATGGTTTTATCAGGAAACACACTTCCCCAATTACATTCGATGTCAGGAACAAAGTGATAATCCTCGTATCCAATTGTAACTTTCACATTTTCAGAAATCAATTGCTCAATTGTCTGTAGAGAGGATGGTGTTTCTCCACCATTGTTACTTCCGTTATTTCCCCCGCCCGAGGGATATTCTTGATTGTTGTCATCATTGTTTGGCTTTGTACAACCCGTTGCACAAACAACCGCTAAAACCATCATTGTATATGCCACTATTTTTACAAATCTTTTCATATTGTTCCGTTTTTGCATTAATTATATCTTTCCAATGTAAGAGTTTTGCCTTCAATACTTTCAATCATCACCAACATATTGTCTAATCCAGTTTTCCTGGTTGATTCCTGTCAAAATAGTAAGTGATATAAACGAAATTATTACCGCTTAAATTGAGATCACAACTCCAACCTCCAAGAATCTTCTCATCATAATTGGTGCTGCCACCACCGCCTCCACCACCTCCACCAGATGATGCGGTGGTAAAATTCTTGTCCTCGCCATAGTAGTAGTTTGTACCGTCGTAAGCGAAAGCCCGCACGTGATAACTTGTGCTAGGTGACAAATTGCTGATTGTGCAGACGTAGGGCTGACCACAAGAGCCAGTAGATTGTTTGTTGCCAGACACAGTTGGATTGGATGAAGTACCCCAACAAACACCTAGTTCGTATAGTTCAATATTCTCTTCAACAATCGCATCTCCGACGCACGAAGCGGAAGTGCTTGTAATGTCAGCGGGTGTATAGGTTGTTACCCTAACTTTGTTAGTTGTTGTGCCACCGCCATTGTTGTTTCCACTATTGTTACCTTCATTAGACTTAGTGCAGCCTGCCAGACATAACGCCAATAGCATCATGCCGAAAAAATTCATTTTTTTACTCATAATTAAACTTAGAAGCTGTTTTGATTTCATTAAAGTAATTTTTTAAGCATGATAGCGGAGAAGGCGATTTGAAGCATTGCGAGAGAAGATTCAGAGAAGAACTCGTAGTCAATGGCGACCCTTCTGAAATTCTCGAGCCAAGAGAAGGAACGTTCCACGATCCAACGTTTTGGTATCACGGAGAGTTTCTTGGACGACTCGTTTGGTCTTAGCACCACTGAGAGCTCGCAGCCCAAGTCTTTCTTGACAATGTTCGCCAGGGTTTCGCCCTGATAGCCACCATCGGCGAGAAACTTTCTGAGCCTCGGGAACCTGTCAATCATGACCTTGAACACCGATACGGCCCC
>JAEEGF010781401.1_pt1 | contig 11005 bp, 4 predicted proteins | sample 9134171 | NCBI WGS metagenome assembly JAEEGF01 (sample SAMN16246542, study PRJNA631951) | gut metagenome | biome: gut microbiome; feature: rumen; material: AP-attached | host: Bos | place: Iran: Karaj | collected 2018-10
ATCTATACGGTCTTTCTGCAGATCATCCCCCGCAAGCGGGATTTTGACTATGTCATCATCCACGGCGCGGGTCTGCTGCGCGGCGATCAGCTCTCGAAGCTCCTGCGCGACCGGGTCGACAAGGCAATTCAGGTCTACCGCAAGGACCCGACGCCGCCGAAGCTCATCCCCTCCGGCGGAAAGGGCGGGGACGAGACGATCTCCGAGGCGGAGGCCATGCGGCGCTATCTGCTGCAGCAGGGCATCCCGGAGTCGGACATCCTCATGGAGGACCGCTCCGTCACGACGCTGGAGAACCTCCGTTTTTCCAAACAGATTCTCGACGGGCAGGAGGGCAGAAAGTACACCGCCCTCGTCACGAGCAACTACCACGTCTACCGCGCCTTGCGTTATTGCCGCCGGATCGGGCTCCGGTGCACCGGCATCGGCAGCCGCGTCGCCTTCTATTACTGGCCGAGCGCCCTCATCCGCGAATTCATCGCGATCCACACCGAGAAAAAGCACGCGCTGCTCTTCGTCCTCGGCTGGCTCGCCTGCATCGCGCTCGTGCTGGTGATCCTCTTTTCCTGAGACTGTCAAGAACGATGTTCTTTGACAGTCTCAAGAAATACTCGCGCTTCATCGCGGCAGGCGATGCCCGCCTTGGTCGGCGCGAGGGCGCGGCATCAGCTGCGCCTCAGGAGATTTTCCGCCGCACATGCCGCCGGAAAATCGATTTTGGGAAGATATTCGCGGAACGGAGACCAAAGCGTGAACTGCAATGTGCTGAGATCCCGTATGACTTGATTGAGGTGAAAACATGAAACGAATCATCCGCAAAGGTGCGGCAGTGCTGCTCTGCATCTGCCTTATGCTCTCGCTCGGCAGCGCCGCCTTCGGCGCCCTGATGCCGGACGTCACGGCCGACATGTCCCGGCCGGGCTACTGGTCCGACCTGCAGACGGATCCGACCGCGCTGCTCATGACGCCGGAGGAGATCGCCGCGCAGAACGCCGCGAACATTGCCGCGTCCGGCACGAACATGTTCGATCTGAAAAACGCGCCCGATACGATCAACGGCGTCTCCCAGCGCGAGGCGCTGCAGCGCAGCGGCAGTGCCGACGCCGCCTACTATCTCGGCTGGACGTTCCAAACCGACGGCAGCAAGGCAGATCAGGCCTTCTATGACGCCATGATCGCCAACATGGCGGACCCCAACGCGAGCGAGGCGCAGCCGGTGCGCTATGCCGTCGCGGTCAATCGCACGACGCTGCACACCTTCCCGTCCGATGCGCAGATCCTCGACGACCCCGCCGATCCGGAGTTTGACTATCAGCATCTGACCGGCGTGCGCGTCAATGAGCCGCTGGTCATCTATGCCGAGAGCGCCGACGGCGCGTTCTATCTCGTCCATTCCGTCTGCTGCCCAGGCTGGGTTCCGGCGGAGGACGTGGCCGTCTGCGCCGACAGGGAGGAGTGGCTCTCCGCGTGGGATTTCGCGCCGGAGGACACGCTCGTCGTCTGGGGAACGTACACGACCGCGCTCTCCATCGTCGCGCCGGAGGTCTCCCGCCGCCTGCTCACGCAGGGCACGACCCTGCAGCGCGTGGTACTCGAGGACCGCAACGCCCTCGTGAACAACCGCGCCGCTTACAACAACCACGTCGTCTGGCTCCCCGTGCGCAATGACGACGGCAGCTACGCCAAACAGCTCTGCCTCATCGCGGAGCATGCCGAGGCCTCCGTGGGCTATCTCCCCATGACGCAGGAGAACATCATGAAGGCCGCCTTCGCCGTCCTCGGCGACGCGTACGGCTGGGGCGGCATGATGCTCGCGGACGACTGCTCCGGCTATGTGCGCAGCATCTACAAATGCTTCGGTCTGGAGCTCGCGCGCAACACCAACTGGCAGCAGCAGATGCCGGTGCTCCAGCTCAATCTGAACGGCCTCACGGACGAGCAGAAGACTGCCGCCATCCGCCGGCTCCCGCTCGGAGCGACGCTGTTTTTCAGCGGCCATGAGATGATGTATCTCGGCTGCGTGAACGATAAGCTCTATGTCGTGAGCGCCGTCAGCAGCATCATGAATCCGGACGTCGACGGCAAACGTCAGCGTGCCCGCGACGTCATGATCAACACGCTCGATATCAAGCGCGCCAACGGCAATACTTGGCTGCAGTCGCTCATCGCGGCGGATGTGCCGTATTATCCGGCGGATTCCGGCGTGCTCGTGCCGCGCGAGAGCGAGCACGGGACGGTCTCCTTCACGCCCATGATCGCGCCGAAGGGCACGACGGTTACCGCCGCGCCGCAGCCCGACCGGGGCTATGTCTTCCGCTCGCTCACGCTCACGGATTCCGCCGGCGCGGAAACGACCGTCACCGACCGGACCTTCCCCATGCCCGCGGGCGTCTGCCGCGTGCAGGCTGCCTTCGCGCCGAAGGAGTTTGACGACGTCAAACCCGGCGCGTGGTATCACGATGCGGTGCAGTGGGCCGTCGTGAACGGCGTCACCGAGGGCACCTCCGAAACGGCCTTCAGCCCGAACGCGAACTGCACCCGCGCGCAGGCGGTCACGTTCCTCTGGCGCGCCGCCGGCTCTCCTGCGCCGAAGACGGCGGACAATCCCTTCAAAGACGTGCCGGATGGCGCGTATTATCATGACGCTGTCCTCTGGGCGGTGGAGCAGAAGATCACCAAAGGCACGGCTGCCGACGCCTTCAGCCCGGACGCCGAGTGCACCCGCGCCCAGATCGTCACGTTCCTTTACCGCGCGGCCATGCAGCCCGAGACCTCCGGCGATATGCCCTTTGCGGATGTGCCCGCCGATGCCTACTTTGCCGCCGCCGTCCGCTGGGCGGTGCGGCAGAACATCACCAAGGGCACCGACGGCACACACTTCAGCCCCGCGAAAGCCTGCACCCGCGCCGAGATCGTCACCTTCCTGCAGCGTGATGCGGCCGGGCAGGGAAGCTGAACCGCCCGCCCTTCACAGCATTTTGAAGCACACACACCGCGTGCTCCGGCAAACGCCGGGGCACGCTTTTTTGCGTTAAATTCGAAAATTTTTCCACAAGGATTTTTCTGGCAGTTTCGGATATTTTGTGAACCGCTCCAAACTTTTTTCCGCCCGCTCCGAAAGCGTTGACATCCCATGAAAACGGTAGTACTTTAATAAAACAAAATGAAGACATATATCAGTTTTCGTGAATTAAAACGAATTCTTATCGCAACTTATCCAAGAATCGGGAGGGCATTTTATGCAAAGCAACCGAGACGAGCGGTTTCCGCTGTATGATCCCGCCTTTGAGCACGACGCCTGCGGCATCGGCGCGGTGATCAGCATCCACGGCGAGCAGACGCACCGCACCGTGGACGACGCGCTGAAGATCGTCGAGAAGCTGCAGCACCGCGCGGGGCGCGACGCCTGCGGCGAAACCGGCGACGGCGTGGGTCTCATGATGCAGATCCCGCATCGGCTGATGGTCCGCGCGGCGCAGGAATGCGGCATTGAGGATCTGGGCGCGGCGCGCAGCTACGGCGTCGGCATGTTCTTCTTCCCGCAGGACACGCTCACGCGCCTGCAGGCGAAGAAGATGCTCGAGATCATCGTGCGCCGCCACGGCGTGGAGTTTCTCGGCTGGCGCGAGGTGCCCGTCTGCCCGGAGGTGCTGGGCGAGACGGCGCGCGCCGCCATGCCCGCCATCCGCCAGTGCTTCGTGCGCCGCCCGGAGAACGTAGGGGAGGGGCTGGACTTTGACCGCCTGCTCTATATCATCCGGCGCGAGTTTGAGCAGAGCGACATCGGCACCTATATCGTCTCCTTTTCCAGCCGCACGATCGTCTATAAGGGCATGTTTCTGGTCCACCAGCTGCGCGCTTTTTACCGCGATCTGCAGGATGACGCGTGCGAGAGCGCCATGGCCATGGTGCACTCCCGCTTTTCCACCAACACGAACCCCAGCTGGGAGCGGGCGCACCCGAACCGTCTCATCATGCACAACGGCGAGATCAACACCATCCGCGGCAACGCCGACCGCATGCTCGCCCGCGAGGAGACGATGCACTCGCCCGTCTTCTCCGGCGAGGACATGGACAAAATCTTCCCCGTCGTGGACCGGCGCGGCTCAGACTCCGCCATGCTCGACAACACGCTCGAGTTTCTCATGATGAACGGCATCGAGCTGCCGCAGGCCGTGATGATGACGGTGCCGGAGCCGTGGGCGAACGATCAGAAAATGTCGCAGACCAAGCGCGATTTCTATTCCTATTATGCCACCATGATGGAGGCCTGGGACGGCCCGGCGGCCATCGTCTTTTCCGACGGCGACTGTGTCGGCGCGGTGCTCGACCGCAACGGCCTGCGCCCCTGCCGCTGGTATCAGACGAAGGATGATTATCTCATCCTCTCCTCCGAGGTCGGCGTACTGGAGCTCTCGCCGGAGAGCATCGTGCGCAAATCCCGCCTGCAGCCTGGGCGCATGCTCCTTGTGGACACGAAGCGGCATCGCCTCATCGGCGACAGCGAGCTCAAGGAGCGCTATGCCTCCCAGAGCCCCTACGGCGAGTGGCTCGATCAGCACCTCGTCCATCTGGATGATCTCCCGATCCCGAACCACAAGCCGCCCGCCCACACGCAGGAGCAGCGCGACAAGCTCTACAAGGCCTTCGGCTATACCTATGAGGAGGTCAAGGAGGCCATCATCCCCATGGCGAAAAACGGCGCCGAGCCGATCGCTTCCATGGGCACGGACATTCCGCTCGCCGTCCTCTCCGAAGCGCGGCAGCCTCTTTTCAGCTACTTCAAGCAGCTCTTTGCGCAGGTCACGAACCCGCCCATCGACGCCATCCGCGAAAAGCTCGTCACCGACACGGCGGTCTATCTCGGCGCGGACGGCAACCTCCTCGAGGAGCGGGAGGAAAACTGCAGCGTTCTGCAGATCAAAAACCCGATCCTCACGAGCGTCGATCTCATGAAGATCCGCCACATGGAGGAAAAGCAGTTTCATGTGGAGACGATCAGTCTCCTCTACTATAAGCGCACGCCGCTCGAGCAGGCGGTCGAGCGTCTCTTCGTCGCCTGCGACCGCGCCTATCAGAAGGGCGCGAACATCCTCATCCTCTCTGACCGCGGCGTGGACGAAAACCACGTGGCCATCCCGTCGCTGCTCGCGGTCTCGGCCGTGCAGAAGTACCTCGTCCGCTCCAAAAAGCGTACGGCGGTCTCGCTCATTCTCGAGAGCGCCGAGCCGCGCACGGTGCACCATTTCGCGGCCCTCCTCGGCTACGGCGCGCAGGCCATCAACCCCTATCTCGCGCAGGAGTGCATCGAGGAGCTCGTCACGCTCGATCTGCTCGACAAGGATCCCGGCGCGGCCATCGCGGACTATAATCAGGCTGTCTTGAACGGCATCGTCAAGATTGCCTCCAAGATGGGCATCTCCACGATCCAGTCCTATCAGGGCGCGCAGATCTTCGAGTGCGTCGGCATCAGCCGCGCCGTCATCGACCGCTATTTCACCGGCACGACCAGCCGCGTGGAGGGCATCGGCATGGAGGAGATCGGCGAGGGCGTCGAGTGGAAGCACGATCAGGCCTTCGAGCCCCTCGGCCTCGGCATCGACACCACGCTCAACTCCGTCGGCAGCCACAAGCTGCGCTCCGGCCCGCACGGCGAGGATCACATGTATAACCCGCTCACGATCAAGCTCCTGCAGAAGGCGGCGCAGGAGGGCGACTATGCCGCCTTCAAGCAGTACACCGCCCGCGTCGACAATCTCGAGGTGCCGCACACGCTCCGCGGCCTGCTGGACGTGAAGCGCGACCCGAACGGCGGCGTTCCCCTCGAGGAGGTCGAGCCGGTCGAGTCGATTGTCAGGCGCTTCAAGACCGGCGCCATGAGCTACGGATCGATTTCGCAGGAGGCGCACGAATGCCTCGCCGTCGCCATGAACACCCTCGGCGGCAAATCGAACTCCGGCGAGGGCGGCGAACGCCCGGAGCGGCTTTCCGATCCGCTGCGCTGCTCGGCCATCAAGCAGATTGCCTCCGGCCGCTTCGGCGTCACGAGCGCGTACTTAAACAGCGCGCAGGAGCTGCAGATCAAGATGGCGCAGGGCGCCAAGCCCGGCGAGGGCGGCCACCTGCCCGGCAGCAAGGTCTATCCGTGGATCGCGAAAACGCGCTATTCCACGCCCGGCGTCGCGCTCGTGAGCCCGCCGCCGCACCATGATATCTATTCCATCGAGGATCTGGCGCAGCTGATCTTCGATCTGAAAAACGCCAACCGCCATGCCCGCATCAGCGTCAAGCTCGTCTCCGAGGCCGGCGTCGGCACCATCGCCTGCGGCGTGGCCAAGGCCGGAGCGCAGGTCGTCCTGATCTCGGGCTATGACGGCGGCACCGGCGCCGCCCCCGGCTCGTCCATTCACGATGCGGGGCTGCCGTGGGAGCTCGGCGTCGCCGAGGCGCACCAGACGCTCGTGAAAAACGGTTTGCGCGAGCAGGTCGTCATCGAGACGGACGGCAAGCTCATGACCGGGCGCGACGTGGCCGTGGCCTGCATGCTCGGCGCGGAGGAGTTCGGCTTCGCCACCGCCCCGCTCGTCACGCTCGGCTGCTGCATGATGCGCGTCTGCAATCTCGACACCTGCCCCGTCGGCGTCGCGACGCAGAACCCGAAGCTGCGGGCGCGTTTTCAGGGCAAGCCCGAATACGTCATGAACTTCATGCGCTTTGTCGCCGAGGAGCTGCGCGAATTCATGGCCGCCGCCGGCGTGCGCACGGTGGATGAGCTCGTCGGCAGAAGCGACCTGCTTGAGGTGCGCCAGAAGCGCATCACCCACCGCGCCGAAACGGTCGATCTCTCGGCCCTGCTCGTCAATCCCTATGGCGAGGAGGTGCCGCACTTCGCGCCCGAGGCGGTCTATAACTTCAAGCTCGAGGAGACGAAGGACTGCGCCGTGCTCCTCAAAAAGCTCGGTAAGAGTCTCAAGACCACGAAGAAGGGCCGCCTGGAGCTCGACGTCTCCAGCACCGACCGCGCCTTCGGCACGCTCTTCGGCTCCGAGATCACCCGCGCCTGCGGCGAGAGCCTGCCCGAGGACAGCTATGTCATCACCTGCCACGGCGGCGGCGGACAGTCCTTCGGCGCCTTCATCCCGCAGGGGCTCACGCTCCGCCTCGAGGGCGACAGCAACGACGGCTTCGGCAAGGGGCTCTCCGGCGGCAAGCTCGTGGTCTTCCCGCCGCAGGGCAGCGCCTTCCGCGCGGATGAAAACATCATCGTCGGCAACGTCGCGCTCTATGGCGCCACGAGCGGCAGCGCCTTCATCGCGGGCGTCGCGGGCGAGCGCTTCTGCGTGCGCAACTCCGGCGCGGCGGCGGTCGTCGAGGGCGTGGGCGACCACGGCTGCGAATATATGACCGGCGGCATCGCCGTCATCCTCGGCACCACGGGCAAAAACTTCGCGGCCGGCATGTCCGGCGGCGTAGTCTATGTGCTCGACGAAAATCACGATCTCTACACCCGCCTGAACAAAACCGGCCTCGTCATGTCCACGCTCTCCGAGCGGGAGGATATCGACCGTCTGCGCGCGCTTTTGCAGCAGCACGCGAGGGAGACCGGTTCGGAGAAGGCGAAGATGATTCTTTCCGACTTCGATCACCATATCCCCGCGTTCAAGAAGATCATTCCGAGGGATTACGCGAAGATGATCGACACCATCGCCGCGCTGGAAGCGCAGGGCAAAACGCGCGAGGACGCCGAGATCGAGGCCTTCCGCGCCGTCAGACATTGAAAGGAGGGGCGAAGCATGGGAAAACCCACCGGATTTCTGGAATATGACCGCTGTGAAAACGGCGTGCGCCCTCCGCTGGAGCGCATTTGCGACTGGGAGGAGTTTCACATCCCGGCGCCGGACGCCGTGCGCCGCGAGCAGGGCGCCCGCTGCATGAACTGCGGCGTGCCGTTCTGTCAGGCGGGCGTGCAGTTTGAGGGAAAACAGCTCGGCTGCCCGCTGCACAATCTCATCCCCGAGTGGAACGACATGGTCATGGACGGCAACTACGGCCACGCCCTCGCAAGACTTCTGAAGACCAACAACTTCCCGGAGTTCACCGGCCGTGTCTGTCCCGCCTTCTGCGAGCAGGCCTGCACCTGCGGGCTCTATGACGCGCCCGTGACGGTGCACGACAACGAGCGCGCCATCATCGAGCACGCCTTTGAAACCGGCGCCATGAAGCCGCGCTTTACCGACCACGCCTCGCGCAAGCAGGTGGCCGTCATCGGCTCCGGCCCCTCCGGTCTCGCCGTGGCGGATCAGCTCAACCACCGCGGCCACAGCGTCACCGTCATCGAAAAGCATCCCCGCGCCGGCGGCATCCTCACCTACGGCATCCCGAACATGAAGCTGCCGAAGACCGTCGTGCAGCGGCGCATCGACCTCATGACCGACGAGGGCGTCACCTTCGTCACGGGCGTGGACGCGGCCGACCCCGAAATCGCGCAGCGTCTCTCCCGCGAATATGACGCCGTGGTGCTCTGCTGCGGCTCGGAGGAGCCGCGTGCCATCGGCGTGGACACGACGGGCGTGCGCGGCGTCCATTACGCCATGGACTTTCTCCACGCCGCCGTGGACCGGCAGTTCTTCGGCAGAGACTCCGACGTGCCCACCGCGGAGGGACGCCGCGTCGTCATCATCGGCACGGGCAACACCGCGAGCGACTGCGTCGCCACATCCATCCGTCAGGGCTGCACGGGCGTCACGCAGCTTGTGCGCCGGGGCAGGGAGGACTATCTTGTCAGCGGCGCGCTCCCGCAGGACTATGCCCAGCAGGAGGCCGAGGCGAAGTTCGGCGCGGATCCCCGCGTCTTCTCTCAGAGTGTCGCCGCGCTGAAAACGGACGGAGCGGGGAACCTGACCGCCATCGTCACCAAATCGGGCGAGGAGATCGCGTGCGAGCTTCTCATCGGCGCGACCGGTTTTGCCGGCTGCCGCGCGGATGTGTGCGCGGCCTTCGGCGTGGAGCGCGAGCGCACCGTCAAAACCGAGCAGGGCCGCTTCCAGACCAGCGTGCCGCACATCTTCACCGCCGGCGACATGCACCGGGGCCAGTCCCTCGTCGTGCACGCCATCGCCGAGGGCCGTGCCTGCGCCGTGGAGGTCGACCGCTTCCTCATGGGCTATACCAATCTCGTGTAGCCTGTTCGGCAAAGGACCGACAGAAATGATTTCAAAGCCGTCACCGGATCCGGATCCGGTGACGGCTTTGCCTTTGATGCGGTTGTCCTCCGCGCTGCAATATGATATACTGACGATAACTTTGAAAAAAAGGAGATACGGTATGAAAAAATGGATCCCATTTTTGCTGGCAATCGCGATGCTTCTGTCCCTCACCGCCTGCGGCGGAAAGGAGGAGAGCGGCTTCTCGGAGCAGACCCGACAGGCCGTCTCGGACTTTGTCGCCATGTACGGCAAGGACAGCCCGGACTACCGGGGAGACGCCTATGTCGTCAGCGATTTTGACAATACGACGTCCGTTTTTGATATCACCTATCAGTCGGTCGTCTGCCAGATCGAGCGCATGGCGTTTGCCATGGACGCCGCCGCAATGGAAACCGCGCTTTCCGCGAATCTCGATCTGAACGCGGATCAGAACGCGGACTGGGTCGCGGACATCGTGACCGCCTATTCCCATCTCTGGGATGCCTACGGCCCGTTTACCGCTGCCGGTCTGGACGCCGAGACCATGAAGACCGTGCAGGCGGATCCGTGGTGGCAGGAGTTTGCCGCCAAGCTGCGCGCCTTTCTCTACCATGTGGAGGACACGACGCCCGAGGAGGTCAACTATGTCTGGGTGCTCTATTGGTTCTCCGGCATGACGCGGGACGAGGTCTATGATCTCTTCTACCGCTCCTGCAGCGAAAATGAGAACGTCGAGAGCGAATGGGTCACATGGACCTCCCCGAAGGAAATCGAATCGCTGCTGGGCGTGATCGACTGTGCGTTCCAGCGCGGCATCTCGGTCGCGCAGGACGTCAAGGACATGCTCAAGGCGTTCCATGACGGCGGCATCGACGTCTGGATCTGCTCGGCGTCCCATCTGGACGGCGTGCGCGCCGCGGTGGACGCGTTCGGGCTCAGCGAATGGGTCACGGGCGTCATCGGCATGACGCAGACCATGGAAAACGACGTTTACGCGCCGTCCTATGACTATGAAAACGGCTATGCCTGGGACAATCTCGGCGGCGGGCAGTGGCAGCCGTCCGCGTTCCGCATTCAGGCGATGCCCGGCATGGAGGGCAAGGTGACCGCCGTGGAAAACGCGCTGCTGCCGCGCTATGGCTGCGGCCCGCTCGCGGGCTTCATGGATTCCAGCGGCGACTTCAACTTCTGCACCGAGTTCGACTCCATGAAGTTTGTCATCTGCTATAACCGCGCCAACCGCAAGATCACCGAGGGCGCGGGCCTGATCGCCGTGCTCGCGGTCTATCAGCAGGAGACGCTGGGCTATGATCTCGCCGCGGCCAACGCCGCCGGAGACACCTATTATGTCCTGCAGGGCCGCAACGAAAACGGCCTGAGAACGATGCGCCCCTCCAACGAGACGATCCGGCTCGGCGAAAAGAAGGCGCAGCTCTTCGCAAACGAGGACAACGAGGCGCTGCTGCAGTACGTCATCGAGCATTCCATGACGACGGCGGACTTCCTCAACACCTTTGCGCTCGCCACCGCGGCGGACGACCCGTCCAATCCCCTCGGCCTGGCCTTCGGCCATCTGCAGACCTACCGGGGCTACCACAGCGTCACGGAGCCCGCGGCGCAGGACGCCGCCGCCTGAGCAAAACGATTTTTTAGCACGACACAGACGGAAAAAGCATTGCGGAGGTGTAGGCTGTGCTGGAAGTGAAAACGCCGGAGGAGGTTCTCCGGCTGATCGGGCGGGAATTCCGGGCGCTTGACCGCGCGGAGACGGTTCCGCTCTCTCTGGCGCTCGGGAGAGTGCTGGCGGAGGACGTCCTCGC
>JAEEGF011242174.1_pt1 | contig 11005 bp, 9 predicted proteins | sample 9134171 | NCBI WGS metagenome assembly JAEEGF01 (sample SAMN16246542, study PRJNA631951) | gut metagenome | biome: gut microbiome; feature: rumen; material: AP-attached | host: Bos | place: Iran: Karaj | collected 2018-10
CGAGACGGTTGCCGGCAACGCCATGAAGATGTCCAGCTGCGTAGACGGTAATGGCAATATGAGATTCTCGACCGTAACGAACTACATCTCAAACGGCAAGAAGATTGTGATAAAGTAAGCGTTTTTCAATCAAGAACATAGTCACATTCGGCGCATCCACAACGGGTGCGCCGCTTTTTTGCCCATTTAATAATACGAAAAAGTGTGAAAGTTTATGTAATTAGGGAAAAATGGGTGTCTGCACTTTGGCAGTTTCCTATTTTTGCTATACCTTTGCAGTTTGTAACGAATATAGCTATATGGGATTTTTTGGTATTTTTGGTAAAAAGAACAAGGAAACGCTTGACAAAGGACTGGAGAAGACTAAGACCAGCGTCTTTGACAAGTTAGCGCGGGCTGTTGCCGGTAAGTCGAAGGTTGACGACGATGTGTTGGACAACCTGGAAGAGGTGCTTATCACGTCGGATGTAGGTGTTGACACGACGCTGAAGATTATTGAGCGTATCGAGGAACGTGTGGCTCGCGACAAGTACGTCAGTACGAGCGAGTTGAACGGAATCCTGCGCGACGAGATTGCATCGCTGCTGGCAGAGAACAACGCTGAGGATAACGGCAGCTGGGACTTGCCCGGTGACCACAAGCCCTACGTCATCTTAGTGGTGGGCGTCAACGGCGTTGGCAAGACGACGACCATCGGTAAGCTGGCCTGGCAGTTCAAGCAGGCTGGCAAGAAAGTCTATTTAGGTGCTGCCGACACATTCCGTGCCGCTGCCGTTGAGCAGCTGTGCATCTGGGGCGAACGCGTGGGTGTGCCCGTGGTGAAGCAGCAGATGGGCTCTGACCCTGCCTCGGTGGCTTTCGACACGTTGCAGAGCGCCAAGGCCAATGGTGCCGACGTGGTACTTATTGATACGGCAGGACGTCTGCACAACAAGGTAGGCCTGATGAACGAGCTGAAGAAAATCAAGGACGTGATGAAGAAGGTACTGCCCGAGGCTCCCGACGAGGTAATGCTCGTACTTGACGGCTCAACGGGACAGAATGCTTTTGAACAGGCAAAGCAGTTCTCTGCCGTCACGCAGATTACCAGCCTGGCCATCACCAAGCTCGACGGCACCGCCAAGGGTGGCGTGGTCATTGGAATCTCCGACCAGCTGAAGGTGCCTGTGAAGTATATCGGACTGGGAGAGGGCATGGAAGACCTCCAGCTCTTTGACCGTCAGCAATTCGTGGATTCGCTGTTTAAGTGAAGCGTGAAGAATGAATGATTTGCTACCGCCATCCAATGAATAAAGTGACGATAGACTTTATCACGCTGGGCTGTTCCAAGAACCTGGTTGATTCAGAACGGCTGATGGCCATGTGCGAGGCACATGGTTTCCACTGTACGCATGACAGCGATGACCCTCAGGGCGACATTGTGGTCATCAACACCTGCGGTTTCATAGCCGATGCCAAGGAGGAGAGCATCAATACCATCCTGGAGTTCGTGCAGGCCAAGTCAGAAGGCCGTGTACAGCGAGTCTATGTCATGGGCTGCCTGTCGGAGCGCTATCTTGCAGAACTCGAAACCGAGATTCCCGAAGTTGATGGTTGGTATGGCAAGTTCAACTACAGCCAGTTACTTGCTGAATTAAGTGAAGAGTTAAGAGAGGAGAGTCACTCTTCGCTAAGAAAATTGACCACCCCCCGTCACTATGCCTACCTGAAGATTTCGGAAGGCTGTGACCGCCATTGTGCCTATTGTGCCATTCCTATTATTACCGGCCGCCATCGGAGCCGTCCGATGGAGGAGATACTTGATGAGGTGCGCTGGCTGGTGAGCCAGGGCGTCAAGGAGTTGCAAGTCATTGCCCAGGAGCTGACCTATTACGGCATTGATATTGACGGCAGGCAGCATATTGCCGAACTGGTGGAGAAGATGGCCGACATAGAGGGTGTGGAGTGGATACGTCTGCACTATGCCTATCCGTCGCACTTTCCCATGGACCTGTTGCGGGTAATGCGTGAGAAGAAGAACGTCTGCAAGTATCTGGACATAGCCCTGCAACACATCAGCGACCCTGTGCTGACGCGTATGCAGCGACACATCACCAAGCAAGAAACCTACGACCTCATAGAAACCATGCGCCGCGAGGTTCCGGGCATATGTCTGCGTACCACGCTGATGGTGGGTTTCCCCGGCGAAACCGATGAGGACTTCCAGGAACTACTCGACTTTGTTCGCTGGGCCCGTTTTGAGCGCATGGGAGCCTTTGCCTATTCCGAGGAAGACGGGACCCCCTCGGCAAAGCTCTACAAGGACGACGTTCCAGAGGACGTGAAGCAGCGGCGGTTGGACCGGCTGATGCGCTTGCAGCAGACCATTGCCACGTCGATGGATGCTGAGAGCGTCGGACAGGTGCTGCGTACGATAATAGACCGTCAGGAGGGTGATTTTTTTGTGGGACGCACGGAGTTCAGCTCGCCAGAGGTAGATCCGGAAGTGCTGATACCTGCTTCAGAAGGGCTGGAGATAGGTTGTTTCTACGATGTGAAGATAACCGATGCCGAAGCGCTTGACCTCTATGGTACAACGCTGGAGGCATGAGAAAGGAGGAAAATAGAAGATATGAATAACAAAGAGTTTATAAGCGAATTGTCAACCCGGATGGGGTACAGCACAGCCGACACCCAGCGGTTGGTGACGAACTTGGTGAATGCCATGAGCGACAGCTTCCTGGAGGACGCTACAGTCTTTGTGCCCTCTTTCGGCACGTTTGAAGTGAAAAAGAAGATGGAGCGTATCATGGTGAATCCATCTACCGGACAGCGTATGCTGGTTCCCCCCAAGCTCGTATTGGGATTCAAACCCAGCACTACCTGGAAAGACCGGCTGAAGAAGGGAGGGCAAGAGTGATGGAGAAGCGGACGATACAGGATATTGCTGCCGTTCTCGTCGAGAAGAACGGGTTGGAAAAGCGTTCTGCGGAGCAGTTCGCACAAGCCTTTTTTGCCGTCATCAGCGAGGGTTTGGAGCGTGACGGTCAGGTCAAGGTACGCGGATTGGGTACTTTCAAGATCGTGGAGGTTGGTGACCGTGAGAGTGTCAGCGTCTCAACGGGTGAGCGTGTGCTGATACAGGGACATGCCAAGGTGACGTTTACGCCTGATGCCACTATGAAGGAGCTGGTCAACAAGCCGTTTTCACAGTTTGAGACTGTACCGCTGAACGAAGGGGTGAACTTCGACGATATGGCATCCCCCCTCCTGTCCACCCAAAGGGAGACAGCTGAGGCAGAGGAAGAAGCAGAAGTTGAAGCCGAAACCGAAGAAGCACCCATCGAGGCAGAGGCCAAACCCGAAGCAGACACTGATAGAGAACCCGTAGCCGAGCCTGAGACAGAACAGATGGTTGAAACTGTCTCCGAACCCGAACCCGAGCCTGAGCCAGACCCCGAGCCTGAGCCTGAACTTGAGTCTGAGCCTGAACAGGAATCCGAACCTGAACAGGAATCCGAACCCGAACAGGAGCCTGAACAGGAACCCGAACAGGAGCCAGAACCCGAGCCAGAACCCGAGCCAGAACCCGAGCCAGAACCCGAGCCAGAACCCGAGCCAGAGTCTCCTTTAGGTGAGAATGAAGAGGCTTCCCGTGAGAAGGTCGTGGTTCATACGGTTTATGTACCACAGGAAGAAGTGAAGCAGGAACCGAACACCTGGAATACAGTTTTGAAAGTGCTGGGTGTTTTGTTGCTGCTGGTTGCAGCAGCTGCCGGAGGCTATTACTTTGGCTATCAGAAAGGTAAGCAATACGTACAGGAGTGTGAGGTGGCAATTCCGGCTGTTGTTCCTGTTGACACTACGGCCAACGATACGGTGTCAGTTGACAGCACCGCAACAACGGCAGCTGCCGATACTGTCCAGGCGGCACCTCAGCCTGAGCTGCAATCAGTTGCCGAGGCAAAGCCTGAAGTCCAGGAAGAGAAACCTGCAGTCCGGGAAGAGAAGCCTGCAGTTCAGGAAGAAAAACCGGCTCCCAAGGTGGTAGAAGACAAGTGGGAGAAGGCCGACCCGCGTCTGCGTTATGGAGCCTATCGTATTGTGGGTGAAGACTTTACAATCAAGGTACGTCCCGGAGAAACAACAGCCCGTATGGCCAAGCGAACCTTAGGCTCCGGTATGGAATGCTACATTGAGGCCTTCAATGGCATCAAGTCGAATGCAGACCTCAAGGAAGGCCAGACGGTCAAGATTCCCAAGTTGGAACTGAAGAAGAAACGAAAGAAATAATCCTCCGACAGGAGAAAAGAGTAAACGTCCCGCCATTGTGTGGGACGTTTGCTTTAACGTCTTTTAGATGATTTAATAATTATTAGACGCCAAAATTGCTGTTATACCAAGGGAATTGAGTACTTTTGCAGCTGCAAAACATAAAACGAAACGAAATAAAACTATGGCAGAAGCTATTGACATCAGAGAACTGAACATGCGAATTGAGCAGCAAAGCGCATTCGTAACCAATCTGACAACGGGCATGGACCGTGTCATCGTGGGTCAGAAACATTTAGTTGACACCTTACTTATCTCGTTGCTGAGTGACGGACATATCCTCCTGGAAGGTGTGCCTGGACTGGCCAAGACGCTGGCCATCAAGACGCTTTCACAGCTGATTGATGCAAAGTACCAGCGCATACAGTTCACCCCCGACCTGTTGCCGGCAGACGTCATCGGTACGATGATTTATTCCCAGAAGGACGAGAACTTCCAGGTGAAGAAAGGTCCCGTGTTTGCCAATTTCGTGTTGGCCGATGAGATAAACCGTGCCCCGGCCAAGGTACAGAGCGCACTGCTCGAAGCCATGCAGGAGAAGCAGGTGACCATTGGTAGCGAGACATTCCAGTTGCCCAGCCCCTTCCTGGTGATGGCCACGCAGAACCCCATAGAGCAGGAGGGAACCTACCCGCTGCCTGAGGCACAGACCGACCGTTTCATGATGAAGGTGGTCATTGACTATCCCACGCTGGAGGAGGAGAAGAAGATTATCCGTGAGAATATTGGTGGTGGTCTGCCTACGGTAACCCCCGTGACAACAGCCGATGATATTCTCCGTGCCCGCGCCGTGGTGCGTGAGGTCTATATTGACGAGAAGATAGAGCAGTATATTGCCGACATCGTCTTTGCCACCCGTTATCCAGACCGCTATGGTCTGAAGGATATGAAGGACATGATTTCCTTCGGCGGTTCCCCCCGTGCCTCCATCAACCTGGCCAAGGCAGCCCGCGCTTACGCCTTCATCAAGCGTCGCGGCTATGTGGTTCCTGAGGATGTGCGTGCCGTAGCTCACGACGTGCTGCGTCATCGTATTGGTCTGACCTACGAGGCAGAGGCATCCAACGTAACCAGCGAGGAGATAGTATCCAAGATTATCAATAAGGTGGAAGTGCCTTGATGAATTGATGATTGACAACAGATAACGGATCATTGATGGAGACATCTGAAATCATTAAGAAAGTCAGGAAGATAGAGATCAAGACGCGTGGTCTGAGCTCGAACATCTTTGCAGGACAATACCATTCGGCGTTCAAGGGACGCGGTATGGCATTCTCGGAGGTGCGCGAGTATCAGTTTGGCGACGATGTGCGCGACATTGACTGGAATGTGACCGCCCGCTTCCACCGCCCCTATGTAAAGGTGTTTGAAGAAGAACGCGAGCTGACCGTCATGCTGCTTATTGATGTCAGCGGAAGCCTGGACTTCGGTACCCAGCGGCAGATGAAGCGTGACATGGTGACGGAGATAGCCGCTACGCTGGCTTTCTCTGCCATCCAGAACAACGATAAGATAGGTGTGGTGTTTTTCTCTGACCGCATAGAGAAGTACATTCCGCCGAAGAAAGGCCGCAAGCACATTCTCTACATCATCCGTGAATTGCTGGACTTCAAACCTGAGAGCCGTCGTACGGACATTCGCGGGGCTTTGGAGTTCATGACCAGCGTGGCCAAGCGTCGCTGTACGGCTTTCGTGCTGAGCGACTTCTTTGACCAGCAGGACTTCCTGCAGCCTCTCACCATCTGTAACCGCAAGCACGACGTGGTGGCCATACAGGTCTATGACCAGCGTGCCAAGACCCTTCCCGACGTGGGGCTGATGCGTGTGGTGGATGCTGAGACGGGGCATGAGCAGTATATCGACACTTCCAGCCGACGGCTGCGTCAGGCTCATACACAGTATTTCCTGCTGCGCCAGGCCAAGCTGAACGATGCGTTCAACAAAAGTAATGTTGACCATGTCAGTGTGGCTACCAACGAAGACTTTGTCAAGGCCCTGCTGCTGCTCTTCAAACAACGAAGCTAAGCGGCCGGCCATAGTGAGAAATGATAAGGGGCTGTGCCTCCCTTCTTAAATGAATAATGAGAAATAGAATAAAGCAAATATACCATAGCAGATGGATGATGGTGATAGGTTTGTCATTTATCATTTATCATTTGTCATACAGTCAAGTAGTGGCGCAAAGTGTCGAGGCACGTATTGACTCCATCGAGATACTGATGGGCGAGCAGGCCCACGTAACGCTGACCGTAACAGCCCCGGAAGGAGCCACCGTCAGTTTCCCGAAATATGAGCGTACGCAGCAGCTGACACCAGGTGTTGAGGTCATTGAGACACGCAATGAGGGAGACCGTGTGCAGGTGTTGACGCTGACCTCGTTCGACGAGAACCTGTACTACCTGCCACCCTTTGCCGTATTGGTCAACGGTGACACCGTAAAAAGCAAGAGCCTGGCGCTGAAAGTGATTGGTATTGATGTAGATACCACTCACTTTGAGAAGTTCTACGGACCGAAGGACGTGCAGGACAATCCGTTCCTCTGGAGCGAATGGGCACCTTTATTCTGGCTCTCCGTACTCATGTTGGTGTTGCTGGCTTTGGGCTTCTACCTGTATCTGCGGTTGCGCGACAACAAGCCTATCATTACCTACGTCAGGGTGGTGAAGAAGCTGCTGCCGCACCAAAAGGCGATGAAGGAGATCGAACAGATTAAGGCCGACAAGATGCCGACATCTGAGAATCAGAAGGAGTACTACACGAAGCTGACTGACACCATCCGCCGTTATATTGAGGAGCGCTATGGCTTCTCGGCCATGGAGATGACCAGCTCAGAGATTATCGACCGTCTGATGCAGCAGGGCGACCAAAAGGCCCTCGACGAGTTACGCGGTCTCTTCCAGACTGCTGACCTGGTGAAGTTCGCCAAGTATTCCACCATGCTTAATGAGAACGACATGAATCTGGTGAATGCCGTAGAGTTCATCAATAGCACCAAGGCCGAGAACCTGCCTACCGAGGAGGTGATTCGTCCGCAGTTGTCGGAGGAAGACCAGCGTTCGGTTAAGACGCGCCGTGTGCTGAAGATTGTCATTGGCATCGTTGCTGTGGCTTGCGTGGCCTTGTTGGCCTATGTAGCCTACGGCACCTGGCAATTAATACAATAGAAGATATGGAATTCGTAAATAAAGGTTTTTTCCTGCTGCTCCTGTTGCTGATACCGTACATCATCTGGTATCTGATGTTCAGGAAGAAGAGCGAGCCAACCATGCGGATGAGCGATACCAATGCCTATCGCTATGCTCCGCGTAGCTGGAAGGTGACGCTGATGCCCCTGCAGATGCTGTTGCGCATGGCAGCCTTTGTGCTCATCGTCATCGTACTGGCACGTCCTCAGACCAGTAACTCGTGGAAGGACCGTACCGTAGAGGGCATTGACATCATGCTGGCCATGGACGTTTCAACCTCCATGCTGGCAGAAGACCTGAGTCCTAACCGTATTGAGGCCGCCAAGAAGGTGGCTGCAGAGTTTATAGCCGACCGTCCCAACGACAACATCGGCCTGACCATTTTTGCCGGTGAGTCGTTCACGCAGTGCCCCATGACCATCGACCATGCTTCGCTGCTGAACCTGTTGCATAACGTACGTGCTGACATTGCCGCCCGCGGACTCATTCAGGACGGTACCGCCATTGGTATGGGACTGGCAAATGCCGTAGCCCGTCTGAAGGATTCCAAGGCCAAGAGCAAGGTGGTTATCCTGCTGACTGACGGTTCGAACAATATGGGTGACATTTCGCCCATGACGGCAGCCGAGATAGCCAAGAGCCTGGGAATCCGTGTCTATACCATTGGTGCAGGTACCAATGGCACAGCACGTTACCCGATGCCGGTCGGCAATGGCGTGCAGTATGTGAACCTGCCCGTAGAGATTGACACCAAGACGCTGGGCGATATTGCCAATGCTACGGACGGCAAGTTCTTCCGTGCCACCAACACCCGTGAGTTGCAGCAGATATACAAGGAGATTGACCAGTTGGAGAAAACGAAGCTCAACGTCAAGCAGTTCAGCAAACGCTACGAGGCTTACCAGCCGTTTGCGCTGGCCGCCATCCTCGTCTTGCTGTTGGAGTTGCTGCTTCGTGTAACTATATTCAGGAGGATTCCGTCATGAACAGATATTTTGAAGACCCCGCTTATCTTTGGCTGTTGGTGCTGATTCCCGTACTGGCAGCTATCTGGTTCCTGGTGCGCTGGCGCCAGAAGAGCAAACTGCGTAAGTTTGGCGACCCCGAACTGGTGCGTCAGCTCATGCCAGACGTGTCTCGCTGGCGTTCCATGGCCAAATACGGCCTGCTGTTAGGCTCGCTTACCCTGCTTATCGTGGCTTTTGCCCGTCCGCATTGGGGAGCAGGAACGAAGACAGAGAAGCGTAAGGGCATAGAGACCATCATAGCGATGGACATCTCCAACTCCATGCGAGCCCAGGATGTCACCCCCAGTCGTCTGGAACGTTCCAAGATGATGGTGGAGAACCTTGTTGACAAGTTCTCGAACGACAAGATAGGATTGATTGTCTTTGCCGGCGATGCCTTTGTACAGCTGCCCATGACCAGCGACTATGTGTCGGCCAAGATGTTCCTGAGCAGTATTGACCCCTCGATGATTGGCACACAAGGCACAGATATTGCCGCTGCCATTGAGATGGCGGAGCACAGCTTCAGCCAGGACGACCAGGTAGGCAAGGCCATCATCGTCATTACCGATGGTGAGGACCATGAGGGCGGTGCCGTCGAGGCTGCCGAGGCTGCCAAGAAGCGTGGCATGCGCGTCTATGTGCTGGGTGTGGGCTCCACAGGAGGTGCTCCCATACCAGATCCCTCTACGGGTAAGTACATGTTTGACGAGACGGGCAATACCGTCATGTCGGCTCTGAACGAAGACATGTGTAAGCAGATAGCGCAGGCAGGCGGAGGCACCTATATCCACGTGGAGAACGGCTATGCCGCCCAGCAGCAGCTGAACGATGAGCTTGACAAACTCTCGAAGAAAGAGATATCTGCCGAGGTGTATAACAGCTATAACGAGTATTTCGTCTGGTTTGCCCTGGCAGCCCTGTTGCTGCTGGTGTTCGAGGTCATCCTGTTGGAGCGTAAGAATCCGTTGTTCAGGAACGTACAGCTGTTTAAGGGCAAACGGTTCATGCCTATATGTCTTTTGGCCCTTTTGCCATTAAGTGCTGCTGCCCAGGCCGACCGCCAGCTGATTCGTCAGGGAAACCAGCAGTTCCGTGCCGGTCAGTATGCTGATGCCGAGGTGCTTTACCGTAAGGCAGTAGAGGCCAACGGCCGTAATCCGCAGGCAGCCTATAACCTGGGCAATGCGCTGCTGGCTCAGAAGAAGGACTCTGCTGCCGTGGTACAGTATCAGACGGCTGCCAAGCTTGAGAAGAACCCCCAGCGCAAGTATCAGGCATACCATAATATTGGCGTCGTCTGCCAGACCCGTCAGATGTTCAAGGATGCCATCGCTGCCTACAAGGAAGCCCTCCGTCTGAATCCCCACGATGACCAGACACGCTATAACCTGGAACTCTGCAAGCGCCAGCTGAAGAACCAGCCGCAGAATGGTGGTGGCGGTAACGATGACAAGAAAGACGACCAGGACAAGAAGGAGCAGCAGCAACAACAGCAGCAACAGCAGCAGAAAAAGGAAGAAGAGCAGAAGAAGGAGCAGCAGCAACAGCAGCCCCAGATGAGCAAGGAGAATGCCGAACAGTTGCTGAATGCTGCCCTGCAGCAGGAACGTCAGACCCAGAAGCGCATGCAGGAACAGCAACAGCAGCAGGGTCGTAAGAGGTTGAGAAAGAACTGGTAATATAAATGAAGAGTGAAGAATGAAGAGTGGAAAATTTGCTACCGCATATGGTATGGGAAAGATGATTATGAGAGCAGGAATGAAGACAAGGTGGAGATGGCTGTTATGCGCTGTATTCTTCACTCTTCACTCTTCACTCTTCACTCTCAATGTCGTAGCTCAGAGCATTACCGCCAGCGCCCCGTCGCAGGTGGCTGCAGGTGAGCAGTTCCGTCTGACCTACAAGGTGAATACCGACGATGTGGAAGGCTTCCGTGCCGGCAATATACCCGCTGAGCTGGAAGTCCTGATGGGTCCCAGCACGTCGAGGCAGTCCAGTTTCCAGATGGTCAACGGCCATACCAGCAGTTCGTCATCCGTCACCTATACCTATATTCTCTGTGCTACATCCAACGGCACCTTCACCATTCCGCCCGCCCGTGCCACAGTAAACGGCAAACAGGTAACCTCCAACAGCCTGCATATCAAGGTGTCGGGTCAAGCCCAGAGCCATGCCGGTGGCAGTCAGTCGCAGCAGCGCCAGCCCAGCGGCGTTCGTCCTGCCGGTTCAGCCATCTCGGGCAGCGACCTCTTCATCAAGGTCAGTGCCAACAAGAGCCGTGTCCACGAGCAAGAGCCTATTCTCTTGACCTATAAGGTATATACGTTGGTTGACCTGACGTCGCTCAATGGTAAGATGCCTGACCTCAAGAGCTTCTATTCGCAGGAGATTCCTCTGCCGCAGCAGAAGAAGTTTACGATGGAGAATGTCAACGGCCGTCCTTACCGTACCGTAACGTGGAGTCAGTATGTCATGTTCCCGCAGATGACCGGCAAGTTG
>JAEEGF010226855.1_pt1 | contig 11004 bp, 8 predicted proteins | sample 9134171 | NCBI WGS metagenome assembly JAEEGF01 (sample SAMN16246542, study PRJNA631951) | gut metagenome | biome: gut microbiome; feature: rumen; material: AP-attached | host: Bos | place: Iran: Karaj | collected 2018-10
CAATGCGCCAACTGCGGCCACATCGTCATCGGCAAGAAGGCCCCGCAAATCTGCCCCGTGTGCAACCACCCGCAGGCTTTCTTCCAAATCAAAGCTGAGAATTATTAACTCATTATTAATCAATAAATACGCACAACATGAAAAAGTACGTTTGCGACGTCTGCGGTTATATTTATGACCCAGAAAAAGGCGACCCCGACAGCGGCATCGCCCCCGGCACCCCGTTTGAGGCCATTCCCGACAGCTGGTCCTGCCCGCTTTGCGGCATCGGCAAGGACAGTTTTTCTGTCATGGAATAGACACGGGACACGCGACTTTGGGACACGGGACATTGGTCACATACATCGACCAGTCCCGCGTCCCGCGTCTCGCAGTCTCGCGTCAATTATTGTAAACAAATTATGGATACCAAAGCATTATTCAACATAGGTTACGGGCTATACGTCCTGACCACCAACTATGACAACATCGACAACGGCTGCATCGTGAACACGGTGACTCAGGTCACCAGCAACCCGCTGCAAATCGCCGTGACAGTCAACAAGGGCAACTACACGCACGACCTCATCAAGGACTCTTGTGTGTTCAATGTCAGCATGTTGACCACAGAAACGCCGATGAAGGTCTTTGAGCATTTCGGGTTCCAGTCGGGGCGCAAGGTGAACAAGTTCGCTGACTGCGAGGCCGAGCATCGTGCCGTGAACCATGTGCTTTACATCCCGAAATACACCAATGCCTATTTGGCATGCCGCGTCAACAAGAGCATCGACTTCGGCACACACACCATGTTCATCGCCGATGTGCTTGATGCTCAGGTGCTTTCCGACAAGCCCTCCGTGACTTACGACTACTACCAAAAGAACATCAAACCCAAACCGCAACCCCAAGTCGAGAAGCCCAAGGACGGCAAACGCCGCTGGGTGTGTAAGGTGTGCGGCTACGTCTACGAGGGCGACTTCCTCCCCGACGACATCGAATGCCCGCTCTGCAAGCACGGCAAGGAGGATTTTGAAGAGGTTTTTTAGATTCCCTTTCAGGGAATGGAATAAAAACACCCTCCCAACTCCATTCCCTGGAAGGGAAACTGACAAACAGCCTGTTTGACATGCACAATAATTCAGAACAGCTACTTAAAAATATGAATCAGATACAATTAACCGAAAACATCTATTATGTCGGCGTGAACGACCGACACACCGACCGCTTCGAGAACCACATGGAACTGCCCAACGGCGTTTCCTACAATTCATACCTCATTGTGGATGAAAAAGTTGCCTTGATCGACCCTGTCGAAGCGGGCTTCATCGAGGAATATCTTTTCAAAATCAAGTCGGTGCTGCAAGGCCGCAAGGTCGACTACCTTATTATTAATCACGACGAGCCTGACCACAGCAACAGCATTGCCGCCGTGCTGAGGGAATGGCCCGAGGTGCAAGTGGTGGGCAATGCCAAGACCTTCGCACCGTTGGAAGCTTTCTACGGTCCCATCGAAAACAAGAAGACCGTGGCCGAAGGTGAGACCTTGAGCCTTGGCTGCCACACGCTGCAGTTCTTCATGGTGCCGATGGTACACTGGCCCGAATCCATGGTGACCTACGAGCAAAGCAGCAAAATCGTCTTCAGCAACGATGCCTTTGGCGGCTTCGGTGCCTTGAACGGCGGCATCTTCGACGACCAAGTCGACCTCGCCTTCTATGAGGACGACATGCGCCGCTACTACGCCAACATCGTCGGCAAGGTGGCCATGCAAGCCCTGAAAGCCATTGAAAAGCTTGGCGCATTGGAAATCAAGATGATAGCACCATCGCACGGACTCGTTTGGCGCACGAATCTCGCTTGGGTCTTGGGCAAGTACACCCAATGGAGCAAGCAGGAGTCGGAAGAAGGCGTGGTCATCGTGTACGGCTCCATGCACGGCAACACCGGTGTGATGGCCGACATCGTGGCACGTGGCGCTGCCGAGGCTGGCATCAAAGAAGTGAAGGTCTACGATGTCGCCAAGACCGAAGTCAGTTTCATCATGAGCGACATCTGGAAGTACAAGGGCATCATCATCGGGGCTTGCGCCCACTATGCCAGCATGTTCCCCAACATGACCCTTTTGACCCACGAAATCAACGAGTTCAAGCCGAAGGACAAATGTTATGGCCTCTTCGGTGGCATGAGCTGGAGCGGCGGCGGTGTGAAGACCCTCGCCAAATGCGCCGAAGAAGGCAAATGGAACCTCGTGGCCGAAAGCGTCGAGGTGAAAGGTGCCCCCATCCGCGAGGAGGATTGGGACAGACTCTACAACCTCGGAAAGATTGTGGCTGAGGCGATTAAACAATGAAACTGAGGTTTCTTTTAACGTTCTTGCTGGCCAGCATGACCTTGGCAGTCCTTGGGCAGAATCAGCCAGAGGTGCAAGTCATGAGCTATAATGTGCGCCATTGTGCGGGCATGGATAGGGTTATAGACATTGACCGCACAGCCCAAGTAATCGCCCATCAGCATCCCGACGTGGTGGCCCTTCAGGAGTTGGACAGCATGACCGCCCGAAGCGAACATCATGACCAGTTGGGCGCGTTGGCCATTCGCACTTCGTATTATCCCGTTTTCGGTAGCGCCATCGACTTCGATGGAGGCACTTACGGCGTGGGCATCCTCACCCGTGAACGTCCGCTGAGCACCAAGACCATCCCCTTGCCTGGAGAGGAGCCTCGCGTGCTGTTAGTAGTGGAGATGAAGGATTATGTTGTGGCCTGTACCCATTTAGACCTTGAAGCGTCAGAGCGATTGGCGTCAGTTCCTTTGATTGTGAATGAGGCCCAACGTTGGCAAAAACCTTTCATCCTTGCCGGCGACTGGAACGATGCCCCTAATTCGGAGCTTATGCAAGAGATGACGAAGTATTTCATCATCCATTCCGGCGACGAGGCCACCTACCCTGCCGATGGGCCGCAAGAGTGCATCGACTATATCGCGACGTACAAAGAACATCCAGCAGTGACGTTAGAATACAGCGTAGTCAACGAGCCTGAGGCATCCGACCACCGGCCTTTGGTGGTCAAGTTGCGGTTGCCGCTTTAATATGGTGTAACAACAAAAATTCCCCACCCGATGGATGGGGAATTTTTATAACTGCAGGGGCGCAGCATGCTACGTCTCTACAATCGTCTCATCATCTGACCACCAGTTTCCTATAGCACGTCCCCTTCCCTTCCACAGTGATGCGCAACGTGTAGACACCTGCAACATCAGGGGCGGTGATGGTTTGTACCGACGTTGCGCGCAACGTCTCCACCACTACGCCGAGGGCATTGATGATTTCGATTTGCATCTCGCCGGTTTCGTATTCCGTCTGGCCGAGGCTGACGTTCTCGCCACGCGCCACAGGATTCGGAAACACATGCAGTTTGCGTGCCCAATCGCTTGTGCCCGTTGTGCTGCGGAAACGGATGACGTAAGGCTCCATAAGATCGCCCAAGGTGGCGTTGTTGCTGAAGTTGATCTGCTCATCCGCACCGTGGATTTCTTTGCCTGTTGTCGTGTCGTAGAGGCTGAAGCTGAGCGTGGTGACTTCCTCGCCCGCGACGATCAGGAAGGCGATGTGGCGGTCGATGGGTTCGATGTACATTAGTCTGACGCTGCCACGGCACTCGCCGTTGGCGAAGGCGGCCAATTCGTAGCTATCGCTTTGGAGTTCCTCGTCGTCAAGCTCCACCACGGCGGTGACAGTCATGTTGTCTGGATAGGCGTGCAGGTCGGGCACCCAGTGGTTGTCGGCGGCGGTGACGTTCTCGGCAAGCTCCTCCCCTTTTGCTCCGTTGGGATAGACGAGCGTGAAGGCACTGCTGCCGTTCGACTTGTACAGCAGTCCCATGCCTGGGGTGATGGTCGACAGGGTGCCCATCCATCCCATGCCATCGTAATAGTTGGCGTAGCCGTTCTGGGCTTTCACCTGGTCGCCATTGGCTGGCATGACGTTTGAGAACGCCGTGGCAACGCTCATCGACGCGTTAACGGGGTAGCCTATCCAGTTCCAGCCCGGACCAACAATGATGGGGTGCGCCGCCGAGGTCGTCTCCGTGCCGGCCATCTCCAACACGCAGGGGTTGACGGTCTTGATCTTGTAGGTCGACTCGTTGTTGATGCTCGTGAGCATGCCGATCCAACCCATACCTTCGTAGTAGTTGGTGTAGCCCAGTTGCGTCTTGATCTGGATGCCGTTGCTGCCGAGCAGCTCCTCAAGCTGGACGATGCCGTTGTTGCCTTCCTGCTCAATATAAGTGTTCCACCAGACCCAACCAGAAGTGGCGGGATTGACTTGCACCGGGGGCGGGCCTGGGTAAAAGCGGGCTGTGCAGTTGAGGTTGTCGGTCACGGTGAAGGTGTAGGTGGCCTCGGTGGAGAGCAGCACGCCGTTGTTGCTCCAATAGAGGAAGGTGAAGCCTTCGTTGGCGGTGGCTGTCAAGGTGCAGGTTGCGCCGAGGGTATAGGTGCCTGCACCAGTCATCGTGCCACCTTCGGCGGGATTGGCCGTGGTGGTGACGGTGCAGGTCTCAAGGACGACTGCCTCGAAGTTCGCCACGTAGGTGGCGTTTTCGGTCACGATGAAGCTGTAGGTGACATTGGTGGAAACCTCGCTCCCGCCTTTGGTCCAGTTGACAAAGGTGTAACCCGTGGCGGAAGTTGCCGTTAGGGTACAGCTTGCACCATGGGTGTAGGTGCCTGCGCCGGTTATTGTCCCGCCTGCGGTCGGGTTCGCCGTCGCGGTGATGGTGTAGCTGTTCAGCGTGAAGTTGGCCGTGTATGCGGCGTTTTCCGTCACGGTGAAGGTGTGGGTCGGGTTGGTCGAGACGACCTCGCCGCCATGCGTCCAGTTCGTGAAGGTGTAGCCTGTGTTGGCAGTGGCCGTCAGGGTGCAGCTCTGGCCGTATTCGTAGCCGCCCGCACCGGTAATGGTGCCGCCGCTCTCGGGGACGGCATTGGCCGAAATGACGTAGGAACTGGCGGTGAAGTTAGCCACCAAAGTCCTCGGTTCCGTCACGTCGAAGGTGTAGGCCGCACTGGCCGAGACTTGACTGCCGCCCTCCGTCCAGTTGACGAAGGTGTAGCCCGTGGCGGGTGTGGCGGTCAAGGTGCAGCTTGCACCGTGGTTGTAAGTGCCTGCGCCGGTTATTGTTCCGCCTGCGGTCGGGTTGGCCGTGGCGGTGATTTCGTAGGTGTTCAGCTCAAAGTTGGCCACGTATGCTCCGGCGGCTGTCACCTCGAAGGTGTAGGTTGGCGCGTTCGAGACGACCTCGCCGCCTAAGGTCCAGTTGGTGAAAGTGTAGCCCGTGGCGGACGTCGCCGTCAAGGTACAGGTCTCGCCGTGGGTGTAGGTGCCCGCGCCGGTTATTGTGCCGCCTGCGGTCGGGTTGGCTGTCGCGGTGATTTCGTAGCTGTTCAGCCCGAAGTGGGCGATGTAGTCGGCATCCTCGGTGACGGTGAAGCTGTAGACCTGCTCATCCGACATGCTCGCGTTGTCGCGCTCCCAATAGAGGAAGTGGTAGCCAGTGGCGGGCGTGGCCGTCAAGGTGCATTCCCCTCCGTGGACGTAGCTGCCCGCGCCCGTCACGGTGCCGCTTCCGGCGGGAGTAACCGTGACGGTGATTTCGTGGATCACTTGTTCAAAGTTAGCGACATAGTCCGCGTCGGCGGTCACGGCGGGGTTGTAGGTTTGCGAGTTCGAGACCACGTCCGCGCCACGGGTCCAATTGCTAAAGGTGTAGCCCTCGTTGGCTGTGGCGGTCAGGTTGGCGACGGCGCCATGGTTGTAGGTGCCTGCGCCGCTGACGGTGCCGCCCTCCATCGGGTTGGCCGCTACGGTAATGTCGTAGGTGTTGGCGTTGATGCAGTCCACGTCGAACTCGTGGGTAAAGGTGCCGTCCAGGTCGTCGCCCTCGTAGATGAGGTTGCCGTTGCTGTAGGCCACGGTGAAGCTGCACTCGTCATAGTACATGCCCTCGACCCAGCCCAAAGTGACGTGCATCCCGTCGGGGATGCTCCGCGTGAGGGTGGCTGTCTCGCCTTCGGTGAAGGTCAGGTGCTGAGTGATGCTGCCGTAGCTCACCGTCAGCTGGTTGCCGTTCCAGCCGTCGCCGTCGGCGTCGTTGAGGGTGAACACGATGTCGCAGCCGTCGCCGAACTTCTCGAGACAATTTGTCCAGAGGATGTCGCTCTCGGGGCTTCCGTCGGGACAGACACCGTACTTGTACATGCCCGGCTCCATGTCGGCCCAAGTAGCGTCGGTATATTGTGTCTCCGAGGTGATGGCCACCTCCTGCATCGCCCCGCCGCCGCAAGGGGCGCGGTAGACCGTGGTGCCGCCGGTGCCTTCGGTAAGCTGGATGTCGTCGACGTTGACGCGATACACGTCGGTGCAGCCGAAGTGGCGGAGGGCCACGTAGCCCGTGCCGCTGTAGGCGCTCAAGTCAACGGTGTATTGCGTCCAGTCGGCGGGAGCGTCCCATTCGGCGATGGTGGTGAAGTCGGCGGCATCGGTGTTGCCCGTGGTCGACACGGCCACGCCGAAGTGGTCGCCGGGGTACATGTTGTTCCGCGCCGTGGCCCAGAAGCTGATGCTGCCGCCAAGGTTGATTTGCGGCGAGACCAGGTAGTTGTCGGGCGTGAGGGGGCCCGGGGCGCTTTCCCATGAGGCGGAGCTAACGCTGACGTTGCCGCCCGGGGTGTGGTTGGAGAGGTTGTCGCTGTACCACACGAAGCCGTCGCCGTCGGCGTCGATGGTGGTCCAGCCTTGGAAGGAGTAGTCGTCGAAGTCGTAGTCCGTGACAGTCGCTGACGCGGAGTTGAGGAAGCGGATATAGTCCACGAAAAAGCTGTCGTCGCCGACGCTGGTGCTGTAGTCCTTCTCGTAGGCCCACTTGAGGACGTGCACGCCGGCGGTGAGGTCGAACGCGCTTTCCTGCCAGTCGTGGTTGCCCGTCCAGCTGTCCATCTCCGTGTCGTCGATGTAGAAGTAGCCGTGGTCGTAGGCGTTCTCGCAGGAGATTCTGGCGAAGAAGCTGACTTGGCGGGCCGAGGGCAGGTCGACCAGCAGCTCGATGGCGGAGGTGGTGCTGTTCTCGCCCGCGTTGCCGCTCTTGATGCAGTAGAGGCCTTCGTGGGGGCTGGCCTCGGTGACTTCCCAGGGGTAGCCCGCGTCGTTGCGCCAGACGAGGCCGCCGAAGTCGCCGCTCTCGAAGTCTTCCGCGCCCCATTGCACCTTGACGGCGGGGCTGGCCGGGTCGCTGGCGTCGGGGCTGTAGGCGGCGGTGGCCTTGAGCAGCGGAGAGGTGCAAAGCTCCTCGATGTCGGTGAAGCCGCTCCAGCCATTGGCACTCCCGTAGGCATCTCCCGAGCCGCAAGGCACGTAGACGGGGATGTCGTGGTTCATGTTTTCAAAGGGACCGAAGTGTGATGAAGGCGGCGTTTCGGGAAGCGCCATGATGGAGGTGAAGCCAGTGCAATCCTTAAAAGCATAGTTTTCTATCTCAGCAATTGAGTTGCCAAGGGTCAGGCCGCCCGTGAAGCCGGTGCAACTACGGAAAGCCCCAATCCCAATCCAAGTCACGGAGTTGCCTATGGTCAGGCTCCCTGTAAAGCCAGTACAACCTTCGAAAGCAATCGCTCCAACCTCCACCACGGAGTTGGGGATTGTCAGGCTGCCTGTGAAGCCAGTGCAATCCTTAAAAGCAAAGTTTTCTATCTCAGCAATTGAGTTGCCAAGGGTCAAGTCGCCCGTGAAGCCACTGCAACTTTCAAAAGCACTACCTCCAATACAAATCACAGAATTTGGGATAGTCAGGCTGCCCGTGAAACCGCTGCAACTTTCAAAAGCAGATTCTCTGATCAACGTCACCGAATTGGGGATAACCAAACTGCCCGTCAAACCTGTGCAACCAAAGAAAGTAAGACTTCCAATGAGGGTCAAGGAATTGCCGAGGGTCAGACTTGTAAAACCGCTGCAACCGTAGAAAGCACCAGCAACGCCTGGAAGATCATTATCACCTCCAAGGGCAGTCACGGAGTTGGGAATCACCAAGCTGCCCGTGAAGCCTGTGCAACAATTGAAAGCATATCTTTCAATTCTGGTCAAGGAATTGCCAAGAGTCAGGCTGGTGAAGCCGCTGCAACCATAAAAAGCACCCGATTCAATGGTTATCACAGAGTTGGGGATGACCAAGCTGCCCGTGAAACCGCTGCAACTATAAAAAGCCCCATTTCCAATCGTGGTCAAGGAGTTCGGTAGGATCAGGCTGCCCGTCAAACCACTGCAATAAGAAAAAGCAGACGCCCCAATGGTTATCAAAGAGTTGGGGAGGGTCAGCGAGATGAGGCTTGGACATCCCAGGAAAGCTGTATGGGCTATCCTTTGCGTGCCAGGGGCGATGCTCAGCGCGCCCGTGGGTTTGCTCCCCTTGTAGCCCAAGCACCAACCGCCCAAATACAAAACGCCGTCGGGCTGGCTGTTGTACCATGCTGTTCCCTTAAAAGCGTCCCGCCCAATCTCGGTCACGGAATTGGGGATGCTCAGGCTACCCGAAAAGCCGCTGCAATTTTCGAAAGCAGATTCTCCAATCGTGGTCATGGAGTTGGGAAGGTTCAGACTGCCCGTGAAGCCGCTGCAACTATAAAAAGCATTGTCTCCAATCGTGGTCACGGAGTTGGGAAGATTCAGGCTGCCTGTCAAGCCCGAACATCCACTGAAAGCAATATCGCCAATAACCTTCAGAGAGCTTGGGAGGCTCAGCGAGGTCAAGCCTGTGCAATTCTTGAAAGCGTTTTTACCTATCACTGTTGTGCCTGCGGCAATGCTCAGCGCGCCGGTGGGCTGCTCCCCCTTGTAGCCCATGCAATATCCGTCCAAATACACAATGCCGTCGGGCTGGCTGTCGTACCATGCTGTTCCCGAAAAAACATCGAAGCCAATAGAGGTCACGGAAGCGGAAAGGCTTATGGAGGCCAAGTTAGTGCAACCCTCAAAAGCATAGTTATCTATCGTGGTCACAGAATTAGGGATGACGACACCCGTCAAGCCAGTGCAATACGCAAAAGCACTATATTGAATCCTGGTCACGGTGTTGGGGATAACAACGGTGCCCGTCAAGCCTGAACAGTCCGAGAAAGCCATGTATCTGATTTGGGTCACGTTGAAGGTGTGGCCGCCGAAGGTCACCTGCGCGGGGATGACGAGGGGGCCGGAGGCGGAAGTGTAGTCCTTGTGGCCCGTCACCATCACGGTGTTGTCAGTTAACATCCAGTAGTGGAAGTCGCCCACGGTGAAGGTTTGTGCGTTGGCGAGGGCGGTCAGGGCGGTGAGGATTAGGGTGAGGAGGAGTTTTTTCATAGTTGATAGTTGTTTAGTTGTCAGTTGTTTAGTTGTAGGGCTGTCACAGTGTGGCAGCCGTGTTCCCGTAGGTCGCGACCTACGGTTAATAGGATGTCGTCCCTTCGGGACGGGGTCGCAGCGACCATGTCATCCCTGCACAGGCTCGTGTAGGCGGTCATGTCATCCCCACGTAAGCCCGTGGGAGGCAAGGGATCTATGGCCGCCCCAGGTCGTGTCCCTGGCCATGTCATCCCTGCGCGGGCCTGTCGGGGTGCTGCCCGACACTCCGTATCGAGATGAGGTAGGGTCGCCCCTTCGGGGCTCGGTGCCATGTCATCCCCACGCAGGCCCGCTTAGGCGGCCATGTCATCCCCACATAGGCCTGTGCGGTGGCAAGGGATCTATGGCCGCCGAGTGGTATCGCCCTTGCGGGTGTGGCCTGCCGGACGACGGCATCCGCCGGTTTTCCCCAACGTGTTGCATTGGGTTGAGCTAAGCTGCCCTTTCAGGGCGTTGGCAGTAGCCTTGTCATCCCTGCACAGGCCCGTGTAGGCGGCCATGTCATCCCCAGGCAGGCCCGGATAGGCGGCCATGTCATCCCCACGTAGGCTCGCTTAGGCGGCCATGTCATCCCCACACACGCCCGTATAGGCGGACATGTCATCCCCACGCAGGTCCGTGGGGGGCAAGGGATCTATGGCCGCCGACTGCCGCCGCCGGCCGCTGCCGCAAGGGCTTCGCCGCTTCGCGCCTTTTCATGGGCAAAGATAGGGAAAAAAACACTACATGCTACAGAATGCAGGAAAATCTGCAATTCAGCAAAACACTCACGGAATCAAGTCATTCCCGTCACGCGTGTAGATGAGCATGCAAATGAAGCCAATGGGAAAAATGATGAAGAAGCACACCCCAAGCCAAAACCAGAACGACTTGCCTCGTCTTCGGGCAATGAGACCTCCAATGACGGCTTGCACAGTACAGGCGATAAGCACCAGTAAGAGAATAAGTTCTGTTGACATGACTTTATGGTTTATTTCTTCTTCCTTCCACTTTTTTTCAGTGCCTCGGCGATAATCCATTGCAACTGCCCGTTGACGGAACGGAACTCGGCGGCGGCCCACTGCTCCACCGCCTCCATCGTCTCGGCATCGACGCGAAGCAGGAAGGTCTTGTTCGTATTATCTTTTTCCTTTGCCATCAGCTTTTCTTTTCCTTGTTTGTCTCAAGACGTGGCCCTTCGACAGGTTCGTGGACCACTAACGATTCGCCCAAGGTCATCGAGCAGATGTTGTCCTTGGAAATATGTTTATCGTAAATACAGATGCACAGAATGGTCACGGCCATGACGATGAAGCCCGCGAGGCCTGCCATGCCGTTCAGGAAGTCGTTGCCACCCAAGGTGAAATAGATGACCATGCCACTGACTGCATTGATAGTGCCATGAAAAATCGCTGCAGGTATCATCGACTTGGTCTTTAGGACGAAATACAACTCTATGACTCCTAACAAGATACAGAATACCACCATCAACAGGACACCCCAACGCGGTTCATTCGGGTAGTTGTGGCCCATCAGGATGAGCGGGAAGTGCCAGAGACCCCACACAACACCGATGAACAAGGCCGCTTTCCAGAAGTTCACCTCGCGCAAGG
>JAEEGF010760866.1_pt1 | contig 11004 bp, 7 predicted proteins | sample 9134171 | NCBI WGS metagenome assembly JAEEGF01 (sample SAMN16246542, study PRJNA631951) | gut metagenome | biome: gut microbiome; feature: rumen; material: AP-attached | host: Bos | place: Iran: Karaj | collected 2018-10
GGTAGTTGTCCACGATCACCCGCCCCAGCTCCTCCGGATCGACCCCCTCCGCCGCCAGCTTGTCCGTGTTGGCGATGGAGCAGCCGTCGATGTAGGTCATGGTGAAGATGCGCTCGGTGGTCAGCTCGTCGATGACGGCGGGGCAGGAGATCCGCGATTCGTCGTCCAGACACTTTTCCTTGAACAGGCGGGTGTTCGCCGCCTCCACGCGGAAATCCAGCTCGTCCTTGGTGACCTTCTCCAGCTCCGAGATCACCGACTTGAAGTCGATGACCTGGCCGTCGGAATCCTCCTCCACGATGTTCACCAGGTCCGCCAGCTTGTTGAGGAGCAGGAAATCCTTGCGCATCATGTCGGCGATCAGGGGCCGCTGCACCTTGGTGACCACCCGGGTGCCGTCCTTGAGTACGCCGTAGTGGGCCTGGCCGATGGACGCGGATCCTAAGGGCTCGTCCCTAAATTCGGCGTAGATCTCATCGATCTTCCTGCCGGCCTCCTGCTCGATGACGGCTTTTGCCACGGCCGGGTCCAGGGGCTTCACGTTTTCGCGCAGCTTCTCCAGCTCCCGGCAGTAGCTTTGGGGCAGCAGGTCCACCCGGCTGGACATGATCTGGCCGATCTTCACATAGGTGGGCCCCAGGTCCTCCAGGGTGGTCCGCAGCTCCCGGGGGGTGAAGCCGTTGGCGTAGAAATTGTGCTTGGCGAAGATGGCGACCATCTCGGCGGCGCGGTGCTTGTCCCGCTGCCGGAAGGCTTCGATCTCATTTTCCAGCAGCTTCTTCAGCTCCGCGCTCATCTCCTCCGTGCTGCGCTTGAGCTGCGCCTTCTCACTTGCCAGCTGGTCCATCAGCTTTTGCGTTTTATCGTTCAGCGGCATCTTCCGCACCCTCCTTCTCGTTTTTGAATGGCCACACCCAGATGAGCCTGAGGACGCTCACCAGGGCGGAGAACAGGAGCGCGCCGCCGATGACCTTCATCAGCAGGCTCGGCGAATCCCACCAGGGATTCAGGAAGATCAGCACGCCCAGCACCAGGAGCACCGCGGCCAGGATCACCAGCATCCACCAGCCCTTCCGGTTGGAGCGGCGGGCGAAGAGCAGGGCGTTCAGGAGCGTGAAGAGGCCGTCCTGCACCAGCACGAATCCGAACAGCCAGCCCAGGGCCTTCAGCAGGTCCTGGTTGTAGATGAGGATGAAGACGCCCAGGATGGCGATGATCAGGGCGCCGGTGAAGAGGATATAATGGATCAGGGCCTTCCTGCTGGCAACGAATTCCAGCATCTCCACAAGGGCGAAGACGATCATCCCGTAGCCCACGGTGACGACCAGGGTGTTCACATAGCTCTCGGGACAGATCAGCATGACTACGCCGAGGGCCATCATCAGGATAGCGGCCAGGATCGACTGGCGCTTGAGTTTGTCCAGGGTCTGAAACAGCATACAGCACCCCTCCTTCTTCGATCGGAGCCATTATACTCTCGAAGGGGTCGGTTTTCAAGCCTCCTTCTGCCCCGGGCGGGGATGGGCGCTGCCTTTCAGATGCGATCAAGCTTGCCGCGACAGGGTATAGTCACGGTACGGTCAGGACCGTACGAGACAGGAAAGGCCCCACATAGACAAGACCGTGGGCATTTTGGGCGCGGGCCTCGACGGCATGGAGCGGGACCCCCTGCAGCCTGACGATGAGCTGTCCACCAACGACAACATCATCGTACCCCCCGCGTGGGCGGCGGCATCGCCGACATCGGCGAGGCCATCATGCCCATGCTGGTAGAGGACATCTGCCTGCTGCTCGCTGGCGACCAGCCCCGGTTCGTGGCGAACCGCCAGCATCTCGCCCAATAGATAGCTTTCCTTCCAAAAGCCGGGGAAACAGAACAGGACCCATCGATACAGGGCGTCGGCAGGTCCTGTTCTACAGACCGATCTTCACTAAAGAACAGGTCAACGCACAACGCCTTATTGACAGCGGAATAAAAAGAAAAGGGGCCGGAATTGCATGTTTCACAATTCCGACTCCGATTAATCCATCACACCATTGATGCGGTTTTATGAATGGCTGTTCCGGTATTCGTTGGCGCTCATGCCGACGATCTTTTTGAACACCCGGGCGAAGTGGGCCGTGTCGGCATAGCCGACCATCTCGCCGATCTCGCCGATCTTCAGGCTGGGGTCGCGCAAAAGCCGCTTTGCGGTGTTGATGCGCACCGCGTTGAGCACGTCATAGAAATTGCCGTCGGTGTGCTTGTTCAAAAGCTTCGAGAGGTGCCATTGGGAAACATAACAGGCGTCCGCCACATCCTGCAGCGTCAGCTTTTCGGCGTAATGGCTCTCGATATACGCCGTCGCCTGACGGACCAGGAAGCTGCCGCTGTGCTCGCGCAGTTCGTCCGTCTCCTCCTCGGGCGCGGCCTTGTCCAGCCGCTCCGTCACCGCGGCGAGGGCCTCGTTGATCTCGCTCATCTTGGAGGGCTTGAGCAGAAAGCGGGCCACGCCCAGGCGGATCGCCTCCTGAGCGTACTGAAAGTCGCGGTAGCCGGTCAGCACGATGACCTGCAGGTTGGGGTATTCGCTGCGCAGTCCGGCGAGCATGGTCAAGCCGTCGTCGCCGGGCATGCGGATGTCGGTGAAGAGGATATGGGGCTGGAATTGCCGGATGATCTTGGCGCCGTTCACCGCGTCCGAAGCCGTGGCCACGACCTCGCAGCGGTAATCCTCCCACTTCACGACTTTCCGAAGACCCTCTACGATCAACTTTTCATCGTCGATCAGCACGACCCGATACATGCTTTCTCACCTCGCTACAGAGATAATAGCTCTCTCCATTTTTCGATCAGGCTCTCCGCTTTTTCGCCCGTCTCCGCCTCTGCGGCCATGCGCAGCAGGGGCTCGGTGCCGGAGAAGCGGCAGATGACCCAGCTGCCGTCGCCGAAATAGCACTTGACGCCGTCCTCGCGGTTGACGCGCTGGACGCCCTCGAAGGCGGGCAGCAGTTCCTCTTCAAACAGAAGCTGCTGGAGCCTGGTCTTGCGCTCCGGCGTCATGCGGAAATCCGCCTCCCGGTAGAAGGGCTCGCCGTACTGCTCGGTGATCTCCCGGTAGAGCGCGCTGATGGATTTGCCGGTGACGGCCAGCATCTCCGTGAGCAGCGCCGCGGCATACATGCCGTCCTTGCCGGAGATGTGCCCGCGCACGGCCATGCCGCCCGAGCTCTCCCCGCCGATGATGGCATCGGTTTCGGTCATCTTCGCGGAGATGTATTTGAAGCCCACGGGCACCTCATAGCTGCGCTGCCCCAGCCCCTCGGCCACCCGATCCAGCAGATGGGTGGTGGAGTTGTTGCGCACGCAGGGCCCCTGCCAGCCGCGGTACTTCACCAGATAGTAGTACAGCAGCACAAGGAGCTTGTTGGGGTGGATGAAGCCGCCCTGTTCGTCGATCACGCCGAGACGGTCGGCGTCGCCGTCGGTGGCCACCCCCAGATCGCAATGGCTGTCGAGGACGAAATTCGACAGCGGGATCAGTGTGGCGGCGTTGGGCGCCGGCAGTTTGCCGCCGAAGAGCGTGTCATGGCGATCGTGGATGACCTCCACGTCGCAGCGGCAGGTCATCAGGATCGTGCGCAGACAGGTCTGGCTGACGCCGTACATGGGGTCCAGCGCGATACGCAGCCGCGCCTTCTTGATCGCTTCCTCGTCGATGAGGGCCAGGATGCTGTCGATGAAATCGTTGGCCGGATTGTCCTCGCGAATGAGGCCCTGCTCCAGCGCCGCCTCGTAGGGAATGCTCAAAATCTGCGCGGGGTCGAGGGCGGCGATCTCCGCCTCGATCTTTGCCGTGACCGTGAGATCGGCATCCCGCCCGCCGGCCGTGAACACCTTCACACCGTTGTAGATGGCGGGGTTGTGGCTGGCCGTGACCATCATGCCGTAGGACAGGCCTTTCGTCTTGACCACATACATGATCAGCGGCGTGGGGGAGGAGCGATTGACCATCAGCGTCCGAAAGCCATAGCCCGCCAGCACTTCGGCGACCCAGTGGGCCGATTCTTTGGACAGGAATCGCCGGTCATAGCCCACGCAGAGTTCCTCCCCTCCGTGGCCCTCCTTTTCCATCAGGCGGCACAGCCCCGCCGTCAGCAGTTGAAGGTTGTCCTTCGTGAAATCCTCCGCGATGACAGCACGCCATCCGCCCGTACCGAATTTGATCATGGTTTTTGCCCCTTTTCCTCTATTATATCATAGTTTTTGCCACTATCCCATCAAAACTTCCGCACGGCAGACGCTGCCCGCCGGCAGGGGCAAAAGCGCATCCGTCTCCTGCCCGTCCACCCGGATGGAGCGCACGCCCTTCTCCACACCATCGGGATTGAGGACGGTAATCTCATAGCGCGCCCCGCGCCAGATGCGCTTGATGGTGAATTCCTTCCAGTCCGCCGGGACGCAGGGGTCGATGCGCAGCACATCGAAGTCCGGCCGCACGCCGAGAAGATACTGCGTCGCCGCGTAATAGGCCCAGCCCGAGGAACCCGTCATAAAGGGGTGCCGGGCCCGACCGAAGGCCGTGTGGTCGCGGCCCACCACGAATTGGCAGTAGCTGTAGGGCTCGCTCTCGCGGATCTCGATCTTGTCGTTCTGCAGCGCAGGGCAAAGGGCGTTGTACAGCTCCATGGCCCTGGACCCCCGGCCCAGTATGGACTCGGCCACCCATGCCCAGGGGTTGGGATGGCTGAAGATGGCGCCGTTTTCCTTCAGCCCGGGATAGACCCGGGTGACAAAGCCGATCCCGTCGTCCACCTTCGTATAGCTGGGCGCGTTGAGCATCAGGCCGTAGGGGGTGAAGAGGTATTCATAGACGCTGTCCATGGCGGCGAGGCCCTGGGCGCGGTCAGCTGCGCCGGAGATGACCGCCCAGGTGTTGGACTCCATGTGCACGCGGCCCTCTTCATCCTGCTGGGTGCCGATCCTGCGGCCGTCGGCGGTGATGCCGCGGATGAACCACTTGCCGTCCCAAAGCACCCGGCGGCAGGTCTCTCTGACCCTGTCCGCCATCCGGCGATATTTAGCGGCGTCCTCCTGCCGATCGAGGCGCTCAGCGAGGGCGATGAAGTTGCCCAGCGCCCACAGGTGCAGGAAGCTCACCATGGCGCTCTCGCCGCCGCCCAGGTTCAAACAGTCGTTCCAGTCGGCGCGCAGGCCCTTGCAGATGCCGTTTTGCCCGATCTCCCGCGCGGAGAAGTCCAGGATGCGCTTCAGGTGTTCATAGACGGTCCCGGCGCCGCCGTCGGCATAGGTCACGACTTCGTCCATGAAATCGAAATCCCCGGTCTCGCGCACATACTGCACGACGGAGGAGACCAGCCACAGCGCGTCGTCCGCGCAGGCGTCCTTCAGGCCGTGGACGATCTGGCTCTTGTCGGGAACGGGGACGACGGTGGGGGACTTGAAGCCCTGCTTCTCCTGCACCGGCTCAAACCAGCGGGGCTCGAAGAGGTGCAGCCCGTAGCCCGTCGTGGTCAGGGCGCGGAGCAGCTCCACAAGGCGGCTGCGGCACTTCTGGGGATTGGAGTGGGGCACCATCATGGCGTCCTGGGCCGTGTCCCGGTAGCCCAGGCCTACGCGCCCGCCCACCTCGATGAAGGAGGTGAAGCGGGAGAACATCACGTTGATCTCGCTCTGATAGAGGTTCCAGATGTTGATCTCGGTGTCAAGGCCCGGGTTGGGCGTGGCGATGTGCAGACAGGCGAGCTTGGCGTCCCAGAAGGCTGCGAGGCGGCGAAAATCCTCGTCCGCCCGGGCCTGGGTATACTTCCTGCGCATGGCTTTCCCGGCCTCGATCCCACCTTCGCCCAGCAGAAAGAGCAGCCGCGCCTCCTCCCCGGGGGCGAGATGCAGGGTCTTTTTCAAACATCCGCAGTGATTGCCGCCCTTTTCAAAGCTTCTGCGACACTGGCCGCTCTCCACCGTCAAGGGGTTGCGCTCCGTGCGGTAGGGGCCGATGAAGGTGTCGCGCAGGCAGTCGAAGCCGTCGGCATCGAAATCGGACGTAAAGAACTGATACCCGTACTGCTCGTAGTATAGGTCGTGCTCGATCACGCCGTCTACGCAGCGGCTGCCGGCGGCGTAGAGGCTCATCTGGAAGTTGCGGTTGTCCATGTCCACCTGGTGGAAGCTGAACTCCAGATAGGAGAAGACGCTGATCGTGCGCGGTCGGTCGCTGTCGTTGCGAAGCCGCACATCCCAGAGCTCCACGGGGTCGTCCATGGCGACGAACAGGGTCTGGCTGGCCGCGATGTCGCTGTAATCGCTCTCATACCGCACATAGCTCAAACCGTGGCGACAGCGAAAATGCTCCTTTGGCTTGCCCACGGGCTGCCAGGAGACGGACCAAAAATCGCCGCTCTCGTCATCGCGAAGATAGACATAGTGGCCCGGTCCGTCCATGGGTACGCCGTTGGGACGGAAACGGGTGATGCGATGATACTCGGAGCTCTTGTAGATGAGATAGCCGCCCGCGGTGTGGTTGAACACACCGTACATATCCCCCGTGCCGATATAGTTCGTCCAGGAGACCGGCAGATCCACCCTGTCGATCACATATTCGCGTTTTTCATTGTCAAAATGGCCGTACTGCATGGAAGTGCCCTCCTCCAGCCGTATTCATTCAGCTTCATTATACCGGAAAACGGGGAAATGAAAATGCCTGTTTCTGCTTCTTTTTGTCTTTCCTTGCGCTTGAAAACTGTACGGGAAAGGCTTATACTGATTGGGAAGAAAACATGCGGAAAGGAGGGGAAGGGATGAAGCTCTTTTCGCCGGACTCCCGGTTCATGCGCGCCATGAGCATGCTGGGTGATCTTCTGCTGCTGAATCTGATCTTTCTGATCTGCTGCGTGCCCATCGTCACCATCGGCGCCTCCTGCACGGCCCTGTACACGGTCGCGTTCCGCATGGCGCGGGGCACGGAGGGACACGTTCTCGGCCTGTTTTTCCGCGCTTTTCGGCAGAATTTTCGGCGTGCCACGGGGCTGTGGCTGCTTCTGCTGCTGGCAGGAGGCGTGGCCGTGCTGGATATTTGGATCTTTGCCGCCTTCTCGGGCGTGCTGCGGCTGATCGAGATCCCCTTCGTGCTGCTGCTGATCGTTGCGCTCTTCACCGCCGGTTATGCCTTCCCACTGCTCAGCCAGTTTGAAAACACGGTGAAGGGAACGCTCAAAAACGCGCTGGCCCTTTCGCTGGGGTATCTGCCGCGCACCCTCGTGATCACGGCGCTGAACGTCTTTCCTTTGGTGCTGCTGCTGTATGACCCCTATCTGTTTCTGAACGCCGGCTTTATCTGGGCGTTCCTCTGGTTTTCCGCCGCCGCGTATCTGGCGGCAAAACTGTTGGAAAAGGTGTTTGCTCCCTATCGGGAGGAGAAAAAGGAGGAGGACCCATCGTGATCGTACGCAAACTCGGCATCGCGGATTATCCTGCCGTCAACGCGCTCTTTGCCGTTGCCTTCGAGACCACGCCGGAGAACGGCCCGGCCAGGGAGGAGGATGAGGGCGTCCGCCACTGGGGCGTTTTTTCCGAGGACGGCGATCTGATGAGCTCCCTCACCGCCACGCCCTTTTCTATGCGCTTTGACGGCGCGGCCTGCCCCATGGCGGGCATCGGCGCGGTGCAGACCCTGCCGCCCTACCGCCGCCGGGGCGGCATAGCCGCCTGCTTCGAAAGGGCGCTTCCGGAGCTCTATGAGAGCGGCTTTCTCTTTGCCTATCTCTATCCCTTCTCCACGGCCTTCTACCGCCGCTTCGGGTTTGAGAGCTGTGTGACCGCCCTTGCCTGCACGGTGGATCTATCCCAGCTCCGCCTGCCGCCGGGCACCGGCAGCTTCCAGCTCGCCACCAAGGAAAAGCCCCTCTTCGAGGCGATCCGCCAGGTGGATCGGGCTTGGGAGGGGATGTGGAACATGGAGGTCCTGCGCGGCGAGGGGGACTATGCTTGGCTGGACAAGCTGGACCCGCTGGCGTCGCGGGAGTATCTATATGTTTGCTTCGACGCTTCCGGGGCTCCGCGGGGCTATATCGCCTTCCGCACGGCGGTCGAGGCGGGCGAACGGGCGCTGGTCTGCAGCCGCTTCCGCTTCATGGACAAGGCAGGGTTCTACGCCCTTCTCAGCGTATGCAAGAGCCTGGCCGCCGATCATCGGCTTGCCAAGTTCACGCTGCCCTCAGATCCTGCGCTGCCCTATCTGATGGGGGAGTGGTCCCTGGGGGCGGCCAGCTTCTCCCGGAAACCGGCCGGGATGCTCCGCGTGATCCATGTGGCCGAGGTGCTGCGCCGCGCCGCATACCGGGGAGACGGGGTACTGTGCCTCGGTATCCGGGATGGGTTGATCCCGGAGAACGACGGCGTGTTCGACCTTGTCTTTGCCCATGGCCGCGCCGTCTCGGTGGAGCGCACGGATGCAAAAGCCGATGCCGTCATGGACATCGCCTCCTTTTCGGCCCTGATCGCGGGCGTGTGCGACTTCGACGGCGCCCGAAACTGGATGGACGGCGTGGAGATCATCGATCCCGCGGCTCCGTTTGAGGGCGTCTTCTATCGCAAAAGCATGATGATCTCAGAGTATTTTTAGGAGCAGCGCAGGGACGACAAAGACCGTCTTTATTTCGAAAAAACGCCCCGCATCTTTCGATGCGGGGCGTTTCGTTGCCTGGGTGTTTCTTGGTTACTCTTTCAGTCTGAAAGCTCAGCCCGCGTACTTGGCAAGCTGCTCGTTGGCGGCGGCGACGAACTCGTTGATGCCGGCAGCTTCCAGCTTCTGCAGGAACTCAGCCAGGACCGCAGCCGGATCGGTCGCGCCGGAGCAGAGGCCGAAGGCATACTCGGCGAAGACGTTGGCGATGGCGGCGCCTTCGGTCTCAACCTCAGAGCTGTCGAAGATGAAGGAGCCGTAGGGCAGCGCTTCGGCGCTGTTGTAGTACTCGGCGAAGTCCTTCCAGTAGTTCACACCCTCATCCACGGTGGGCGGCAGGATGCGGACGTTGCCCATGCCGTTGCGCCAGGGGCTGTACGTCGCACGGTTCTCGTCGATCCAGGTGATCGTGCCGTCAGCGTTCTTGTTGAAGGTGAATCCCTCGAGGCCGTAGTTCAGCGTGGTCATCACATAGGGATCGGTGTTGAGCAGGTTCAGGAACTGGAGGGCCTTCTCGGGGTTCTTGGAGACGGTGGAGATGGCCATCATCGCGCCCTGGCCGGAAGTGGAATCCATATAGGGAGCGGAGGCCGGGACCATGCGCACGTCGATGCCGCGGGCCTTGGAGAAGTCGATCTCGCAGCCATAGGCGTAGGACTGGGTGCTGATGAGGTATTCGCCGCTGTTCTGGCAGGCGGTGCGGTAGTCGTTGGAGGTGGCCACGTTCTGGATGCTGGGGGAGATGAAGCCCTTCTGCGCCAGCTCATAGGTGCGCGCAGCATACTTCTCGAACTCGGGCGTGGAGAACTTGTTCACGATCTTGCTGCCGATGTCTTTGGCGGGGTGCTCCTTGTCATAGTAGTAGGACAGCACGTTGCCGGAACCCAGATCGCCGGTCACGATGGAGGTGACGTTCACGAGACGCTCAAGCACCATGGGCTCGACGCACAGGGGGTAGAAGTCGTTGACACCCTGGGAAGCCTTGAGATCCTTGGCTTTATGGAGCATCTCTTCGAACTCGGGGGAGTAGTAGTCGAGGCCCTTGGCGCAGATAGCGTCCACGTCATACCCGAGCTCGGCGAGCAGGGTGCCGTTCACATCCCAGCAGTTCTGGGTGGCGGTGTCCTTCAGAGCGGGCACGGCGTAGATGCCCATGCCGTCATAGCCGTTGGTCTTGGCACATTCCCAGATGCCCTCGGGGATCGTGGCAAGCAGATCCGCGCCGTACTGGGGCAGCAGATCGTCCAGCTTTACCCAATACCCGTCGCGCGCATACTTGTTGTACTCGTCGGCAGACCAGTTGCAGGTGAAGTACATGTCGACATTGTCGCCGCCAGCAAGAGCCGTGACGACAGCCGTATCGAAGTCGCCCCAGGTGCCCCAGATAACATCGAGCTTGGCGCCGATCTTTTCGTTGAGATAGACGTTCAACTCGTCAAGCACCTTCTTGGAGGCTTCGGGAGAAACATTGCTGCCGTGGAACCAGATCTTCAGCGTGACGGGCTCTTCAGCGGAGGCGGTGTTGGTGAAGGCGAATACGCCAGCGAACATCACCAGGGCGAGGAGCAGAGAGACGATCTTTTTCATGTTGTTTTTCCTCCGTTTTTTTTTGATGTATCCTAAACAGCTGAGCTGTCCAGTTCGAAAGATGGCTGATGCTCAACCCTTGACCGATCCGATCGTCAGGCCGGAGACGATGTACCGCTGGAAGAAAGGATAGGCGCAGGCGATGGGGATGACGATGAGCACGACCAGCACCATGCGCAGCGTCTGCGTCGGGGCGCGCATGGCCTCCTGAATGGCGGAACTGCCCAGGGCCGCGCTCATGCGGTTGAGGTACTCCACGTTGTTCTGCAGCTCCATCAGCAGGGCCTGCAGGGGCTGGAGCACCTTGTTCTGCTTGATGTAGAGCAGGGAGAGGTACCAGTCGTTCCAGTAGGCGAGGGAGTTGAGCAGGGCGATCGTGGCAAGGCCGGGCTTCGCCACGGGCAGCACCACCCGGAAGAAGGTGGAGTATTCGCCGCTGCCGTCGATGGTGGCGGCCTCGATCAGTTCCAAGGGGACCGAGCTCTTGAAGAAGGTCCGCATGATGATGATGTTGAAGGGGCTGACCAGCAGCGGGACGATCAGCGCGGCGTAATTCTCCTTGAGGCCGAGGATCTGGGTGCAGATGACGTAGGTCGGCACAAGGCCGCCGCCGAAGATCATCGTAAAAAAGCTCAGGAAGTTGAAGAAGCCGCGGAATTTGAAGTCCGGCCGGAAGAGGGCGTAGGAGTAGAGCGCGCAGATCAGCGTGCTCAGGACGGTGCCGACCACGGTGATG
>JAEEGF011916325.1_pt1 | contig 11004 bp, 9 predicted proteins | sample 9134171 | NCBI WGS metagenome assembly JAEEGF01 (sample SAMN16246542, study PRJNA631951) | gut metagenome | biome: gut microbiome; feature: rumen; material: AP-attached | host: Bos | place: Iran: Karaj | collected 2018-10
GCGTTGCTGACGCATTCGTCCACCAGAACGGCCAGGATCCGGTAGGTGTTGCCCAGGCAGTTCAGACTGTCGCTGGAGTTGTTGCTGTAATAGCTGAGGACCAGGGTCTGCAGATCCCGCAGGAAGCCGGGGTTGGAGATCCGCTGGACGACCCGGCTGCCGCCCACCACTCCCACGTAATCCAGGAAGGACGTGAGCCCCTTGCCGGCCAGATCCAGCCACCAGATATCCGCCGGCTCGGCGGAGGTGACGGTGACGGAGCACTCCTCGCCCTTGGCCAGGAAGAAGACGTCGTTCTGGCACAGGACGTATTCCCGGCCGGCCACGGCCAGCACACAGGCGCCGGAGGACACGGCCACGATCCGGACGGGGTTAACAATTTTCCAGTTTGCGGTGACGCCGGGGCGCTCCTTGAGATATCCGCTCTCCGACGGCACGCAGCTCGTATAGGGCTTGATCGCCTCGTAATCGATGGCGGTGACGATGTTTTTCAGCGGCATAATCTGCTCCTATTCCAGAAATAAGCGGTGCTTTTGAAAGAATGGGAAAAACACGGTCCCGGGGAGCCCGCCGGACGGCGCCGCTCCGTTACCGTCATTATAGCGGAAACAGTACAAAAAGCAAGATAGAAAACAAAGTTGCCGATTTTTTCTCCAGTTTCTGTTGATGCGTCTATTTTGAAATGGAGAAAAGGGGAGTATGATTGGCGCAGTAAACCGATAAACTGCGGGGGAGTATGCCCCCGGGGCGGGATCCGGATCCCGGTCATATGAATCATGCAAATCAAATATGCTTTGAGGAGGCTGTAAACATGAGAGAGTATCGGATCGCAGTGGTGGGCGCTATGGGCGCCGTGGGCAGCGAAATGCTGAAGACCCTGGCCCAGCGGAAGTTCCCCGCGGCCGAGGTGAAGGCCCTGGATATTGCCGCCAATGCCGGCAAGAAGGTGCCCTTCGGCGACGGCGAGCTTACCGTCCGGGAGACCGCCATCGACGAGTTCCGCGGCGTGGACGCGGCATTGTTCGCCGTGGGCGACGCCGTCAGCCGGGAACTGGCCCCCCAGGTGGCCGCCGTGGGCTGCAAGGTGATCGACAACTCCTCCGCCTGGCGGATGGACCCCAACGTGCCCCTGGTGGTGCCGGAGTGCAACCCGGAGGATCTGCGCTGGAACAAGGGCATCATCGCCAACCCCAACTGCTCCACCATCATCGCCATGGTGCCGCTGAAGCCGCTGCACGACTATGCCGGCCTCAAACGCATCGTCGCCTCCACCTATCAGGCGGTGTCCGGCGCCGGAATCCTGGGCCTGAGCGAGCTGAGCGAGCAGACCCGCCAGGTGCTGGACGGCCAGCCCATCCAGCCCAAGGTGTTCCAGCACCAGATCGCCTTCAACCTGATCCCCCACATCGACTATTTCGAGGATAACGGCTATACCCACGAGGAGATGAAGATGTTCCGCGAGGGCCGGAAGATCCTGGGCATCCCCAATCTGATGGTCAACTGCACCTGCGTCCGCGTGCCCGTCTACCGCAGCCACAGCGAGTCCATCACCATCGAGACCGAGCGGGAGCTGACCCCGGAGAAGGCCCGGGAGCTGCTGGCCGCCGCCCCCGGCGTCAAGCTGTTCGACGACCCCTCCAAGAACGAGTACCCCATGCCGGTGGATACCTCCAACGGCGACCTGATCTGGGTGGGCCGCATCCGCAAGGACATCTCCGCCCCCAACAGTCTGACCTTCTGGTGCGCCGGCGACCAGATCCGCAAGGGCGCCGCCCTCAACGCGGTGCAGATCGCCGAGACCATGGCCAGAATGAACATCCTGTAAGAGCGGGGGAGGAGATACGACATGAAAGTTGCCATCATCGGCCTGGGCGTCGTGGGCTACGGCGCCTACGAGATCATCCGCGACCAGCTGGCCCCGGAGATCGAAGTCAAGTACGTGATGGATCTGCGTCCCTTCGACGAGATCCCCTGCATCCACGCCAAGGACATCAACCAGATCGTCTCCGACCCGGAGGTGGACGTGGTGGTGGAGTCCATCGGCGGCCTGCATCCGGCCTATGAGTTCATCACCGCCTCCCTGAAGGCGGGCAAGAGCGTGGTCACCGCCAACAAGCACCTGATCAGCAAGTACTACAAGGAGCTCTATCAGCTGGCCCGGGAGAGCGGCGCCTCCCTGCAGTATACCCCCAGCGCCGGCGGCGGCATCCCCTGGCTCCACAACCTGACCCGCACCCGCCGCTGCGGCCCCATCGAGTCCTTCAGCGGTATCATCAACGGCACTACCAACTACATCCTGGACAAGATGACCCGCAGCGGGGCCGCCTTTGAGCCCACGCTGAAGCGGGCCCAGGAGCTGGGCTACGCCGAGGCGGACCCCTCCGCCGATATCGACGGCCTGGACGTCCAGCGCAAGTGCGCCATCTCCGCCAACCGGGCCTACGACGCGGTGATCTCCCCGGACGACATCCCCACCGCCGGCATCCGCTACATCACCGACGCCGACATCGCCGCCTTCAAGGAAAAGGGCCTGGTGTGCCGCCTCATCTGCCGCGGCGAGGGCAGTGAGGGCAAGGTCTCCGCCTACGTGGAGCCCACCCTCTTCGCCGCCGACACCCTGGAGGCCAACGTACCCGACAACTTCAACCTGATCACCCTGGTGGGCAAGTACGTGGGCCGCCTGAGCTTCTACGGCCAGGGCGCCGGCCGCTATCCCACCGCCCACTCCATGGTGGAGGACATCGTGGACATCCATCTGGGCTGGGGCGGCGAGCCCAAGCTCACCGGCGCCGCCGCCGTGGACAACTCCGCCGTGTGCCACCGGTACTACGTCCGCAGCGACGACCTGTCCTTCCTGGGCGACCTGGCGGCTGAGAAGATGGGCGCCGGCGTGGTGACCGCGCCCGTCAGCGTGGCGAAGATGCACGCCCTGGCGGCGGAGCAGATCGCCGGCGGCCACAGGGTGTTCTTCGCCGGCTTCAACGGATAAGGAGCGCGAGCCATGTCGCTGATCGTCATGAAATTCGGCGGCACCTCCGTCGCCACGGCGGAGAGCCGCCGCTCCGCCATCGACCATGTGAAGGCGGAGCTCCGGAGCGGCAACCGGGCGGTGGTCGTGGTGTCCGCCATGGGCCGCAAGGGCGCGCCCTACGCCACGGACACCCTGCTGGGCCTGCTGCAGGGGGAGGATCCGCTGGTTAAGGATCAGCTGATCTCCTGCGGCGAGACCATCTCCGCCTGTGTGTTTGCCGACGAGCTGGCCCGGAGCGGGGTGCCGGCCCGGCCCTTCACCGGCGAGAGCGCCCGCATCGTCACCGACGCCGTTTTCGGCGGCGCCTCCGTCACCGGCATGGACGTCGGTCCTCTCACCGAGGCGCTGGCGCAGGGCCTGGTCCCGGTGGTGACCGGCTTCCAGGGCCGCACGCCGGAGCGCTTCACCACCACCCTGGGCCGCGGCGGCAGCGACACCTCCGCCGTGATCATCGGCGGATACCTGAAGGCCGACGTGGTGGACATCTATACCGACGTGCCCGGGGTGGCCAAGGCCGATCCCCGCATCGTGCCCCAGGCGGCCTTCATGGACAGCATCTCCCAGGAGGATATGCTGCTCCTGGCCCAGTGGGGCAGCGGCGTCATCCACCCCAAGGCGGTGCAGGCGGCCATGGATTTCCGCGTGCCGCTGCTGCGGGTCCGGTCCACCTTCGACGATAAGCCGGGCACCGCCATCGGCACCGCCTCCGCCCCCGGACTGGCGGGCATCGCCGTGCTGAAGGACCTCGGCAAGGTGCCGGAAGAGGGCCGCGCCTTCGCCGATTCTCTGCCCGGGGACAGCGCCGTCGTCACGGTGGTCTATCACGGCTCCGTGGTGCCCGTGCTGGAGGCCGCCGGCTTCTGTCCCGTGAAGACAGACGGCGACGTAGTCCATATCGGCGTCCCCTGTGAGGAGATCGGGGAGATCGCCGGGAAGATCTATCGGAAGCTCAATTGAACCATTATACTGAGGAGTGCAGAGGAGTGTGTACATTATGAGCGACAACGCGATCATCCGTCCCGAGTACCTGTTTGCCGATCCCCCCTGTCCGGCGGACCGGCCCATGGAGGAGCTGGCCAGCTACGCCAGCCTGGACTTCGTGTCCCACGGCTCCCACATCTACGGCCAGATCATGTTCCCCGACGCCACGTTCAGCAAGCCCCGTCCCTGCGTCATCATGTTCCACGGCTATCCCGGAACCGCCCGTCACGACGACATCCTCCACGCCCTGGTCCGCATCGGCTGCGTGACCGTGTCCCCCCACCACCGGGGCGCCTGGGGCAGCGAGGGCAAGTACCTGATCACCAACTGCATTGAGGACGCCCTGGCCCTGGCGGAGCACGTCCGCAGCGAGGCGTTCTGCAGGCAGTACAACGTGGATCCCGACCGGATCTTCATCATGGGCCACAGCATGGGCGGCAACACCTCCATCCACACCGGCGCCGCGCTGACGTGGCTGCGGGGCATCATCCTGCTGGCGCCCTTCGACCCCACCTATTTCCCCCGCCACCACAGGATGGACGACCAGATGTTCGTCCTGCAGGACGGCTATCCCCTCCATTGGGACGGCCTGGACGCCATCTGCCGGAACATCGACGAGAACCTGGACGCCATGGTTTTCGACAACGATCTGGCGAAGCTGGCCCAAACCAACCGGAACGTGCTGTGCATCGTAGGCGACGCCGACATCATCGCGCCTCCGGGCGACATGGTCCAGCCCATCTGGGACCGGGTCTGGTCCCCGGAGCACCCCAACTTCCGGCCGCTGCTGGTGCTGCACACGGATCACGATCTGTTCGGCCAGCGGATCAAGGCCACCAAGGCGATTGCGGACTTCATTGCCGAGTCCGTTTGAGCGGCAGGCGAACGCCTGTCAAAACGGCGTGGCGCAGACCGCGCCGGGATCCTGCGGAGAACGGAGGAATGTGTATGGCAATTGACTGACCCCGGGGGAGCAAGAGCGGAAAAAAGGTTCGTATATGCTGTGTGAATGACTCTGACAGCTGGATGTGCCTGCAGCTACGGCAGACGGAAAAACTGCCGGAGGCCGGATAAGGAGCGGCCCGCGCATGCACATGGCGTAACGGTCCGAAAAAACAGTGTACGAAATTATTTGAACGAGGTGGAATAAAAAATGTCATCTTTCCTGACAAGCTTGGACAACTTCTTTAACGCCGGTACGGGCTTCCTGTTCGGCCCCATCATGCTGGTCGTGTTCTTCGGCACCGGCCTGCTGATGACCATCGTGACCCGCGGCGTTCAGTTCCGCAAGTTCGGTGTCGCCGTACGCGAAGTCTTCGGCGGCATTAAGAGAAAGACCAGCGGCGGCGACGGCCAGCTGCATCCCTTCCAGGCCCTGGCAACGGCCCTGTCCTCCTGCGTCGGCAACGGCAACGTGGTGGGCGTGGCTGCGGCTCTGGTGTCCGGCGGCCCCGGCGCCATCTTCTGGATGTGGATCGCCGCCATCATGGGTATGGCGACCAAGTACGCTGAGATCATCCTGGCCATGCACTTCCGTGAGAAGGATGAGAACGGCGTATGGCGCGGCGGCGTCATGTACATCCTGACCCGCGGCATGAAGGACAACTGGAAGTGGCTGGCCAAGATCCTGGGCGTCATCTTCGCCTTCTGCTGCGTCCTGGTCTCCTACATCTCCTGTAACGCCGTGCAGGCCAGCTCCATGTCCAGCGTGCTGAGCACCAGCCTTCCCTCCGTCCCCGCCTGGGTCTGGGGCATCCTGTTCTGCATCCTGTCCGCGCTGGTCATCATGGGCGGCATCAAGAAGATCGGTAAGGTCTGCACCGTGCTGACCCCCGTCATGGCTGTGATCTACGTGTTCTTCGGCCTGATCATCCTGGTCATGCACGCCGGCGCGATCCCCGCTGCCTTCGGCGTCATCTTCAAGAGCGCCTTCAGCAACAGCGCTGTCTGGGGCGGCGTCACCGGCATCACCATCCGGACCGCTATCTCCAAGGGCGTGACCCGCGGCGTCTTCTCCAACGAGGCCGGCGTCGGCGGCGCTCCTCTGGTCCACGTTACCTCCGATATCGAGGTGCCTGCCCGTCAGAGCCTGTACGGCATCGTTGAGGTCTTCTTCGACACCATCATCATCTGCACCTTCACCGCTCTGGTGATCCTGGTCTCCGGCGTGGGCGACATGGTCGCCGGCGGCGCCATCGCTGTCAGCGAGACCGCCAAGATCTCCAACGCGGCGTGGGTCTCCACTCTGGGCACGGTGGGCGACATCGTGGTGACGCTGTCCCTGCTGCTGTTCTGCTTCTCCACCATCATCGGCTGGTGCACCTACGGCGAGACCTCCTGGGAGTACCTGTTCGGCTCCAAGTCCCTGATCATCTTCCGTGTCCTGCACGTGATCATGACCTTCGTGGGCTGCGTGGTCTCCGCTCAGGTCCTGTGGGATGCCGCCGACTTCTGCAACGGCGTCATGTGCGTCCCCAACCTGTTCTCCCTGATCCTGTTCGCCGGCCTCATCGCCAAGGATACGAAGAAGTATATCGATCCGCTTAAGTGACCCATCTCTCCGGTCAGTCAATCATCCCATATCCGCCGCAGCGGAAACGCCCGGATGCCTGTGAAGGCATCCGGGCGTTGTTTCGCGAACGGAAAAACTTTTCTTCCCGCCGCTCTTTTCCGGAGCGTCGGCCGGTGGTATAATGGATAAAAACCGGACCCGCTCCGGAAACAGGAAGGGGAACCCGCCATGATCAAGAACCGGGATCTGATCCAACGCCTCGCCGAGGGGAACCGCCGCTACCTGACCGCCTCTGCCGCCGGCGGCGACGTGTCGCCGTCCGCCCGCCGGAAAACGGCCGCGGAGGGCCAGCGCCCCTACGCCATCGTCGTCGCCTGCTCCGACTCCCGGGTGATCCCCGAGAGCATCTTCTCCGCCGGCATCGGCGAGCTGTTCGTGATCCGTGTGGCGGGCAACGTGCTGGACAACCACCAGCTGGGCAGCATCGAGTACGCCGCCGCCCATCTCCACTGCCGGCTGATCCTGGTGCTGGGCCATACCGGCTGCGGCGCCGTCAGCGCGGCGCTGAACGGGGGCGGGGACGGCTTTATCCGCTACATCACCGACGAGATCCTCGCCGCCGTGGGGCAGGAGCGGGATCCCGACGCCGCCTGCTGCCTGAACGTGGAGCACGCGGTGGGGATCATCCGCCGTGAGTTCGCCCTTCACCCGGAGATCCCGTCGGCGGACCTGGACATCCTGGGCGCCGTGTACGACATCGCCACCGGCGAGGTCCGCTGGCTGTGACGGAGCCGGCGATCTGACAGAAACGGAGGAGAACCCCATGGGACAGCGGATCCTGGGCGCGGTCATCCTGGCCGCCGGCGTCCTCTACGGCGCCGCCATCCTGACAATCGCATACCGCCGGCGGGACGAGCTCCGCTCCGGCGGGAGGCGCCTTCCTCTCCTGGCCGCGCTGGAGGCGGGCGTGTTCTTCTGCGCCAGCATGGGCATCTCCGACTTCCTCTTGAACACCCTGACGGCCCGGAAGCTCCGTCTGACGGACGACAAGACCCTGCCGGGCACCCTGGTGGCCTGCGGTCTGACGCCGGGGGCGGTGATCGCCTTCTCCCTGCTCCGCTCGGAGAACCCGGCGGACCTGCTGACGCTGATCCTCTGCGGCGCCCTGGTGATGCTGGGCAGCGTGACCGGGGCCCGGCTGGTGAGCCGGTTCGACGGCAGGGTGGTGAAGACCGTCATGCGTGTCGCGCTGACGGCGTCCTTTCTGATCCTCATTCTGAAGATGATCCTCTCCGCCGGCCGCACCGGCGCGGCCATCGGCCTCACCTCCTGGCGGCTGGCGGCGGCGGCCGCGGTCTGCTTCGCTTCGGGGCTGCTGAATATGTTCGGCATCCCCATGAAGCCCACCTGGACGGCCCTGTTTCTGATCCTGGGCATGAGCCCCCTGGCCACCCTCACCATGGTGCTGGTGCTGGGGGCCCTCTGCCCCCTCTCCGGCGGCGTCGAGGTGATCCGCCGGGGCAATTTCAGCCGCCCCATGGCGGTCTGTGCCGTCACCGGCGGCTCGGCGGGCGCGGTGCTGGGCGCGGTGCTGGCCGTATCCCTGCCGGCGGCGGCGCTGAATATCATCCTGCTGGCGGTCATGCTGCTGGCCATCATCACCATGTTCCGGCGCTGAGCCGGGGAAGGAGCGCGAGATGAAAAAAGTCGTCATTATGGAATCCCTGGGCGTGGGCCGTGAGGAGCTGGACGCCCTCGAAAAGCCCTTTGAGGCCCTGGGCGTGACCTTTGCCCGGTATCCCCGGACCGCCGATCCCGAGGCCCTGGTGCGCCAGGCCGCCGACGCCGACGCCGTGATCATCGCCAATATGCCCTTTCCCGCCCACGTGATCCGCCGGTGCGAAAAGCTGAAGTTCATCGACGTGGCCTTCACCGGCGTGGACCACGTGGGCCTGGAGGCCGCCCGGGAGCGGGGCATCACCGTCAGCAACGCCTCCGGCTACTCCAACGAGGCGGTGTCCGAACTGGTGCTGGGCATGGCCCTGTCCCTGCTGCGGAACATCCCCCAGGTCCAGCAGCGCTGCCGGGCCGGTCTCACCAAGGAGGGGCTGGTGGGCGGCGAACTGCGGGGCAAGACCGTGGGCGTCATCGGCTTCGGCAGGATCGGCCGCCGCCCCGCGGAGCTGGTCCGGGCCTTCGGCTGCCCCGTGCTGGCCCACAGCCGCCATCTGAAGGCGGACGCCCCGGACTGGGTGGAGCAGGTCTCCCGGGAGGAGCTGCTGCGCCGGTCCGATATCGTGGTGCTCCACTGCCCCCTCAACGACAGCACCCGGGGCATGATCGACTACGCCGCCCTGCGGTCCATGAAGCCCACCGCCCTTCTCATCAACGTGGCCCGGGGCCCGGTGGTGGTGGAGAAGGATCTGGCCCGGGCCCTGGCCGAGGGCGTCATCGCCGGCGCCGCCGTGGACGTGTTCGACGTGGAGCCGCCCCTGCCGCCGGAGACGCCCCTGCTGCACGCGCCCCACGCGCTGCTGACGCCCCACGTGGCCTTCGCCACGGCGGAGTCCATGACGCTCCGGGCGGAGATCGTCTTCGACAACCTCCGCGCCTGGCTGGCGGGCGAGCCCAAAAACGTAGTTCTGTGAGAGATAAAGCGACGGAAGAGGGGAGGGATCACGGATGAAAAGCGGAAAACTGTCGGAGCGGACGGGCGCTCTGTTCGTGATCCTGTCCGCCGTCCTCTTCGGCACCATGCCCCTTCTGACCAAGACGGCCTACGCCTTCGGGGGAAACAACTATACCGTATCGTTCGGGCGGTTCGTCTTCGGCTCCGCCACAACGGCGGTCATCGTGGCGCTCTCCCCGAAGATGACCTTTCGCATTACGGCAAGGGATTTTCGCTGGCTCCTGGCAACGTCGGTGTTCTGCGGCGTCACGCCGTTGCTGCTGTTTGAATCCTACCACTATATCGACTCCGGCCTGTCGACAACCCTCCATTTCACCTATCCGGTCACCGTGATGGTGCTGGGGGCCCTCTTCTTCCGCACGAAGCTGCGCCGGCGCCAGATCCTGTGCCTGCTGATCTGCGCCGCCGGCGTGATCTGCTTCTACCGCCCCGGCCAGATGGGCGACGTGCGGGGCATGGCGCTGGCGGTCCTCTCCGGCGTGACTTTCGCCCTGTATATCCTGCTGCTGGGCAGGAGCGGCCTGAAGCGCCTGCCGCTGCTGACGCTGTCCTTCTGGACGTCCCTGCTGTGCGCGGTGGAGATCGGCCTGTTCGCTGGGGCGACGGGCCGGCTGCACCTGAGCATGGGGTGGCAGGCCTGGGCGGCCGTCGCCGCGCTGGGCGTCTTCGTGGCGGCCCTGGCCCAGGTCCTGTTCCAGGCCGGCGTGTTCCTGTGCGGCGGCGTGAAGGCGTCTTTGCTGAGCACCTTCGAGCCCCTCACCGGCGTGATGATCGGCGTGCTGGTGTTCCGGGAGGCCATGATGCTCCGGGCGGCGGCGGGCGTCGCCCTGATCCTGCTGGCGGCCGCCCTGCTGGTCCTGGGACCCGGCGGCCGGGAAGACGGCTGAAAAACCGGGAAAATACCGGGGAAAAACAGAAAAAAACGCGCCTGAAAGCTCTGCTTTCAGGCGCGTTTTCCCGTTTTTAAAAATCCGTTACTTTTCCTCGTTGGGATAGGGCTCCAGGAAGGCGTGGAAGTGGCGCATGGGCAGGTTATGGCCCCAGACGATGCGCATGTTGGGGATGGACTCCCGGTCCTCGTACAGGGCCTTCACCGCGGCGATGACGTAGTCCATGTGCTCCTGGTTGAGCTGGCTGCGGTTCACCGCGAAGCGCACCACGTTGCAGACCTCCTCCTGCTGCTCCGGGGTCTTCAGGTCGTACTCCATGGAGTAGTCGCCCAGCTCGGAGACCCGGATGCCGTACCGGCGGATCAGCTCCAGGGAGAAGCCCTGGCCGGCGAAGGTCTCGTGGCCCCGCTTGCCGTCGAAGAACTCGGTCATGTTGATGTACACGCCGTGGCCGCCGGCGGGCAGGATGACGCCCTTGACGCCGGCCTTGTAGAAGCCCTGGGCCAGGTATTCGCACTGCTTGACCCGGTTCTCCTGGTAGTTGAAGTCGCACTCCTCATAGAGGCCGGCGGCCAGGGCCATGATGTCCCGGCCGGACATGCCGCCGTAGGAGTCGTTGCCGTAGCAGGAGATCTGCTTGACCTTCAGCAGCACGCCCACGTCGGTCTTGACGGTGCCGTCGGGGTTGAACTCGGAGAACTTCCGCCAGAAGCGGCCCCGGTCCCGGAAGGCCAGCATGCCGCCCATATTGGCGTGGCCGTTCTTCTTGGCGGACATGGTGAAGCCGTCGCAGTAGGAGAACATCTCCGTGGCGATCTCGGCGATGGACTTGTCGGCGTAGCCCTCCTCGTTGACCTTGATGAAGTAGCAGTCCTCCGCCCAGCGGGCCACGTCGAACATG
>JAEEGF011142794.1_pt1 | contig 11003 bp, 11 predicted proteins | sample 9134171 | NCBI WGS metagenome assembly JAEEGF01 (sample SAMN16246542, study PRJNA631951) | gut metagenome | biome: gut microbiome; feature: rumen; material: AP-attached | host: Bos | place: Iran: Karaj | collected 2018-10
AAGATACTCGAGATATACAGTGCTGAATAAATTCAGGAAGGACCCGGAATGGATCTTAAGGAGCGCACTTACAGTGCTCTTGTCGTATCTGCGGCAGAAAAACTGAATACAGCGCTTTCCGAGCTTCTGGAGGAGTCCCGGTGCCGGCCGGTGAGGGTGGTATCCAACATCAGCGCGGCAAAGCGGTGCTGGAGCGACAGGTCGTACGATCTGGTGATAATCAACTCGCCGCTTCCTGACGACCCAGGCATAAGATTCGCCATAGACCTCGGCAATACCAAGGGCGTTGTGGTGCTTCTTTTGGTGCGCGGCGAACTGTACGACGAGGTTTTCGACAAGGTATCCGAGCACGGCGTGTTCATGCTGGCAAAGCCCCTGTCCCGGCAGGTGGTCGAGATCGCTCTGGACTGGATGGAAAGCGCGCGTGAGCGGCTCAGAAGGCTGGAAAAGAAGACTCTGTCCGTAGAGGAAAAGATGGAGGAGATCCGCGTAGTCAACCGCGCCAAATGGCTGCTGATATCCGAACTGAAGATGGACGAGCCGCAGGCGCACAGATACATAGAAAAGCAGGCCATGGACCGCTGCATCTCCAGAAAAGAAATAGCGGAGGAGATAATCCGGACCTACGGCTGAGAGCATGATCTTCCGGAAAACAAAAACGCCCGAACTCATTGAGATCCGGGCGTTTTTTATTTGGTACCCCCACGCGGAATCGAACCACGAACAAAGGTTTAGGAAACCTCCGTTATATCCGTTTAACTATGAGGGCGGATAAGCAACTTATTATGCTCCTAAAGTGCTTGCTAAGTCAAGCGTTTTTGTGTTAGTATATACAGTGCGTTTTGGAGGAGCGGCATGCACGAACAGTTTATGCAGGAAGCATTAAGGCTCGCGCGGATGGCTTACGACGCGGGAGAAGTACCGGTCGGAGCCGTTGTCGTAAAGGACGGACAGATAGTCGGAAGAGGCTTCAACAGCACGGAGGCCGACAAGGATCCCACAAGCCACGCGGAGATGAAAGCCATACGCGAGGCTGCCCGCACGCTGGGCGGCTGGAGGCTGTCCGGATGCAGCATGTACGTTACGCTGGAACCGTGCAGCATGTGCGCCGGAGCGATAGTCCTCGCAAGGCTGGGCGACCTGTACATCGGCACGCTGGATCCTAAATCCGGGGCCTGCCTGTCGCTGGCAAGCATACCCTCGGACGACAGGCTCAACCATCAGGTGGAGCTTCACGTTGGTCTCCTTCAGCAGGAATGCAGCGCAATACTAAAAGAGTTCTTCAGGGAGCTCAGAAATAAAAACACACAGGCGGAGGAATAAAATGAGAAAACTCGCCGCGATCATCGCAGCACTGGTACTTATACTCGCGTCGGCCGTTTCGGCGTCGGCAGCGGGTCTGAACATAGTTAAGGTAACGCCCAAGGACGGCGCCAAAGGCATGCAGCCCAGCAACATGGCTGTAAAAGTCCAGTTCTCGGAAGCCATGGACGGCGGAGAGGCAGCGGACGCAGCCAACAAGGACAAGTTCGTCATCTCGGACCCCGAAGGCAAGACCATAGACTTTACGATAGTACATTCCGATAAATATCCGAACGAGCTCTGGATAGTGCTTACCGGAGAACTTGCTTCCAACACCGAATATAAGGTAGAGATAAAAGAAGGCATAGTCTCCGCTGCCGGAAACAAGACCGCAGAGACCAAGAGCACCACTTTCAAGACCAGAAACGTTCAGACGGACAGCTACATAAGCATGGCTTTCATGCTTGTAATGGTAGGCCTCATGGTATTCATGGGCCAGCGCGAGACCAAGAAGCAGGTCGCCCAGACGGACGTCTACTACGCGCTCGATGCTGCCAAGAAACACAACCCCTACAAGATAGCCAAGCAGAAGGGCATTTCACTTGAGGAGGCCATGGCATACTGCGATAAGGAAAGAGCCAAGGCTCAGAAGGCCGTGGACAAGGCCAACGCGGAAAGAGCCAAGGCCCAGGCCGCCAAGGAAGCCGAGATGGCTGCCGCAGCCGCAAGGATAGAAGCTGAGATGGCTGCTGCCCACGACGCAAGCGTGTTCAAGGTAAAGGGGCCGCGTTCCGTTAAGGAAGCCGGCGGAAGGATCCCCCGTTCGGTAAAGAACAGATCCAAGGCAAAGGAAGAAGCCGCCAAGGCCGCGGAAAAGCAGCGCGCCCAGAACGCTAAGGGCAAGAAGTCCAAGAAATAAAGATCTTTGGGAATAAAAGGCCGCCGGAAGTTATCCGGCGGCTTTGTTGTTTTTGCAGTCTTTCTGCCCTGCTTTTACAGTTTGTTCGCCTGGGGCGGAACGCTGTAGAGCTGCTTGTATTTGTTGAGGAGTATGGTGGTCTCCGTGCGCTTTACGCTCTTAACGGCTTTGACCTTGTTTACGAGTTCGGCAAGGGTGGCGGTGTTCTTTGTGGCGATGCGCAGAATGTAGTCGCAGTCGCCGGCCACGAAGTAAGCTTCCAGTATCTCCTCGGACTGGTTGATCAGTTTGATCAGCTCCGTGATGCTGCCGGAATTGTCCACGTTTATCATCATGTAGGCGCTGAGTTCCTTGTCCATGGCGACGGGATCCAGGATGGCGGTGTACTGCGTAATGATGCCGCTGGCTTCCAGCTTCTTAAGGCGTTCGCTTACGGCGGACAGAGAGAGATTGATCCTCTTGGACAGCTCGGAGATGGAGACGCGGGCGTTCTCCTGCAGCACTTCCAGTATTTTTTCGTCTATTGCGTCTATGGTCATGGCATCCTCCAAGCGATGTTAGATATATAAATAAATAACAAACGCGGCAAAATAAATCAAGTGTTTTTACAAAAAAGCCGTAATATTTTTATCATCCGGTCCTGCTGCATGCGCATCGGGCACTTCGATTAAACCATTTGCAAGTATATATAAGTTAGGTTATAATATATCGTCAAGATTATTACTGTGGAAAAGTCTAGGCATATGTTTTCGTGCGGCTCAGCGCCGTCCGGAGGCAGCCAAATATCTTGTAAGGAGAACATAGCGTGGAAGGTAATTTCATTCACGACATCATAGACAAAGACATAGCAGAAGGTAAGTATTCGCACTGCATCATAACCCGTTACCCGCCGGAACCCAACGGCTATCTGCACGTGGGTCACGCAAAGTCCATATGCCTCAACTTCGGCACCGCCGCCAAGTACGGCGGAAGGTGCAACCTTCGCTACGACGATACCAACCCGGTAAAGGAAGACGACGAGTTCGTAGGATCCATAGAAGAGGACGTAAGGTGGCTGGGCTTCGAGTGGGCCGAGCTGCACCACGCCTCGGACTATTTCGAAAAGATGTACGAGTGCTGCTGCACCCTCATTAAGAATGGCCTGGCCTACGCTTCGGACATGACCCAGGAAGAGCAGCGCGCAACACGCGGGACTCTCACCGAGCCGGGCACCAACGACAGGAACAGGGACCGCGATCCGGAGGAATCCCTTAAGATATTCCAGGACATGCGTGCCGGAAAATATGCGGACGGTGAGATGTGCATACGCGCAAAGATAGACATGGCTTCCCCCAACATGAACATGAGGGATCCTGTCATCTACCGTGTGCTGCACGTTTCCCACCAGAACACCGGCGACAAGTGGTGCATCTATCCCATGTACGACTTCGCGCACCCTCTGGAGGACGCGATAGAAGGCATTACGCACTCCCTCTGCACGCTGGAGTTCGAGGACCACAGACCATTCTACGACTGGACTCTGAAGAGCCTCGACTGGCCGGAGCCGCCCCAGCAGATAGAATTCGCCAAGCTCAACCTTACCAACACCATAATGAGTAAGCGCAACATAAAGAAGCTTGTGGAAGAGGGACTTGTAGAAGGATGGAACGATCCAAGACTCTGCACCATAGCTGGCATGAGGCGCCGCGGCTACACGCCGGAAGCCATACGCGCTTTCTGCGACGCCATAGGCGTGGCAAAGGCAAACAGCCTGATTGATATGAGCCAGCTGGAGTACTTCGTCCGCGACGATCTTAAGAACAAGGTCGAGAGCCGCTTCGTCATATCCAGGCCTCTCAAGCTTACGATCACGAACTGGCCGGAAGGAAAGACGGAGCTGTGCGAGATAGAGAACAACGCTAACGTTCCGGAGATGGGCAGCCGCAAGGTCCCCTTCGGCGGACATCTGTACATAGAGCAGGAAGATTTCATGGAAGTGCCCGCGAAGAAGTACTTCCGCCTGTATCCCGGCAACGAAGTGCGCCTTAAGGGAGCATACTTCGTTACCTGCACGGGAGTGGTAAAGGACGAGGCCGGAAACGTTACGGAAGTCCTCTGCACCTACGACCCGGACACCAAGAGCGGAACGCCCGGAGCGGACAGCCGTAAGGTAAAGGGCACCATCCACTGGGTGGAAGCGGACAGCGCCGTAGAAGTACCGGTAAGAGAGTACGGATATCTTGCTTATCCCAACGAGGAGACCGGCAGGAACGAGTTCGATCCGAACTCCAGGACGGAGCTTACTGCGTACGCGGAGCCTTCAGTGGCGCAGGCGAAGGCCGGAGAACGCTTCCAGTTCTTCAGAAGCGGATATTACATCGCCGACAGCGTGCTCAGCAAAGAGGGCGCTCCGGTGTTCAATCAGATAGTAGGGCTCAAATCATCCTGGAAGCCCGAGCAGAAGTAAAGGATAGTTTTATCGGAGCTTATGCACATGAAGAAGTTTTTAACAGTTTTATTAGCCGCAGCGATGGTGTTCGGCATGAGCGCCTGCACCATTCAGCTCAGCACCACCAATACCATCCCCGGCAGGAACTCTGCCGACGGATCCGACGAGCCTACTCCCTACGACGAGCTGACTCTGGAAGAAAAGATGGCTTACAAGACCGTGGTGGAGCTTACTGCCGCGACCGATTACAGCGCGGATCTTCTGGCGCCCGCCATGGACGCGTCCACGGAGCTCTGGGGATACATCAATCTTCAGGGTGAGTGGAAGGTACCGGCCAAGTACAAGAACGCTCTGAGCTTCAGCGGAGACTACGCCCGCGCCAACGATCTTTACTCCGACTACATCTACATCAACAGGGACGGCGAGGAGGTCCTTTCCGCCGTGGATAAGCAGCCGCTCAATGGCGCGACTGTATTCTCCGACGGAGTGGCAGCAGTTACCATACCTACCAGCTACACTCAGAAGACACTGTACGTAAACCCCGAAGGCAAGGCAGCCATAACCATCAAGAAGCTTCCTGCCACCAAGGGCGTAAACTACAAGACTCTTAAGTATCTGGAGGTCGCCACCCCGTTCAGGGACGGCAAGGCCGTCATCATGCGCACCACCAACGCTACGCTGGCAGAGAACAACGAGAACAGATACCCTGAGGTAGCCTACGTAATAGATACCACGGGTCTGGCGCTCGCGTCGCTTCCGGCCGGCATGGACGCGTCCCCGGCAGGCTTCGACGACAACATGCTTATAGTCGTCCGCAACGAAGAGGGACTGTACGGTCTGGCGTCCGATACCGGAGCGCTGGTAAGCCCCTGCATCTATAAGAGCATCGCGCACTGCGAAGGCGGAATGTATCTCATCCAGGATGCCGAGGGCATGTACGGATACATGAACAAGAACGGCCGCAGGGTCGTAGGATGCATATACGAGAAGGCTCTTCCGTTCTCGGAGGGACTCGGCGCCGTATATAACGGCGAGGGCTGGGGCTTCATCAACGACCTCGGCGAGGTCATCATCCCCTGCAAATTCGACGACGTTAAGGCTCTTAAGACCGGCTACAGCGGCGAGACGAGCGACACCGGAGCTTTCAGCAGCGGAATAGCAGTCGTGTCCAAGGGCAGATACTGGGGCATAATCGACCTTAACGGCGAGATCCTGATCGCGGCAGAAACGGACGAGTGTCCTGTAATGGCCGTGTACGGAGGCTACATATCGTTCAAGCTCAACGGAGCCTACGGCGTTCTGACCACGGAATGCAAGTACGTTCTGGCACCCGGATTCGGAGCCATAGGCGAGTTCAGATGATCCGCCATGAGGAATCTGCTGCTTAAGATACAGTACGACGGCTCCCTCTACCACGGATGGGCGAGGCAGCCGGGACTGAGGACGGTGTGCGGCAGGATGGAGGAAGTGCTCTCGGAGTATTTCTCCGTTCCGGTCGAGCTTGCGGGCGCCAGCAGGACGGACGCGGGCGTTCACGCCAACGGACAGGCAGCGACTCTCATAACGGAGATAGGTGTGCCCGTGGAGAAGATCCCCGCGGTGTTCAACACTGCTCTTGCGGACGACAGGCTGGAAGGCCTGAGCGACATCAGGATCCTGGACGCCAGGGAGATGCCGGAAGGTTTCCACGCCAGATTCGATTCCAAAGGCAAGAGATACATATACAGAATAAGGAACAGCGAAACGCCGGACATATTCCTTAAGCGTTACCGCTGGCAGATAACCAGGCCGCTCGACATAGAAGCTATGAGAGCGGCATGTCCGTCTGTGGAGGGTGAGCACGATTTCGCGTGTTTCCGCAGCAGCGGCAGTCAGGAAGGCAGCACGGTCCGCGAGGTCTACAGCTTAAACATTAAAAGGTTGGAGGAAGACCCGCAGGAGATAGAGCTTACCATAGAGGGCAGCGCATTCCTCTACAACATGGTAAGGATAATAACGGGCACGCTTGTCGAGATAGGTCTCGGAAAGCGGCAGCCTGAAGACATGGCGCGGATCATCGCGTCGAAAGACAGGTCCAACGCCGGAATAATAGCGCCGGCCGGAGGACTGTGGCTGGACGAAGTGTTTTATCAGGAGCGTACCAATGGAACAGAATAGACCCGGATGGGACGAATACTTCATGGAGATGGCGGAACTGGCCCGCAAGCGCACCACATGCATAAGGCGCGGCGTGGGAGCGGTCATCGTAAAGGACAACAGGGTGATCGCCACCGGATATAACGGAGTTCCCAGAGGGATAAGGCACTGCTCGGAGGTCGGATGCCTCCGCGAGCAGATGGGAGTTCCCTCCGGAAAAATGCACGAGCTCTGCAGAGGTCTGCACGCGGAACAGAACGCGATAATCCAGGCCGCGTGCCTGGGTCACTCCATAGAGGGAGCCACGCTCTACTGCACCACGCAGCCCTGCGTGATATGCACCAAGATGATAATAAACGCCGGCATCAAAAGGGTGGTAATAAAAGAGACCTACCCGGACGAACTGGCGCAGCAGATGGCGAAAGAGGCAGGACTTATAATCGATGTTATCGACGACAAACAGTAATCTGGCAAAACTTAAGGCAATGAAGGCCGCCAGGGAGGCCGAAAAGGAGCAGGACAGCTCCGTAGCTTCCCGGATCCCCGGAAAGAAGGAGGATGCCGAGGCGTCTCTGGTAAAGATACTTGCGGTGTTCGGAACAAGACCGGAAGCCATCAAGATGGCCCCGGTGGTACTGCGCCTTAAGCAGGACAAGCGCTTCGAGTGCAAGGTCTGCGTAAGCGGCCAGCACAGGGAGCTTCTGGACGGCGTTCTCAACGACTTTTCCATAGTTCCGGATCATGACCTTAACGTAATGCGCGACGGACAGAGCTTTTCGGAAGTCGCGGGCAAGGTGCTCATCGGTCTGGACGAATACCTGGATACATACATGCCGGACCTGATGCTGGTCCACGGCGACACGGCGACGGGAACCGCTGCGGCGCTCTGTGCGTTCTACCGCGGAATACCCGTGGCGCACGTAGAAGCAGGACTTCGCACCGGGCTCAAGACTTCGCCTTTCCCGGAGGAGCTGAACAGACAGCTTATCTCCAGGATAGCGGATCTTCACTTCGCGCCCACGCAGGGAGCCAAGGCCAATCTGATCGCGGAAGGCATCCAGGACGAGAGGATAATCGTCACCGGAAATACTTCCATTGACGCCATAAGGCTAATGAACATAGGCCTGCCCAAGAAGGCGGAAAAGCGCTATGTCATAGTAACCTGCCACAGGAAAGAGAACATTCAGAACCACCTTACGGAGATAATAAGCTCCGTAGCGGAGGCTGCGAAGGAGTTCTCCTCCGTGGAGTTCGTATACATCATACATCCGAGCCCGGAGGTAAGGCAGACGGTGTCGTTGATACCCGTGCCTTCCAACTTCAAGGTGATGGAGCCGGTGCCCTACAGGCAGATGCTGGAGCTTATGAAGGGCTGCTGCTTCATGATCACGGACTCCGGCGGGATCCAGGAGGAAGCTCCCGCGCTCGGAAAGCCTGTGCTGCTTACGAGAGACGCCACCGAAAGGCCGGAGGCGGTAGCGGCAGGCAACGTAATGATCGTGGGCACGGATCCCGCGAACATCATCTACAGCATAAGGATGCTGCTTACCAACGAAGACGTTTACAAGGGCATGTCGCAGTTCGGTTCTCCGTTCGGAGACGGTCACGCGGCGGATGCCATAGCCTCGGTACTGGCCGAGTGCTTCAGCCTTGTCTGACGCACCGGGACGAGGCGCTGACAGGACGGTATATTGTTTAAGAAGATAGCAAAGGGAATAGGACGGACCCTGTTCAGTCTGATAGCGGTAGCTGTCTGCAGTGTGCTTTTTTCGGCGGCACTGCTCGTTCCCTATGCGGAAGCCGAGACCGCGGACCCGGAAAGGGTGGACACGGTCCACGCGGAATACATAAAGGGCGACGTCTACCTGGACGGAAAGCTCATCTACGGCTGGACGATGGAAGATCCTCCGGTCGTTGTAGACGGTACTTTCTACATTCCGCTGAAGATGCTTGGGGATACGGACGTTCAGCTTGCCGGCAGCGCGCCGGCGGCGGTGGCTTCGGCGGTAGAGGGAAGCACAATAGTTGCGCTGACGGAGGATGTCCCGCAGACTGCCGAGACCGGAGATCCCGCTGAAAACGCGGACGCGCTGAGTGGCGCAGACGACAAGGCGGACGGGCAGACCGCGGAGAGCGGAGACCAGCAGGAGGGCATCATAGCCAGGCTCACCGGAGAAGACTCCGGGCAGGAGAGCCCGGAAGATCTCAGCTTCTTAACGCTTCATGTCGAAAAGACCCCGGGTCTTGTAAAGCACGACATGAGCGGAAACTTCGAAGCGGCAGCGGGATTCAAGAGCGTCAACGGAGTGCTTCTCCACGACTCCAGGGATCTGATCCGCAGCAGCAAAGGCGTTTGGTACGGTTCGGAGGACTTCCTGGAGAAGAGCCTGGGGATCGACATATATTACACGGACGTTTGCGGCATGTACATAAGCACGGACCCGTCCGTAAGCGCCAAACGCTGGGCGGATTCCAACCCCAACGAGACCTACATACCCGGCGTTGCCGAGTACATACACGTGATAAACCGCAGGATACCGGAAAAGACTGCGCTGGAGTACAGCTACCTGTTCTGCCACGTGGCGGGGCAGTACAGGACCGTGGATCCGTCGCTCTTATTCGCGGTGGTGTGGACGGAGAGCACCTTCGTCTACAACGCAGGGACCAACGCTCTGGGCCTGATGCAGGCGCTGCCCAAATACGCGGCGGCTAAGGGCTATTCCAGAGCCATGCTTCTGGATCCTCATCACAACCTGGAATACGGCGCGTATTTCCTGGATTCTCTGATAAAGCGCTTCGGCGGGAACGTGGTCTCCGGTCTGGCTGCCTATAACATGGGGCCCGCCAGGGTCAACGGACCTAACTACCATACGGGCTACACCAACGTGGTGACGCGCCGTCAGGGTCAGCTTGCCGACTGGCTGGCGTCCAAGGGATACGGCACGCACTTCGTGGAACAGATTACTCTGATCGAGCCGGAGAAGACTCCGCAGCAGGAGACAAATGGTATATAAAGTAAAGCTCCAGTCCTTCGAGGGACCGTTCGATCTGCTCGTCTACCTGATAGAGCAGAACCGGATGAGCGTCTACGACATTAAGGTCTCGGAGATAACAAGTCAATACATGGAGTACATCCGCGAAGCCAAGAAGTACGACGTGGAAGTGGCTCAGGAATTCATGGTCATGGCCGCGGAGCTGATCGAGATAAAGTCCCGCATGCTCCTGCCCAGAGCCGCGGAAGAGCCCGGCGAAGAGCTTATGGAAGACCCGCGCAGCAGCCTTGTGGCCAGGATACTGGAGTACAAGCAGTTCAAGGAGATAGCGGACTTCTTAAAGGAGCAGGAGGAGCTTTCGCTCCACATCCACTCAAAGCCTGCCGAGGATCTTTCCGAGTACACCGGGGAGAGCGAAGAACTTCTTAAGGGCGACATGGACAGCTTCGCCAAGGCCTTCATGGCGTTCCTGCTGAAAAAGCAGCGCCTGGAGGAGATGCACCGCACCTACGAACGCGTGGAGCGCGCAAGGATGTCCATGGAGAACCGCATAGTCCAGATGACGGAACTGTTCCGCACCAGGAAGATCGTAAAGTTCTCCGAGATGATAAAGAACGACGACTCGCCCTTCAACAGGGTAATAACCTTCATGTCCCTTCTGGAGCTCTTAAAGCAGCGGTCAGTAACGGCGGAGCAGAAGAAGCGCTTCGGGGACATAACCATAAAGCGCGTGGAGACGGGAGAAGCAAATGACTAAAGAAAAGATAAAATCAGTCCTGGAATCGCTGATGTTCGTTCTGGGAGAGCCCGTGTCCGCAAAGACCGCGGCTGAGCTTTTAAGCGAACCGACCGGCGACATAGTAAAGATATTCAGAGATCTTGCGGAAGAGTACGAGGAACGCGGCAGCGGCCTTAGGATACGCGAGATGGACAAGTGCTTCCAGCTCTGCACCAACGCCGAAAACGACGACTACATCCGCATGCTCTGCACCCCCGTTAAGGAACGCAGGCTTTCGCAGTCCTCACTGGAGGTGCTGGCCATAATCGCGTACAAGCAGCCTGTCACCAAGGCCCAGATCGACGCCGTCCGCGGCATACGCTGCGACAGGGTGCTGGAGAGCCTCATGCGCAGGGGCCTAGTGGAAGAGAGAGGGCGCAGCAGCGGCATAGGCCGTCCGTACCTGTACGGCACCACCAGGCGTTTCCTGGAGCTCTTCGGATTCGA
>JAEEGF010273314.1_pt1 | contig 11002 bp, 7 predicted proteins | sample 9134171 | NCBI WGS metagenome assembly JAEEGF01 (sample SAMN16246542, study PRJNA631951) | gut metagenome | biome: gut microbiome; feature: rumen; material: AP-attached | host: Bos | place: Iran: Karaj | collected 2018-10
GCAGCATGGTATCCGAGGCCTATGCCCTTGTCTTAAGCGAACAGGATGTGCGCTTTGACTTCCAGGGAACTCTTTTCTGCAAGACCAGTTCCCCGTACCTTAAGAATTTTGAGCTTCCATTCCAGCTTATTGGAAAAAAACGGATAAAGCTTTGATATAAGGATTGAGACATGGCTAAACTGTGGTTTAAAAACTATGATTTGAACGAGCTTCTTGAGAAGTTCACTGTTGGAAACGATTATATCCTGGACAAAAATCTGGTGGTGTCGGACTGCCTCTGCAGCATCGCCCATATCCAGATGCTGGCAAAGATAGGGGTTCTTACAGAAGTTGAGTTCAAGGCTCTTAAGAAGGCTCTCCTTGATATTATCAAGCTGAGCGAGAAAGGGAAGTTCCAGATAAAGCTTTCGGACGAGGATTGCCACACTGCCATCGAGGGCTACCTTACAGCAAAGCTGGGGGACGTAGGAAAGAAGGTGCACACAGGCCGCTCAAGGAACGACCAGGTGCTTACTGCCACCCGTTTCTATGCCAAGACACGGCTGCTCCAGATTATAGATAGGGCTCTTGACCTGGAAGATTCCCTTATAAAGTTTGCAGAAAAGAATAAGAATGTCCCCATGCCTGGCCGCACCCATATGCAGATTGCCATGCCTTCATCTGTAGGGCTTTGGGGTGCCGCATTTGCCGAAGAACTGCTGGACGATATCGCTTTTCTGAATGCAGCCTACGAACTTAACAACCGCTGTCCTCTGGGCTCTGCCGCCAGCTATGGCGTGCCGCTGCCACTGGACAGGGAACTCACTGCAAGCCTTTTAGGTTTTGCCGATATCCAGAACAACGTGCTCTATGCCAACAATTCCAGGGGCAAGATTGAGTCCATGATTGCCGATGCCCTTGAGCAGCTGACCCTTACATACAGCAAGATGGCCCAGGACCTGATTATCTTCTCCATGCCCGAGTTCGGCTATTTCTCGCTGCCTGCACAGCTTTGCTCAGGAAGCAGCATAATGCCTCAGAAGAAGAACCCGGACGGTCTTGAACTGCTCCGCGGAAAGGCTGCGTCCATGGCTGGATACTGCGCCGGTATGAAGAACGTGATACGGGCTCTGCCCACCGGCTATAACCGGGACTTCCAGGAGACCAAGGAGCTCTTTATAAAGGTTCTTGATACAGCAGACATAAGCACCCAGGTAGCCAAGCTTACTATCGACGAGCTCAAGGTGAACAAGGCAAAGCTGCTGGAAGGTTTTACACCTGAAATTTTTGCCACCGACGAGGCACTGCGCCTTGTGGCTTCGGGCAAGAGTTTCCGGGATGCATATAAAGAGGTGGGGCTTAATCTTAAGAAGCTTAAGAACGAGGATCCGGTGGCAGCTCTTAAGAAGCGCACTTCCTTGGGAACCCCGGGAAATCTGAACCTCAAGTATGCCAAGGAGACAGCCGCAGCTTTCAGATTCTTCAATCAGGCTGAGTTGACCGATATGGTTGATGCGATTGAGAGCCTGACATCGATGAAGAAGAAAGATTAAAGGTTTTCCAGGTCTTTCCTGATTCTCTTTACTAAATCAATATCCTCAAATATATCGGCAAGACGGAAGTTCATGAAACCCGACTGATCCACCCCAGCTATATCCCCGGGGCCGCGCAGCTTAAGGTCCCGCTCTGCTATCTCGAAGCCGTCATTGGTCTCCTTCATAATGCGGAGCCGCTCCTTGGCATGGTCGGTCAGCTCATTGGAGAAGACAAGGAAGGTGTAGGCCTGGAGCTCGGAGCGGCCCACGCGGCCCCGAAGCTGATGCAAAGAGGAGAGGCCGAACCGCTCGGCGTGTTCTATGACCATGCAGGTGGCAGTCTTCACATCCACTCCAACCTCCACCACGCTGGTGGCAATCAGAATCTGTATCTGGCCGGAAGCGAAGTCGGTCATTATCTGCTCCTTGTCCTCCTCCTTCATCTTGGAGTGGATGAGGGCACACTTGTAGTCTGGGAACACCTCTTTGCTCAGCTTTTCGTGCATCTGGCTGGCGTTCTTCAGGTTCATCTTCTCAGACTCGCCTATAAGAGGGTAGACAAAGTAGGCCTGGTGCCCCATGGCCAGCTCTTTGCGCACCCAGGTGTATATCTTCTCCTCGTTGCCTTCCTTCACTGTGTAGGTTATTACCGGCTTACGGCCAGGAGGCATGGTGCGCACTGTAGATATCTTAAGCTCGCCGAAGAACGCCATCTCCAGGGACCGTGGAATAGGAGTTGCCGACATCATGATGTAGTCGATCTGGCGGCCTTTTTCCAAAAGGGCAGACCGCTGTATCACACCGAACCGCTGCTGCTCGTCTATGATGGCAAACTCCAGGTCCTTGAACACCACGTTGCTGGAAAGCACCGCATGGGTGCCTATCAGCAGGTCGATCTCGCCCTTGGCCAGGGCCTCCAGCAGCAGCTCCCGCTTCTTGCCGGTAAGCTTGCCAGACAGGAATGCCAGCCGCACCCCAGTTCCCTCGAATATTCGGGACGCAGTCTTTACATGCTGCTCGGCAAGAAGCTCGGTGGGGGCTATAAAGGCGGTCTGCATCCCTGCCTCTATGTAGGGCAGGGCCGCCAGGAACCCGATCAGGGTTTTTCCACAGCCCACATCCCCCTGAATAATGCGGGAAATGCTCTCATCCAGGTTTGAGTCGGCATATATCTGGTCTATTACTGCTATCTGGTCATCGGTAAGCTGGAAAGGCAGCATTGATGCCACCTTACGCTGCAGGTTGCGGGGCAGCTTTATGGTGCGCTTCTTCACCACTTTCCGCTTTTTCACCGCCTCCTTTATATTCTGCTCAAAAAGGAGGATCTCCTCATATTTCAGGGTGCGTATTGCATCCTCAAGCTTCTCCTTGCTCTCGGGGAAGTGAATGTTGCGTATTGCATCCCGACGCTCCATAAGGCCATTCAGCTGCCTAAGCTTCTCAGGTATTATATTCTCCTCGTACTGTCCCTGCAGGGTATATGCCTGCATCACGCTCTTACGCAGGAAGTTCTGGGTCAGCTTGCCCGAAAGGGGATAGATAGGCAGTATCTTGCCGAAGAACTGGGGATGGTCGGAATAAAGCTCGTAGTCGAAGTTTGAGCTCTGGAGCTCGCCGAACCGTACTTGGAACACGCCGGACAGGAAAAGCTTCCGGCCCACCTTTAGGGTATTGGCCAGAAAGTTCCGTCCAAAGCATATCAGCGAGGCATATCCTGTGCCGTCCGAAACTGTTATCTTAAGAGTCTGCTTGAAGGTCTGGCCAAAGTATTCCTGGCCAGTTACAGTGCAGACTGTGTTTATCTTTACCTGCTGAGCCCCGAAGGTGAAGCCGTCTTTAAATTGGACCATCTTGTCGCGGAATTCGTAATCCCTGGGAAAATACCCCATCAGGTCGTCCAAAGTGGCTATACCGGCCCCCTTGAGCTCCCTGAGCGAAGCCTGGCCCACACCTTTCAGAGACTCTAAATTAGCCATCACATTCCTAAAAGAAGGTTAGTAAGGGTGTTGATACCCAGACTGCCAACGGTAAGAATCACAGCCACCACAATGATGGAGATAATCAGGTTAAGCTGATAGCTGGATGCCGAGTTCCTTACAAAGACCGACGCAATCCTGCTTGAGAGCGGGATAAAGAAGGGGTCACACATATTTGCGAAGGAGTTCATCTTGTTGGTGGTGAACATAAGGAAAAGGTAGCGCACTACAGCCACGATCAACACTGCCAGAAGCAGTGTCATTATCACGTTCCAGATAGAGGAGATGATGATTGCGATGACAGCCCAGAATGTGATGCTTCCCAGCTCCCTAAGGCGCCCAAGTATCTGGTTTATTATGGAGAGTGTCACCACAGCCAGCAGGGGAGAGATATCAATGTATCCGATGTGGGAAATCCTGAACTTGCGGAAAAAATTAAGAAAAGGATCGGTCAGCTGACTTATCATCCTGCTGCTTCTGCCTGTTGAGTTGGGATAAAGCCATTTAAGGATGATATCCACCACAATAAGCATGGTGTAAAGTGAGAAAACAAAAGAAAGTGTCTCTAAAAGCTTCACAAGAACCCCCTTATTCCTTCCAGAAATCTGTTATGAACTGCCTCAGCTCCGAGTCCTGGGGCACATCAAAATCGCTCTTTACCTTGATCTGATGATTCACCTGCACCACAGTCTCTTTCCCGGCCTCATTTATATGTAAAAATACTGAGCAGCCACCCTCGTGGTCAAGCATATATTCCCGCAGTTTCTCCAGCTGCTGCTCGGAGAAGGACTCATCAAGCTTGATATGGACCTGACTTGCATTCTGATGGTTCTTGCTAAGCTCCTCAATCTCCTGTACAGACTCACCCCTGAGCTGCGGAGAATCGGGATTCCGCAGGTCTATCTGCCCGGTAAAGGCAAGGGCCTTGTCTTCCACAATCATACCCTGGTATTCCTTCCAGGCATTGCTGAAGAATACAATAGGCAGGTCGCCGTCAAAGGTCTCTATGGTCACCACGCCCATGTAGTTGTTGTTCTTGGTGATTATATTGCGGATATTTTTGACCAGACCAATTATTATATATTTACGGCCTATTGTGGCGTTCTTAAGGTCGTTCATAGGCAGTGTCACATGCTTATTATATATCCTCTTGTATTTATCCAGCGGGTGTCCCGACACATAAAAGCCCAGCCGTTCCTTCTCGAATGCCAGCTTCTCCTTTATGTCCCAGTCGGGAACCTCCTCCATGGCAAGAGGCTGCATAGCCACGTCATCTTCTCCGAACAGCGATATCATTCCCAGCTTGGATTTCTCCTGCTCGGCGATATAGTAGTCTATAAGCCGCTCCGCATTGTAGGCCAGCTTTGCCCGGTTGGGCTCCAGTGCATCAAACACTCCAGCCTTAATCAGGGAATCGACCACACGCTTATTAAGGGTATGCAGGTCCACACGCTTAAGGAAATCGTCAAAGCTTTTGAATGGGCCTCCTTCCTGGCGGGCTTTCAGGATAGCATCCACCACGGCATCGCCGGTATCCTTTATTCCCTGCATTCCGTATACTATCTTTCCCTGGTCTACGGTAAAGAACTTCTCTGACACATTTATGGTCGGAGGCAGTATCTTCAGCTTCATGGTCTTGGCCTCTTCCAGGTACTTCTTGAAGTTATCAGGGTTTCCAATCTCGTTGGTCAGGTTGGCAGCCATGAACTCCGCAGGATAGTGGCACTTAAGGTATGCGGTACGGAATGCGACAACAGAGTAGGCGGCCGCATGGCTCTTGTTGAAGCCGTAGCCCGAGAAAGGAATCAGAAGCTCAAAGACAGAGTCTGCAAGCTGCTCGGTATAGCCTTTCTTCTTGGCTCCTTCCATAAATTCGGCCTTCTGGGCCATCAGCTTATCCAGCTTCTTCTTGGACATGTTTCGCCGCAGGATGTCGGCATTGCCCAGGTCAAAGCCACCTATTATCTGGGCAACCTTCATTACCTGCTCCTGGTATACAATTACGCCGTAGGTGTTCTGGAGCACCGGCTTCAGGTCTGGGTGAGGGTAATGGATGGTCTCTTTGCCGTTCTTGCAGTTACAGAACTGGGGGATATATTTTATCGGGCCTGGCCTGAACAGGGCGTTCAAGGCTATCAGGTCTTCTATGCAGTTTGGTTTTGCGTCCTTAAGTATCTTCTGCATGCCAGGACTTTCAAACTGGAACACAGCCGCACTTTTTCCGGCACTCAGCATAGCATAGGTCTTCTTGTCATCCATAGGGATATTGTTGGAATCAAAGTCAGGGACGCGCCTGCGGATAAGCTCCTGGCAGTGCTTGATCACATCCAGGGTCTTGAGCCCCAGGAAATCCATCTTCACAAGGCCGCAGTTCTCTATCTTGTCCATGGTGTACTGGGTGGCGACGCTGTTGGCCTTGTCATCTTTTGTCCCCTTGAACAGAGGCACATACTCGGAAAGCTCCTTCTCGCCGATTACTATGCCGGCAGCATGGAGCGATGCATGGCGGGCCATGTTCTCCAGGTATTTGCTCTCCTTGAAAAGCCGCTCGTAGACACCACCTTTATTTTTGATTTCAATAAGCCCTGGGATTCCCACCAGCTCCTGGAATTTATAAAGATCAGGATCAGTCTTGTATTTATCAACCTCGCCCAGCATAGTGGACAGGGAGGCCTTTTTATGCGGTGCATCCGGGATAAGCTTGGCTATATCGTTGGACTCTGCGAACGGAATTTCCAGCACCCGGGCCACATCCTTGATTACTGCCTTTGCCTTAAGGGTTCCAAAGGTGATTATCTGGCCCACTTTCTCGGCACCGTATTTCCTGGTAACGTAGTCGATTACCTGCTGTCGCCCCTCGTTGGCAAAGTCCACGTCAAAGTCTGGCAGAGAAACACGGGCTGTGTTCAGGAACCGTTCGAAGAGCAAGTCGTACTTGAGTGGGTCAATGTCGGTTATCTTCATGCAGTAGGCTACAATGGAGCCTGCCCCGGAGCCACGGCCTGGGCCTACTGGAATACCATGGTCCTTGGCCCAGTTTATGAAGTCTGCCACGATAAGGAAATAGCCGGGGAATTTAAGATCTATGATGGTCTTGAGCTCGTATTCAACCCGTTCCTTTATCTCAGGAGTAATCTCCTTATACCTCTTCTTAAGCCCCTCGTAGGTCAGATGGCGCAGGTAGTCGCCCTGAGTTGGAAACTCGGGAGGAATCTCGAAGATAGGGAACTTCGGTCCTGGGAACTTAATCTCCAGGTTGCACATCTCCTCCACAAGCTTGGTATTGCTGATAGCCTCCGGCACATTGGGGAAGAGGGCAGCCATCTGGTCCGGGCTCTTCATGTAGAACTCATCGTTGTAGAAAGACATACGGCCAGGTGAGTTTATGGTCTTCTGCGTACCTATGCATATCAGGATATCCTGGGCAGATGCATGCTCCTTGTTCAGGTAATGGATATCGTTGGTGGCTATCAGAGGAATACCGGTTTTTCTGGATATCTCAATAAGACCTTTGTTTGAATCATTCTCATCTGGGATTCCATGATTCTGGAGCTCCAGAAAGTAGTTTCCCTTGCCGAAGATGTCGTTGAATCTCATGGCCAGCTCGGTCGCCTTATCCATCTGCCTGTTTATGATATACTTAGGGACAATGCCCGCGATGCAGGCGCTGGAGCACACCAGCCCCTCGTGATACTGCTCCAGCACCTCGAAGTCAATCCTTGGTTTATAGTAGTAGCCGTCGATATAGGCGGTGGAGTTGAGCTTCATCAGATTCTTGTACCCAGTGTTGTCCTTGGCCAGGAGGATCAGGTGGTAATACTTGTTTCCTAACTCTGTGCCGGTCTTTATCTTCCTGGAGCCATCTGTCATGTAGAACTCGCAGCCTACAATAGGCTTTATCCCGCTTTCCTTGCATTTCTCGTAGAACTTAAGGGCACCGAACATGTTGCCATGGTCGGTTATGGCGATGGAGGTCATTCCAAGAGCCTTGGTCTTGGCCACCATGTCGTCAATCTTCATTGCTCCGTCCAGGAGCGAATAATCTGTGTGGTTATGTAAATGGACAAAATCAGTCATGCCTATATTATATCACAAAGATTGAAATTTTTAAAGATTTTATATATTATTATGATATGGATTTTGAATACAGACGGTTCTACCATTTAATCCCAGCCCAGAAGCATTATGCCTGGGGTTCCGGCACCAAGATACAGGCTCTTACAGGGCTTAAGGCCGATGGAAAGCCTCTGGCCGAAATCTGGATGGGCAGCCACCCCAATGGTATGTCGTTTATTGAAGTGGAAGGGAAGAACATCCCGGTATCGGACTTTATCGGTGCTGATCCGGAGAAAGCCCTTGGAAAACGCTGTCTGGAGCAGTTCGGATCCATGCCGTTCCTATTTAAGGTGCTGGCTGCCGAAAAGCCTCTATCAATTCAGGCTCACCCCGATCTGGATACTGCTCAGGCCGGCTTTGAGCGGGAGGAACGCAATCATATCCCTATGGACCATTTTACCCGGGTCTACAAAGATTCTAACCACAAAAGGGAGATGATTTATGCAATTTCTACATTCTATGCTTTAAAAGGTTTTAGAAATATAAAAGAAATTAAAGATAACTTTAAAAAGTTCTTTCCTTTTAGCGGCACTGCATTTGTTGATTTCCGCTATTCGGACGAGGCTGATTTCTATAAAAAATTCTTCACTCGGCTCCTTTCCATGGACCAGACACTGCGCAAGGCCATGCTCCGGGAGCTTGAGACCACTGCACAAGGCATGAATGAGGTGGAGCAGTTCATCTTCCGCAAGCTGCTTTACGATTTTCCCGAGGACAGATGTGTATTCTCACCCCTTTTCCTCAACTGCATCAAGCTTAATCCGGGGGAGTGCATGTCGATTGACGAGGGGCAGCTCCATTCCTATGTGGACGGCCTCTGCTTCGAGGTCATGTCATCCTCGGACAACACAATCCGGGGCGGACTTACCGAGAAGTTCATAGATGTTCTTGAGCTTTTCAACATAATGAAGTTTGTCCGGGGTTCCAGGGTCTGCGTTGAGCCAGTGGAGAATGGACAGGAGAAGCTCTATTCCCCAGGCTGGGACGAGTTCTGCTTCTCGGCCATAGTCACCGGTGGCAAACCTTATGAAGGTCCACAGGAGCACAGCCTTGAGATCCTGTTTATCTATTCCGGCTCCGGCAAGATTGCCAATGACAGTTTTAAGCTGGATTTAAAGAGCGGAACAGCAGTACTTGTGCCGGCTGCAGCAGGTGCATACACAGTCTCAGGCACCCCAGATCTGGTTCTCTACAAGGCGGCAATGCCATTATGAAGATATTCGTAGACTGCGATTCCTGCCCCTCCCAGGTACGGGAAATAATTGTAAAGGCGGCAGAACGCACCAAAAGCCTCTCTTTTTTTGTGGCAAATCATAAAATTCCTCATGGCACAAATGCATATACTCATGATATAATAGTTGAAGAGGGCAAGGACAAGGCCGACGACTACATAGTGCAGCATGCCACAGAGCGGGATATTGCAGTTACCAGGGACATCCTGCTGGCAGAGCGCCTGGTGGCCGGGAATGTGGCAGTGGTCAATGACCGTGGGAACCTTTATACAGCCGAGAATATCAGGGAACGGGTGTCGCTCCGCAACTATATGCTGGAGTTGGCGCAGAACGGGCTTAAGACAGAGGAGGCCGGCACCTTCGGGAAGAAGGAGCTTTACCTCTTTGCCAATGCCTTCGATGCCCTGATTACCAGGAAACTGAAAGGAGAGAAAGATGAAGCTTAGACATTTTATGGCACTTCTGGCTGTTTTAGCCCTTTTGTCCTCCTGCTCAATCAAGAAGATGGCTGTAAACTCAATGGCCAAGAATATGTCTGGCGATGCTACCGCTGTGTTCATGGAGGATAACGACCCTGAACTGGTGGGCGACGCTTTCCCTGTAATACTCAAGATGATGGATATGATGGCTGCCACTGCCCCTGACAACAGCGCTGTCAGATCCAGCGCCGGCAGCATGTATGTGATGTACGGCAGCGTATACCTGCAGGGCAAAGGGGCTATGCTCCCATACGAGGAGTGGGAGGCCCAGAAGGAGCTTTACGATAGGGCCAAGAAGCACTACCGCCGGGGCTACGACTACATTATGGATGCCCTTGAGCTTAAGCATAAAGGCTTTAAGGCCACCTTTGCCGAAGGCAATTATGACGATGCGTTCGCCGGTTTCAAAAAAGAGGATGCGGCAGACCTGTACTGGGGCGGTGCGGCAGTGCTTGCCGGCGTCTCGGTGGATGTGCTGGATCCAAATTTTGCGGCCGACCGGGATGGCGCAGTCAAGATGCTGTTCAAGGCGCTGGAGCTGGACCCCGACTTCGGAAACGGCATGCTGGACGAGATTATGATGCAGTACTACGCATCCATGCCGGAGGGTATGGGGGGCAGCATGGAGAAGGCGCTCTACCACTACAAGCACGGCGTGGAACTCTCCAAGGACAACATGGTCTCCATCCATGTCTCCTACGCCAGCGCAATCTGCACCAAGAACCAGAGCCAGGAGGGCTACGATGAGTTTACCGCCGTGCTTGAGGATGTGCTGGCCCGGGATGTGGAAAGCGTCAAGGAGAACCGGCTGGCCAACATAATAAGCCAGCGGAAGGCAGCCTGGCTCCTGGAGAACCGGGATGATTATTTCTTATTTGGATTTTAGGGTGACTGTATGAAAAAACTGTTTGTCTTTATTTTCCTTTTCTGTTCTATTATCGCTTCTTATGCAGGGACTGTAATCAAGCTGGGCACCATTGCGCCGGCCGGTTCTCTGTGGGATATAAAGTTGCGGGAGATTGCAGCCGAGTGGAAGAACATCACTAACGGCGAGGTCCAGCTTAAGCTTTATCTGGGCGGCACAGTAGGGGACGAGGACAACATGATACGGGCCATGAAGGTGGGCGGCCTCAATGCCTGCGCCATCACAGCCCAGGGGATGAAGGAGATAGCCTCCGACACATTCGCCCTCTGTCTGCCGTACATTGTCAAGGATGACGATGAGTTTGAGTATGTGTTTGAGAGGATTAAGGGCGATTTTGAGCAGGCACTGGACAAACAGGGGTTTGTAACCCTAGGCTGGGCCATGACTGGTTGGGTCAACTTCTTCTCCCGTGACCCTGTAGTAGGGCCCGAGGACCTTAAGAAGGAGAAGATCGCCATAGATACAGACGGCCGGATAAGCAAAATCTGGACCGAGCTGGGGTTCCGGGCCATCCCTCTTTCTTTCAACGACATAGTTGCATCCCTTTACAGCGGGATGATAGATACCACATACGTGACACCACTGGCAGCATCTGCTATGGGGCTGACCAAGACAGCGCCCCAAATGTGTGATTTCCGTATTGCTCCGGTATACTGCGCATTTATAGTTGAGAAAAAGGCCTGGAACCGGGTTCCTGCCAAGTACCGTGAGCCTCTTAAAGAACGGACTGCCGAGATAACAGGGGAGTTCTACAATATCA
>JAEEGF010983516.1_pt1 | contig 11002 bp, 10 predicted proteins | sample 9134171 | NCBI WGS metagenome assembly JAEEGF01 (sample SAMN16246542, study PRJNA631951) | gut metagenome | biome: gut microbiome; feature: rumen; material: AP-attached | host: Bos | place: Iran: Karaj | collected 2018-10
GACATAGATCCCGATCTTCATCTTATCTTTCGATCCTGTAGACCGGGATATTGAATTTATGGGCAGCACCCTTGTGCAGTTTCTCGATCTTGGTTCTCTCTTCCTCATCGACTTCTTCGCCCTTGATGATCTTGCCGATATCGGCATATCTGACACCCAGCTTGTCTTCGTCTGACAGGCCAGAGATGCCATCATCCGGTGTGCGGTAGAGGACCTTCTCCGGGACACCCAGGACCTCGCCGACTTTGATGACTTCATCGACGGTCAGTGAATAGATCGGAGCGATGTCATAGACGGAGTCACCGCCTTTCGTGAAATAGCCGACATAGAGCTCGCAGGCATTGGAAGTGCCCGGAACGATGTAGGTCCCTCCCCTGGTCGCTGAAAGCAGAGCTGCCAGATAATAGACAGAAGCCATGCGCAAGCGAGGCTTGAGGTTGATATCGGAATTCTTCAGCTCTTCCGCAGTGAAATCACCCAGTTTTGATGCTTCACCTTTGAACGCATCGAAGACGGAAGTCAGATCGATGTTCAGCATTTCAAAACCAAACTTCTCCGCCACCAGCAGCGCATCATTCCGATCGGCATCCTTGGAATGACAGGGAAGTGTCACACCGACGACGTTCTCCTTGCCCAGAGCCGCGCACATGATCGCTGCGACCACGCCGGAATCCTTGCCGCCGGAAATGCCCAGCACAGCGCCTTTCAGACCGTTTTTCCGGTAGTAATCGCGGACGAACGCAATGATCCTATCAGTCTCTTTTTTCGCATCAAACATTTTTCATCACCTCATTATTCATGCGCCATTCTATGCTTCTTTGCAGATAATCGACATACTCCTGATTCTCGCACATCGACTTGCCATCGACATCTGAGATCTTTGCCACATCCTGTCCGTTGCACCTGGTCACCTTCATGACGATGTTCAGGGCATCCACTTCCGTATCATTGGACAGATAAGTGCCGATGCCAAACGCCACCTTGCACCGGCCCTTGAAGTAACGGCAGAGCCTGGTCGCTTTCTCCAGATTCAATGAATCCGAGAAAAGCAGGAGCTTGTTCTTCGGATCGATGCCCAGCGACTCATAGTGTTTCAGCATCTTGTCGCCCCAGGCGAACGGATCAGAAGAATCATGACGGACACCGGAGAACAGAGTCGCAAAAGTCAGCCGGAAATCCCTGAGGAAACAGTCGGTCGTGATGGTATCTGTCAGAGCGGTACCGTTGAGGACACCGTATTCCTTGACCCAGGCGTTCAGTGCGTAATAATTCGAATAAGCCGGATTGTGCTTGTGATCTCCCTGTCCGACACACATGATCCATTCATGCGCCATCGTGCCCACCGGCGTCAGATCGTATTTCCTGGCCAGGTAGACATTGGAAGTCCCCAGATAATACGACTTCGGATTGCGGTATTCAGCCAGCTTGGAAACGATGAAATCCTGTGCTTCCGATGAGAGCCTTCTGCGCAGACCGAATTCGGAGAAAGACTCCAGTTCATATTCCCCGTTTTGGATCTTTTCACACTTGGCGATCGCCCTCTCCTTGAACTGTCTCAGCAGTTCATCGTAGTCATAGGTCATGCGGAAATAGACCTCGTTGATGATGGCCAGGGTAGGCACCTCATACATCGAAGTGTTCAGCCAGGTGCCGGTCGTTTTGACGATCAGTTTCCCGTCTTGAGTCAGATCGAAATGGAAATCCTCATAGCGGGGCTGCCACAGACGCAGGAAATCCACATAGCTGCCTTTGATCCAGCGGATCTCATTCAGATAAGCCAGTTCGTCTTCATCAAAGCGTAATGCGCAATACAGACGGATCTGATGTTTGATCTCTTCAAAGATCTCTTTCGTGAAAACAACGCCTTCGTTGCGGCATCTGAAAGTCCAGGTCGTCTTATAGTCAGAGTACTGGTGATAGATGGCCTGTCCCATAGAAAACTTATACAGGTCGTTCTCCAAAAGCGATGTGATGATCTGATCCATAATATATGTACCTCTTATCTCTTCTTATCCTTATATTTATTATAATTCAGCCATCATCGATACACAAATGCGGTCCCGGAAACACCATTCTGGCACGACTGGACCCGTGAAACAGAAAAAACTGCATAAAATAAGCATTTTCTGCTTGATTTGGGACTGCTGTTCTGATAATATAAATAAGCTGACGGATCCGAAAGGATCTATATATAAGTCAGATATTTGGCACACCTGATAACGTGTGCTTCATAGAAAAGAAAGGAGATACACATGCCAACAATTAATCAGTTAGTAAGAAAAGGCAGAAAAGCGAGAACATTCAAGTCAAAGGCTCCGGCTTTAAATAGAGGCTACAACTCATTAAAGAATCGTCCGATCGACCTGGCTTCTCCTCAGAAAAGAGGCGTCTGCACCCGTGTCGGTACGATGACACCTAAGAAGCCAAACTCAGCTTTAAGAAAGTATGCCCGTGTTCGTTTATCTAACGGTATGGAAGTTACAGCTTACATCCCTGGTATCGGACACAATCTTCAGGAACACTCAGTTGTTATGATCCGTGGCGGACGTGTTAAGGATTTACCAGGTGTCCGTTACCATATCATAAGAGGTACGCTCGACTGCGCGGGTGTTGACGGAAGAATGCAGGGTCGTTCATTATACGGCGCTAAAAAACCTAAGTAAAACATGAAAGGAGATTAAAAATGCCAAGAAAAGGACATATTGCGAAACGAGATGTATTGGTAGATCCTATCTACAATTCAAAGCTTGTGACACGTTTAATCAACAAGATCATGTTAGATGGTAAAAAAGGTGTCGCACAGAACATCCTGTACAATGCATTCGATATCGTAGAAAAGAAGACAGGCCAGCAGCCAATGGAAGTATTTGAAAAAGCATTGGACAATGTCATGCCTGAACTCGAATTGAAATTAAGAAGAGTCGGTGGTGCTAACTACCAGGTCCCGGTCGAAGTTTCTGATGAAAGAAGACTGACTCTGGGTCTGAGATGGATCGTCAACTATTCCAGATTGAGATCTGAAAGAACGATGGAAGAAAGATTAGCTGCAGAGATCATCGACGCATCTAATGGTGTCGGTCAGTCTGTCAAGAAGAAAGACGATACGCATAAGATGGCTGAAGCTAACAAAGCATTCGCTCACTATCGCTGGTAATCAGGAAAGGAAGGAAACGTTATGGCACGTCAATATGCTTTAGAGAATACAAGGAATATTGGCATCATGGCGCACATCGATGCAGGCAAGACTACCTGTACTGAAAGAATTCTTTTCTTTACCGGAAAAACACACAAGATCGGTGAAACACATGATGGCGCCAGTCAGATGGACTGGATGGAACAGGAACAGGAGAGAGGTATCACGATCACTTCTGCTGCTACCACTACCTTCTGGCCCGGTTCCAAAAACCAGATGCCAAAGACAAGGATCAACATCATCGATACGCCGGGTCACGTCGACTTCACGGTAGAAGTCGAAAGATCCCTGAGAGTATTGGATGGTGCGGTCACTGTATTGGATGCCAAGGCCGGTGTTGAACCGCAGACCGAGACAGTCTGGAGACAGGCCTCCACATACGGGGTCCCAAGGATCGTCTTCGCCAACAAGATGGATGCGACCGGAGCTGACTTCACGATGTCAGTCAATTCGATCGGCGACAAGCTGGCAGCGAAAGCCGCAGCTATACAGATGCCGATCGGAGCAGAAAACACTTTCCGGGGCATCATCGACCTGGTCGAAAGAAAGCAGTACATCTACCCTAACGATCAGGGCACAGATATCAAAGAGATGGAGATCGAAGAACAGTATGCTGATGATGCCGAGATCCTTCGAAGCGAGCTCATTGAAAAACTCTGTGATTATGATGACGATCTCATGGAAGTCTTCCTCGACGGTCAGGATCCTGATATCAGCCTGATCAAACAGGCGATCAGAAAAGCCGTGCTCACTTCGGAATTCTTCCCGGTGCTGTGCGGTTCGGCCTATAAAAACAAAGGTATTCAGCTGCTGCTGGATGCGATCGTCGATTATCTGCCTTCTCCGCTCGACGTACCTGCGATCAAAGGAACGACGAAGTTTGGAGATGAGGCGTTCAGACACGCAGACGACAAGGAACCGTTCTCTGCCCTGGCCTTCAAGGTCATGACAGACCCGTTCGTCGGAAGACTCACCTACTTCAGAGTCTACTCCGGTGTGGCATCTGCCGGTTCCTATGTGCTGAATGCAACAAAAGACTACAAGGAAAGATTTGGAAGATTGGTACAGATGCACGCGAATCACCGCGCCGATATCGATGAAGTCGACGCCGGAGATATCGCCGCAGCTGTAGGATTGAAAAACACTACGACAGGTGACACTCTCTGTGATGAGAAACACCCGATCATCCTGGAATCCATGGTATTCCCGGAGCCGGTCATCCAGATGTCGGTAGAGCCCAAAACAAAGGCCGATTCCGACAAGATGGATATCGCTTTAGGCAAACTGGCAGAGGAAGACCCGACCTTCAGGACATACACCGACGAAGAGACCGGTCAGACGATCATCGCCGGTATGGGTGAGCTTCATCTGGATATCATCGTCGATAGGATGAAACGCGAATTCAAAGTCGAATGCAATGTCGGCAAACCGCAGGTCGCTTACCGCGAGACGATCAAGAAAGCAGCTGATTGTGAAGGCCGCTTCGTCAGACAGTCGGGTGGTAGAGGCCAGTATGGACACGTCTGGATCAGGTTTGAACCAAACGAGACAGGCAAAGGATTTGAATTCATCGATGCCGTCGTGGGCGGTACTGTTCCTAGGGAATATATCAAACCGACACAGGAAGGCTTAAAGGCAGCACTGGAAAACGGACTGATCGCCGGATACCCGGTCGTTGACATCAAAGCGACCCTGTTTGATGGCTCATCTCACGAAGTCGACTCTTCGGAAATGGCCTTCAAGACAGCGGCCAGCCTTGCGCTCAAGGAAGCTGCCAAAAAATGTGATCCGGTACTTCTCGAACCGATCATGGACGTCGAGATCACCGTCCCTACCGAGTACCTCGGTACAGTCATGGGCGATGTGACGAAACGGCGCGGACACATCAACGATCAGGAAGAAAGAGGCAATGCAGTCGTCATCAGAGCATACATCCCGTTATCGCAGATGTTCGGTTACGCAACAGACCTGAGATCCAATACTCAGGGCCGTGGAAACTACATGATGCAGATGCATCACTACTCTGAAGTACCGGCAAACATAGCCGATGAAATCGTCAAGAAAAACTCCCGATAGCAATTGCTAAATAGGATGTTTTATCTTAAAATAATATTGTTGAATTTAGGAGGAAAAAACTTAAGATGGCAAAAGAAAAGTTTGACCGTTCGTTAGAACATGTCAACATTGGTACTATCGGTCATATCGACCATGGTAAAACTACTTTAACAGCTGCAATCACTAAGAGATTGTCAGAAAAAGGTCAGGCTGAATTCAAGGCTTACGACCAGATCGATGGTGCTCCGGAAGAAAAGGCTCGTGGTATCACTATCAATACCGCTCACGTTGAATATAAGACAGCTAAGAGACACTATGCTCACGTTGACTGCCCGGGACACGCTGACTATATCAAGAACATGATCACCGGCGCTGCTCAGATGGATGGTGCGATCCTGGTCGTTGCAGCAAACGATGGACCGATGCCTCAGACTCGTGAACATATCCTGTTAGCCAGACAGGTCGGTGTTCCTTACATCGTCGTATTCCTGAACAAGTGCGACATGGTCGACGATCCGGAATTGATCGACTTAGTCGAAATGGAAGTCAGAGAACTTCTTGATGAATATGACTTCCCAGGCGATGACACTCCAGTTATCCGTGGTTCTGCATTAAAGGCTCTCGAAGGCGATCCTGAATGGACTCCTGCGATCGACGAACTCTTAGATGCATGTGACTCATACATCCCTTCACCTGCAAGAGAAATGGACAAGCCATTCCTTATGTCAGTAGAAGACGTCTTCACGATCTCTGGTCGTGGTACAGTTGCTACAGGCAGAGTTGAGCGTGGTGTCGCTCACCTGAACGATCCGACTGAGATCGTCGGTATCAAACCTACAAGATCTACAGTCATCACTGGTCTGGAAATGTTCCACAAGCAGCTGGATCAGGCTGAAGCTGGCGACAACATCGGTGCTCTGCTCCGTGGTGTCAACCGTGACGAGATCGAAAGAGGCCAGGTCTTAGCAAAACCGGGTTCTGTTACTCCTCACACTCAGTTCAATGCGCAGGTTTACGTATTAACTAAGGATGAAGGCGGCAGACATACTCCGTTCGTTGCTAACTACCGTCCTCAGTTCTATTTCCGTACAACAGACGTAACTGGTATCGTCAAAGGTTTAGGCGGTGCTGAAATGGTTATGCCTGGTGACCACGTTGAAATGGAAGTTGAACTGATCAGCCCGATCGCCCTCGAAGAAGGAACAAAGTTCTCTATTCGTGAAGGCGGCAGAACTGTCGGTTCAGGCTCTGTTACTAAGATCATCAAATAATTACTAACTGAGAATTGTTTATGATAAAACCTTCCTGCAAAGGAAGGTTTTTTTATTCTATAATTGAATTATGTTAATGATCATCATTCTTATCCTCATCTTATTCATTTATCTTTATATGATCTATTCCAGGACATCGAGAAAGGATCAGTTTGCACCCTACGAGAAAAAGTTCCTGGCTCATAGAGGCCTTTTCAACAACAGAGATGTTCCGGAGAATTCCCTCACCGCTTTCAGAAAAGCGGTTGAAAATGACTATGGCATCGAGCTCGACGTGCAGCTCACCACAGACGATCAGCTGGTCGTCTTCCATGATGCTTCCCTTCAAAGGATGACGGGCATCGACAAGGGCCTGATCGACTGTTCCTTTGCAGAGCTTCAGGAGTATTCTCTCCTGGACACGGAAGAGAAGATCCCTCTTTTCAAAGATGTCCTCGCAGTCCTGAGCCCTGAGACGCCACTGGTCGTCGAGATCAAATCGGAAGGCCGATACATCGAAACGACAAAGAGAGCCGTCGAAATGCTCAAGGACTATAAAGGTCTCTACAACATGGAATCCTTCAGTCCGATGGTCGTCAGATATCTGAGACTTCACGAACCGCAGATCGTCAGAGGGCAGCTGGCCTATGATTCCCTCTCTGATCCGGACGCCAGGATCAACACGCTGCTCAAAGTCATTCAGACCTTCCTGCTGATGAACTTCTATTCCCGTCCGGACTATGTCGCCTACGACTGCAAAGCCTATAGGAACATCTCCTTCCGCATCATCTCAAAGATCTTCAAAGGAGAATGCGTCGCCTGGACCGTCAAATCTGAAGAAGAATATAAAAAGATAAAGCCGTATTATCAGTGCTTTATCTTTGATTCCTATATTCCAGATAACAGGGATCTCTGAGCTTTATTCACTCAGTCCCTTGGCATATTCAAAGAAATCGTTGAAGCCATCCAGGGACATCGCTCCGTTGGCATAACAGATGAAGTGACCTTCCGGATCGATGATGTAAGTGGTCGGATATGAATTGACACCGCAGTAATAGAAGAGGACATTGTCCGCATCGATGATGACCGGCAGCTGCAGGTCATTTTCTTTTACAAAGGCATCGATGTCTGCCCTGCCATTTCTTTCATTGACCGGCGCTATGACATAGTAGCATTCAACTTCCTCGTTCTTCGCGAACTCCTGGTATTCCGGTATCTCCATCTTGCAATAGGTGCACCAGGTCGTCGTGAAATTCAGCATCAGATACTTCCCCTTATAGTCGGAAAGCCTGACCCTGTTGCCCTGCACATCTTCGAATTCATGATCGATCAGATAAGCACCGATGTCCTCGGTCCTGGACTCGCTGCTTCCGGAAGCAAGATCCTTCATCGCCATGATCTGCCTTGAAGCATCATGGATCATATACACACCGAACAAGATCAGAATGACACCCGCAAGGATCATGACATAGCGCATGATCTTTTTATTCCTGCCGATGAAATCAAGGACCTTTTCGGTAAACAGACCCGTTATCAGAAACGGAACGATCAGACCAAGTCCATATACGACGATATAGAGATAGCCTGCCGAAGATGTTGCAGCCATCAGCAAGGCATTCGCCAGCAGAGGCCCGATGCAAGGAGACCAGCCAAGAGAGAAGACAAAACCGAGCAGAAAAGCTTTCAGGAAGTTCATCTTCTCAAGACCCACTTTGAATCCCGGTCTCCATTCCCTGTTCAGGACATCGATGTGGATCAGCCCACACTCATGCAAACCGAATATCACCAGCAAGGTCCCGCCGATGATGGAAATGATCTGTCCATATCTGTCCAGAAGATCCTTCAGGAAATTCAAAGAAAGGCACAATAAGAAAAAGGTCAGGCAGATCCCCAGAACGAAGAAAAAGGTAGATAAGAATACCTTAGCTTTCTCATAATGGGTAATCCCGTCTTCATCCGTATGCTTGTGCTCTCCCGCCAGATAAGACATATACAGCGGGATCAGAGGCAACACGCAGGGAGAGAAGAAAGACAGGATCCCTTCCAGGAATATTCCGCTCAGACCTTGCAGATCCATATTTTATCTCAGAAAGATCAGAATGATCAGACCCATCAGTATCCTGTAGACACCAAAGATCGTAAACGTGTTCTTCTTGATGTAATTCAGGACGAACCTGATCATGAAGAGTGAGACCGCAAAAGCGGCGGCACAGCCTGTCAGCAGCGTCACGATCTCACCAAAAGAGACGGCCGCTGAAAACTTGAGCACCTTCATCAGGCTGGCTCCAAACATCACCGGGATCGCGACTTCAAAAGTGAACTCGGTCGCAGCCGAACGGGAGATGCCTAAAAGAAGTGCGGCAATGATCGTTGAACCGGAACGGGAAACGCCCGGGAACACAGCAGCGACCAGCTGTGCAAGACCGATGATCAAAGCCTGCATATAAGTGATGGACCTCGTCGAATCAACGATCGGCTTCCTGCCTCTGATCATCATCTCAACGACGATAAAGACGATACCCACCAGGATCAAAGCGGCTCCAATGAAAGTCATCTCATTCTTTTCATTGATGAAGGTGATGAGATCCTCCAGAAGCAGTTCAAAGAGGATGACCGGCAGGCAAGCCACGACGATCTTGAGCCAGAGGATGAACTTGTCCTTCTTCACATAAGAAAGGATCCCCTGTCCCAGAGGATTGCGAGTCCTTCCGAAAGGCCAGATCTTATTCCAGAACACCAGCAACAAGGCGATGATGGCACCAAGCTGGATGACGACTTCAAAGACCTCGTAGAACTCCACAGAGACATCCAGAGGAAAGAAGACGTTCAGGATCTTCATATGCGCAGTCGAAGAGATCGGCATCCATTCCGTGATACCTTCTATGATACCGAATAATATGGCTTTTATGACGTTCATGAGGTCCTCCTAATTGAAAGTGACGAGCTCTTCTTTCGGAGCTTCCGCAACTTTGAAATCATCCACTTTCAAAGCGCACATCTCCATGCCCTCATCATTCTCGATGCACAGAGATGTCCCGCTCAAAGTATAGTACTTATCCTTGTCGATCTGATCTTCGCTGAGTCCAATGACCGGCAAAGCGATATCCGTGATATCCTCAGCGCAACAGACCATGGCCTTGCGGCCCATGATCAGGACATTGTCCGTATCTTCGATCTTGCCGGCATACTTGGCCTTGATCGTCAGCTTCTTGCGGTCGTATTTCTGCGGATTGTCCACCGCATCCATGAACCAGAGCCCGTAGTCCGTATCGGAAATATCCAGAGGCTTGCTGACATCGAAGAGTTCATCTTCGATCTTGTTGGAGACATTGCCATCCTTGTCTTCAAAGATCAGTTCGATATACTGATTGATGGACTTCAGATTGTTGCGCAGATAGCGCTTGTCGACATCGTCCGATCTGTTCAGGATGACGACTTCCGCATTCACGACGTGGTTGTAAAGGAACTGACGCAGATTGGTCAGATACATCTGGAACTTGGAAGCATCGATCGTCGTCAGTGTCTGTGCGAGCTCCCACTTGCTGATGAAGCCGGTCTCATAGAGGATATTGTCATCCTCCATGCCGTTGAGTTCGATGAAGACACGCTCAAAATCATAGTCCTTTTCGATCTGTTTCTGTTTCTCGATCGTCAGATCCTTGACAGAATCCAGATAGAGGACCTGCGTATTGGTGAACTTCAGAAACTTCTCATCATATTCGACATCGCCCTGTTCCAGACAGATGATCAGTGTCGACTCCCCCTCATTGAAACGGGGATTATACAGGGTCTCCTTGATCGCCTGCGTCTTGCCGGAATCAAGAAAACCGGAAAAAACGTAGACCGGTTTAATCATGGAAGAGTTCCTCGAAATAATGCTCATCGATCTCAGTGCCGATGATCGAGACAAGGGCCTCTTCTCTTGGCGTGCCGGCAAAGATGCTGTATTCATTCAGGACATAGTTGAAATACAGTGTTTCATTTTCAGATAAAACATAGCCTTTGACTCTGATGATATCTTCAGGGATCTGCTCAAGGATCTGTGACAGTTCCTCTTTGCTGAACCTGTAGGTCGGACGAAGGATCAGATTCAGAAATGGCTCATCCTCGTCATCGTCATCGTGGTGATGGTGGTGATGGTGGTGATCATGGTCATGGTGATGTTCATGATGGTGCTCATGGTCGTGATGATGTTCGTGTTCGTCTTCATCCTCATCCTCATCATGATGATGCTCCTCTTCTTCAAAATCAGGCATGACATCGCCACCGGAAACGATGATGTTGAGCAGTTCCTCGATCGGCAGATCTGTGACAGGTTCTGACACGACCTCTGCTTCATCGTTGAGCTCATTGACGATATCGATCGCCTTTTCGATCGTCTCTTCATCTGCGACATCGGTATGGGAAAGGATGATCGCATTGGCCGCAGCCACCTGATCATTGAAATACTCCTTGAAATTGAGATGATACTTTCTGCACGTCTTGACATCGACGATGCAGATAT
>JAEEGF011916181.1_pt1 | contig 11002 bp, 8 predicted proteins | sample 9134171 | NCBI WGS metagenome assembly JAEEGF01 (sample SAMN16246542, study PRJNA631951) | gut metagenome | biome: gut microbiome; feature: rumen; material: AP-attached | host: Bos | place: Iran: Karaj | collected 2018-10
GTTCGAAAGCGAGCGTCCGGCCGGAAAACACGGCTTCTGTCAGCGGGTCGGAGACCGCTTCGTATTTGAGGACGGAACGCCGGCCAAATTTTTCGGGGTCATCTGCAACGGCGTCTCCTACGGCCGGCTGCCGATCCTGACCGAAGTCATCGACGCCGAGATCGAGCTGAAGACCTCCTGCCCCGACCTTCAGGTCTGGGCGATCAACTCGGAGGGCTCTTACAGCGGCGTCGTGAAGTCCGTCTGGGAGAACGGCATCCTGAAATTCCCCGTCGGGCCGCACTGGCCGAGCCAGTACTACCTCATCATGCAGGAATAAAACAAAACGTCACATTCATAGAAAGGAAGAAAAAACATGGGAACCCCGATCAAAAGAAAACACTCCGTTGAGATCAGCGCCCTCGGGCAGTTCACAGACCGCTACATGGGCTGCGGCTACAACCGGGACTACTCCGTCAAGGAGCTCATCGACCGCGCGAAAAGCGTAAAGAAGATCTCCGGCATCGAGCTTTGCGGCACCTGGCACATCACCGAAGCCACCGCGAACCAGGTCAAGACCTGGATAGACGATTCCGGCCTGGAATTCGTCTCGGTCCTGCCCGACTACTTCGCGCAGCGCAAATACGGGCACGGCGCCCTCTCCTCCTCCGATCCGCAGATCCGCCGGGACGCGGTCCGCGACACCAAGATCATGATGGATATCTGCGCGGATTTCGGCGGCAAGATCGTCACGGTCTGGAACGGGCAGGACGGCTACGACTATCCCTTCACGGCCAACTACATCGAGCGGCGCAGCTGGATCACGGAATGCATTAAGGAATGCGCCAAGTACCGCAGCGACATCAAGCTCTCCATCGAGTACAAGCCCCGCGAACCGAAGATGCGCTCCTTCATGAGCGACGCCGCCACGACCATGCTGATGATCAACGACATCGGCTGCGACAACGTCGGCGTCACGCTTGACTTCGGCCACTCCCTGATGGGGATCGAGAACCCGGCCGAAGCGGCTGCCATCATCAAGATGTACGGCGACCGCCTGTTCCACTGCCACATCAACGACAACCTCGGCTACTGGGACGACGACTGCCTGACCGGCGTATTCCATCCCGTCGAGACGATCGAATTTTTGTACTGGGTAAAGCGGCTGGGCTACAACGGCTATTATTCGTACGACCAGTATCTGTACCGCGAGGACGGCCGCGACGGTCTGGAAGAAGGGATCGAGTGGATGGAGACCCTCGCTGCGGTCGCCGACGCCCTGGACGATGCGGAAGTCGACCGGCTCATGACGAGCGGGGACGGCATCGCCTTTGCCCGGATGATCCGTGAAAAGATGTTCCGGCCCCTGCCCCGCGCCTGATAAGGCAAGCGAAAGGATCCGCTTATGAAGATCAGACTGTCTGCTTCCGATGCCATGGTCCCGGGAAGGACCTGGACTGAAAAAGCCGAGCTCCTGCATAAGCTCGGCTACGCCGGCATGACCGTATTCGTGGACGAACCGGCCTGGAACGACGGGATGCTGGAAGAGCTTTTGCTTCTGGAAGAGCGCACCGGCATTCGCTGCTGCGAATTTGCCTTTACCGGTCCCCTGTACGGGCACCTGATGGACAAGGACGAAAACATCGCCCGCGCCGCGATCGAGCTTTACAAGCGCTCCGTGGCGATCGCGAACCGGCTCGGCGCGGTCACCGAGATGGAATACGAATACCGCCCGCAGGATCCGCTTCCCCTCTTCGACCCGTATCCGGTCATGCCTCCGGAAGAAGTGACCCGCTTTGTCCGCATCGCGGAAGAGCTGGGGAGCCTGTGTCAGGGCGGCGGCCGCATGCTGATCGAAGCCTGCAACCGCTATGAGACGCATTACCTGACGACTCTCGGCGCCTGCCGGGACATGCTGGAAAAAGCCGATCCCGTCAAGACGAAGAACATGGGCCTCATCGCCGATTTCTTCCATCTTGCCATCGAGGAGGCGGATCCGGCGAAGAGCGTGCTTGACTGCGCTCCGTGGATCCGGCACGTCCACCTGGGCGACTCCAACCGGCTGGCGCCCGGAAAGGGCCACACCGACTTTAAGAGCATCTTCCGGGCGCTCAAAGAGATCGGATACGACGGATACATGGTCCTGGAATGCGGCCTGGATCCGGCCCGCCGCGTCGAAGAGCTGGGCGAGATCCGGGAATATCTGGAGAGACTGGAGGCTTCGCTGTGATCCGGCTGCTGCTCCTTCCTTTTTGCTGCGACGGATACGACGAGGCGCTCCTCCGGGAGCAGACAGAGGCTTTCCGGTGCGAGCTGGAGCGGGAAGGGTATCTGGTGACGGCTTCGGAACCGATCCGGACTCCGGCGGAAGCCGTCCGCGCGGCCGAGACCTATCATCCTTTTCAGTTTGATCTCCCGGTCTGCTTTCCGGTGACCTGGTCGGATCCCTCCCTTGCCTCCACGGCCGTCCGCGCCTTCTTCGGCCGGCCGATCATGATCCGGGGGATCAATGAATTCCGGCTGGACGGGAAACGCACCGAATTTTCCTCCGTTCCGGCCGCACTGGCCCTCGCCGGATCCTTGCGCGAGATGGGCGTGCCCTGCGAACTTCTGACCGGAGACGGTGAGGAAGAGCGCCGGCAGCTGAAGGCCGCCGCCCTGGCTGCCTCAGCCCTCTCCGCTCTCCGGAGGGCCCGGATCGGCTGCTGCGGCTTCCATTTCAACGGAATCACTGCCGCCGGGCTGGATCTTTCCGTCCTTCGGAAGCGCTTCGGCACGGAGGTCTGGGCCTTCGACGGATCGCAGCTCATCCGGCGGCTGGAGAGCCTGAAGGCGGACGCCCCTTCCCTGCGCGAGGCGGAGGAAAAGCTTGAAGCCGCCGGCATCGAAGGGCTTTCCCCCGCTTACCGGGACAAGGTGCTGCGCATGACGGCCGCGCTTTCGGAGATCATCCGGAAACAGAACTTAAGTGCGCTTGAGGTCCGCTGCCACACGGAATTTTCCGTCGATTACGGCCTCTCCTTATGTCTTCCGCTCTCGCTTCTCGGCGATGATGTCACCGTCGCCTGCGAGGCGGATCTGCCGGTCCTTCTGACCGAGCACATTCTTCGTCTTCTATCCGGCGGCCGGACCGTCTCCTATGCGGACGTCCGCACGGTAACGCCGGAGCGGATGGATCTGGGCGCCTGCGGCATGTGCCCGGCTGCCCTGACCGGCGGGCGGATCAGCGTCGGCGGAACGGACGGGTATCTTACGAACGCCTCCCCGATCAGCAGCGGCCCGATGACCCTGGCCCGGCTTTTGAAAGCCCCCGGCGGCACGCTCTCGATGCACGTATTAAGCGGAGAAGCCACCGCCCCTAAGGAAGCGCTCCGCGAGTACGGCTGCCCGCCCTATCCCATGACGCGCTTCTTCCCGCGCGGCGGAACAGGCGATTTCGCGGCGAAGGCCGGCGCCAATCATTACGCCTTCATCCGGGGCGATCTGACGGCCGAGCTTGCGATGTTCTGCCGCTACGCCGGGATCGAAGTCTGTTAATGCAGCGGTTCCGCAAAAACGCATCCCCCGGAAATCCGGGAGATGCGTTTTTCTTTATGTTTTTTTCTGCCCCGATGCGCACAGCTGACGCTTCAGAAGACAGGACCCCTGCCGCCAAAGACAGGAAGGATCTTTTGCCGGGCGGTGCCGCCTCTGTCTTACCCGCGGAAGAAGCGGACCGCGGATTCAAAGAGCTTCATATCGTAGTCGCCGGGCACGTTTTTGTAAAGGTTCGTGCCGACGCGCTCGCAGTGGCCCATCTTGCCGAAGATGCGGCCGTCCGGCGAGGTGATGCCCTCGATGGCCAGCGCGGAACCGTTCGGATTGAAGTGAACGTCCTGCGTCGGCTGACCGGCCAGGTCCACGTACTGCGTGGCGATCTGCCCGCTTTCAGCCAGCTGCCGCAGCACGGCGTCGGAAGCCGCGAAGCGGCCCTCGCCGTGCGAGCTCGGCATGGTGACGATATCTCCTACGCGCCGGCCGGCAAGCCAGGGCGAGCGGGTGGACGCGATGCGCGTGCGCACGAGACGCGACTGGTGACGGCCGATGCGGTTGAAGGTCAGGGTCGGGGCGTCGGCGTCCGGCTCGGTGATGCGGCCGGTCGTAAGCAGTCCCAGCTTGATCAGGGCCTGGAAGCCGTTGCAGATGCCGAGCATCAGGCCGCCGCGCTTATCCATCAGATCGGCGACGCCAAGGCGGACGGCTTCGTTCCGGAAAAAGGCCGTGATGAACTTGCCGCTGCCGTCGGGCTCGTCGCCGCCGGAAAAGCCGCCGGGGATGAAGATGGCGTTCGCCTCTTTCAGCCGGACAGCGAATTCTTCCACCGAGCGGACGATCTCCTCCGCACTGCGGTTGCGGATGACGAAGATCTGCGCTCTGCCGCCGGCTTCCTCTACGACGCGGGCACTGTCGTATTCACAGTTCGTGCCCGGGAAAACGGGGATGAGGAAGCGGGGCTGCGCGGCGGGAACGGCGGGAACGGCTGACAGACCGCCTGCGGCGGGAGGCGGGCAGGGAATCGGATCACTGCTCTCCTGTCCCTTCACCTTATTGCATTTATAGACCTTTTCGAGACGGCCTTCATAAAGCTCGAGCAGTTCCGCGAGCGCGATGCTTTCGCTGCCGCGCGCGATAACGGGCTCTTCCGTCACCTCGCCCAGCTCTGCAAAGGCCGGTCCGGCAAGATCGTCCGAAAGCGCCGCTTCCAGCGCGATCGCTCCGTAGTGCGGAGCAAAAAGCAGCCCGTCGGTTACGTTATCCTTAAACTTAACACCCAGGCCGTTGCCGAAGGCCATCTTCATCAGAGCGGCCGCCGCGCCTTCCGCACCCGGAACGTAAGCGGACACGGCCGCGCCGGAGCGGATCAGGGCGGTGAGCCGGTCGAAGTTCGCCAGAAGGCTCTCCGGCTTCGGCAGACCGTTTTCATCATATTCAGGCAGCAGCAGGAACAGCCGGTTCCCGGCTTTTTTGAGCTCCGGCGAGATGATGTGCGAGGCCTTATCCGTCGTCACTGCGAAGGAGACCAGCGTCGGCGGGACGTCGAGATCCTCGAAGGAGCCGCTCATGGAATCCTTGCCGCCGATGGCGCCGATGCCCAGATCCAGCTGGGCCTTTAAGGCGCCGAGCAGGGCCGCCAGCGGCTTGCCCCAGCGTTCCGGGCGGTTTCCCAGCTTCTCGAAGTATTCCTGGAAGCTGAAGTAAGTTTCCTCCCGGGAAGCGCCGGCCGCGATCAGCTTGGCAACCGATTCGACGACCGAAGTATAGGCGCCGTGGTAGGGGCTCTTCTCCGAAAGCGCCGGATCGAAGCCGTAAGCCATGAGGGAGCAGGTATCGGTACGGCCGTCCGGGACCGGCAGCTTGTGGACCATGGTCTGGATGGGCGTCAGCTGGTACTTTCCGCCAAAGGGCATCAGTACCGTAGCCGCGCCGATGGTAGAGTCGAAGCGCTCCGAAAGGCCCCGGCGGGAGCAGGATCTGAGGGAAGAAGCGCTGGCTTTCAGCGTTTCCGCAAACGAAGCGGCTCCGGGCGCTGCCGGCGCTTCACAGGGGACGGCAGCAGGCGGGATCACCGCCGCCGCTTCCTTCTGGGCGCCGTTGGAGCTTAGGAATTCGCGGCTGATATCCACGATCGTCGCCCCGTTCCAGTGCATGACCAAGCGCGGGCTTTCGGTCACGACGGCCACGCGGACTGCAGAGAGGTTTTCCGCCGCCGCCAGCGCCAGGAAGGCGGCCTCATCTTCCGCCGCCACCACCACGGCCATGCGTTCCTGGGATTCGGAGATGGCCAGTTCGGTGCCGTCCAGGCCCTCATATTTCTTCGGTACTTTGTTCAGATCGATGTCCAGGCCGTCCGCCAGCTCACCGATGGCGACCGAGACGCCGCCCGCGCCGAAATCGTTGCAGCGCTTGATGAGACGCGTCGCCGCAGGGTCGCGGAAGAGGCGCTGGAGCTTTCTTTCCTCAGGCGCGTTGCCCTTCTGGACCTCGGCGCCGCAGGTCTCCACGGAGTGCGAATCGTGCGCCTTGGAGGAGCCCGTCGCTCCGCCGATGCCGTCGCGGCCCGTCGCTCCGCCTAAGAGGATCACCACGTCGCCCGGTTCGGGCCGCTCGCGCCTGACGTTCCCCGCCGGCGCCGCCGCGATCACCGCGCCGATCTCCATGCGCTTGGCCGCATAGCCCGGATGGTACAGCTCGTCCACAAGGCCTGTCGCCAGACCGATCTGGTTGCCGTAGGACGAATAGCCGGCCGCCGCCTGCCGCACGATGGTCCGCTGCGGGAGCTTGCCCGGCAGGGTCTCGGAAAGCGGCACGGTCGGATCCGCCGCGCCGGTGACGCGCATGGCACCGTATACGTAAGCCCGGCCGGATAAGGGATCCCGGATGGCGCCGCCGATGCAGGTGGCAGCGCCGCCGAAGGGTTCGATCTCCGTCGGGTGGTTGTGCGTTTCATTCTTAAAGAGGAGGAGCCAGGGCTCTTCTTTTCCGTCCGCGTCGACCGTGATCTTGACGGTGCAGGCGTTGATCTCCTCGGATTCATCCAGTTTGTCCATCAGACCCCGGCGCTTTAATTCCTTCACGGCGATGGTCGCCAGATCCATCAGGCAGACAGGCTTTTTATCGTGCAGCTTTTCACGCAGAGCCAGATATTTTTTCCAGGTCTTTTCGATGGCCGGATCCTCGATCTTCACGTCCGCAAGGCGCGTCATGAAGGTCGTGTGGCGGCAGTGATCCGACCAGTAGGTATCCAGCATGCGGATCTCGGTGATGGTCGGCTCGCGGCCCTCTTCTTTAAAATATGCCTGGCAGCAGGCGATATCCCGCTCGTCCATAGCCAGCGCGTACTGTTTCACGAAAGCAGCCAGTCCCGCCTCATCCAGCGCGTTAAAGCCGGTCAGGACAGCTACGGGCGCCGGCTCATCGTATTTCATTTTCAGCGTTTCCGGCTTTTCCAGCGCGGCTTCGCGCGCCTCCACCGGGTTGATGACGTGCTTTTTGAAGGCCGCCAGCTCGGCTTCGCTTAAGTTCCCGTACAGGGCATAGACCTTTGCGGAATGCACCGGCGGCCGCTCGCCCTGCGAGATGATCTGGATGCACTGGGCCGCGGAATCCGCCCGTTGGTCGAACTGGCCGGGCAGATATTCCACCGCCAGGACCGCTGCTCCGCCGAGATCGATCTCCTCCGCCGCGTCGTCGACCTGCGGTTCGGAAAAGACCGTGCGTACCGCCAGCTCAAAGAGCTCGCGGGAGATTCCCTCCACGTCGTATCGGTTCACCAGCCGCAGCTTCTCCAGCGACTTAATGCCCAGCAGCTCCCGTGCTTCCGAAAAAAGCGTCGCCGCTTCGTTCGCAAAGGCCGGCTTTTTTTCAACAAATATGCGATATACCATTTTACTCCTCCGGTTCCAGCGCGCGGTGACCGATGTCCCGCCGCCAGAAAGCGTTTTCAAAATGGATCTGCTCTACTTTTTCATAGGCTTTCGCAAGCGCTTCCCGCAGGGTCTCGGCCCGGGCTGTCACGCCGAGCACGCGCCCGCCGTTCGTCACGAGCTTCCCATCCTTTACGGCGGCGCCGGCCACGTAAACGTCCGGCCACAGGCTTTCCGGGATCGTCAGCTCAAAGCCTTTTTTATAGGATGTCGGGTAGCCCTCGGAGGCCATGACCACGCAGGCCGCGCAGCCTTCCTTCTGCAGCGCTTTGTAATTCTTCAAACGCCCTGCGCGCACCGCCAGCATCAGGCTCAAAAGATCGCTCTTTAAGAGCGGCAGGACCACCTGGGTCTCCGGATCGCCGAAGCGGCAGTTGTATTCGATGACCTTCGGACCGTCCTTGGTCAGCATCAGGCCGAAGTAGAGGCAGCCTTTGAACGGCCGGCCCTCTTCCTTCATGGCGCGGATGGTCGGCAGGAAGATCTCGTTCATGCAGCGCTCCGCGACCGCCCGTGTGTAAAACGGATTCGGTGCGATGGTTCCCATGCCGCCGGTGTTGGGGCCCTTGTCCCCGTCCCAGGCCGCCTTGTGGTCCATGGAGGAGCTTAAAGGCAGGATAGTCTCGCCGTCGGTTAAAGACAGCACAGAGATCTCCGGTCCTTCCAGGAACTCTTCGATCACGAGGCGCGCGCCGCTCTCGCCGAAGCGCCGGCCTTCCATCGCGTCCTTCACCGCCGCCACGGCTTCCTCGCGCGTCATCGCGACCGTGACGCCCTTGCCGAGTGCCAGGCCGTCCGCCTTCACCACGATGGGCACCGGCGCGGTTTCCAGATATTTCAGCGCCTCCTGCATGTCGTCGAAGGTCTCGTAAGCTGCCGTCGGAATGCCGTACTTCTTCATCAGGTTTTTGGCGAAGATCTTGCTGCCCTCGATGATAGCCGCGTTTTTCTTCGGCCCGAAGCAGGGGATGCCCGCCTCCTCCAGCGCGTCCACGGCGCCCAGGACCAGCGGATCGTCCGGAGTCACGATGGCAAAGTCGACGTCGTGCGTTAAGGCGAACTGCACCTGCGAGGGGATATCCGTCGCCTTAATGTTCACGCACTCCGCATCCCGCGCGATGCCGCCGTTGCCCGGCAGGACGTAGATCTTCGACGCCAAGGGGTTTTCTTTTATCTTCCGGATCACGGCGTGTTCCCGGCCGCCGCCGCCGATAACCATAATATTCATTTGTATTCTCCCGAAAAACCGCGCCTTTTACGAGCGCAGGATGCTCCATTTCTCCCAGTACTGGCAGTAGCTGTCGGCCCGGCGGTCCGTATGGTTGAAATACGCGCTGTCGCGGTTATAGCAGCGGCCCGTATCGCTCAGGTCATCCACCGCCGCCCGGTAGGCATAGCGGTCCGTGGTGCGGCGGGAGCCGCTCCAGTATTCACAGGTGACGCAGTACTTCCGGCTCGGGGTAAATTCATTCATAACGGGCCCCTTTAATGGTGGAACAGGCGCATGCCGGTGAAGCACATGACCATGTTATAGCGGTCTGCGGTCATGATCACGTGGTCGTCGCGGATGGAGCCGCCCGGCTCCGCGATATACTGCACGCCGCTCTTTCTGGCGCGCTCCACGTTGTCACCAAAGGGGAAGAACGCGTCCGAACCGCAGGTGACGCCGCCTAAAGTCGCAATCCAGGCCTTCTTCTCTTCCGCCGTTAAGACCGGCGGCTTTTCGATAAAGACCCGCTGCCACTCGCCGTCGCGCAGCACGTCCTCGTACTCGTCGGAAATATACACGTCGATCGCATTGTCACGGTCCGGCCGGCGTACGTCCGGCTTGAACGGCAGCGCGAGCACCTTCGGATTCTGGCGCAGATACCAGTTGTCGGCCTTCGAGCCCGCGAGCCTGGTGCAGTGGATGCGGCTCTGCTGGCCGGCGCCGACGCCGATCGCCTGCCCGTCCTTGACATAGCAGACCGAATTGGACTGCGTGTATTTTAAAGTGATCAGCGCAACGATCATATCGATCACGGCCGCCTGCGGCAGGTCTTTATTCTTCGTCACGATGTTCTGCAGCAAAGCTTCGTCGATGCGGAAGTTGTTGTGCCCCTGCTCGAAGGTGATGCCGAAAACGTCCTTATATTCCTGCAGGGCCGGCATGTAGTCCGGATCGATCTGCACGACGTTATAGCCGCCTTTTTTCTTGGTGCGGAGGATCGCCAGCGCTTCCTCGCTGTAGGACGGCGCGATGATGCCGTCCGAGACCTCTTCTTTGAGGTACGCCGCCGTGGCCGCGTCGCATTCGTCGCTCAAGGCCGCCCAGTCGCCGTAGGAGCAGAGCCTGTCCGCGCCGCGCGCCCGGATATAGGCGCAGGCGATGGGAGAAAGCTCCGCGTCCGGCCTGACGAAGTAGATGGCCTTATCGGTCTCGCTTAAGGGCAGGCCGACGGCCGCGCCGGCCGGGGAGACGTGCTTAAAAGAAGCCGCCGAGGGCAGGCCCGTCGCTTCCTTTAACTCCTTCACCAGCTGCCAGGAATTCAGGGCGTCCAGAAAGTTGATGAAGCCCGGCTTGCCGTTTAAAACCTTAACCGGCAGGTCCGATCCGTCCTTCATGAAGATGCGCGCCGGCTTCTGATTCGGGTTGCAGCCGTATTTCAGTTCGAGTTCGTTCATGTTTTCTCCTTTTCCGCCTTACTGATATTTGTTGAACAGCTTATCCTGCGAGCGTCCGTTTCTGACGTTGATGTACAGGACGTACAGCGAGATCTTGTTGTCCGGATCCAGTGCGTTCCACAGCGTCTCGGCGAAAACGTCGATGTCATTTTCCATGGTCACGCGTTTGGGTTCGCCCTCGAAGGACGGCAGCGGCTTGCCGTCGCAGACGTAGGTGTGGATGAGGTGCCCCAGGCCCGGCGTGCCCGGATATTCGAAGTGATAGCGCTCGCAGGCGCTGCCTTCCGCGTCCACGCTCTTTAAGATGCTGAGCTCGTAGTCGAAGCGCTTCGGCCCGCCAAAGTTCAGGACGCCGCTGATGCGGGGCGTGAAGTTCGGGGCATCCGGCTCAAACTCGCGGCTACGCAGCGATTCCTCGAAGCTCTTGCCCGCCAGGAAGCCGTCCCGGATGGTATCGGTCTGATCGCCGTTGGTCACGATCAGGTGGTTTTTAAACTGACGCAGCGCCGCGTAGATAATGAGGCTGGGATCCTCTACCTTGGCCGGATCGAAGGGTTCGGTGAAGACCGCGCCTTGCTTTTTCACAAAGATCCGGTTGCGGGAATTCGCGCTGCGGCCCATGATAAAATAGGCCGTGACCGCATACTGTCCGTTCGGGGTCTCGCCGATGATGATGCCCCGGCCGGGATAGGTGTTCCACACTAAAAGTTCGGTTACGGATTTCTTGTCGTAGATACTCATTTCAACCCTCCTTCAGAGATTTGGCGACCTTTTCGAGCTCGTCCGGCAGGAGCTTCCACTCAGCCTGCCGCATCACGCGCTTCTGCAGTTTTTCCGGGGTATCGCCCGGGTAGATGCGGACGGCCTTCTGCGAGATGATCTCGCCGCCGTCCGGG
>JAEEGF011499529.1_pt1 | contig 11001 bp, 6 predicted proteins | sample 9134171 | NCBI WGS metagenome assembly JAEEGF01 (sample SAMN16246542, study PRJNA631951) | gut metagenome | biome: gut microbiome; feature: rumen; material: AP-attached | host: Bos | place: Iran: Karaj | collected 2018-10
GCCAATCCATTCTGCTCCACACCTTCCACTTCACCCTGTGCCACCGTCGTACGCAGCAGCTGAGCATTCACTGTCAGACTCATACAAGCCAAACATACTATTCCAAATAACTTTCTCATATTATATTTCAATTCACAAAGCGCAGCCTTAATTTTCAATTCTTAATTTTCAATTCTCAATTCTCAATTCTCAATTTATTTCACTCCTTCCGGATCGCGATAGCTGATATTCACTCCAAAGTCGCGGATACGGCCATTCAGACCCATCATCGCCTGTCCTGCGCTCTCACCCTTGCGCGTGCCAGCTATCATCTCCTCCGACATCTTCTTCAGGTCGCTGATGCGCTGCAGCGTCTCAGGATTGAGGCCCATGTAGTGACCAGGATACATCTTCTCTATGCCGTGACGCTTCATGTAGCTCTCTATGCGAGTAGTCGTCGCCAGCAACGTAGAGAAGTTGGTCGTCAGCAGCAGGTTGCCCGATCCGAAAGCATCGCCGCTATAGCCCCACTTTCGGTCCTCCATCTCGAAGAAGGTAGCGCTGCCAGGCGTGTGTCCAGGGGTGAAGATCACCTCTATGTGGCGACCACCCAAGTCGAACACCTGTCCGTCTGCCAGATAGTTCACCTTGCCCTTATAGTCGGCCATGAACTGAGGCACGTTCACCTCATCGCCCGCGTTGATCCAGATCTCATCAAACTCATGGATGGCGCTGCCCGTATGGTCAGGATGCACGTGTGTAGCTATCAGCGTGATAGGCTTCGAGGTGATGCCCTCCACGATCTTCTTCAGGCCGTCGATCTTCGTACCTGCATCCAGGAGGATGGTGCGCTCGTTGCCTTCGATGATGTAGATGGTCTCGTTCGCCATCAGGTGGCCGTTGCCCTCCCAGGTGTGTTCGTCTATGCGGCGGATGATCACATCCGGACCTTCATACACCACAGGCTCGCTGTAGGTAGGTTGTGGCATCCCCTGAGGTGTCTGCCTTACGCGAAGCAGATTCATCGTCGCTTCGTCCAGCACGTCAGCTGCTTTCACAAAAGAGGAAAAGGCGATGCCTGCTGTCCCCAAGCCCATAATTTTCAGGGCGTTTCTTCTATTCTTATTCATAATTGTCTAATATTTATCTTAAACTGCTGCAAGTTAGCAAATAAAAATCAAAAACGGAAATTTTCCGATAATTCATTTTTCAAATAGAAAAAAGCGGGCCATACGGATCATACGATGTGACTCGTATTAATCTGTACACCCCGCTTCTTACCTAACTATTAGTATCATCAATTCCAACCAGGATTCTGCTCCAGCTGTGCCTCCTTGTTCAGGTTGATCACGGTCAGAGGAATTGGGAACAAAGTCCACTGTGGCACGATGCCATCCTGTGCCAGATCATTGGTGAACATGGTGTAGTTTTCCAACTGATACTTCATGTCAGGGTTCTGACCACCTGTCTTGTCCAGGCGCAGCAAGGTAGGCCAACGATGCTCCTCGAATGCCAGCTCACGTGCACGCTCATCCAGAATGTCGCGCATCGTGATGCTGCTATACATATAGGATGCCTGTGCACGCTGACGCACTGTGTTCAGGGCAGCCGTAGCATTAGCTTGGTCGCCTGCACGCAGATAAGCCTCTGCCAGTAACAGATAGGTCTCAGCAGAACGAGCCACATACATGTCGCGTCCATACTGGTAGCAGAAGGTCTGCACACCTGCGAAAGCGTGGTGAGAGTCCCAGCCCCAACCGTCCTGCATAGCGATCTTGCAAGATACACGCATCAGGGCAGATGGGAAAAGCAGCCACTCTTTCTTACAGATTTCACCATAGTGTTTGGAAGTGCGCTCCATCACCACAGGGTCACAACGCACGATCTGTGAGTTGCGGATATCGTCGCTGAACTGGCCTTCCCAAACCACCTCATCAGAGTAGTCGGTAGAACCTATCAGACCCCAAGAGGTACCACCCAAATAAGCGCCCTGGTTACCACCCACGAACTGGTTCATGTCGATGTTTGGATTGTCGTGCCAAGGACCAGCAGAGTCTGGCTGAGTCTCCGTAGCATTCCATACGAAGTCACGATAAGGAGCACCTACAGTGACACCATACATATACACATTACCGCCATCAGCCACCCACTGGTTGTAGGTAGGTGCCTGTACAGCCATCAGGCTCTCCGTGTTACCCTCATCATAGTCATAGTTGCCCATTTGGAAGAGATCATAATACACGTTGCCGTCTTCTTTGTAGTTAGGCACACCCAAGAAACCGCTTGTGCCTGTATCCATCGGATTGGCGCGCACGCCAAAGCGCTGAGTCATCAGCGGATGGGCAGCGATCACTTTCTGTGCAGCTGCGATAGCATCGTTATAGAGTCCGTTATTACCAGTCTCTACACCCTGAGCCAGATAAGCCTCTGCCAAAAAATGGTTGGCTACGCCCTGAGCCGCACGGCCCGCCTGGCGTGGATATTCTGGAAGACCAGCGGCAGCTGCCTTCAGGTCGTCGATGGCAAACTGATAAACCTCCTGACGGGTGTTGCGACCATAGTCGAATTTCAGCTGCTCGCTGAACTCCTCTACGATAGGCACACCACCGAAGCATTCACCCAGACGCAGGTAAGCCCAACCGCGGAAGAAGCGAGCCTGGGCGATGGCATAGGCCTTTTCTGCCTCATTGTTCCAGTTCACCAATTCAGCACCATAGAGCACCAGGTTAGCCTCTGCTGCCAACTGATAGAGTTCGTTCCACAGCGTATTGAAATCGCCTGTATTAGAGTTCAGGCTCATAAAGTTAGAGAACTGGCCAGCTGCCATGTGTGGGTAAGCCTGTCCGCCACCTATCACATCGGCGCCATTACCTGCAAGCAGGTTGCTGGCTGCAGCACCTTCCACATACATATTGTGGAAACCAAACATGTAGTTGAAGCCAATGTAGGCACGAGCTATGGCAGCATCCACCTGGCTACTCTTCTCAAAAGCAGTGTCCACGGTGTAGATGGTTCTTGGCTGTTCCTCCAAGAATTCATCGTCGTTGCAGGAAGTAAGGGCACATGCAGCCATCAAACCTGCCAAAAGATAATTATATGCTTTCATATTTATAGTGTCTTTTTATTAGAATCTAACATTTAAACCAAAGGTAACTGTGCGAGACAACTGGGTGGCACGACTGTTACGGATCTCAGGATCGCTGAACTCCCAATCTGGAGCTATGAAGAACAGGTTCTGACCTGATACATAGACCTGCGCACTGCTCAGACCTATCTTGTTCATCCAGGCACCCTTCAGGTTGTAAGCGAGGTTCACGTCCTGCAGGCGAATGAAACCATACTTCTGCACACCTGTGAACTTAGACACATCGGCAGTGGCACCCACGTGCTTCGTGTCGCGGTTTTGTTCTGTCCAGAATGGGTGATCCTCCACATTGATATATGCCATACTCTCCATGTTGGTAGCAAAGGCGAAGCTGTTAGGAGCAATACCATACTTGCCACCACTGAAGGTACCTGCGAAGAGGAAGTAGAGTGAGAAGTTCTTCCACGTGATGGTGTTGCCCATGTTCAGCTGGAAACTTGGCTTGTTGTAACCCAAGATCACACGATCGGCAGGAGTGATCACACCGTCACCATCATGGTCCACATACATTGGGTCGCCAGGCTTGGCACCGTTGGCCTCCATATACTGGGCATCTTCTACCTGTACTACACGGTCGAAATCATAGCCGTAAATCGCACCCAGCGACTTGTTCAGGAATAGTTGGTCTTCTATGTTGTCCTTACCCGAGCCATCGAGTTCCTTCAGGATAGAGCGGTTCAGGTTGAACTGGAAGTTGGTAGTCCAGGTGAAATCCTTCTTGCGGATGTTCATCGTAGAGAGCACAGCCTCGATACCCCAGTTCTTCACCTTACCCATCGTAGCGTATTGATGGCTCAGACCTGCACCCATCACAGGGATGGTACTGTTGAAGATCTGGTCTGTCGTATTGGCAAAGTAAGTATCCAGCTCGAAGTGGATGCGTCCACCCTTCAGCAAGTCAGTCTCGATACCGAAGTTCCAAGAAGTGGTAGTCTCCCAACCCAGGTTCGGGTTACCCAGCGTAGTCAGTGCCTGAGCGAAGAGAGGCTGTCCGCCAAAGTAGGCTGTGTAGCCACCGCTCTTTCCCATAGCCATCTGCGACAGCGTCTGGTAAGGCATCAGTGACTGGTTACCGTTCTTACCCCAAGAAGCCTTCAGCTTAGTATTGGTGGCCCAAGGCAGTGCATCCTGGAAGAAGCCCTCGTTAGAGATGGTCCAGGCCACACCTACTGCAGGGAAGGTACCCCATTTCTTGTCCGAACCGAATACAGAAGAACCGTCACGACGCACAGAAGCGTTGAAGTGGTAAGTATCCTTGTAAGAGTAGTTCACACGTCCCAGATAACCTATGTTGTTATGCAGACGATAGGTAATGTCTGTGATGTTATGTGTAGCCGCATTGCCCAGTCCGTAGAAGCCCAACGTAGTGTTTCCCAGACCAGAGAAGTCGATACCATCTACACGGCTGCCGTCCAACTTGTCAGAGTCGCGGGTATATACAGCCGTTGCACTCACGAAGTGATCACCGAATTCACGGGTATATGTCAGGATGTGGTCCATCACATAAGACTTAGTCTTGCTATTTTCTATCCAGCCTTGAGCCTGGTTCAAGTGTCTGTCGAATACATCCGTCGTATATTCCTGTCCGTCACCTATGGCCACATAGTACTGCTCGTGTCTGAACTCGCGGTTCAGTGTCTGGCGGATGTTATAGTTGCCAGTCAGCTTATAGCTCAGACCCTCGATGCCAGGAATCAGGATCTCGATCTCGCCACCCAGCGACAGATTGTTGTTTCTGTTCTGGCGATCCACACCACCTACCACGTTCCACATAGGGTTCACGTCATCTGCCGTATGCTCCGTGATGAAACGACGATAAGTCTTTCCATCTGCCAGATATGCCTCACCCCAAGGAGAGAAGTAGCGGTTGGTAGATGGACGCAGACCGTCTTGCGACATGTTGGCATAGTTGAAGTTCATGCCCACCTTGATATATTTGTTTACCTTTGTGTTTATGCGTCCGTTCACTGTGTTGCGCTTGAAAACGTTGCCACGAATGAAGTTGTCGTTGTTAGAAAGAGAGGCACCAAACATATAGTCCATGTACTCGTTGGCACCAGAGATACTCAGCGAGTAGTTCTGGTTCACACCCGTATGCGTCACATAGTCCACCCAGTCGGTCTCCTCACCCTTCTCGTAGTTCTCCTTCTCCAGATAGGTCATCCAGTTGGTGCTGCCCTCTGGCAGACCCTGGCGGGCGTTGATCAGCTCGATGAATCCCTTACCGTCGCGCACCTGAGGCTTGTAGGCAGCCTGTGAGAGCGATACAGAGCTGCGGAAGTTGATCATAGGCTTGCCCTGCGCACCCTTCTTGGTAGTGATCATAATCACACCGTTGGCAGCCTGCGAACCATAGGCAGCCAGAGAGGTGGCATCCTTCAGCACGCTCATGCTCTCCACGATGTTAGGATCAATATCGTTGATGGTACCCTTGTAGATCACACCGTTCACCACTATCAGAGGGTCCGAACCACCATTCACAGACTTCTGACCACGAATCTGGATGCTTGAAGCCGTACCAGCCACGCTTTCCTGTGTCATTGTCAGGCCAGGAACCAAGCCACGCAGCATGTCTGCAGAGTTCACAGGCGCCATGTTGGCCACAGCCCCATCTGCCACATTCATGGTAGATACCGAACCCGTGAAGTTCTTACGCTTCGTAGTACCGTAGCCCACTACCACCACCTCGTCCAGCATCTCGCTGTCCTCACGCAGCGTCACCTCCAGCGAGGTCTGTCCGTCTTGCAGCACGATCTCCTGTGACACATAGCCCACGAAAGAGATCACCAGCGTAGCACCGTTAGGCACACCCTGCACCACAGCCACACCGTCCATGTTGGTCACCGCACCTATGGTAGTGCCCTTCACCTGCACGTTGGCTCCAATCACTTCACCAAGTGCATCCATCACCGTCACGGTCACGTTTCGACCGTTCTGCTGGATGCCTTGCACTCCAGTTGTCTCTGTCACACCAGCCATAGTTCCCATAGGCATACCGACAGCCAGGAACAGAGGCAGCGCACAGAGTCTCAAACGTTTCGTCAAAAGATTGTTTCTCATACTTTATATTATAAAAGATTAATGTAATAGATGTCCGCTTTTGTTGTTATCCCAGTTTCCTTACTTTCTTTTCGGCAACACCCGAGTCCCCGCTGCATCAGTTTCTCAAGTGTTGCACGAATTGAAAATAAGCCTACTTAAACACTAACAATCCTAAATGTATTCTCACACATTTATTGCCTGTTGCAAAAGTAGGATGAAAAGAGCAGGTGGCATTGGTATAGTAACACGCCCATAGGCCATTTAGTAAGTCATTCCGAAAATAACTCCTTGATTTTCAACACCTCTATTTTCTGAAATAGTAACCTCCCACTCGACTTATGAGGCTCTGTGGATAGCACTTTTTCAGCGAAAAGGAGGTATGAGTCTCCTTGCCGTTGTCTCGTCAGAAAGTACTGTTTTACTTCCACTGAACTGTGGACTTAACTAAAAATGCACCATTATTCCCATTTTGTAGTATATTTGCGCCAAACAAATTTCTAACTTGGTTTAGGTTATCTATATTACTATGAGAAAAAGCTTTTATCTGACATACTGGCTCCTGTTGTTCTTCCTGTTTTCTTGCAGACAGGAAGTAAGTCTGCATGGCGTTCATCAACACATGAGTTATCCCCCCATATTAGAGAAGATAGACCAAATGGCAGAGGTGGATGCCGACCACGCCATGCAGATGATAGACAGCATTGGGATAGAAATGGCTCACGCATCAGAACCTGTGCAGATGTACTACAAGCTACTCACTGTGAAAGTGCAGGAAAAGCAGAAGATTCGTCACTCCTCCAGCGCCATGATGCGCTCAGTACTGGATTACTATGAGCAGCAGGGAGACCCCACCCTCTTATCTGAGGCCTATTATTGCATGGGATGTACCTATCGCGACCTGAAGGTCTATTCCTGGGCATTGGAGAACTTCCAGAAAGCCTTGGATTTTGTCGCTGAGTCTGATGACCTCTCTTTGAAAAGTGACCTCTATCGTGAGATTGCTTCCCTGCTCACTAAGCAGGAGCTCTATGACAATGCTTTGTTCACTTATCAACAGGCATTTCTGTGCGACAGCTTGCAGCATGATGTTTCTGGTATGGTTTATACCTTGCGTGACATTGGCCTCATATTTCGTCAGCGACAGGCGTACGACAGTGTGTATTACTATTTCCGTCGTGCGGAAAACCTAGCCACAGCACAGGGCGACTTGACTCTACGTAATGTGGCTGCCTTGGAGATTGCCGAGTTTCAGCTCATTATGCACGACTATGATAATGCCTGGAAAACCTTGCAGCCTGTATTGGCCAAGCTTAACAGTGAAAATCGTAGCAAGGCCAACCTGATAGCCGCACAGATACTCTGGCATAAATATGAGTATGAGAAAGTGCCTCATTACTTATCAGAAGTGATGACCTATGGCAACTACGAAGAGAAAAGCGAACTCTGCCGAATCATGGCAGATATAGCCTATAGACGCAAGGATTACAAAGAATATGGGAAATACATGTCTCGATATTCTGACTTCAAGACACGTAGCTTTGACGGCGATGTTGTAGCTGTGATGGCAGAGATGAACTCGCTCTACAACTACCAGCAGGCCCTAAAGGAGAATGCCTCATTAGCTCAGAAAGGAGAACGCAAGAGCCAGACCATCGCCCTCTTGGTGGGTATCATTGCCATTCTTGCACTCTTTGCGCTGATGGCCTATACGTACTATCTGCGCAAACGTGAAGCCATGCACGCCAAGTTGCAGGAGCTGGAGAGCGACCAGCTGGAACAGAAACGTTTGGCAGAGCGTTCCATTACTGAAAAGATGGAGCGCATCCGCAATTTGGAAGATCTCTTGCAGCAGTCGGGCAATGAGAACAGTACCCTTCGCCAGCATGTAGAAGAGATGCAACAGGAACTCAATCAGCAGGTGGCCAAGGAGATGAAACAGATAAAGATGCGTGAAAATGCGGATAGCGAACTGAAGCATACAGACATCTATCGTCGCATCATATACCTAATAAATCGCAAGCACCTGTTGTTGCAGAAAGACTTCGAACAGCTGCGCGATACGTTCGATACCCTTTATCCCGATTTCATGAAACGTCTGCTGGAGCTTTGCGAAATGAGCGACTTGGAGATTGAGATCAGCCTTCTGCGTCGCATGGGTGTCTCTCCTAACGACATCGCCTCACTGACCGACTACAGCAAGGCGCATATCTCAGGTGTCCGTCGTTCACTCTACACCAAAGCCTTTGGCATCAAGGGTGCTCCTTCAGATTGGGACGACTTCATCGCTTCCCTTTGAGGTCCATTGAACCGTGGGCTTAACTGAAAATGCACCACTTCTCCACTTTTGTACTTATATTTGCAGCAAACAAATAATACGTTTGCGCAATGAGTTTTTTTGTTCACAAATAAACAATAAAAATTAAGATATTATGGTTACGATAAAAAAAACGTTTTTGCTTCTGTCTGTACTCGTCTCATTTATTGGCTGTGCTGAAAGGCCGATAGATGCTAACGCTTATCTGAAACAGGTAAAGGGTAATCTGGAGCAAATAAAAACTGCAAGTTATACGCTGGAGAGTTACAATTATTTATGGGGTGCGAAGGAACCAGACGGCCACACCATGAGCTATTTTAAGTCTTACATCCATCCTGAAGATACGATGATGGGATGGTCTTTTGTGGTTCTGGATCCAGACAATAAAAGGCAGATGTCTTTTGGTTATGATGGTGAAGCATCCTACGATGTTTTTCCAGAACATGAGGGTGTTATTCGAGATGATTTTTCTACAAGGAAACTCCCTTTTCGCCCGTTTATTGCTCCTTTTTATAAGGATGCTCATGCACTCTTGGATTATACCTTGACTACAGAGGATAATGTGACCTATACATTGGTAGATTCAGTGGATTATTATAAGTTCCACATCATTATAAAAGAGGATGAGCAAGTGGAGCTTATCGGTGGGCAGATAGTACATAATGATGCTGCAAATCCAATAATAACCGATCCGACTTCTGAGTATGAACTTTGGATTGATAAGCAGAAAGATTTACCTTATCGCTTAAAACGTATCCAAGAGCATAATACTTCAGATAGCCAATGCATAGACCCTGTGATTAATGCTGAAAACCCCGAAGATTTCGATATATCGGACTATATACCTTATAATTATGTGGTTAAACCTTATACTCGTGCATCACAATCTCGGAGTGAAAAGAATGCCTTATTGAATTTGCCAGCGCCACAATGGACCTTGCAAACCATGGATGGTAAAGATGTCTCTTTGAGAGATTTTCACTCTAAATTAATATTATTAGAGTTCTCAGGAGTGGCATGTGGCCCCTGTCAGGCAGCGGTACCTTTCTTAAAGAAGCTGCGTGAAGATTACAGCGAGAGTGATTTACAGATAATCTCTTTGGAATCATGGGGAGCAAATGATGAAACGATGAGAACTTATCAAGAAAAGAAGCAGTTGAATTACCCCTATGTTCGCGCTACAGATCAAGTAATAGAGGCTTATAAGACGGGAAAGGCCGCTCCATGGTTTTTCCTCATCGATAAAACCAGATTTGTAAGGAAGGTGTTTTACGGATTTGGGTTAGATTATACAGATTTGGAAATCAAGAAAGCAATAGACGAATTGTTGTAATTGATAGAAAACTCCCACTACAAGGTTTTATTCCTGTAGCGGGAGTTCCTTTTCTTACAGGCAGGGACGCAATAAAGCTAACCCCTGCCTAATTCATTCTCTATTTCTTGAACGCCAACTGATACCCCTGTAGTATCGCCGCCACAGGCACCTCTTCAGGCTTGATGCCGTTCTCCACAACACCTTACATGGTAGGGATGGCATAACTCTGTCCTTTCAGTCCCACGCCTTGTCCCATGATAGCCCCAAACTTGCGATAGGCGATATAAGTCGCCCCACCGCCATGCATACCTTCCAGATTGCTGCCAAATACAAAAATCTCGTTCGGTTCCAGTTCCGTAATAAACTCCAGAGTAGTTCTCTTTTCTTCCATATCTTGTTCTTTTATAATGATCGACTTTGACATTCTTTTTTCTAAGATAAGAATAATACATCATTTAAGATTATATCTTGATTTAGGTAAATAGTTTTTTCTTGTTTTATTCTTTTTAGTCTTCACACTTCACATGCATTTCGGAAACTTCTGAATAGCAACTAGTTAAGACAGATTTTACGCTAATGAGACTTCACAAGACTTCACACAGACTTCACACTTTTCTTGATGGAATAGTCTGATAATCATAAATTATTATAATTCAGAAATAAATATTTGACTGATTAGTAGATTTCACCTTTTCACGTGTGAAGTCTGTGTGAAGTCTCGTGAAGTCTCTGTTTTGGATTTGCTTTAGAAATATCATACAGAACATGTGCTTTTATAATCAGCGTGAAGTGTGAAGTCTATTTTTAAAAATGAATTTTCACAAAAACACCTCACACCTCACCTTTGACATTTAAAATGCTGATTATCAATGCGATGTAGCGGTGAGGTGTTTCGAGCACTCCTCACTACACCTCACCTTCAAGAAAGTCTTTTCATAGTTGTAAGGGTGAGGAGTAGTGAGGTGTCATTTTAACACCTCACCCATGGGAGTACATATAAATCATTTGCTAATTCGAATAAGGTGAGGTGTGAGGTGTTTTTTGCATATTTTGTTTAAAGAATAGGGATCTTTCAATAATTAGTATTAATACCTTCATGCTCAGTCACTCTGATGACTGAGTTAAGTCCTAACCTTGACTGAACTAAATCCTAACGCTGACTGAGCTAAGTCTTACCGTTTACTGAGCAGAGAGATAACGTAGCAA
>JAEEGF012039935.1_pt1 | contig 11001 bp, 6 predicted proteins | sample 9134171 | NCBI WGS metagenome assembly JAEEGF01 (sample SAMN16246542, study PRJNA631951) | gut metagenome | biome: gut microbiome; feature: rumen; material: AP-attached | host: Bos | place: Iran: Karaj | collected 2018-10
AGGAAAGGAAGCATACCCCAGTTGATGAGGTTCGAGCGGTAACGCTTGGTCGCATACTCTCCTGCGATATTAGCCCATGCACCAAGTACCTTCTGGCATGATGCAGCCTGCTCACGTGCGGAGCCGTCTCCGGGCTTGGTACAGAAAATGGTACTGCCGAGGCAGATATCCTTTTCAGCTATGTTGAAGCTCTTGGTTACCTTATCAAGTACTGTCTCGTATTCGCCCTTAAGCTCTCCGGCATCCTTTGCAAATCCGTACTGGTCAAGCTGGCTCTCGGGAGTGGACTTACCTTCTGCCCTGTCCATTCTGATCTGTCTGTCTTTTTCTACGGCTCTTACCTTCTTAGCCTCACCTACGTACTCAGGGTCACGGCGTGAAAGTGCAAACTCTGCAAGTCCTAAAGGATTCGATCTGTATGATGAGGTCTCACCTGAAGGGATAAGCTCATCTGTAGTGGTTACGGGATCGTGGATCTCGCTTACGCACTTAACGAGTAAGTTGTCTGACAGCGCGTTCATTCTGGGCCAGTCTTTTATATTGGGACCGAAATGTATCTCGGTCTCGGGCTCAGCCTTACCTACGCAGTCAAGAACTCTTCTGTCATATATGGTCTTGTCAAAGAAATATTTATACTTGTTGATCTCGATACCCTCAAGCTCGTCCGCACCTGTAAGGAAGCCCTTGTTGGCTGCGGTAGCCGCAATGGATCTTGCATCCATAAGTGCAACTGAAGATATCTGGCCGTTCTGGATCTTGGAACCTTCTCTATTCGGGAAGTTTCGTGTAGAGTGTCTGATAGAGAACGCGTTGTTGGCGGGTGTATCGCCTGCACCGAAGCAGGGACCGCAGAATGCTGTCTTTATAACGGCACCGGCCTCTATAAGCTTTGCAGCTGCTCCGTTCTTTACGAGCTCCATGTATACCGGCATTGAAGCAGGATATACGCTTAATGAGAACTTGCCGTTTCCTATATCGGCGTTGCTTAATATATCAGCTGCTTCACAGATGTTCTCAAATCCGCCGCCTGCACATCCGGCGATGATACCCTGTTCTACGTAAAGCTTACCGTCTATGATCTTATCCATTAAGGAGTATTCACACTTGTCACCGAAGCTTACCTTAGCTCTTTCCTCACACTCATGGAGGTAATCCTTAAGGTTGGCCTTAACATCTGCTATGGCATATGCCTTTGAAGGATGGAAAGGCATAGCGATCATGGGCTTGATTGTTGAAAGATCTATTACTACAGCACCGTCATAGCATGCGGCACCGTTTACGCCTAAAGGCTTATATGCATTCTTTCTTCCGTGGATGTCAAGCCATTCCTCTACAGCCTCATCTGTCTCCCAGATGGATGACAGACATGTGGTCTCGGTGGTCATGACATCGATACCGATACGGAAGTCAACACTTAAGTTCTTAACACCGGGTCCTACGAATTCGAGTACCTTGTTCTTTACAAATCCCGAATCAAATGTAGCTCCTACAAGTGCAAGTGCCACATCGTGAGGGCCTACGCCGAAGTTAGGCTTACCGGTAAGGTATATACAGATAACATCAGGCCTGTTGACATCATAGGTACGGCCTAAAAGCTGCTTGGCAAGCTCTCCGCCGCCTTCTCCTACAGCCATGGTACCGAGTGCTCCGTAACGTGTATGTGAGTCGGAACCGAGTATCATGTCGCCGCAGCCTGCAAGCATTTCTCTGGCAAACTGATGGATAACTGCCTGATGAGGGGGTACATATACTCCGCCGTACTTCTTGGCAGCGGTAAGGCCAAACATGTGGTCATCCTCATTGATAGTACCGCCTACAGCACAGAGTGAGTTATGGCAGTTGGTAAGTACGTAGGGTATCGGGAACTCTGTAAGTCCGCTGGCACGTGCAGTCTGGATGATACCTACGTAGGTAATGTCATGTGAAGTGATCTTATCGAATTTGATCTTAAGCTTCTCGGGGTCACCCGATACATTGTGCTTACTCATGATGGAGTAGCTGATGGTGTTGTCCCTGTAAGAGGCATCATTTACATTAATGCCCTGTGATGCAAGCTTTGCACTGCCTGCTTCATCTGCTTCAATAAGTTCACCGTTTACGAGAAATACTTTGTTCTTTATCAAGTCCATTGTTATTATGTTTCCTTCCGATTTTTATCTTTTACACCTCATCAATAATCTTTGTGGTGTTTTTTATACCACTTAATATACATGAATGTATATGATTCGCCTTTTTCCGCAAGCATCTTTAAGAGCTTCTCCAAGAAATCACTGGTCTCCTGGTGGATGGTCCTTCTGCTCCTGCCCTGGTCGAAGTACTCGTAAGGGCTCTTGCAGGTATACTTATCCTTAAGATATACCTTGCTGGCTGCCACTCTGTCACAGAACATCTCTATCACATACTTTAAAGGCATCTTAACGGGCAGTGCCTTGTTGGCCTCGATGTTATAGTCGTTCCAGTACTCGAAGTGATGCTTGTTTCTTCCCTTATGATGCATCCATGCATATGAGAAGCCGTGATCCTCACGCTCTCCCTCGTTGGGACTCTTGTCACCCTTATAGAACTTTACTCCGTATATGAACTCCGAAGGTGAAAACTTCGAGAGGTCATGGGTAAGTCCCTGAAGCGGTATGCCGGCCTTTATACAATGCTTGAGCACCATATGCCTGTGTGTTACCACTGTCCTGGTATGGGCTATCAGCTTGTTGGGTGCTTTCTTCTTTACTTCGTAGTACTTTATAGCTTCGTCATCAACTTTAAGTCCGAGCTTTTTCTTGATGGAATTCTTTATTGTTTTGCCAAGTGATTTGCGGAGTCTGTAACCCTGGAAACTGATGGTCTCGCCGGCTTTCTTTGCTCCTTCGTACATTTTAGGGCCCACCTGCTTAGCCCTTGGGCCAAAATCCCGCGCAGTATCCTTAACCTTGCTTCCGAAGCTCGAAGCGGTTTCCTTTACTTTACTTCCTACTGTGGTCGCGGTCTCTTTGACCACGCTTCCTGCACTTGCTGCAGTCTCTTTTGCCTTGGGGGCAAGCTTTATGGCTGTCTCTTTTACCTTGCTGCCGGCATTTATCGCTGCGTCCTTCGCCTTAGGTGCTAAGTCCTTGGCGGTCTCGGCCACCTTACTTCCTACATTGGCAGCGGTCTCTTTGACCTTTGGCAGGACTACGGTCTTAAACTGGTTGTACTTATCCTTAAGGCTTCCTACTACTTCGCCTTCGATTTTCTCTATATCGGTCTTCTCCTCGGTGCCGTCGGTCACTTCGCCTTCTACCTTTTCTGCGGTATCGGCTTCGGTCTCAGCGGTATCTGCTGTGTCTTCATCCTCAGCAATGCTCTCGGCATCTTCGGTCTCTTCTGTTTCTTCAGCATCAGCTTCCTTGAACTTTACCTTCTTGGCCTTTTTCTTGGCCGCGTTCTTTATCTTGGAGAAGAAATCTTCTTTTTTATTCTCAGCCTTGTCAGCTGTCTCATCCACAGCGTCATCGATCCTTTCAGCTGCTTTCTCTGCCTTTTCTTCGATATTCTCTACTGTTTCGGCCGCTCCGTTCTCCACTGCTTCCACAGCTTCCTCTACAGCTTCGGCTGCCTCAGCTGCCTTTTCTTCTACATCGTCTTCCTTTTTTGTGAAATGATCGTCCACAAATTCGGATACGGATTTCTTGGCCTTCTTGGCTTTGTCCTTTATCTTGGGTTCAAGATTGTCTTTGATCTCATTGGCCTTTTTCTTGAATTCCTCAAAACTCATGTAGTTACCTCCTCTGTCAATCTGTTCCGTATTCGGCGCCTCTTACCACATGCTCTGCAAGCAGTGTGCTTGTGACCGAGCCAACGCCTCCCGGTACTGTAGTTATCTTTCCCGCTAACGGCTCTACGCTCTCGAAGTCGATGTCGCCGCATATACCTTTGCCGTCAGCTCTCATGTTTATACCTACATCTATACAGAAGCAGTCCGCTTTTGCATTCTTTAACATCTCACCCTTAAGAAGTCCTGCCGAACCTGCGGCTGTGACTATGATATCCGCATTTGATATCCTGTCGGTAAGATCCGCTGTCTTGGTGTGACAGCATGTGACCGTGGCATTTCTTGATATCAGCATGGATACTAAGGGTCTTCCGACTACCACGCTTCTTCCGATCACTACTACATTTTTATATGCCGTATCTATACCCTCATGGTCAAGGAAACGTATCACTGCTTCGGCCGTACAGGGATAGAAGCAGTCCTTGCGTCCCATGGCGAGAGCCGCCTGATTGTAATATCCCATGCAGTCTATATCCTTATGAGGATCTATATTCTTTGCTGCAAACTCAGTACTTAAAGGCTTGGGTAAGGGTCTGAATACCAATATACCGGTGACCTCCGGATCATTGTTCACCTTAAGGAATGCCTCATCGAATCCCTCCTGGCTGATACCCTCATCAAGCACTACCTTTTCATTTGCGATACCGAGGTCGGTAAATACCTTTACTATACCTCTCTCATATGAAGCGTTTGCCGGATCGTCACCCACAGCTATCATTACAAGCTTCGGTGCCTTTCCTTTTTGAGCCAGTTTACTTATTCTTTCGCGGATATCTTCTTTTATCTTAGAAGCTACATCCGCGCCTTTGACAACAACTGCCATTTTCTTCCTCCTTAAAAAGGGGTTTATCAAGGACTGTAAATTCAGTGGTCTGACAGAAATCCATACAACCCGATAGTACTATAATATCACAAAATCCATGCATGTTCAAATATTTTTTATCTTAAATTAATACAAAGATTTTCTTGTTTTCTTATATATTTTATGTTAAAATTTTCTTGATATGATAGTCATTTACACACGGAGGTGACAGGATTATGGCAAAAACACGTACGCATGTCCGTTTCGGGCTTGCTTTCAGAATACTTATACTATCCGTCTGTTGTACGCTTATCACGGCTTCGGTGCTTATTTTCTTTGCCAACCGTAAGCTTAAAAACCTGTACAACGACTCTATCTCCAACAATATGCTCAACCTTGCCATCTCTTACGGGCATATCATAGATGATTCCCTTAAAGAAAACGGCAACAGGCAGCTTGAAGCAGACAAGTACAAGCAGATACTCGGCAAGGTCTCCATCGAAGGATATAAGACCGGATATGCATATCTCGTAGACAAAGAAGGCATCATGCTCTACCATCCCGATGATGCCAAGATCGGTAAGCCTGTAGAGAACACCGTGGTACAGGGTCTGGTCATCGATATAGGCAACAACTTCTTCCCGGCTCCCGAGGTTATCAATTACCTCTATAAAGGCACCGGCAAGATAGCTGCATACCACATATCCGATATCGACCGTTCCATCCTGGTCATCACTCTTGATGAGGACGACATGTACAGCAAAGTATCGGGCGTGCTTGTTTCATATATCATCATCGCTCTTATCGCATGTGCCGTGATAAATATCATTGTGTATATCGTAGCACGTATCTTTATAGCAGCTCCTTACCGTAAGCTGTGTGACACGGCAGTATCCCTCGGCTCCCTTGAGATCAACAATTCACTCTCCACCCAGGGACTTGAAAGACGTAAGGACGAGTGCGGTGCTACAGCAAAAGCTCTTGCCGATGTCAGGAAAAAGCTTTCGGATATCATATTTGAGCTTAAGGAAGTAGCACAGAACGTACAGAACGATGCGGAAAAGATCCAGAATCTCTCTACCGAGATCACCACACATTCACGTACCAACTCCGGCATCACTTCGGATCTGGCATCCAACCTTGAGGTAACTTCAGAGTCAGCAGAACTGATCGATACCAATATCAATCAGATACAGAACCGTACCGCCGAGATAGAAAACCGTTCAAGTTCAGGCAGTGAGCTTGCGGAAGATATCATAAGACGTGCCGGCACACTGAACGAACAGGCTGAAAGCTCTATCGCGGAGACCAAGCGTATATATGATGAGATAAGGGAACAGACCTCGATAGCTCTTGATAATTCAAGGGCCGTGGACAAGATCCAGGAGCTTACCGCTTCCATAAGAGCCATCTCCACCCAGACTTCCATGCTTTCGCTTAACGCAGCCATAGAAGCAGCCCGTGCAGGCGAGCAGGGCCGCGGATTTGCTGTAGTAGCCGGTGAGATAGGCGAGCTTGCGGCTCAGTCCACCGATACGGTCAACAACATCAATACCATTATCACCGAGATCAGCGGTTCGGTTAAGAACATGGCTGAGTCTCTGAGCCATATGGTATCATTTATAGACAGCAATGTGCTTCCGAGCTTTACCGCTCTCTCGTCCATCGGCTCCAATTACTCATCGGATGCCGCATCATTTATGGACAGCATGAGCAGTATCAACGAGCTTGCACATGAGCTGCACGCATCCATCCAGGAGATAGTAGGTTCTATCGAAGGCATCAACCACAACATCTTCACTGCCAACGCCAATATCACCGATATCTCCGGCACCAACGATTCCATCGTGAAAGCTACAACCCTTTCCGACCGTCTCCTTGATGACAACATGAAGGGCTTCAATAAGCTGAACGAGATCATACACAAGTTTAAATAATTATGGACAAAAAAGAACTTCGCAAAATCAAAATGCATGAAAGAGACAGCCTGAGCCGTGATGAAGCTCAGGCTCTTTCTGATATTATTACAGAGAAGATACTCTCCCTAAAAGAGTATAAAGAAGCTGATACCATCCTCACTTATGTATCCTGCAGAAGCGAGGTTATCACTGACAATCTCATCCTTGCAGCACTAAATGGCGGGAAAAAAGTCGGTGTCCCTAAGGTTGAAGGCGATATCATGAACTTTTATTATATAAATAGTCTTGATGAACTGGAAGCAGGTTACTTTGGTGTCAGGGAACCTGTAGTAAATCCGAACCCGAATACTGTTCTTTCCAATGACAATGGTATAGACAATGCATTAGTCACAGACTCTTCAGGCTGCCTCATGATAGTCCCCGGGCTTGCATTTGATAAAGACCTCAACCGTATCGGTTACGGAAAAGGCTTTTATGATAAGTATTTCCAATCGCATATGGACACGCCCTTTACTAAGTGCGGCATAGCTTTCGATATCCAGTTATGCGAAAAAATAGAGGCTGACCCTTACGATCAACCTCTTGATATGCTAATTACTAATACTTCTGTCATCCTGAGCGAAGCGAAGGATCTTAAGCTTTTTTCAGAGAATTAAGTACCTCACCGAACACTCTCTCAGCCTTTTCATTACTTTCAGCTATAAGCCGGTCTGCCTTTTCATTCATGGCAGCGGCTTTTTCTGTATCTTTCATGTACTTGGTATTGATGTACACATTAAGGGATGCACACTTTAATGCCGACATACATGTATTGATTGCGCATGCCGCATCGCTTACCACAAGCCTGCTTCCTTTTTCGGCAACGACAGCGGAAAGCTCTATGGCTCTCGCACACTTCTCCATGATGGTAAAAGGTACTGCAGCAGCATTTACCAGTTCTCTTTCAAGTGTCTCTTCCTTGAACTTCTTCTGTTCCTCGGTATCGGTCGGAAGCCCGTATGCCTTAGATAAAGGAAGGAATCCGTCCGCATCCTTTTGTATGAGACTTACAAACTCCGCTGCTAATGCATCGCACTCTGCGATGATGGCATACATCTCTTCCTCCACATCGGCAAACTTCTTCTTGCCTACTGTAAGATTGGCTGCCATCTTGCACAGGGATATTCCGAGTGATGCGGTAAGAGCCGCTGCTCCGCCGCCACCGGGCACCGCATCTTTGCTTCCGAGTCTGTCTATAAAATCATTTATTGTAAGATTTCCGTCAAGCATTTCTTTACTTCCGTTTCTTTAGAATAATCCTGAGATCTTGCCGTTCTCATCCACATCGATCTTCTCTGCTGCGGGTACCTTAGGCAGTCCCGGCATGGTCATGATGTCACCGGTAAGTGCTACGATAAATCCGGCACCTGCGGATACCTTTAACGAACGTACCGTGATCTCAAATCCCTTAGGTGCACCGAGCAGCTTGGCATCATCTGAGAAGCTGTACTGTGTCTTTGCCACACAGATAGGTACGTTACCGAATCCGATCTGGTTAAGTGTTGCGATATCTTTCTTGGCCTGAGCGGTAAATACTACGCCGTCAGCATGATATACCTTCTTAGCTATGTTTTCAAGCTTTTCTTCTATGGTCTGATCAAGTTCGTAGCTGAAGCTGAAGTCCTTGTTCAAAGGCTCGCCGTTTGCATCGGTAGCATTACAAAGTCTTACTACTTCTTCTGCAAGCTCTATGCCGCCTTCGCCGCCCTTTTCCCATACCTTGGAAAGAGCTACGTTACAGCCAAGTTCACTGCACTTCTTTCTTACTAACTCAAGCTCTGCCTCTGTATCTGTAGGGAATGCGTTGATCGCTACTACGCAGGGAAGTTTGTATACCTTGGTGATATTCTCAACATGCTGTAAGAGGTTGGGCATACCCTTTTCAAGTGCTTCAAGGTTCTCGACACCCAGATCTGCCTTTGCTACACCGCCGTGGTTCTTCAATGCACGTACTGTTGCTACGACTACTACCGCATTGGGCTTAAGTCCTGCGAAACGGCACTTGATATCCAGGAACTTCTCAGCTCCGAGATCGGCACCGAAGCCTGCCTCAGTAACTACGTAATCACCGAGTTTAAGAGCCATACGTGTAGCTACTACCGAGTTACATCCGTGAGCGATATTTGCGAAAGGTCCGCCATGTACAAATGAAGGACAATGCTCCAAAGTCTGAACCAGGTTGGGCTTTAATGCGTCCTTTAAAAGTGCGGTCATGGCACCTTCTGCATGGAGCTCACCTGCTGTTACAGGCTCGCCGTCATAATTATATCCTACGATGATCCTTGCGATCCTCTTCTTTAAATCTACTATATCTGATGCGAGACACAGCACTGCCATGATCTCGGATGCTACGGTGATATCATAGCCGTCCTCTCTGGGAGTTCCGTTTACCTTACCGCCTAAGCCGTCTACTACAAAACGAAGCTGTCTGTCGTTCATATCAACGCATCTTCTCCAGGTGATACGTCTGGGATCGATACGTAATGCGTTACCCTGATAGATATGGTTGTCAAGCATAGCTGCAAGCAGGTTGTTTGCTGCTCCAATCGCATGCATATCGCCTGTGAAATGAAGGTTGATATCCTCCATGGGAACTACCTGTGCATATCCGCCGCCGGCTGCGCCGCCCTTGATACCGAATACGGGGCCGAGTGAGGGTTCGCGAAGTGCTACTACTACATTCTTTCCTATCTTCTGAAGACCGTCAGCCAGACCTACAGTAGTTGTGGTCTTTCCTTCTCCTGCGGGAGTAGGTGTGATAGCTGTAACCAGTATCAGCTTTCCGTCAGGTTTTGTGCTTTCCTTAAGTAAGCTTAAATCTATCTTTGCCTTATACTTTCCGTAATGTTCAACGTATTTCTCATCAATCCCGGCCTTTTTGGCTATCTCGTCAATGGGGAGCATCTCATTTTCCTGAGCTATTTCGATATCTGACTTGTACATCTTCAAACCCTCTTTTCCATTTATTTTTTACCAATATGATCTAATTGGTCAACATGATAAATATATCACTTTTTATACTTTGTTTCAAGGATTAACTTTAAAACAGTCTCGTATATTTCCTGCCAGATACAATGACCCGAGCGAGCATATGACATCGTCTTCGAACGCGGTTTTAAGCGCATATTCTACAGCTTCCTTAGGTGTATCAAAGTTCACCGCTTTATATCCGTCATTACGCAGCCTCTCCGCCAGGCTTTCCCCGGCCAGAGCTCTTGATGACTCCGGTGTGAGTGTGATAAAACAGTCCGCATTCGTATAAAGCTTGCTTAGCATCGCATCTATGTTTTTATCGCTTAATATGCCCAGGATATACTTTATCTTCTTTCCCGGGAACAGGCTCATCAGGCTGTCCACAGCTGCATTTATGCCATGCTCATTGTGAGCTCCGTCCAGGATAAATACAGGCTTTCTGTTAAGCACTTCAAATCTTGCAGCCCATCTGACATTTTTAAGTCCGCTGCTTACAGCTTCCTCAGGTATATCCCATCCGTTTTCCCTTAATACTTTTACTGCTTCGAGTACCGTTAAAGCATTGGTCAGCTGATAGTCCCCGAGAAGTCCGAGTGTCAGCGGCTTATCTGAATATGCCGAGCTAAATACCTGTCCGTCTATACCGGAAGATATCTTCTTAAATCTCGTTAACGTCGGTATATGGAGCTTTGCACCTGTCTCAAGGCACTTATTTCTGAACACTTCCATTACTTCACGGTTCTGAAGCTCTCTTTCCACTTTATATGCAGGACATCCCGCAAAGTCTAGTACGTTTTTTCCAAGTGCTGCCTGCAAAGCACATACCACATTGCAGTTCTCTTTTATGATGCCCGCCTTGGCAGATGCTATCTCAGGGAGAGTGTTGCCAAGTATCGCCATATGGTCAAAGCCTATGGGTGTGATCACCGCAAGCTCCTTATCCTCTATGACATTGGTACTGTCGTACTCTCCGCCTAAGCCCACCTCCAGGATCACTATATCGCATTTCTGCTGCTTGAAATACAGCATGCCTGCTGCGGTAAGGATCTCAAACTCAGAGGGTGACTCAAAACTCTCCGAAGCGTTTTTACAATCTTCAATTTCTTGCAGGTTTTTAACAGATGCATCCACTTCCGAGATAACATCCGCGAATTCATCATCAGTTATCTCCTGTCCGTTAACTTTCATCCTCTCATTGTACTTAATAAGATGCGGTGAAGTAAAAAAGCCAACCTTGTATCCCGCAGCTCTCAGTACAGCATCCAGCATGGCACAGACCGAACCCTTGCCGTTGGTACCTGCCACATGGATAAATTTCAGATCTTTGTCGGGCCTGTCCAAAGCTTCAAGCAAAGCCTTTATCCTGTGCAGACCGGGTTTTCTCGAAGTCCATGGGATCTCTTTTATATATTGTAATGCTTCTGTGTAATTCATATTATTTATCATACCCATGAAAAGCAATC
>JAEEGF011297773.1_pt1 | contig 10998 bp, 7 predicted proteins | sample 9134171 | NCBI WGS metagenome assembly JAEEGF01 (sample SAMN16246542, study PRJNA631951) | gut metagenome | biome: gut microbiome; feature: rumen; material: AP-attached | host: Bos | place: Iran: Karaj | collected 2018-10
TGTTCTCCAGGCTCACCTCGCAGCGGATGCCACGCTCGGCGGCGCTGCGTGCCACAGCCTTCATCATCGGCGTGGGGCCACAGGTGTATATCATGTCGTAGGTCTTGGCAAAAGCGGGGTGCACCACCACCAGTCCCTTGTGACCCAGCGAACCGTCGTCGGTGGCAATGCATAGTTCTCCATAGGGGGCAAATTCATCCCGCACAGGTATCAGCGCCGACGTGCGTCCACCAAGTAGCACGGTGCACTGCACCTCCTTTGCTTTCAGGCACTTGGCAAGGTATAGCAGCGGTGCTATGCCCGCGCCGCCACCCACCAACAAGACGGATGTCTGCGGCTTGAGGTCTGTGGTGAACCCATGTCCCAGGGGGTAGACGAGGTTCAGGTGGTCGCCCTCTTTGAGCTCCGCCAACCGGCGGGTGCCGTGGCCGACAATCTGGACGAGCAGGCTCAGTGTTCCCCGCGCCGCGTCGACATCGTGCACCGAAATCGGACGCCGCAGCATCACCTCGCGGCTGCCTTCGACAAGCACCTCGACAAACTGCCCAGGCGCCACAGGCAGCATCTGCCCGCCATGCTCAATCACCAGCCGGAAGTACTGGTCGCCAAGCTGCTGCCTTTCGATGACAGTGAAATCATGTATCTCTTTCATCTACGAAACGGTTTTGTATCACACTGCAAAAGTACGAAAAAAATCCGTTTCGAGGCAAAAAAAAGGAGCTACCAATACACAAGAGGCTGATTTCCACGCGTCATAGACCCATTATCACCGTATCAACACCGCCCGGCATCGGAGGGGGTACGGAGAGGGTATGGCGATGGTACGGTTTTGATACGGTGTTGGTCAGGACAAGAAATTGATTACAAAGCACTTATAGTGCACCGTACGCCGAAATTCAACACTCTGGTTTCCAGTGCAGTAAGAAATACAGTTCAGGACTGGGCGGCAGACTTCAGACCCACCTTGGCGACGAGGCGGCGGAAGAAGCGACGCCAGGCAGCAGAGTCGAAGAAGGAGGAGTCGGAGGTAGCCTGGAAGGTGAAGAACAGCCCAATGGGGAGCATGACGAGCGACGAAATCCACATGCCTTCGGGGCCCATGGCCGACTCACGCACGGCCTTCTCGGCGATCATGCCGACAACATAATAGAGCACGAAGAAGGCCACCGAAGCCACCAGCGGCACTCCGAGGCCGCCCTTGCGGACGATGCTGCCGAAGGGGGCGCCGATGAGGAAGAGGAGCAGGCAGGCCACCGAGAGGGTGAACTTGCGCTGTTTCTCGATTTCGTGGCGGTTGATGTATTCTATGTCGCCGCGTATCATGTCCTCGTAGTTGCGGACGTCGATGCCGGCAGTGGTGGCCACATACTGGGCGCGGCTCTTCATTCTGTTGCGCTGCAGCGGGTCGTCTACCTGTCCATAAAGGTCGTCAACAGTGACGGGCTTGGGTGCGTGGGCGATAGCGGTGTCGGAGGTGTAGGCCCGCCAGAGACGGAGGGGCTCGACAAGGTCGCGCCGGATGTCGTCGTAGCGGCCCTGCAGGTTGCCCGTGAGGGCTTCCACCGACTCGTTCAGCTGGTGCACATTCATCATCTGGTAGCTGCCTTTGAAGAGGTCCTCGCCGCTCTTGGAGTAGGCAAAAGAGGAGATGTCGAAGGCAATGGTCTGACGCTCAAAGGCTACGGTGGTAAGTGGACGCTTGTGGTAGTTCTCGCCGTTAGTGGGCTCGGTGTAGGAGTAGCCGGTGTCGAGGGTGAAGAGGAGGTAGCGGTTGTCGAGGGTGGTCTGCATGACGCCGCTGCGGGCCACGATGACGTTGGTTTCGGCGATGCCCCTGGAGTGGTCGTAGATGATGACGTCGTGAAGGGTGCTGCCGTCCTGGTCCTTGGCGCCGATGCGGATGACATAGCCCTCGATGTCCTGATAGTATTCGCCCGTGCGGATGTTGACGGCGGGCTTCTTGCGGGTGACGTCGTAGAGCGTCATGCGGTAGCGCAGCATGGCTTCGGGCATGACGTTGTTGGCGAAGTAGAAGGCCACGCCGGTGAGCATGAGCACGACGACAGCCATGGGCATCATGACGCGGGTGATGGAGATGCCGCCAGCCTTCATGGCCACGAGCTCGTATTTCTCGCCGAAGTTGCCCATGGTCATAATGGAGGCAAAAAGGACGGCGATGGGGAGGGCCATGGGGACGAAGGTGGCCGAGGCATAGAGCAGCAACTCGGCGATGACGTTGAAAGCAAGGCCTTTGCCGACCATGTCATCGATATACTTCCAGACGAACTGCATCAGCAACACGAACACCGCGATGGTGAAGGTGAGCACGAGCGGTCCGATGAAGGAGCGGAGGATGAGACGGTCGAGCTTTTTCATAGTAGGTTACAATAGTCCTATGGCACGCAGCAGGTCGTTGCCGTTGGCCACGATGAGCAGCGCGAAGAGGAGCGCCATGCCCACGTTCTGGGCGATGGTGAGGAATTTTTCAGAGGGGGTGCGGCCGGAGATCATCTCCCAGAGGGTGAAGACGATATGTCCGCCGTCAAGACCCGGGATGGGAATGATGTTCATGAAGGCCAGGATAAGTGCCAGCAGGGCCGTAATGTTCCAGAAGGAGTGCCAATCCCAGTAATTGGGGAAGATGCTGGCCATGGTGCCGAAGCCGCCGAGGCTCTGCACGCCGCCCGGCGAGAAGAGCATCTTGAGCGACGAGACATAGTCGGTGAGGGTCTTCCAGCCGTGGGCGATGCCGGCAGGGATGGCTTGGAAGAAGTTGTAGTCGATATGGTTGACCACAAAGAGCTTGGAGATATCGCTCTCGAGTTGCACGCCGAGTTTGCCGTCGCTTCCGAGCGGGACAATGACGCTGTCGAGGCGGCCCTGACGGTAGAAGCCGACGCTGATGGTGTCGCCCGCATGGGCGGCGAGGGCGGGTGAGATTTCGCTGAAGGCCGCCATCGGCACGCCGGCGATGCTGACCACGCTGTCGCCCTGCTGCATGCCGGCCTTCTTGGCCTCAGAGCCCGCTATGAAGTCCTTGACGACAAAGGGCATCCGCGGCATCATGAGCGACTTGACACGCTCGCGGTTGGCGCGCTCGGTCAAGTGTCCACTCATCGGGATGTCCACCAGCGAGTCGCCGCGCATGACGGTGACGGTGCGGGGATTGTCAAGCACGAGGGCCATGGTGGCGTCGGCAAAGTCGTACTGCTCGCGGCCATCGATGGCGTAGATGATGTCGCCTGTCTGGAAGCCCTCGTCAAGCATCACTTGATGATAGTCGTAGCCGAGGGTGGCGTTGCGCAGAGGCAGCTCGTCAGCACCCCAGCGGGCAAATATCATGCCGAAAATGAGCAGCGCCGAGAGGAAGTTAACCAACACGCCGCCGCTGATGATGCAAAGGCGCTGCCAGGCCGGTTTGGTGCGGTATTCCCAAGGCTGAGGCACAGCCTCCAGGTCGCTGGCGTCCTTGGTCTCGTCAATCATGCCCGCGATGTCGCAGTAGCCGCCGAGGGGAATCCAGCCGAGACCCCACAGGGTGTTGTCCTGATCCTCGGGGGCAAGATTTTTCTCGTCCCACGAGTCGGGCGTCTTGGCGTTAAAGAAGAGGAAGTGCCACTTGCCGCCGAACTTCTTAGCCTTCAGAATGGAGAACTTCCAGTTAAAGAAGATATAGTACCTGCGCACGCGCGTATGGAACAGTTTGGCGAACAGCAGGTGGCCGAGTTCATGGGTGGCCACAAGGAGGGTGAGGCTGATTATCAGCGCGAGCCATTTCATTGTTGACGGACGGTTTTATCGGTTTGGAACAGGTCTTCGAGGGTCGGATTGGGTATAAATAATGCCGACTCCATGGAATGTTCCACAAAGTCGGCGATGTCGAGGAAGCCAATGCTTCCGTCGATGAAGCGCTGCACAGCCACCTCGTTGGCGGCATTCATAATGCAGGGCATGTTGCCTCCACGGGCAATAGCGCGGTAGGCCAGGTCAAGGCAGCGGAATGTCTTGCGGTCGGGCTGCTCGAAAGTGAGGCTGGCGTAGTGGTGGAAGTCCAGACGCGGCAGATGGCTCTCGACGCGGTCGGGGAAGGTGAAGGCATACTGGATGGGGGTTTCCATGGTAGGGACGCCAAGCTGCGCCTTTATGCTTCCGTCACGGAACTGCACCATTGAATGCACCACCGACTGCGGATGCACCAGCACCTCGATGTTCTCGGCAGGCACTCCGAAGAGCCATTTGGCCTCGATGACCTCAAGGCCTTTGTTCATAAGGGTGGCGCTGTCGATGGTCACCTTGCGGCCCATGCTCCAGTTGGGATGATTGAGGGTCTGTGCAAGGGTGACTTGCGCCAGTTCCTCCCGGGAGCGCCCGCGGAACGGACCGCCACTGGCGGTGAGCAGTATTTTGTCTACCTCGCTCCCCTCGCCTACCAGGCACTGGAAGATGGCGGAATGCTCGCTGTCGACCGGCAGTATCGGTGCACGGTGGCGCTGGGCGGCGGCGGTGACAATGCTGCCAGCCACCACCATGGTCTCCTTGTTGGCCAGCGCTACCGGCTTGCCCTGTTCAAGGGCACGGAGCGTGGGCTTGAGACCCGCGAAACCGACAATGGCGGCCAGCACCATATCGATGCTGTCCATCTCCATCAGGTCAACCATCGCACTTTCGCCGGCAAAGACCTTGACATCGGTGTGCGCCAAAGCATCGCGCAGCCGGGCATACTTGCTCTCGTCGGCGATAACCACCGCATTGGGATTGAACTCAAGCGCCTGCTCGGCCAGCAGGTCGGCATTGGCGCCTGCACACAGCACCTCGACGGAGAACAGGTCGCGGTGGCGTCTGACCACATTGAGGGCCTGTGTCCCTATCGACCCCGTCGAACCTAATATGGCTATGCGTTTCAATGCTGTCGGTTAAAAGGGTATGTATTCTTCTGGATTGACCGGCGTTCCGTTGACCCACACCTCCAGATGCAGATGGGGATCGGCGCCTGTACCGAGATAGGCGACAGGTTCGCCGGCACGCACCACATCGCCCTGGTGCTTCAGCAGCACACTGACATTGCGGTACACTGTGATGACATTGCCGGGATGCTGAAGTGCCAGGACATGGCCCTCTTCGGCAGCGAAGCCTGCAAAGACCACCGTGCCGCTGTAGGCCGCGTTCACCGGTTTGTTGACGTTGCCCGCTATGTCGACGCCGTAGTGGCGCTCGGTGGCGTTGAAACGTCTGACCACCTTGCCCTTCATCGGGGCGAAGAAGAGTTGCGTCACCGTAGACTGGACGGCACTGCCTGCAGTCGCGGGCGCCACCGAAGAGGATTTCACCTCGTAGCGGCTGTCCTCGCGCTCCACTTCGGCGCGCAGCAGGCTGTCCTCCACCGAACGGCGGTAGGCTTTGGCCACCTGGCCGAGGGAGGCTGTGCTGTCGGACCGCACCGAGTCGAAGGCCGGACCCACGGTATCGCCGCGCAAGATGGCCTGCATCGACGCCAGGAGCCACTCCTGGTCATCCAGCAGGGTCTCCAGCGAGTCGAGGCGGCGGGCGTTGACATAGGTCTGCTCCACCATCTCGGTGTCGGTGTATCCGGGGATGTATTCGCGCAGCGGCGTGAAAGCGATGAGCACAGTGGTGAGCACTATCAGCACGATGACAGTGATGCCCACGGTGACAAAGAGGTTGATGCCCGACAGCTGGAAGGAGAACTTCTCCTTGAAGGTGTCGGTGTCCATCACCACGAAGCGATGCTTATGCTTGATGACATCGCCCAGTGGCTTCTCCTTCATCTTTGTCCACCAGTCCTTGAGACCCATAGCCTACAGAACGAAGAATGATGAATGATGACCCGATGCGGAAGCACGCTCACCATTCATCACTCCTCAATTTATGCTTCTCGTTTAGAAGAATTTGTTACGTTGGTCGACAATCTTGGCTTTCTGGCGGAGCACCTGCGAGACCATGCGGGTCTTGTAGTACAGGGGCTGCTCCAGCTGAGCCTTGACGGTCTCGGTCTGGGTGGCGCGCGGTGCCTTGCTGTCAATCTGCACCGTGTAGACGCCCCAAGTGCCCTTCACCGGACCCACCAGGCCTTCCTTCGAGGCGGCCACAGCGCCCAGCACTTTGGGCTCCATGCCGTAGCGGCCGAAGCTGTTGTCGGCAAACGAGACACTGTCGATGGTGTCTACCGTCACCTTGAGGCTGACCGCAATCGAGTTGATGTCCTTGACGGCCTTCTGGGCCTCCTCGGCGCGGGCCATCAGCAGTTCGGCCTTCTTCTCGATACGCACCTGCTGTTCAATCATCGGACGCACCTGCTCGAGGGTGGCGTAGCCTTTCTTGAAGATATCGCTCAGGGCCACCACGACGAACTGGCCGTCGCACTCGTACACCTGGTCGGCCACATCGCCCACCTTGGTGTCCTCGTTGTAGGCCCACTGCACAATGTTGCGGCTGCCGGCGATGCCGACGATGCGGTCGGCCATCATGGTCACCTGCTGTGCATCGCGCACCTGCATGTTGCCCTCGCGGGCGGCATCCTCAAAGGCGGCGAGCGTACGGTTCTGGCTGGCGAAACGGCTAGCCTCGGTATACTTGGCGCGGTTGGTGGCGCTCGAGGGGGTGATGGCGCGGGTAATCATAGCCACGCGATATTTCTTGGTGGCAGGGGTCTTGCCGGTGACTTTCACCACCAACTGGCCGATGCCGCGCGGGTCGTCAAGCACGAAGTAGCTGCCCACGGGGTTGGCGAGGAGCTGCTCGTTTAGGAAGCCGTAGTTGCCGTCCAGCTGCCAGTCCATGTCGCCCATCTTCTCGGCCTTCTGCGGGTCGTCGCTATACTGTTCCACGGCCTGCTCCATGGTCATCTTGTTGCCCTTCAGCAGAGCAAGCACGCTGTCGGCCAGCTGCTTCGACTGCTCGGCCGAGCGGGTGGCGCTGCTGCCGTAGCGCTGCGCGTTCTCGTTGAGGACATAGACCACACTGGCACGCAGCGAGTCGGGACGCACATCGGTCTTCACCACCTTGGCCATCATCCAGTTGCCGTCCACCATGCGCGGGGCAATCAGGCTGCCAGCGACCGAAGCGGCCACGATGGAGTCGAAGGGGGCGCGGAGGCTCGAAGCCTTCACATAGGACGAGTCATAGGGGCGGTCGGACACAGCGTTGACGAAGAAAGCCACCTCGTTGTCGGGCGTGTTCTGGAAATCCTCCCAGGTCTTGTTGACATCCTTCTCGATCTCAGCCAAGTCCTCGGCGGTGGGCACCACGGGGAAGGTGACGAACTTCAGGTCGCGCCATTCGTCGGTCACGACGAATTCGGCCTTGTGCTCGTTGTAGTATTTCTCAAAGTCAGCATCGGTCAGCTGCACCTCCTCGTCGGCCAGGTCGCGGTACATCTGGGCGGCCACACGCACATTGGTGGTGTTGCTGCCGTACTCGGCCACCTTGGCGGCGATAGCTTCGGGCATATAGAAGCCCGCAGAGATGAGGGTGTTGTACTTCTGGTTCTCGCGCTCCAGACGGACGGCCTTCTCAAGCTCTATCCACTGCAGGCGGCGGGTGGTGTCAATCTGGTCGAAATGCTCAATCCAGTAGGCCACCTGATTCTGGTCAAACTGGCCCGTCGTCGGGTCGGTGAACGACTGGCGGACATAGGGGTGGATGAATTTGCCGGTGTACATGTCCCTCATCTCGGCCGAGGTCACGCACAGACCCAGCTTCGAGGTCTGCTCCTCCATCAGGGTCTCCTCCACAAACTGCTCCCACACCGACTCACGGATTCGCATCTCCTCGTCGGCAGGCACCTGCGACGTCTGTTTCTGCATCCTGTAGTCCTGCTCACGCTCGGCCACCAGCTCGTTGAAACGCTGCGACGTCATGGTTTCCTTATTGACCTTACCCATGTCGGGGATGTCGCCCCCGTTCTTGGTCAGGTCGCCCACGATGAACGCCACGATGGCGATACCCACGATGGCCACGGCCCAACCGGAGTGTTTTCTGATACTTCCAATGATTCCCATTTTCTGTGTTGTTAGTTTATTTTTACTTTGTTTATTTTCTGTTTTTAAGCGTGCAAAAATACAAAGAAAAACGCGTATGGTAAAATTTTTTTTACATATACGCATGCGATACTACTGCATCAAACATGTTACCAGCGACTTACGACGACCCGTTTTGCGCGTCCTCCGGGCACTCCGGAAGGGTCGGACGGCGGTTGGGCGCACCCCTCTCCGCCTTTTTTGCCCCTAAAAGTCGAAGCCGAACGGAAGCAGCGAGGCTACGTCGGGCACCACACGCACCCGTCCGCCGCCCAACTGGCAAATCACCCGCAGCGGATGCCCTTGACGGCGCTCGTACTCTATCAGCACCTGACGGCAAGCACCGCATGGCGATGCCTCGCACAAACGTCCTTCAGCGTCACGTCCCACGACGGCAAGCGCCTCGTAGTCACGCAGCTGCGGATACTGTGCCGAGGCGGCGAACACCGCCGTACGCTCGGCGCAGAGCCCCGACGGATAGGCGGCATTCTCCTGGTTGCTGCCGCACACCACACGCCCGTCGGCCAACCGCAGGGCGGCGCCCACACGGAAATGCGAATAGGGGGCATAGGCACCCTCGGTGACAGCCTCCGCGGCAGCGAGCAACTCGCGGTCCGCAGCCGGCAACGCTTCTATCGAATCAAACTCTTGATAACTTATTGTCAGTGTCTTATCCATATCGTTGGCTTTTTCTCCTGTCTGCAAAGATACGCTTTTTTCCTAATTTCCAACACCAATCTTCCAATGCTCTCTCCCTCAGCATCCTAACGGGTTGTTCTACGATTGTTTAACGCTCGTTCTACGCTCGTTTAACGGTAAAAAACCGTAGAAATACCGTAGAACGACCGTAGAACGAGCGGAGGGGAACCGGAGGGGAAGGGGAGGAAAAAAGTGTGAAGTTGAAGGTCGGAAATTGGGGGTCGGAGGTCGGAGGTCGGGGGTTGGAAATTGGTGGTCGGAGAGGGAGCGTCGGGGAGGGGGTAGAGGGGATTTGGAGGGGTCGCGTCGGAGGGGCGAAAAATGCAGAAAAGGGCCTGTCAGAGAGCGATTTTGGAGGTGTGAAACGGCTTTGGGTGTAAAAATTATAGCACTGATAACGAGGTGGTTGTAAATTATTTTTAAGAAAAAAGACGTTATTTGAAAAAATATTCGTAATATTGCCATTTGATTATAGGCCTGTAATATGATAAAAAGACAGTTGAAAGGGAAGCTGAAAGGCGTGCTGCTGGGTGCGATGCTGACGGTGTCGGGCATGGCGGCTGCGCAGGACATCGGTTTCTCCCAATTCTATGCCAATCCGCTCTACCTGAACCCCGCATTTGCAGGTTCGGCGGTGGCCCCCCGCTTCTCCATGGTCTATCGCGGACAGTGGCCCGGACTTGTGAGCGCATATACTACAGTTTCGGCATCATACGACCAGTATATCAACGATATGCACGGCGGCATCGGCGTGCTGGTGATGACCGACCGCGTCGGTGACCACGGCGCCCTGTCGACCAACCATCTGGGTCTGATGTATGCCTTCAACTTCCGCGCCGGCCGCACGGTCAATGTCAGCCTCGGCCTTCAGGCGTCGGTGGTGAACACCAACCTACGGTGGGACGACTACTTGCGTTTCCCCGACCAGATTGACCCCACGTTGGGTTTCACCTACCAGACCAACGCCCAGGCACCTGACAAGCTGAGCCAGTGGGCCATCGACTTCAACGCCGGTGCCCTGGTCTACAGCGACAAGTGGTATGCCGGCTTGGCGGCGTCGCACCTGACGCAGCCCAATGTGGCCTTCTATTCGGAGGACCGCGTGCCGATGAAACTCACCGTCCATGGCGGCGGACTTATCAATGTGGCCGAGGAGCAGCGCCGTCAGTCGTCGCTCGGTCTCGGCTCTCCCATCATCTCGCCCAACGTGGTGTACCAGTATCAGGGCGGTCTGCACTACTTCAACTACGGTGTCTATCTGGATTGGATGCCTTTCCTGGTGGGCGTGTGGTTCCGCAACGGAGTGGAGAATGTAGATGCTTTCATCTTCCAGGTGGGTGTGAAACAGGAATATTTCAGAGTGGGCTACAGCTACGACGTGACAGTGTCGAAGCTGGCCAACAGCACCGCCGGTGCCCACGAAATCACGGTGGGTGTGGTGCTGCCCGCGCCGGACTTGAAGAAGAAGGTTCGCGCCATCAGCTGCCCGTCGTTCTGATAAGTTAAATGTTCCTAAAGGCGAAACAAAAACAACGAACCAACGTTAATAGGTTAGAATAATACAAAAAAAGTATATATGAAGATTCTGAAATTTTCATGTTTGGCCGCGGTAGCACTGATGATGCTTGCCTCTTGCGGCAATTCCGGTCGTTCGACGGCCACTGGTTGGAACTACAATGACCCCAAGTGGGGTGGCTACGAGGTGTCTGGCGATGGCGAGCAGGGAACGGCTCCCGGCTTGGTGTTTATCGAGGGCGGCTCGTTTGTCATGGGCCGCGTGGGTGAGGATCCGCGCTATAAATGGGACAATCCGGCCCATACCGTCACCGTGTCGTCGTTCTATATCGACGAGACCGAGGTGAGCAACCGCATGTATCGCGAGTTTGTCTACTGGATGCAGCGTGCCTATGGCGAGGAGTATCCCGAGAAAGTGCGTGCCATCTATCCCGACACCGCCGCCTGGCGCGACCGCTTGGCATGGCGCGAGAGCTTCGTGGAGCACTATTTCCAGAGCCCGTCGTATGACGAATATCCCGTGGTGGGTGTGACCTGGGAGCAGGCTCAGGCCTACTGCGTGTGGCGTACCGACCGCGTGAACGAGAAGATTCTCGTCGACCGCGGCATCATCGCACTTGACCAGGAGAACCTCGGTACCACGGCCTTCCAGACCGATGTGTACCTGGCTGGTAAGTTCGAAGGCGAGACCCGTGGCGGTCTGAAGAACTACGACCCCGCCGCCGGCGGTGAGGAGCGTCAGGTGAAA